>WNFR01009168.1_pt2 | contig 9994 bp, 7 predicted proteins | sample 5400221 | NCBI WGS metagenome assembly WNFR01 (sample SAMN13153357, study PRJNA577476) | soil metagenome | isolation source: 40 cm soil under Madrone tree | place: USA:California | collected 2016-06-14 | reverse complement strand
GTGCCATCATGGTGGTTGTCCGTCGGTCAATTGATCCCAATCTTCGCGCCACGGGGTGCCGGTGACAAGCCTCGGTCACTTCCCGCCAAGAACCCGGGCGAATACGTCACGGTCCACATTCGCGCCGCCCAGGATCACTGCGGCTTTGCGTCCGGCCAGCCGGTCGCGCTCCTTGGTTGCGGCGGCAAGCCCGGCTGCTCCGGCACCCTCGGCGACGTTGTGCGTCGCCGAATACAGTAGCCGCATTGCCTCTTCGATTTCGTTGTCGGTCACCCGCACCACGCGCGCCATCCCTCGCAAGAGAATATCCAGAGCCTCCGGCTCGGGAGTACGGCAAGCCATGCCGTCGGCGATGCGGGTACTCACGGGGTGCTCGACTGCACGCTTCTGCTCGAACGAAAGCGCGTACGCGGGTGCAAGCTCGGAGACCACGCCGACGATTTCCGTCTTCAGCTTCAGGGCATCGCGTGCGGCAATCATCCCGCAGATCCCCGATCCCAATCCGATCGGCACGTACACCACGTCCAGATCCGGCACTGCACGCAGCAGTTCCAGCGAGTAGGAGGCCACGCCCTGCACCAGCAGCGGATGGAACGAGGGCACCATGTGCAGACCACGCTGTTGCGCAATCCACATTGCGCGTTCGCGCGCCGCCTGGAAGTCCGCGCCATGCTCGACCAGTCCGACCCCGAGCCCCCGCATTGCTGCGTTCTTCTCGACGCTGTTGCCATGGGGCACGACGATGGTGGCGGACATTCCGTGGTGTCGGGCGGCGTAACCGACCGACTGGCCGTGATTGCCGCGGGTGGCGCTGATGACCCCTAGCGGCCGGTCCCTGCGTTTGGCGAGATCGTGGAAGTAGGTGAGGCCGCCGCGCAGTTTGAAGGCGCCGATCGGAGTGTGGTTTTCGTGCTTGACCCAGATTTCCGCACCGAGTTGCGCCTTGAGCAGCGGCCAGGCGTACTGCGGAGTCGGCGCCATCGTCTGGTACACGATCGACGCGGCGTGCTCGAGTTGCTTCAACTTAGGCAGGAAATCAGGCATGTGTTCAGCGAGTGAGCAGCAATGATCGCGCCGTCTACGAAGCGGCGCGGAACTCCGGCTGAACGCGCACCGGAAAATTCACCGAACCAGCGATGAAGCACTTTTCGTGAGCGTCGTGGTGCAGTCGCCGCGCAGTATCGAGGTCCGACTGCGCCGTTACGGTAATGCTCGGATGCAATGTGACTTCGACAAAGCGGCCGCCGCCGCCCGCGGTTTCCTCCATGGTGCCCGACGCATTGTCCTGGTATTCGAGTACCACGACCTTGTTCACCGCGCAAAGATGCAGGTACCAGAGCATGTGGCAACCGGACAACGAGGCGACCAGCAGATCCTCGGGATTGTAGCGGCCCGGGTCGCCATTAAACGCCGGGTCCGAAGAAGCCGGCACGACCGGCTTCCCGGCTGCGCTGATCTCGTGGTTGCGGCTGTAGGCCCGGTAAGCAGACGTACCGCTGCCCTGATTGCCGGTCCAGCGGACCATGGTTCGGTAAGTATGTGTCTTTGCGGTCACGCCATTGCCTTCCTGTCTCAACGATGCATGATAACTTTCCTCAAGCGCTCGATGCCTTGGGCGAGGCGCTCCTCGCCAGCGGCGAAGCACCAGCGCACGAAGCCTTCGCTCTCCGGACCGAAGGCGATACCCGGTGCCAGGCCCAGTCCCGCGTCGGCTACCAGCTTCTTGCAAAACGCCAGGCTGTCGGTGACGCCATGCACTTTGAAGAAGGTATACATCGCGCCGGACGGCAGCGTTGCCTCGATGCCGGGAATCTCGTGCAGTCGTGCCGAGAGGAAGTCGCGCGCCTTGCGCAGGCGCGCGAGCGTGCGTGCTATCACCGGCTCGCCGTGTTCGATCGCGACGATTCCGGCCCGTTGAACGAAGCACGGCGCGCAGGACGTGTTGTATTCCAGCAGTGTACCGAGGTTGGCAATGAGTTCTTTCGGCGCCACGATCCAGCCCAGCCGCCAGCCGGTCATCAGCCAGGATTTGGAGAAAGTGTTGGCGCTGACCACGCGATCCAGCGGATCGGCGATGTCGAGAAACGACGGCGCGATGGCGGCGTCGTAACAGAGCCGTTCGTAAGCATCGTCGCCAAGGATCCAGATGCCGTGCCTGCGGCAGTGTTCGAGGACTGTGCGCCGTGTTTCGCGGTCGATGGTCCAGCCGGTCGGATTGTTCGGCGAGTTGATGTACAACGCGCGCGTTCCCGGCTTGAGCGTTGCCAGCAGGCGCTCGAGGTCGAGCGCCCATCCCGCTGTCGTGAAGCGGAGCGGGAATGTGACCGCTTCGGCACCGAGGATCTTGGGAATCTCGACCAGGTTCGGCCACACCGGCGTGACGATGACGACGCGGTCCCCCGGTCCGACCAGCGCCTGGGTGGTCAGCATCAGCGCCGACATGCCGGAGTTGGTGACGGCGATGTTGTCGGCGGCAATCTGCCCGCCCGTGCCCGTGCGATGCAAGCGTGAGACGTAATCGCCGACCGCAACGCGCAACTCGGGAATGCCTAGGTTCTGCGTATAGAAAGTCTCCCCCCGCTCTAGGGCGTCGATTCCGGCCCGACGGATGAAATCCGGAGTAACTTCGTCGGGTTCGCCAAACCAGAACGCGACCACATCCTTTTTGCCCATGCCGGCGTTGGCGACTTCGCGGATCTTCGAGGAGCGAAGCTGCTGAACGGCGGGGCGGGCTGCAAGGGAAAGCATGGGTATCTCATTAACTATCGGAAAGTCCGGCATTTTCTCATACCCATCTCACCCCGTCCCTCTCCCCGACCACCAATAGTCCTTCGGTACCCTCGACATGTACTGAGTGCCCGGTCCCTTTGGTGGTTAGGGAGAGGGCTGGGTGAGGTGGTGGGCGGGTATAGCGGGCGAAAAAAGGGCCGGTCACGCAATGTGACCGGCCGAAGCGGCGGAGGAATGCCCCGCTAGGGGCTTTCCCCATCCGCACAGGATCGTTACGACGTAGCGCCTATCGCGTCCGGGTAAACGCCAATACGGCGTTGAATGATTTCGTCGCACCCGGTTGCGCTGTTGCGAAGCGCGGTTACCAGGAGGGCATCAGCGGCAACCTCCGGTTTCGGAGGGACACTGGCAGGAATTCGGGTCAATGCGGTTGCGAGCGCGGTGGCCAGATTCTGAGTCTTCATCGTTCTCTCCCTTGCCTTGGTCGGTTGATGGGCTGCTACGTGAGACGGCGCCATCGTGGCGACTTGGCCGGCCCCGGAAAAGCACCGCAGGAGGTGTTGCTACCTGGTATTCGTTTGGTATCGCATAATTAGACTTTCTGGTCTTTTGAGGGGGAGCCATGTCCCAGACCGCGGCGGTTGTGGATGCACTGAAGCGGGCGCTCAAGGCCAGAAAGCTCACTTACGCCGAAGTGGCCAAGACGCTGAAGCTCTCCGAGGCAAGCGTAAAGCGCATGTTCGCGGCCAATCACTTCACCCTGGAGCGCTTCGAGCAGGTGTGCCAGTTGGCCGGCATCGGCCTTACCGACCTGGCGCGCGAGGTGGACAGCGAACGCAATTACATTTCCCACCTGACGCTGGAGCAGGAGCGCCAGATCGTCGGCAACCCCAAGCTGTTCCTCGCGGCGGTGTGCGCGCTCAACCACATGACGCTGGAGCAGATCACCGAGATCTACGACATTCCCAAGTCCGAATGCATCCAACTGCTGCTCAGGCTGGACCACATCAAGTTCCTCGAGCTGCTGCCGAAGAACCGCATCAAGCTGCTGGTGACGCGCACTTTCTCCTGGGTGCCGAACGGGCCGATCCTGCAGTACTTCAAGACGCGCGCAGCAGCCGAGTACTTCCGCTCGCGCTTCGACGCGCCGGGGGAGTTCATGATGGTGATCAACGGCATGCTGTCCACGGCGTCGGGCAGCCAGGTGATCGCCCGGCTGCGCCGGATCGCCACGGAATTCTCCGAACTGCACAACGATGACATGAATCTGCCGCTGGGGGCGCGCCGTCCGGCGAGCATCGTGCTGGCGCTGCGGCCGTGGGAACTGGATGCGTTCCACGTATTGCGGCGCAAGCACAAAGCCCGCGCCGCCGCGTGAGGTGACCAGCTCCCGCGCGCCGTGCTAGCATCGCCCCCCTCAGGAGGACCTATGAGCGCACCACAACTGCAGAATTACATCGCCGGCGAATGGATCGCGGGCGCCAGCACTTCCAAGGACGTCAATCCCTCGGACACCGGCGACGTCATCGCCGAGTACGCGCAGGCCGACAAGGCGCAGACCGAACGCGCCATCGAAGCCGCGCGCGCGGCCTTCCCGGCCTGGGCTGTTTTCAACGTCCAGGCGCGTGCCGACCTGCTCGACAAGGTGGGCAACGAAATCCTCGCCCGCAAGGAAGATCTGGGCAAGCTGCTGTCGCGCGAAGAGGGCAAGACGCTGCCGGAGGGCATCGGCGAAGTCGTGCGCGCGGCCAACGTCTTCAAGTTTTTTGCCGGCGAAGTGCTGCGCCGTTCCGGGGAACTGCTGCCCTCGGTGCGCCCCGGCATCGACGTCGAACTCACCCGCGAGCCGCTCGGCGTGGTCGGCATCATTTCGCCGTGGAACTTCCCGGCGGCCATCCCGGCGTGGAAGATCGCCCCGGCGCTGGCGTATGGCAACACCGTGGTGTTCAAGCCAGCCGACCTGGTGCCCGGGATGGCGCACGCGATTGCGAAAATCATCGTGGACGCCGGCGTGCCCAAGGGCGTTTTCAATTTCGTGATGGGGCGGGGCAGCGTAGTAGGCGAAACGCTGGTCAACGACAGGCGCGTGGACGCGATCACTTTCACCGGCTCGGTGGAAACCGGCAAGCAGGTCGCGGCCAAAGCCGTGGCGCGCATGGCCAAGTTCCAGCTCGAGATGGGCGGCAAGAATCCGCTGGTGGTGCTGGACGACGCCGACTTGAAAACGGCGGTCGAATGCGCGGTCAACGGCGCCTTCTTCTCCACCGGCCAGCGCTGCACCGCGAGCTCACGCCTGATCGTCACCAAGGGCATCCACGACAAGTTCGTGGGCGCAGTGGTCGAGCGCCTGAAGAATCTGAAGGTGGACAACGCGCTCAAGCAGGGTACAGAACTGGGCCCGGTGGTGGACAAGAACCAGTTGAACCAGGACCTCTACTATATAGAGGAGGCGAAGAAGGAGGGCGCCAGGCTCGCTTTCGGCGGCAATCTGCTCAAGCGTGACACCGAGGGCTTCTACCTGGAGCCGGCGCTGTTCACCGATACGGTGAACAGCATGCGCATCAATCGCGAGGAAGTGTTCGGTCCGGTGGCATCGGTGGTGATGGTCAAGGATTACGACGAGGCCTTAGCGGTCGCCAACGACACGCCGTTCGGACTTTCCTCTGGCGTCGTGACCACCTCGCTCAAGCACGCCTCGCATTACCGCAAGAACGCGCAGGCCGGAATGGTAATGGTGAACCTGCCGACGGCGGGGGTGGATTACCACGTGCCGTTCGGCGGACGCAAGGGCTCGAGTTACGGTCCGCGCGAGCAGGGCCGTTACGCGGTGGAGTTCTTCACCACGGTGAAGACCAGCTACGTGCTGGCCTGATAAAAACGGTTGTTCAGACATTCGTGTGGGTGATCGGCGCCTGGGTGTTGAAGAATTGACCGCTTGGCGTCCCTGGCGGTGGATACGTTATTGGTGAGGCGTTCGAAACCCACGGAAAAGTCTGAAGAACAATAAAAAGGGCACCGCAAGGTGCCCTTATTGTTTTTCCTGGAGGATGCTCAGAAAGAGAACAGGACGCCCGCCTCGGGGTAAAGCTGCGAGCAATCCTTGTACGTTGGCGCGTCGCAACCCGATATCTTCTCGTAGACCACGCCGACGTTGAACGCCGCGTTCGAGCCGAACGGCATATAGACCCCGCCGCGCACGCCGTAGGTGTTCCGGTCCGAAGGTCCGTCGTAGATCGTGCGCGAGACGAATGCGCCGACGTAAGGTTTCACCGGAGTGACCTGAGTGAAGGTGTAACGCACTTCCGGCGTGAATTTGTATATATGGGGGTCGTTGCCGAACCACATTTCGGCGCTCACGCCGAGCATCAGTCCCTCGGAGACCATGTAGCCCAGCGTGCCACCCAGGGTCGTGTAATTTCGGTCGAGCGCGCGGCCAGCGCCTACGAAGATCGAGCCGGTGGTGTTGCCGCGGCCAAAAGGCTCGGCAGCCAGGATCTGTATTGGAAAGCAGGTAAGGAGCGCGCCGGTCAGCAGGACAGCCGTGACGATCGCCAATCGAATATTGAGTCGTGCGTCTGATTCGGAAATGCGGGTGTGTGCCGTTTTCATGTTTCTTCCCTGTGGTTGATACAAGCGATTCGACGTCCCGGCAACGCCCAAGTTCCGGCCACGCGTTGCGATCAATCTGCGAGCTGCATCGCTTCCCGGCGAAGCACCGGTCCTCAAAACAGCGAGCGCTGCTGCGCGTTGGCATCCACCACGCACAGGGCGGTCATGTTCACCATCCGCCGCACCGTCGCGGTCGGCGTGAGGATGTGCACCGGCTTGGCGGCGCCCAGCAGGATCGGCCCCACGGTCACGCCTTCGCCACCGGTCATTTTCAACAGGTTGAAGGAAATGTTTGCAGCATCGAGATTGGGCATGATCAGCAGGTTCGCTTCGCCCTTCAGCCGGGATTCCGGATGCACATGGTTGCGGATCGATTCCGAAAGCGCGGCGTCGCCGTGCATTTCGCCTTCGACCTCGAGATCCGGGGCAAGCTTCTCGATCAGGTCGCGGGCCCGGCTCATTTTCAGCGCGGCGGGTGAGTCATCGCTGCCGAAGTTCGAATGGGACAGCAGGGCGACCCTGGGCGCGACCCCGAAGCGCTTCACTTCCTCGGCCGCCATGATTGCGATCTCGGCCAGTTGTTCGACGCCCGGGTCTTCGTTGACATAGGTGTCCGAGATGAACAGCGTGCGCTTTGCCAGCAGCAGCACGTTCATCGCGGCGAATATGCTCGCGCCGGTTTTCAGGCCGATGACGTTGGCGATATGGCGCAGATGGTCCTTGTGGCGGCCGAACGTGCCGCACAGCATGGCGTCGCCGTCGCCCCTGCGCAGCAGCATTGCGCCGATCAGCGTCGTGGACTGGCGCACGTGCACCCTGGCGTCGTCGGGGGAAACGCCTTTGCGGTTCATCGCTTTGTAGTATTCGGTCCATACTTCCCGGTAACGCGCGTCGCTCTCCGGGTTGACCAGCTCGAAATCCTTCCCCGGCTTGATGCGCAGCCCGAAACGTTCGAGCCGCATTTCCACCACTTCCGGCCGCCCGATGAGGATCGGATTGGCGAGGCGCTCGTCCACCACCACCTGCACGGCGCGCAGCACGCGCTCATCCTCGCCCTCCGCGTAAATCACCCGCCGTGGTGCGGCCTTCGCCGCCGCGAACACTGGCTTCATCACGAACCCGGAGTGGTAAACGAAGTTGTTGAGCTGCTGGCGGTAAGCGTCGAAATCCGTGATCGGGCGCGTTGCCACGCCGCTGTCCATTGCCGCCCTCGCCACCGCCGGTGCGATCCGGGTGATGAGCCGCGGATCGAAAGGCTTGGGAATGATGTACTCCGGACCGAATGACAATTCCTCGCCTTCGTAGGCCATGGCCACCACGTCCGACTGCTCGGCCTGGGTGAGTTCGGCGATCGCCTTCACGCAGGCCAGTTTCATTTCCTCGGTGATCTTGGTTGCGCCGACGTCGAGTGCGCCGCGGAAGATGAACGGGAAGCACAGCACGTTGTTCACCTGGTTGGGATAGTCGGAGCGGCCGGTGGCGATCACCGCATCGGGCCGCACCGCTTTCACTTCCTCTGGCAGGATTTCCGGCGTCGGGTTGGCGAGCGCCAGCACCAGCGGCTTCGCCGCCATGGTCTTGATCCACTCCTGTTTCATTGCGCCCGGACCCGAGAGTCCGAGGAAGATGTCCGCGCCGGGCATCACCTCGGCAAGCCTGCACGCGTCGGTCTTGCGCGCGTAACGCGCCTTGTTCGGCTCCATGCTCTTGTCGCGGCCTTCGAATATGACGCCTTTCGAGTCGCAGACGACGATGTTCTCGCGTTTCAGCCCGAGTTTCACCAACAGGTCGAGGCAGGCGATCGCCGAAGCGCCGGCGCCGGAGCACACCAGTTTTACCTTCGCAATGTCCTTGCCCACCACCTTGAGCCCGTTGGTCACCGCCGCGCCGACGATGATCGCGGTACCGTGCTGGTCGTCGTGAAACACCGGAATCTTCATGCGCTCGCGCAGTTTGCCTTCTATATAGAAGCACTCGGGCGCCTTGATGTCCTCGAGATTGATGCCGCCCAAAGTGGGTTCCAGCGCGGCGATCATGTCGACCAGCTTGTCCGGGTCGTTCTCGGCCAGCTCGATGTCGAATACGTCGATGCCGGCGAATTTCTTGAACAGGCACGCCTTGCCTTCCATCACCGGCTTGCCTGCCAGCGGGCCGATGTTGCCCAGGCCGAGCACCGCGGTGCCGTTGGTCACCACGCCGACCAGATTGGCGCGTGAGGTCAGTTGTGCCGCGCGCGAGGGATCCGCTTCGATGGCCTTGCAGGCGAACGCCACGCCCGGCGAATACGCGAGCGCGAGGTCGCGCTGATTGGTGAGGCCCTTGGTGGGAACGACGGAGATTTTCCCCGGGGTCGGCTGCTCGTGGTATTCGATCGCCGCTGACTCAAGTTCCAAATCCATTCTTGTCTCCTCTGGGTATCGTTGTAGGTTCGCTGCACCAACGGTCGGCGAAACCATCTTTTTCGGCTGTCTGCAGCCGATAAGATACTGCGGGTTGCGGTCCGATGGGTGGCTTCGTTGTCCCGGGCGGCGAATTGCGCAGGAACGAGGTTTATCATGCGCAGGGTCAGGATGCGCGGACAGGTACCCGGATTGACGAGCCGATGAAACTTGAGACCCCGGAACAAGTCACGACGGCGAAGCCGGCGGCGCTCGCGCGCCTGCGCGCGCTGGCGGTGCTGTGGCGCTTCGCCACGCCATACCGCGCGCGCATGCTGGTGTTCGCGCTGGCGCTGGTGGTCGCGGCAGCATGCTTCCTGGTGATCGGCCAGGGACTCAAGCAAGTCATCGACCGGGGATTCGCGGGCGGCGATCCGCAGGCGCTAAATCAGGCGCTGTTCTTCCTGCTGGGCGTGATCGTGGTGATGTCGGTCGCGACCTGGGTGCGCTTCTATCTGATTTCATGGCTGGGCGAGCGGGTGATCGCCGACATCCGCCGCGCGGTCTTCTCGCGCCTGCTGAGCCTGTCGCCAGGCTGGTTCGAGCAGGCGCGCACCGGCGACGTGATTTCGCGGCTGACCACCGATACCGCGCTGCTGGAACAGGTGGTCGGCACCAGCGTGTCGATGGCGCTGCGCAACGGGCTGCTGGGGCTGGGCGCGCTGGCGATGCTGATGCTGACCAGCTGGAAGCTTACGGCTCTGGTGCTGTTGATGGTGCCCGTGGTGATCGGGCCGATTGTGGTCTTCGGCCGACAAGTGCGTAAACTCGCCCGAGCCAGCCAGGATCGCGTGGCGGATCTTGGCAGTTACGTGGACGAGGCCCTGCATGAAGTGCGCACGGTGCAGGCCTACGGGCACGAAGACGAGGACCGGCGCCTGTTCGGGAGCCGCGCCGAAGCGGCGTTCGATACCGCGCGCAGCCGCATCCGGGTGCGCGCTTCGCTGATCTCCGCGGTGATCGTGCTGGTGTTCACAGGCATCGGAGTCATTCTCTGGATCGGCGGGCACGACGTGCTGACGGGCAGTATCACGCCCGGCGAACTTTCAGCCTTCGTGTTTTACGCCGCAATGGTGGCGAGCGCTGCCGGCGCGTTGAGCGAGGTGATCGGCGACTTGCAGCGCGGCGCTGGCGCGGCCGAGCGGCTGATCGAGATCCTCGACACCCGTCCGGAAATCACCGCGCCGGCCCAGCCGCTCGTGCTGCCCGAGCCGCCG
>WNFR01009166.1_pt1 | contig 9995 bp, 7 predicted proteins | sample 5400221 | NCBI WGS metagenome assembly WNFR01 (sample SAMN13153357, study PRJNA577476) | soil metagenome | isolation source: 40 cm soil under Madrone tree | place: USA:California | collected 2016-06-14 | reverse complement strand
AAAAGCGGTCCGGCGCTGATGGCCATGAACGGCTGTCCAGCAAGTTCGAACGAAACCACATCACACTCTCCCGAAGGGGTATCATGCAGCGTGGTAATATTGGTCACTTGTGAATCCGGCAGTAAAGACGTGTAAAACTCGGCCGCCTCTTGCGCTTCTTTGTCGAACCAGAAATGCGGTGTGATTTGTTGCATTCTTTTGTTCCTTTCTTTGCCATCTGGATTCGTTTCTATACGTTACCAAGTTTATCAGATGGTGTCCACTCACCAACTTGTTTGCCGTGACTCATGTATCCAGGTCGCATGTTCTGGCTCATTCCCAAATTGGTTGTGCTGGCTACTTAGCATATCCGTTCCAAAAAAGAATGCTAATGACGGCTCAACCGGTTCTTTTTCTTTACAATTTATGAAACAGTAGGTGGCGTAAAGGTTTCCTGTATAACTGTTTACTTCCTGATTCTGGAACGGATATGCTAAGTAGCCAGCACAACTCCCGTCTCAGGTGCTTTAGCAAGAAAGCTTCCTTCATCGGGCACAACAGGCCGATTACTCGAACAGATGTCCCAAGTAGCCAGCACAAGACGAGACCAATCGAAAAGCTTTGTTCGCCACTCATTTTTAAGAACGGATATACTAAGTAGCCAGTACGCCCCTTTTTTCAATGAATAATCCAAGCAGCCAGTAAAAGCATTGACTATTCTTTCAGATGACCTTATACTTTCCTAAACACGATAATAAAGCACATCAGGGAAATCAAACAGCACATATGCACTCTTACAATCAGTGTCTGCCACGTAGGAGAGGTGAGTAAGCAAAAGAAGTGCAGCGACGTTGAGGTGATGGAGAACCTGACAGGTAGAAAACACGAGTTGACCTTTTTGGAACAATCAATGTATTAGAAAGGTACAATGTCATGGCTACTCGACCAGCTCAACTCCATCGCGAGGCGCTCGGCCTGCGCGACGTCGTATTTCAGGGGATCACCCACATTGCCCCGGCCATCAATGTCGTATTTACACTGCCTGTGATTGCGGCCCAGGCAGGGGCAACGATGCCCATTTCCTTGCTCCTCTCGGTCATCGTCTGTTTCTTTATTGCGAACACCGTAGCCCAGTTCTCACGTTATGTGCCGTCGAGCGGTGGGTACTACACATTTGCCTCTCGCGGCCTGGGGCCTCGCTTCGGTTTTATGACCACGTGGAGCTATTTGATCTACGACATCATCGGACCTGCAGCGGCGGTCGGCTTCCTCGGATTCGTGATGTCCGGCTTTTTGCAGAGTGGCACAGGCATCAACATCCCATGGTGGATCCTCTCTATCGCCACTGCCATTATCGTGTGGATTCTCACCTACTTCGGCATCCGCCTCTCGACTCGCACGACAGCTATCCTCGGCGGTATCGAGATTCTTATTATGCTCGCGCTGGGCGTGACTTTCCTCTTGCATCCAGGGCCGGGATCATCGTGGACAGCGCCTTTCCAACCCGCAGCAGCACCAACAGGGTGGGGTGGGGTACTCGGCGGCATGGTGTTTTCGATCCTGGCTCTGAGTGGTTTCGAGGCTCCAGCACCGCTGGCCGAAGAGACGAAGCTACCGAACAGGCTTATCTTCCGGGCCGTTTTCATGTCGCTGCTTATCGTGGGTATCTTCTATATTTTCATGGCCTATTCCAGCACCATTGGATGGGGTACCGGCAACGTGGCAGCATTTGCCACGGCTAGCACTAATCCCTATTACACCCTGGCTCAGAAATTCTGGGGAGTAGGCTGGTGGCTCGTTCTCTTTGCCATCATCAACAGCACATTGGCGGTAGGAATTGCCTGTACAAACGCAGCTACACGTGTGATGTATACGATGTCGCAGGCTGGAACACTCCCATCTGCCCTGGGAAAGATCCACCCAGCGCACAAGACCCCTTATATTGCGGTTCACGTTGAGCAACTCTTCCAGATTGGGAGTTTCCTGCTCGTCGGCATTTTCTTTGGAGCGGCCCAGATCTTCGGCTTCCTTGGTACTATCGCCACACTGGCCGTGATCGTGCTCTATATAATGGCTAATATCGCACTCACCGCTTTCGTTAGACGCGAACACCCCGCCGACTTCAATATATTGCGGCATGTCATTGTACCATTGGTGGGAACGTTGCTACTGATACCGGTGTTGTATGTCACGGTCTATCCAGTTCCAGCCTATCCTTTCAACCTGACGCCATACATCTTCATAGTCATGTTGATCGTCGGGTTCGTAGTTATGCAAGTTATTGTAGCACGGCGGCCCGCGGCGCTGGCTCAAGAGAGTACCTTGCTCATCAGAACCGTGGAGACCGCGACGGAGTCAGATCTACGTGAGCCACAGATCGGCTAGTGGCAGGAAGGTTTTTTCATCACTTATGCTGATTAACACAATCATCCAGTCAACCGTAGGGGCCGATTGATCGGCCCTCGGTGGATTTCCACTATTCCGATTAAAATGTTAATGGCACGATTTATATCCACCATGATAAAGGAGCGCGGAGATGCCTGGGACTCGCGTCGAGCTTGCTGAAATTGTGCTGCCGGAGTTTGGCCTACCTCGTGAAGAGCCAACCATCCCGGCATCCACCTATGAAGCCCGTATTGCCTCGGCTCGCCGGCGCGCTTCTGATTCCGGATACGATGTACTGATGGTCTATGCGGATCGCGAACACTTCGCCAACCTTGCGTATCTCACAGGGTTCGATCCACGCTTTGAAGAAGCGTTGTTGATCCTAGCGCAGGACCGCGCGCCAACGCTGCTGGTCGGCAACGAAGACATGGCATACACTGCCATCAGCCCTATTGAGTTGCGTCCGGTCCTCTTCCAGACGTTTAGCTTGCTAAACCAGCCACGCTCGTCAAGCGCACCATTGACGTCAATCCTGCGCGACGCAGGTGTAGGCACGACCGGCAGCAAACGGGTCGGTTTGGCAGGCTGGAAGTATTTCACCCTTATCGAAACCTCAATGCCCGATCACTGGTTGGAAACGCCAGCATACCTTGTCGATACTCTGCGTGGGATGGGCTGCGAAGTGCTTAACGCCGGTCAGATCTTCATGGAGCCCGAACATGGACTGCGAGCGGTCAACGACGTCGATCAACTGGCCTCCTTTGAATTTGCAGCTACACATGGCTCGCAGGGTCTGCGCAATGTGCTGTTCAACATACATCCCGGCATGAGCGAGTTTGAGGCATTCAGGCTGCTGTCTCCTATCGGCCTTCCATTATGCTACCACCCGGTCCTGTTCAGCGGTGAGAGAACAGCGCTAGGACTGGCCAGCCCATCCAGTCGAGTGATGCAGATTGGAGACCCGGTATTCGCAGCGTTAGGGTATTGGGGCAGCAACAATGCGCGTGCAGGCTTTCTGGTGAAGAACGAGCAGATGCTTCCTTCTAACATCCGCGACTACCTTGGTAAGCTAGTAGCGCCCTACTTCCGCGCCATAGTTGATTGGTACGAACACGTTGGGATCGGCGTCACAGGGGGCGAGTTGTTCGACATTATAGATCGGCAACTTGGCGATCCTTTCTTTGGCGTCAGTCTGAATCCTGGACACCTGATACACCTTGAAGAGTGGGTTAGTTCGCCCATTTATCGCGGCTCGACCCAGCATCTGCGTTCGGGTATGGCGCTGCAAGTCGATGTCATCCCCGCGACAAACACCCCTTATCACACGACCAACATTGAAGACGGTATCGCTCTGGCTGACGAGGCATCGCGTCAGGCGTTTGAGCAGAAGTACCCGCATGCCTGGAGACGAATCCAGCAGCGCCGTGCCTTCATGCATGACATCCTGGGCATTCGTCTCAAGCCCGAGGTATTGCCATTTTCAAACATCCCTGCTTATCTTCCCCCATTCTGGCTCTCGCCGCAGCAGGCAATGCGTGTAGCGTAACTAGCGGTTATCTGTGATCTCAATGTGAGTTAACCTTGCACTCCTGTGACATATCTGTAATACCATCATCCTTGTGTTGGCTACGTAGCACATCCGTTCGTAAAGTGGATGGTTTTGCTTTCTTCATTTGTCTCACAGCTCTCGTTCTTCACAGATGAAAGGGTGCACGAACATGTAGCGTATCTATTTCTGGATCGTGCGTTTGCACACGTGCATACCCAGCTTGAGCAACTCGCCTCGCATGCGCTCAGCCCCCCAGAGCCGATTGTTCCTTGCCATGTCCTTGGTCAAGGCGATGGTCTCTGAGGAGAGCTTTGGATGTCTCGCATCAGCCTTTGACGTGTGCTTCCAGAACAAGCGGAAGCGTTCCCGATGCCACCGAAGCACTGTCTCCGGCTGCACAATGTAGAGTGCCTGCTTCCAGGTCCGAACCATTCGCGCAAACAGCACCAAGAGGAACCGATCGGTCTTCCTGCAGACCGGTCGTTTCACGTGCCGATGCAGGATGATGGGTTGCTGCCGTCACATGGCGTTTTCGACTAGCAGTTCGGGCTTCCCTTTGGCAAGGTCTGCGATCGTTCCAAGCAGGAGGGAGGTGGAGCGCGGTTTCATCCAACGAACAAAGCCACTGTAGAGCGCGTGAAAGCACAGAGCTCTTCGTTGCCTGAGGACGAAGACTTTCTTGACTTGTTTTCGGAAAAAGGACAACCAGCAGAATCAGCCTGGCGTCTGGCCCTGGTGATGGTGATGCAATAGGCCGAAGGGTTAACCGCTAGGCAAGCAGCCGATGCCGTCAGGACGCGCATTGATTGGAAATATGCTTTAAGTTTGGAAATAACGGATCCAGGGTTTGATTTTTCTGTCCTCGGTGAATTTCGCGGTCGTTTGTTGACCAATCAAGCTGAACGCCGTCTGTTTGAGAAGATGCTGTCTCAGTTTCGAGAACGCGGGTGGGTCAAAGAGCGGGGAAAACAACGAACCGATTCAATGCATGTGAGGGCCTCCATTCGAGCAGTGAACCGACTTGAATGCGTTGGAGAAACCATGCGTCATGCGCGGAGTGCTGCTAGCGGAGGTCGCTCCAGATTGGCTGATAGAGCACATGCAACCTGAGTGGGCAAAGCGCTATCAGTCCCGTTTCAGCGACTTCCGCTTACCAAAGGAGGAGAAGGCCCGTAAAGAGTTAGCAGAGCAAATCGGAGCTGATGGTCGTGACCTCTTAGAGAAAATCTCTACAAGCACCACTCACTCGTGGTTACAGGAAATACCAGCTAGAGATATCCTGAGAAGTATCTGGATACAACAGTATCATGCGAGCGAGCAAGGGACACCATGGAGAGCCGATCAAGAACTTCCTCCATCAGCGCGGCTGATTCAATCCCCCTATGATGCAGAGGCACGCTACAGTAAGAAGAAACAGACAGGATGGGTCGGATAGAAAGTGCATTTTACCGAAGGGTGTGATGCCGAGCAACCCCATCTGATTCTTGAGGTAACAACGACAGCAGCCACGCTTCCTGATGGAGATGTCATGGAAGATCTCCATGAACGTTTAGCAGAGAACAAGGTGCTTCCCAGCCACCATCTGGTCGATAAGGGCTATATTGATGCCGAACTGATCGCCCACAGTCAGCACCTCCATCAGATTGATCTCGTTGGACCAGTCCTTCCCGATACCAGTTGGTCGTCAAAAGCACCTGGGCGCTTTGATCACAGCCACTTTCTTCTTGATTGGGAAGCAAAAAGTGTGCGCTGTCCAGCAGGGCAGAAAAGTCGAGAGTGGGGCCATATCTGTTGAGCGATAATTAGGAAGGGAAGGCGAATTGCCTCACCAGAGATCTTACTTTTGACAGGGTTGTTGCCTCATGGATAATGTAACCCAACGTCTGTTTGTTCCTACAGCGGAGGGTCAAGAAATGAGGTCACATTTGAGCTATCGAGCTAAACGAGAATTGTTATGCCAGATTGCCCCACGGTATCGGGAGGCATCATCAGCACTCAAGGAGGTCATCCTTGACGAGTTTGTCGCCGCTACAGGATATGCCCGCAAATACGCCATCCGGTTGCTGAACCATCCTGTCGACCTCAAGCTCACCATCGAGCGTCCGCGTCCGCCTCATTACGGACCAGAAGTCCAAAAAGCGTTACCCTTGACATGGACTGCCGCCAATCACATTTGCGCCAAACGCCTGATTCCCTTTCTGCCACTGCTGGTAGAGTCGCTAGAACGGCATGGACATCTTCATCTAAGCGAGGAGTGTCGCTCCCAACTGCTCTCGATGAGTCCAGCGACCGCTGATCGGATCTTACGACCCTACCGCAAACAAGGGCAGCATGGGCTCTCGACCACCAGATCGGGAACGCTACTCAAAAAACAGATTCCGATCCGCACCTTCCAGGATTGGAATGAGGCCAAAGCAGGCTTCATGGAAGCCGATCTGGTGGCTCATTGTGGCCATCAGACTGATGGGTCTTTCCTGTTTACGTTGACGCTGACTGACATCGCCACGGGATGGACCGAGTTCCTCCCCTTGCTCAATCGCACACAGGAGGCAGTGGTGGCCGCGCTGAAGCGCGTGCAGCACCTCCTTCCCTTTTCCCTATTGGGCATCGACACCGATAATGGAGCAGAGTTTATCAATGTGGAGCTGATGGCCTATTGTGAGCAAGCACACCTCACCTTTACCAGAGGCCGTCCTCGCCACAGTAATGATCAATGCTACGTGGAGCAGAAAAATGGACAGATTGTGCGCCAGGTGGTCGGCTATGATCGCTTCACTGGGGAACTGGCCTACCGGCAGCTCACAGAGCTCTATCGCGCGCTGCGAGTGTATGTCAATTGCTTTCAGCCTTCGATGAAACTGCACACGAAGCAGCGCGAGGGTAGTAAGGTACGCCGTACCTACGATCGAGCGCAAACCCCGATGCAACGACTCCTTGCTTCTGATGCAGTGCCGCCGAACAAGCAGCAAGAGTTGCTTCAGGTCACGCAGGCTCTGGATCCTCTGCGCTTGTTAGGGCAACTCGAACAGTTGCAGAAAGCGCTCTTCCAGCATGCGGTCAAGCCAGGAGTCGCATCCCTGAGCCAGGAAGGCTCTTCCACGCTCCCGTTTTCTGTCAAGCTGGTGACTTCAGAACAGGTTCCTGCCGATGGCATTCCTGGGACTGCCCCCTCGCTGCTCAAAAAGGAGCGCAGAAGAAGGTCTCAAAGAAGTGGACGGCCCCATAACTGGCGCACACGCAAAGACCCGTTTGAGGGCGAGTGGGAACAGATCTCATCCTGGTTACTTGCCAACCCGGAACTCACAGGAGTGGACATCTTCCATAAGTTGGAACAGCTCTCCCCAGGGCGTTATCGACCAACGCAGGTCCGAACCTTGCAAAGGGGTCTGGGTAAGCTGCGCGGGCGCCTTCTGGTGATCTTCAATGACCAATGGGGCGCGGAAGTCGTGAACGGACACACTCCCACTCCGCAGTTGCGAGGCGAGATCGTAGTAGGTATTTGCTAACGCTCAGAGAGAGGGAGGCAACCATGCATTGCGATGCGTTCCCTCCCTCTCTCTGAAACTCTCTCCCTCCCTCCACGCTAGGGCTGTCTGCACGCTCCGCTGAGGCCAGGGGGCCAGCCCCCTGGACCCCCACTGAGGAGCAGAGCCCCTCAGACTCCCTAGAATTGCTGGTGGGGTGTATGAAGTGTTTGTGGGCAAGCAAGCGAGGAGGAGAACCCTCGTTGCTCCCTTGCCAACAACAATTTCATACACCCGACCCTTGCGGTCGCCTCTATGCGAGCTTTATGCAGTAATGGTTGCTGTGAAGATCTCCTCGCCTATGGTCAGGTTAGTGGCAGGATCAACCACGCCATCGAACCGACCATCTGTCCAGATGGGATGGATGTTACCGCCAAAGGCAACGATTCCCTCGTAGTCCCCATATTGATTACCGGCATCGGCGAAAGGATTAGCGGCGCTTTCGTCGCTCTGAGCCGTTGTCACTTTGACATTGGGGACAAAGGACAAACCGCCATTGGTTGACTGGCTGGAGAAGATATCGGTCTTTACATCCGCCGGGTCGTTGCGCGCATCGTTCCAACTCAGGTTGACCGAGCCATTGGTCGGGTCTACCGACAGCCATTGGTTGAATTGATCTTTGCGCACACCGGCTGGATCGTCATTCACCCGCAGAGGCGCGCTCCAACTTGCGCCGCGATCAACCGAACGCGCTACGAAGATATCGGTCCCGTTGCTCGCCGTCTCATCCATCCACGAACAGTAGAGGGTGCCACGGTTTCGACCAGAGCTGCGATCGGCATCACAAGCGGGATAGAGCAAGGCTTGCCGACTGGCCATGGCAGGAATAGCATCGGCGAAGGGGACAACAGTTGGTGATATCGTCTGCGGCTGGCCGAAAGTGACACCGCCATCGAAGGAGCTATTGACCAATAACACGTTATTTTGGACATCGTGCCAGGCAACATAGACCTCGCCGTTGGGTCCTACGAACGGATCAGCACCAATCACAGAAGATGGACCACCAGTCAGATTGTTGACGGCTATCGGATTACTGAACGTTCGTCCACCATCGGCAGAACGCGCAAACAACAGTGCGTTGTTTGCCGACGATTTACCCGCATTGAAAGAGGCATTGTCCCATGCAACGTAAACATTGTCGCGGAACGAGCTGTTCGGATTGGTGTCCACGGCGATGTACGGCTTATCATTGAACTTGCCGCTGCCGCTATTGAAGTTGAAGAACGTGACCTGGGGCCAGGTTTTCCCTCCATCGGAGGATTTGGCTACCGCCATCTCGGTGCCTTGAATCGAGGTGAAGGAACGGTTGAAGAAGACAACGATGTAGGAATAGTAGACATTGCCAAGAGTATCGAAGGCGACACCTGGATCTGAACCAAAATCGGTTCCATTGGTGGTTGCGGGAGGCGGAAGCGGTAAGTCTACCCCACCCCAGCTTTTCCCGCTATCACTGGAGAAATAGCCGCGCATGGGCAAGCGAACGATTTCATTAGAACCACCGACGAGTACATTGGGATTATTGGGGTTGACGGTGATGGAGGTCTCACTCTGTGGAGTGTCCTCGTTGCTCACATCGACATTCGGGCCAACCGATAGAGTACTCGTCGTGGATGAGGAGCCAACCGGTTGCAGCAGCAATCTCTGGTATTTGGCCCACCAGGTTGGCCGGCTGTAGGGAGAAGCGGCAGGACTCGCATTGGCGTGGACTGGATGAAAGGCAGTAATGGCAAATAGGATGAGGAGCAATGCCAGGATGACGAAGAGGTACTTGCGTCCCAGGCCGACAATGGCTGTAAAAGACATACGTGTTTACCCCCTTACGAAGACAAGTCCTTACATGTAACTTTTCAACAGAACTATTGAATGGCTTGATTGTATGGTTGTGTATGCGGTCTTGTCAATATGAAGAAACTTTTGGGGTAAATGAAAATATGTTTTCCATCTCCAGATGAGGATGCTCCTTTTTCCCTCGCTTGCCCACAACGAATTCTTACACCCTTGCTGGTGTGTCAGCTTGCGAAGCGTGTCCTGCGAGAGTAAAATAGTACGTGAGTCTATGGCCTACATTCCTCGAGTAGAGGGATGGAACTTTGTGGGTAAAGTCAGATTATTCATGAGGCATTCTCCTCTGTCAAAGTAAGATTCTCCCATGAGGCAATGCGGGCTCCGCTACAAGGAGAAGAGGTTCTTACTGAACTATCGTAAAAGTAACAATGAAGAAGGAAGTGAACTTTATGGCTAATCAGAAGCATCTTGATCTTCTTTCAGCAGGGAAAACTCTTTGGAACAAGTGGCGACGAGAAAATGCTGATGTACAGGCTTTAGAGCCAGACCTACATGAAGCAGACCTGCATGGAGCGGATTTGCACGGAGTTGATCTCTCTGGGGTTGATCTTACCGAGGCAAATTTGCAGGGAGTAGACCTGCGCGAAGCAGATCTAAGGGAAGCGGACCTACGCAATGCCAATCTAAGGAATGCCAATCTGAGCGACGCCAATCTACTGAAGGCACGCCTACGTTGGGCAGACTTGCGTAGTGCCAGGCTCTGTCGCTCGAAC
>WNFR01009160.1_pt1 | contig 9997 bp, 9 predicted proteins | sample 5400221 | NCBI WGS metagenome assembly WNFR01 (sample SAMN13153357, study PRJNA577476) | soil metagenome | isolation source: 40 cm soil under Madrone tree | place: USA:California | collected 2016-06-14 | reverse complement strand
CGCGCTACGCTCGTGCGGTGGCATACTACCGCATTCCCAACATTGCGAAGGCGCTGCCCCTGATCGACGGGCTCATCGCGCAAGAGCCTCAGAACGCCTATTTCCACGAATTCAAGGGACAGATGCTGTTCGAGAACGGCAAGGTCGCCGAGGCGGTCGCCCCCTATGAGGAGGCCGTACGCCTGCAACCCGATTCCGCCCTTCTGCGCACCGAACTCGGTCAGGTTCAGACGGAGACCGGCGACCCCGCGCTGAACAAGCGGGCCCTCAGCAATCTCAGCGAGGGTGTCCGCCTCGAGCCGGACAATGGCACTGCCTGGCATTTTCTCGCCGTCGCCTACGGCCGTCAGGACGATATCGGCATGGCGGCGCTCGCCCTCGCCGAGGAGGCGCTGACGCAGGGCGACAAGAAGCTCGCGATCCAGCAGGCGACGCGGGCGACGCAAATCCTCAAATCCGGCACGCCGGCGCGGTTGCGCGCCGAGGATCTCCAGCGGCTGGCGCGCCGGAAAGACAGCTAGATCCATGCACGATAGCGATGCACGGCTTGCGCGGCAGAGCCGATCTAGGCGAGGACGCGCCGCCCACCTTGATTCGCGTTTTGGCGCAACTACGCTTTTTGTGATAAGAGTAATCGCAGCTACGGAGAGCAGGATCTTTTGGCTGAAGCCCTGGGGCGTTTGAGCTTATGACACTGGCGGGCTCGCGCCCGCTGCTGCGTTAGATGTTGAGCGTCAGCGCGGTCGACTGAGCCAACCCGTCGCTGCCACGGTATATTCGATAAGCGATCGAATGCAAGGTGCCACCAACCGTAACTCCGCGGTTAACTGCAACGAGCCCGCGAATCTTCACCTTTGCGCGATAGAGTTGGGGATCGATTGCCCGAGCTGCGTTCTTGCCGCATTATCCGATGCTGCGGCTGTCCCGCTTGTCGTGAGATGTATCGCCCATGTCGTTTCGCTTATTGATCTGCCTCGTAGCCCTCGGTCTGGCCATCGCCCCCCTCGCCGATGCCGACGAGACGGTGACGCCGGGGCAAAAGACCGCCATCGAGCAAATCATCCACGATTACATCCTGGAGCACCCCGAATTGGTGATCCAGGCGCTCCAATCGGCCGAGAGCAAGGCCAAGACGGTCGCAGAGGAACGGGTCCGCGCCACCCTCGTCGAGAAGCGCAAGGAGCTGCTCGACGATCCGACCTCGCCGATCGCCGGCAATCCCAGCGGCGACGTCACCATCGTCGAGTTCTTCGATTATCGCTGTCCCTACTGCAAGCAGGTCGAGCCCTCGCTCGAAGCGCTGCTGCGTGAGGATCGCCAGATTCGCATCGTCTATAAGGAGTTTCCGATCCTCGGCAAGGACTCGGTCTACGCGACGCGGGTCGCGCTCGCCGCGCGCAAGCAGGCCAAATACGATACCTTCCACGCCGCGATGATGGTGGCGAAGGGACAAATCGACGAGAATGCCGTCCTCAAGATCGCGGCTTCGGCCGGACTCGACGTCGATCGCGTCAAGGCGGACATGAAGAGTCCCGAGATCGACGACATCATCCGGCGCAATTTCGAACTCGCGCAGGCGTTGGACATTCGTGGCACGCCGGCATTCATCATTGGCGGCGAAATGGTGCCGGGTGCGATCGACATCGCCACGATGAAGCAGAAGATCGCCGCCGCTCGCAAGGCGGGCTGAGGTTACTCGGCGTCCGGCTGCTTTTCGGGTCGCGCCGCCTCGAAGGCGGCGTTTTTCATGCAGGCGTCGAACACCCGCCCGATCGTCGGATACGGCGCCATGTCGAGGCTGTAGCGGCGCGCGTTGAAGACCTGAGGCACCAGGCAGATATCGGCAAGTCCCGGCTGATCGCCGTGGCAGAACGCGCCCGTTTGCTCGTCTTCGGCGAGCATCTGCTCAAGCGCGGCGAAACCCGCGGCGATCCAGTGGTTGAACCATCGCCCGACCGTCGCCGCGTCGTGACCGAGCGGATCGGCGAGATAGCGAAGAACGCGCAGATTGGCGATCGGATGGATGTCGCAGGCGATGAGTTGCGCGATAGCGCGCACGCGCGCGCGGTCGGCGGGGTGGCCGGGCAACAGCGGCGGCTCGGCGTGGGTTTCGTCGAGATATTCGATGATCGCGAGCGATTGCGTAAAGACCTGTCCATCCTCCTCGAGCGCCGGGACCAGCCCCTGCGGGTTCACCGCGAGATAGGGCGGCGCGGTTTGGTCGTTGCGGCGCAGGTGAATGAAGGCCCGCTCGCATGGCAAGCGTTTGAGGTTGAGCGCGATGCGGACGCGAAACGCAGCCGAGGAGCGAAAGAAATCGTAAAGCTTCATGGGATGCGCCTTTGCTGGAGAGTGGGCAGCCGACCGCGAAAATCCGACTGACAGCCGACGCCTAGCGATAAGCGGTGATCACGTGGGCTTGTATCCTGGCGTCGATCGGACCTCTGAAGCGGGCCGCGACGGCGTCGGCGGCAACATCGGTCGCTCTCTCGAGCGAGTTCGAATTCCGCGCTTCGATTTCGTTGCGAAGCGGCGTGCCCTGGCAAAAGCCGATCGCCGGATCGCGGGCGGAGGCCGCCCGGCTTCGCTTCGCAACGGTTTCGATCGCGACCCGCGTGAAGCCGGCTTCGCACAGCGCGGCCCGGATGATGTCGATATCGTGATAGCCGTGGGGCGTGCGGGCCAAGAAGCGCGGCGGGTCGTCGGGAAACAGAGCGGCGACGGCTTCGGTGATCACATGAGGGATCTCATTCACTTCGATCCGATCCCACACATTGAAGAGAAAACGGCCGCCTGGCTTGAGCACACGCAGGGCCTCTCGATAGGCCGCTTGCTTGTCAGGAAAGAACATGACCCCGAATTGGCATATGACGGCACCGAAGGCGCCATCCTCGAAGGGGAGTGCGAGAGCGTTGGCCTGACGCCAGGTTATGTCCCGCGCCGGAGCACGCGCAGCCGCGAAGTCTAGCATCGACTGATTGAGATCGGTCGCAACGACCGATGCTCGTTCGGGCAGAGCGCGGGCCAATGCTCGGCTGACGATCCCGGTGCCGCAGGCAGTCTCGAGAACCCTCTGCTCGCCGAGATCGCGAAGCCGCTCGGCTAGGTCGGCCGCGTAGGGCTTGAAGATCAACGGGCCGAGATAGCGATCGTAAAGCGCGGGTATCGAGCCGGCGAAGACCGTGTCAGCGTCTTTCAATACCGACCTCCCCACTCCGTCATTGGCGGCATGAGCATAGGTCAATGGGGGACGAATCGGAATATATACCCGCCGATCAGAGCAGCCTCTCCATCAGGATGACGTCGACCCATTTGCCCGCGAGCCTTCCCTGCTCGCGATAGATGCCGACGGTGCGGAAGCCGCAGCGCGCATAAAGGGCACAGCCGGCCGCATTAGAGGGAAAGGCGGCAAGTACCAGCTTGTGATAGCCGAGTCCCCTCCCCGCCTCGATCAAACTGTCGAGAAGACGCCGCCCGATCCCGGTGCCGCGCTGTCCGCGCTCGACATAGATCGAGAAATCGGCGACATGGTCGTAACAGGCGCGCGGATTGAACGGGTTGAGACTAGCCCAGCCGACGATGGCGGCGCCCCGCGCGGCGACGAGCACGGGATGTCGGGACGCGCGTCCTTCGAGCCAGGCACGCCGCTCGTCCGCGGTCCGGAGCGACGTCTCCAGCGTCGCCACATGGTCTTCGATGCCTTGATTGTAGATGCGGCAGATCGCTTCGGCATCGCCGATCGCCGCCGGGCGAATGTCGAGAGGCGGCGTTGCAGTCATCGTCGTCCTTCTCCCGATGTCCTCGGCAGGAGCCAAGCGCAAATTGCCGCGACCGCGCCGCCGACGCCGAGCAAGACGAAGGCCCAGCCCCAGCGCGTCGGCGGCATGCCCGCTGTGTTGGTGAGATCGAGCACGATGCCGAAGGCAAGCGGTGACACCGCACCGGCGCCGAAGCCGAGGACCGAGCGCAAGGCGAGGGCGCGGCCGAGCCGCCCAGGCGCCACCGCCTCGGTCATCGCGGTCGACAGGACCGGCGAATCGCCGAAAGCAGAGAAACCATAAACCGCGGCAATCGCCGCGACCGCAGCTATCGGCAACCCGATCGTCCAGCCGAATGCGAACGAGCAAGCCGCGCCGATGGCGGCCAGGATGACGAGCACGCGCCGCCTTCCGAACCGGTCGGAGGCGCGTCCCATCGTCAGCGCCGCGGTAAAGCCGGCGAGGTGGAGAAGACCGGCGAGCCAGGCGCCTGCGATCGACGCGGCGGCACCGCCCAGCGCCGTCGCTGCCGCCGCAGCGGTGACGAAAGCGGGCGCCCAGGCGAACATGCCGAGAAGCTCCCAGCTGTGCCCGACATAGCCGATATTGAGGAGGATGACGCTGGCGTCACGACGCGACGGCGCGCTTGCGGCCGGCACGCCTCCCGCCGTGGTCGATCGCGTCACACCCGGTTCATTGCCGCAGAAAGCCGACAGCGAGAACAAGACTGCGCCGACCGTCGGCCCGATGGCACAATTGAGAAACGCCGCTTGATAGCCTGAAACCGCCAGCGCCGTGCCCGACAGCGCGAGCGAGACGACATAGCCGAGCGAGGAACTGGCGAGAAGCCAGCCGATGGCGGCGCCCCGGCCCTCGACCTTGTAACGGCCGGCCACGAGCATGATCGCCGGGGTATAGGTGCCGGCCTGGCTGATGCCGACCAGCGCGAACAGTACAACCGCGGCGTCATGCGAGCGGGCAAAGAGCGCGAAGGCGAAGGCGGCGGCGGCGCCGAGCCACGCGGAGGCGAGGAGGACGCGGCGGGCGCCGATGTGGTCAGCCACATAGGAGGCGAGCGGCAAGGCGACGGCATTAGCGGCATTGAAGGCGGTCTGCACCGTCCCGGCGGCGGTCGCCGTCATCGCCCAAGGCCCCATCAGCGCCGGGATGCTCGCGGCATAGGTCATGCTGATCAGCATCGTACCGAAACGGCCGAAGCAAATCAGCGCCAACCAGACCGAAGGGCGCACGCGCAGAGCGAACAGGAACATAGGGTGAGCTTGCCGTTATTTTGACGATAAGAGAAATCAATTGAATTGATACGAATGAAAAGCAAAACTTTGATATGCGAAACCTCAATCTCGACCAGCTGGAGGCGCTTCGGGAAGTTGTGGCGCTCGGCAGTTTCTCTGCCGCGGCCCAACGGCTCAATCTCACCCAACCGGCGATAAGCCTGCAGGTGAAGCAGCTCGAGGCGCGGCTTGGCGTCCGCTTGGTCGAGCGCATCGGCAAGCGCGCTTTCGCCACTGCCGCCGGCCGCGATCTCCTGGCGCATGCCAGGCGCCTCTTCGACGAGGCGGCGGCTGCCTCGGCGACGGCGCGGCGGCATCGCGGCGGGGTCGCCGGGCGGGTCCGCATCGGCGCCGGCGCGACCGCATGCATTTACACCCTGCCCGCCGCGCTGCGCGAGCTGATCGTCAACTACCCCGATCTTGAGATCGTCGTCACCACCGGGAACAGCGACGAGATCGTCCGTTCCGTCGAAGACAATGCGATCGACCTTGCGCTCGTCACCCTGCCGGTGCGCGGCGAGCGATTGGCCGTCATGCCGCTGATCGATGAGCCGCTGATTGCCGTGCTGCCGCCGGCGACGGCAGCCCCGGCGCGGCTCTCGCCAGCGGATTTTGCCGGCATGCCGCTGATCCTTTACGAGCGCGGCGGCACCACCAATCGGCTCATCGATTCGTGGTTTCGCCGCGCCGGGACCGCGGTGAAGCCGGTGATGGAGCTGGGCAGCGCGGAGGCCATCAAGCGGTTGGTCGGCGTCGGGCTCGGCCGCTCCATCCTGCCCGAGATCAGCGTGCGCGCCGAGGCGGCATCCGGCGAATTGGCAGTCAGGCGGCTGAGTCCCGCGCTCGGCCGCACGCTCGGCCTCGTCCATCGCCGCGACAAGCCGCTTGAACCCTATCTCGACGTGACGCTGGCAGCGATCAGGCGCTGCGGCATGCTGTGATCGTAGCGCCGGCTTCGAGCCGGCCCGGCTCCCGTCGGTCGGAGCTCCTTGGCAGACCGCAAGAGCCGGCTGGAAGCCGGTGCTCCCAATTGCAGTACGCTATGCCGAGGCTTCGTGCTTTACCACCTTCTGCTCGATCGCGCCGAAGATCGACCAGCCGGCGGCGTCGAGCATCTCGATGCGCACGCGGTCGCCGAATTTGAGAAACGGCGTTTCCGGCTGGCCCTTTTCGATCGTTTCGATCATGCGCCGCTCGGCGAGGCATGACGAGCCGGCGGCGGGATCGCGGTTCGACACCGTGCCTGAACCGATGATGCTCCCGGCCTCGAGCTCGCGGGTCCGCGCCGCATGGGCGATCAACGTCGGGAAATCGAAATTCATGTCGGTGCCGGCATTGGGCCGGCCGAGCAGCTTGCCGTTGAGATGGCTGACCAGCGGCAGATGCACGGTCCGCCCGTCCCAGGCGGCCCCGAGCTCATCCGGCGTCACCGCGACCGGCGAGAAGGCCGTCGCCGGCTTTGCATGAAAGAAGCCGAAGCCCTTGGCGAGCTCGCCCGGGATGAGGTTGCGCAGGCTGACGTCGTTGACCAGCACGACGAGCTTGATATGGGACGCGGCCCGCGCGGCGGCGATTCCCATGGGCACGTCGTCGGTGATCACCGCGACCTCCGCCTCGAGGTCGATCCCCCAGGCCTCGTCGGCAGCGAGAATGTCGTCGCGCGGGCCGATGAAGCTGTCCGAGCCGCCCTGATACATCAACGGGTCGCCGTAGAGGCTCTGCGGCATGTCGGCCTTGCGCGCCTTGCGCACCAGCTCGGCGTGGTAGAGATAGGCCGAGCCGTCGGCCCATTGATAGGCGCGCGGCAGCGGCGACGCGGCAGCAGCGGGATCGAAGCGAAAGGCCGCGCCCACCTGTCCGGCCTCGAGGCGACGTGCGACGGCGTCGAGCCGCCCGGCACACCCGGTCCAGTCGTCGAGCGCCGCCTGCAGGGTTGTCGCTATGTCGGGCACGGCGGCGGCCCACGTCAGATCGCGGCTGACGACGACGAGGGTGCCGTCACGGCCGCCGGATTTGAGGCTGGCTAGCTTCATTGCTGCCCCGGCGCGCGCCAACTCTCGGCATAGGCGGCGAATTCGACGCCCTCGGGCAATTTGGCGATATCGAGCGCGTCGCGCGCATCGACCATCAGCGCCACCTCGTCGGTCTCGCTCTTCTTCGGCGTCAGCATGCCCTGCAGCGCTTTCGGATGCGGCCCGTGAGTGAAGCCACACGGATGCAGAGTCACCATCCCGGGATGGATGTTGTCGCGCGAGAAGAAATTGCCGCGGTGATAGAAGATGACCTCGTCGAAATCGTCGTTGTTGTGGAAGAACGGGACCTTCAGCGCACCGGGATCGCTCTCGAACGGGCGCGGCACGAAGGTGCAGACGACGAAGCGGCCGGCCAGGAAGGTCGTATGCACCGAGGGCGGCAGATGATAGCGATGGCTCATCACCGGGCGCAAATCGCGCCAGTTTATGCGCACCGGCGCGAGATCGCCCTTCCAGCCGACCGCGTCGAGCGGGTTGAACGGATAAGTAACCGTCGACAGCTCGTTGCGCCGCTTGATGTCGACGCGCCACGCGCCGCTCTTCGCCTGCTGTGCCTTGAAGGCGTCGTCGATCGCCGGCACGTCGAGCATGGCGGGGTCGAAGATGGCGTGTGCGCCGAGCATGCCCTTGTCGGGCAGGCGGTAGCCGTCGTTGGTCGCCTCGATGAGGATCGCGGTGACCGGCGCGTCACACTCGAACCGCCACATCGTGCCGCGCGGCAGCACGATGTAGTCGCCGTCGCGAAAGCGCAGATGGCCGAAATCGCAGAACAGGCTGCCGGCGCCCTCGTGAATGAAGATGAGCTCATCGCCGTCGCCGTTGCGCACCAGGCGATCCATGCGCCCCTCGGTGCGCCACTGCCGGAAGCGCAGATGCGCGTTCGACAGGACCGCGTCGGCCTCCCATGGCGAGGCGGCGATCGCATTGATCTTGGCGAGGTCGAAGGCGCGCGGGCGCAACGGCCCCTCCCAGCTGGTCCAGCCGGTCGGCGGATGGGCGTGGTAGAGCTGAGTCGAAGGACCGAAGAACCCCTCCTTGCCCATCTCGCGTTCATAAGTGCCTGGCGGCAGGTCGGCATGGGCCTGGCGCGAAGCAAGACCTTCGACGCGCGGGAAGCTGATCCAGTTCTTCATCTTTCGATCTCCAGCGAGCGTTTTCCGTAGGGGCCGCCCTTGCGGCGGCCCGCGGGCCGGGACGAGCCCGGCCCCTACAACTAATCCCGTGAACGCGTCATTCCTTCAGTACGCCGCGGCGGATCTGGTCGAGCTCGATCGATTCGAAGAGCGCCTGGAAGTTACCTTCGCCGAAGCCCTCGTTGCCCTTGCGCTGGATGATCTCGAAGAAGATCGGGCCGATGACGGTCTGCGTGAAGATCTGCAGCAACAGACCGCCGCCTTCGGTCGGCGCCCCGTCGATCAGGATGCGCTCGCGCTCCAGCCGCGCGACCTCCTCGCCGTGACCCGGCAACCGCGCATCGATGCCCTCGTAATAGGTGTCGGGCACGGTCTGGAACGGCACGCCGCGCCGGCGCAACGCCGCCACCGTCGCGTAGATATCGGCGGTGCCGAGCGCGATGTGCTGGATGCCCTCGCCGCGATAGGCTTCGAGATATTCGGCGATCTGCGACTTGTCGTCGGAGCTTTCATTGATCGGGATGCGGATCTTGCCGCATGGGCTGGTCATCGCCTTGGAGCGCAAACCGGTCAGCTTCCCCTCGATGTCGAAATAGCGGATCTCGCGAAAGCTGAAGAGCTTCTCGTAGAAATTCGCCCATTGGTCCATGCGCCCGCGATGGACGTTGTGGGTGAGGTGATCGATCATCGTCAGGCCGACACCGGCCGGTCTTTGGTCGGCGCCGGGGATCGGCAGAAAATCGACGTCGTAGATCGAACGCTCGCCATAGCGGTCGACGAGGTAGATCACGCTGCCGCCGATGCCTTCGATCGCCGGAATATTGAGCTCCATCGGTCCGACCTTGGATTGCACCGGCCGGGCGCCGAGCTCGATCGCACGTTTGTACGCCTTGGCGGCGTCACGCACGCGAAAAGCCATCGCACAGACCGACGGGCCGTGGATGCGCGCAAAGGCCTGGGCGAAGCTGTCGCCCTCGGCATCGACCACGAAGTTGATGTCGCCTTGGCGGTAAAGAGTCACGTCCTTCGAGCGATGCCGTGCCACCGCGGTGAAGCCCATCATCTCGAAGAGGCTGACGAGGGCGGCGGTGTCAGGAGCCGTGTATTCGACGAACTCAAAGCCGTCCGTCCCCATCGGGTTGTCCCACAGGGCGGGCTCCGACTTGTCGCGCTTGGCGGTGGCGGCTTTCGCGGCGACATCGCGTGTCACGCTCATGCTGTCCTCCACGAGACCTTGCTTGACGGTGAACGGCCGCGACGGCATTTTAGTTTCAAATGAAACTAACTCCAAGCGCAAACTTGGCACCGGCCATGGCGCCCTCAGAAACGTCGGCGAGCCCGACGGTTCTGGAACTTGAGCGCTTCCTGCCCTATCGCCTGTCGGTGCTGACCAATCGCATCTCGACGGCGATCGCCCGAGTCTATGTCCGGCGGTTTGGCCTGACCGTGCCGGAATGGAGAGTCATGGCGGTTCTCGGGCGCTTCGGGGCGATGTCGGCGAATGCAGTCTGCGAGAGAACCGCGATGGACAAGGTGCGGGTCAGCCGGGCGGTCGCGCGGCTCGCCGCGTCCGGGCGGCTCGACCGACGCACCGACGATGCCGACCGTCGGCGCGCGCTTCTCGCGCTGACGCCGCAAGGCCGGGCGATTTACGCCGAAATCGGTCCACTTGCGCTCGCCGTCGAGGCCCGCCTTCTCGCCCGACTTGGCTCCGCCGACCGCGCCGACCTCGCTCGCGTTCTAAGCAAGCTCGAGGCGGCCGCCGCAACCTCGTTTGCCGA
>WNFR01009158.1_pt1 | contig 9998 bp, 10 predicted proteins | sample 5400221 | NCBI WGS metagenome assembly WNFR01 (sample SAMN13153357, study PRJNA577476) | soil metagenome | isolation source: 40 cm soil under Madrone tree | place: USA:California | collected 2016-06-14 | reverse complement strand
ACTTAGAAGGGGCCGCGGCTACAAGAATCTCGGCTACCTGCTGCTCAAGGCCCAGCGCATGGCAGTCACCAAGACCGAATTCATCGTGCTTCAGAAAGCAGCCTAAAATGCGGGTCTCTACGAATTCTTGCGCAGAACCTAAAAATCTTAGTGACCGTAATAGGGCCATATTCCAAATGAGGCTAGAACAAAAATCTCTTCGGGACATCGGAAAGCAGTTTGGTATCTCGGGAGAACGAGTTCGTCAGATTCTATCAAGGATAGTTGCGAAACGGTCCCGCAGTGTCATCGCTCCAAAAGCTAATGCGTGTCCGGTGCTAGTTCAGGTGGAAACCGTCATGACCCGGACATGCGCTTGAAAAGTTTGCGACTCGTCGGCACGATTGACGAGCGCTATTTCAAAGGGGAAAAAACATGAACACTCTGAAAGAAGTAGTTGGTGTGATCGGTTCTATCATTGTCGTTTATTTCGGCGTTCGAATCACAGCTACCATTATCGATGCCTGTCAACATCTCTACCTTACCCTGGCTGCTAAGGGACCTAAAGGGCGAATCATCCCACAGCTTTCCTTTTGGTCCGAACTTGAGCAATTTGTTAAGACTTACCGGGACAGCGGCGAATTTCCTTTTGAAGACGCTCCAACAATTGATTGGACAAAGGCTTCACCTGAAGACCTTAAACAACTGTCCACAATCAAAAATCCTGCCAAGGTTATCGAACGCCAAATTAATCTTCTTTTTGCTCGGAACAATCTGGCGAACAAGCTGGAGGTGAGACGCGACAAAAATATTTTGTACATCTGCCCACCTTCATGGTGAGTCTGTTAACTCGGGGTTACGCTGATCTTCGGGCGGCAGGCGCATCCGCGAGGTAACAGAACTGATCGAGAGGCCGGAGCCTACGAAGAAAGACTCCGGCCTCTATAATCCGAACGGAGGCAACCAGAGAATGGTAGACATTGCGTACCTGTGCGCGAAATGGCAATCGTTAAACCATCAAAAGCGCAGCCGGACCCGGAAGCAAACAAACAAAGTAGTAGTGACGACCCGCGTGGACGCCGATGTGCTGGCGTGGCTCAAGGAGCAAGGAAGCGGCTATCAGACAAGGATTAATACGCTTCTGCGGGAAGCGATGGAACGCTCGAAAAGATGAATTCGATTATCAAGCAACAATCGGAACCGCGCTCCAATCTCGATGCATTCGTATGGGCTTTATTCTTACTTTATGCGTCGCGCCCAAGTGATGCAGAGCCAGACGAGACCGGACGGTACTTCATCGGAGATTGCGGAAACGTGCTGGAGCGAACTTTTAAGAGATGGTGTCCGTACAGTCCTGCGGAACCATCGAAATGAATAGACGAACTTTCCTAAAGCTTATCGGCATCGGCGGGGCTGCCGCGCTGGCTCCAACCACGCTGTTTGCCAAGCCAGATGTGCGCGGCTGGCGCTTTGGAGTTTGGGAACTCCAATATCGTTACGGTGAAAAATGCTATTGGGCACGTTGCGACTGCGGGGCGGAGCGAGCAGTCGGCCTGGATGAACTCCTAAGTATAGATGCGCTCTCCTGCGCCCATGTCCGACACCGTGGATTCTTTTGCATTAGTCCAGATGCGATCTACTGCCAGAATTGCGGAGGCGCTAGAAAGTTCTTTTTTAACGGAGACGGTTTCCGAATCTGGCGGTGCGGGAATTGTGAAGAGGCCGATATCCGAGCATATCTTCGTCGTGAATATGGTGAGCCATCATCGGTTCAATTCGCTGCGAGCATGAGAAAGACAAATACGAAGGCGTAACTTCATATCGGCATTGATCGGCGCGGCGGCTGCTATTGGAATGTAAAAGATCGTCGCGAATCGTGCCAGGACAAGCGCGAGTTCGCTGAACTTCTCCGGCGGGACTGGTGAGAGTTCGACCGGCGTAGAGAACGATGACCGACGTTCATCGACTAGAGCAGAAGTGGCAAACTTACTCGGTCGAAGGAGCCGACGCCGTCATCTAATCAGGTTGCTCCGCAGCACCCAACTTGGGGTGACGTGTCATACCCCCTCCCGGCGCAGCAGCGCCGCTCCTCGGCGGGCCCAATAGAGTGCGCCGATATTTCCGATGAAGTGGAACAGAAACAAAGGCAGCAATGAGCCACGTAATACGAAAAGCGAGCCAGAGATAGCTCCATAGCTACCTATCGCCAAAATTCCGCCGAAACGATAGGCAAAATGCAGCAGGCCGAAGACACTTGCGGTGACTAAAACAGACGCTAGGATCGAATGGGAAGTTTGTATCAAGACGACGATGCAAACGGCTATCCAGAGTTCTTCTGCGAGCGCACTGGACAGCGTAGATACAATCCAGAACCAAGCGGGGCCGCTTTGGAGCTCAGGGTTGTTGGGATTTTTATTGAGCACTGGCAGGAACTTCCGGACCATTCCTTGCAGCGTCAGCACCATCAACCCCGCAAAGACTCCAATCAGACTGTTCGACAGCCAGTTGTTCAGGTGTAGGCCTACCTGCCGGGCAGTGATGGATTGGTGCAAGATAAGCGCCGCCAGAAGGCTTAAGGCTATGGCGTTTCTTATCGTTACTACATAACGATCAATGTGCTGCGCCCTTTCAAGCAGTTCAGGCGGCATTGGGTTTAAACCATGGCGGAAATTCCAGGAAAACCCCACCGGATTTATGGCCACAAAATACGCCAGTGGGAAAATAGCCAGTGCGAAAAAAGGACTCCATGACGACATCCGTTTCTCCGAATAGTACGAAGCTAGCAAAATAGTGCTCTAAGGTATGGGGTTTCCATCCGTCTTGCTAGCAGTGTCGCCTTCAGTCGGAACGAGCTTAAGCGGACCTGAAGAAACTAGGCCGATGACGGCGTGCACGATAAAAGATGTAGGTACGGCGGCTATCAATGTAACCAGAATGAGACTTGAATCTCGTAGCCCGAAATAAAAACAGGTTCCGGCGGAGATTACAAGCGTAATAGCCCATGTCAATTTCATGGATATCGAAGCGCTTCGCAACAGTTGTCCGCACCTAGGACAGGGCCATCCGCCAGATTCCCAGATGGGTACTTCTCTCTGCGCAACAACCTTGCCGCAAGCCGGACAGTTTCTATCGTATAGGGCCATAACGTTTGGCTGTCTCTAAGGCCGCTAGGGAAACAGTAGCTTGATAGCTACTTTAACAGCAAGCCCGGCTGCTCCAAATTTGTTGGGAGCCGGGGGTGTACGGTTCGATGTTGCCGCCTGAACGAAATCCCTTGCCGCGTTGATCGCGCCTCCACCAGACCTGAGAGTATCCACGGTAACCACAGCCTGTTTGGCGAGGTTAACCGCGCTCTGGTAACCATTCTGGATGGCGGCCCCGGCGGCCGAGAGTGCCGTCGTGGCCTGGACGTATGCGCTTGTGGCAGCAGTATTTATGGCGGTGGCCGCTTGACTGCCCGCTGCAGCAACCGCAGGAGCGGCTACGACTGCCCCAGCTACCGCACCTTCGGCACCGACGACTGCCAGCCCTGCCTTGACCCCTGCGTCGCCCATCTTGCCAGCTTGTACCAGGGCGTTTGCCATTTTTTCCGGGGTCACCTGTTGTTGGGCCTCCCATCTTTGAGCACCGCTCTGCTCTTGCGCCTGGGCGGCGTTGGCGGCGGCTTGGGCGGGTTGTGATGGCTTGCAGTTGGCGGGGTCTTCCTTGCATAACCCGTCGCTTTGCCCCGCGGTATTGCCAGCGGCAGTGCCTTGGTGGCCGTCGAGGTCGGCGAAGGATTCGGGGTCGTCGGCGACCATGGAGTAGAGGTTGAGAGTTTGAGGATTGGTGAGGTTGGCGTAGGGGACGGGCACCGGGATAGAGGACCAGTCGGCGCTGAGCCAGCGGCCGAACCGGTTAGAGTAGTAGCGGGCTCCGAAGTCGTCATTGCCAGTTTCGGTGTCGCGCTCCTTACCTTCAAACTTGTAATTGTTTTGTGAGCAGGTGTTGGTGTAGGAGCGCTCGCCGCCGTAGGGGTAGAAGTCGGCGTCATAGCAGACGACGCCGGTGTTGGTGGTGGTGACACGAGAAGTGCCGAGAAGGTCTTCGACATAAAAGATGGGAGTGCTGTTGGCGGGAAGCATGGCGACGCGCTGGCCGCCGAAGAAAATGTATTCGTTCGGATTGTTGCCGGAAGCATCGGTTTCGGCGAGGATTTCACCGCCCGATCCGTACCAGTAGAGTTTATAAGGAACGGGTGGCGTAGCGGTGTTGGCCTTCGCGACGCGGCGGCCGTCTCCGTCGTAGATGTAGGTTGAACCAGCGGTGACCTTGAGCTGACTTTCCGCGTTCCAAGCGTAGGAGTTGACACCATCGCCCGTGGTGTTGCCAGAGAGATCATAACCAAAGCCGGAAAGATGGTTGTTGCCGTCGGCGGTCATGGCAGGCGGCAGATATTCTGTGCAACCGGTGTAGGCCGTTGCGCCCGGCTGCGACTGGAGGTTGCCCCACGCGTCGTAGGATGAAGAGTAGTCGTAGCCCCAGCAATAAGGCCCGGTGGTTGCGGACGTGCCTGCGGTCTTAATGCGATTCAGCTGATCGTAAGTGAAGTTCTGGGTTCGGCTGGAATTCAGATTGTTGGTGATGGAGTAGACGTGGCCAGCGTTCTTGCTTGTCGTTGGATCGACGAAACTGTAGGTGATATCAATAGAGTTGCCGCCCGTGGAAGAGGCTTTGAATTGGAGGGGCTGGAGGCGGTTGTTGTACGAATGGGTGAGATTGAGTCCGGTGAAGGAAGCGGATTGTCCTATGGAGAGGGCGTAAAAAGTGCCCTGAGGCGTGTAGCAAACTTTCCCAGCGAGGCAGCCAGTGGGTGCGGTTTGAAAATCGGTGGCATAAGTGATGCCGTTCGAGCCGTCCGAGGCCGTGCTGGGGCGGTTGGCGGCGTCGTACGCGTAATTCACGGTGCGGCCGCCCGTGGGATAGACGACGGAGGTGATGTTTCCGGCGAGATCGAGATTGTAGGTCGTGCTCTTGGTGATGGAATTAGTGATGCGCTGGTCTTTGTGGATGCGGTTGACGACGTCGTAGCTCCAAGATTCGGAGCCAGCGGCGTCGGTGATGCCGGTACGCTGGCCGATGTTGGCACAGGAGGAGAGGCCGAGGCAGTTCGCCTGGTCGTAGGTCGTCGTGATTGTCGGATCACCATTGGAGTAGTTGCGCACGGTTTCGCGATTTAGCGCGTCGTACTGAGAACAGGTACGAATCCCGCGGGCGTCAGTTTTTGAGACCAGTAGACTGGTGAATGAATTCGGAGCGGTGCAGTTCGCGTCCGAATCGTACTTGTATGTGATAGTGCCAGCTTCAGGGTTCGAAGAAGTCAGAAGGCGCGATAGCGAATCATAGGTGAAGTTGCGCTGGTGTGAGCCGTTCTGGACGACCTGCGTCAGATTGCCAAGGACGTCGTTTGTGTAGGAGGTGACCCAGATGGGTTCACCAGTGCCGGGGCATCCTGTGGAGGCGATGGATGCGCCCGGGGCGTTTGGTTCATCGACCTCAACGAGGCGGCCGAGGCCGTCGGTACGGCTCCGGCGCCACTTTCCTGTGGGATCGGTGACAAGAGTGGACGGGCCACAGTAGGCGGTCGTAACAACGGAGTTGTCGGGATAGGTTTGAGTGATTTTGCGACTGAGCGCGTCATAGCCATAGGTTGTAATGCCCGAAGTAGTTGTGGGATCGGTGCCCGCACGGTATGGGTTGGAGACCGTAGATACTCGGCCTAACGCATCAAAGGTGGTGTCGGTGTAAGCGACACCTTGCGGGTCGGAATTGACCTGCACCTGTTTCACACGACCTAAATCGTCGAGGACCGTCGTGCTGACGAGATTCTGTGATGAGTTAATTTTAGTCGTCGTGACGTTGTTGATGGGGAGAGAGGCGCCGTAAGAAACCGTTGTTTGACCGCCATCAGGGGTATTCTTCTGGATGAGGCGGCCCATAGCATCGTACTGGTAGGTAGTTGTTAGATTGTTGAGGTCCGTCGCTGAACCGACGAGAGAAGTGCATGACGCGTATTGGGTTTTCGTCGTCTGAGTGAGCGCGTTGGTGGCCTTGGTAACAAAGGCTTGAGTGGTACCGGACGCAGGGGCACAGGCGGAATTGGACCAGGAATCAGTGTAATCGAAATATGTGTTGTGGCCACCGGGGTCCTGAGTCTGAATCAGTTTGCCAAGATCATTGTAAAAGTTCGTAGTGGTCAACAAGGCGTTGTCGGTATTGCGCCAGCGCTGAATCAGGGTGGCATTTCCGCGCACGGTCCTGCTGCTGCTGAAATTCGTGTAGTCGTGGCTGACGACTCCGGAGGTTCCCGTGATGGTTGTGCCGTCGTAGGTATAAAGAGTTTTCGAGTGTACGGTGGTGCCGTCCGCTTCGTAGACGATCTGGCTGGCCGGTTTATTGGCGATATTGGCCGCTAGGTAAGAGGAATTCGCGAGGTGGAGGTAATTGAACGAGGTCGTGCGAAGCAGCGTCCCGGCTCCGAAGTCGTACTCCCTCCTGTTGATTGGATTGCGCCAACTGACGGTCACCTGGCCGGTGTTATACGAATCCCAATCGGTTTCCACCTTGGAAACTTGATTTGTTTGCGCCCAAGTGGTGGTGTCACGGACGGGAAGGACCGTGGCTGCGTTGCTGTAGTCTGTTGCCACAGTCTTCAGAAGGGTGCCTGATGTGGCAGACCCAGTGAAGTATTCAACCTTGCTGACTTGGTCAAGGCCGGAGCTATAGAAAGCAGGGGCTTGGGACGTGATTAAGCTAAGCGTGTATCGCGTGTCGTTGTTCGCTGCGTCCGTGACCGTGGTTGCGACGCTAACGGGGTATGTTCCGTAAGTCCCATAAGCGTAGTTCCGAGTGTATTGCTGGCCGTTTGCCGTCACGGTCCGCATGGTAATCTGCGGGTTGTAGGGATCAAAGGGATTGCTGGGTGCCTGCCACGTCCAAGCTATCTGACCACCCGTTGGCAAAGTCGCGCTGAGCATCTTCCCAAAACCTGTGCCCGGGGTGAAGGTGTATTGCAGGCCGTTTGGCAGTACGATCTGTGTTGGGATCGGGCCTGACCCGCTGAAGTCCGTGCAGAAAGCACTCGGGGGATTACAGAAGTTCGTGGACAGCGGAAGGGAGCCGATTGTGAATCCAATCGTCTGCGCTGCCCCGTTCGAGTCTGCATAGCTGAATTGATACTGACCCAAGTTTCTGAAAACCGGAATCGCTAACGTGCGATTGAGCGTGTCTGTTACAGACCGAGTTGTTGGAGTCGACGCTTCGGTGATTTGGTTACCGTTCGAGTCTTTGAGCGTCAGGGTCGTCGTTTGGGTCGTTGAGTTGTAAGCTGATGTTATCTCGGCACCGTCCTTTCTAATGGCATCAAACGCTAAAGAGTTGATGTTTGGGTTGCCGGTGGTGGGATCGACTTTGAGCATCCAACCAGAGCCGTCATCGGCGTACATGACGCCACCCGCGATATTCGTATAACAGCTAAGGCCGACTTGATCCGGAACAAAGTGATGCTTCGTGCCGTCCGGTTCCGTCAATGTGATGCTGGTGTTAACAATCCTACTTCCGCTGCCTACAGGACAGACACCCATAGTCTTAAATTGAGTGCTCAAGCTGAAAGAGGCCGGAGTGGCGATTCTCCAGCCGCCGCCAGCCGTCATTTTGTATCGGTCGTATACGTATCCCTGATTGTTCGTTATTTGATTATCCCAATAGCTGGGGGCATCGTAAATAAACTTGACGTACATATCGAGGCCGCGTCCCTTGGACGAGTAAAGAGGCACTTCGACATGGAGCTTTCCGTTCGTCACTTGAATCGTGTCAAAATCCGAGCCGTCGAAGACGCCATTTTCCGGCAGACCAACATTGATCCCGTCGGTAATCTGCGTGGGGTCTTGCGCCGCGGCGAACGAGGTAATGAGGAACGTGAAGCAGACCAGGACGAGTAGGCGGAACAACGGGCGCACTGAGAGCATGGGGCCTCCTAGTTGTGCCGCAGCAAGCCGTTTGGGAGAGAACGGCAGGACGCGGGGAAATGGTCCGCCGGTCGATTGGCAGGAGGATTGGGCGGGCGATTTATATAGCGGGAAGTCAGAACGTGTCAATAGTACTTTGCAGTATTGGCGAAGATGAGCCGTGACGACGGTTGGTCAAAGCGAATGGCGGCGAGGAAGTGATTGCTGATGATCCAGCGTAGATTACCGTCGAGACGAGCAGGTGACTATTGATGAGTCTTCGTGCAGCCAGAATCGTTGCAGCAAACAGGATGGCAAATCTCCGCTCTTCTGTCATTTTATTGGCCGATACGTGGCTCTGTATCTCGCCTCCCGGCACGCCCAGACCTTATGCCAGTAATTGCTTCGAGCATGAGGGTCGGGGTTCGGGTCGCGGGGAGAAATAGACAAGACCTCGACTGACGGTATGCCGGGCTCAGGAGCGCACATGATTCGGTCGATAAGAAAATCGTAAAGCTCGGTGACTTCGCCGCAGTCGGGACACTTCATTTTGATCTTGCTGCAAAGATGGTAGTGAATCGGAACAGGTTCGGGCCAGATCACGCGGAAATGATCTTCGCAATTCGGACACATAAACGAGTCGTAGCTTAGCATTGGAGAACTCCGGCATCGCGGATTGAAGTGCAGGTAGGAGAAAGGGGAATGCAGTTTACGTTTCCTTATCCCAAATGTCTATGAAGAGTTTGATCGTCGCCGGTCCACCATTTCGGCACTTGTTTGGTGAGCGCGTCATACAAGCAAGTGATTGCTTGACACGCTCCCGCCTTGGGTATCCAATGCACACATTGGCGATAGGACCTCGGGCCTACTTTCTCGAAAATCTCAACAAGTAAGGAGACGGCTATGAAGAAAACCTTGATATGGTGTTTTCTCGGCCTGCTTTCGCTGGTGAGTGCAGCAGGGTCGCAAGCCCAGGAGACCGGCGGGACTGAGAAAGCTGTCGTGGCATTAGAAGAAAAGTGGCTTCAGGCAATAAACACAAATAGTCCTGATTTGCTCGCACCTCTGCTGGCCGACAAATTTGTCAGCACTTCGCCTGAGGGAAAGGTGACTGGCAAAGCCGAGGCGCTGGTGGAAGTAAAGACTTTTGAGAAGAACAGTGGCGCGAACTCCGGAATGAAAGTCTTCGTGTATGGAGACACGGCAATAGCGATAGGAATCTTGAAAGCGAAGATGAAGGACCCCTCAGGCCAGATAGTTGATTTGAATCTCCAGTGGAGCGACACGTGGGTGAAGATGGCCAACGGTAAATGGCAGTGTGTCGCGAGTCATGCGTCGCTAATAAAAATGTAAGCGACCATCAACGGGGGTGAAAATGCATAACCGGCGAATACGTATTGTCCTGCGTGTGATGACTTTCTTGTTTGTCGGAGTCCTGCTCATTTTCTCGGTGGGGAGAATCGAGGCACAAGCATCAGAAAGCGAACAAACGCTCTGGAAGCTGGAGCACGACTATTTTCGCTATGTTGAGGACAATAATCTGACAGCCTATCTAGGACTGTGGCACAAGAATTTCCTTGGTTGGCCATCGGTCAGTGCCGCACCCGTTCAGAAAGACCACATCACGGATTGGATTACCTCGCGAACGAGTCAGGGTCTCGCGTTCAAGCTCATCGAATTTAAACCAGCTGCGATTCAAGTGACCGGGGAAATCGGGGTGACGTGTTATTGGGTCACGTATAAGTTCACGGATAAAGACGGCCAGGGGACGACGTACAACACGCGCATCACTCATACCTGGCTGAAGGACGGGAAGGATTGGCACATTATCGGTGGGATGTCTATGCCAGAGGGCACGACTCCGCAGCGGTAAACGCAGCCAATTTCCGATACGGTATCACCTGAATAATGCACTGGGGTGGGCTTCGGTAGGGCTCTAATTTGAAGGAACCATTTGGGGACCCCAAAAACATGGGGTAAAAATGAGTTCGCGAAACTTGCCGGTTTTACGAACTCAACCTCAAGGGGGTCACC
>WNFR01009156.1_pt1 | contig 9998 bp, 13 predicted proteins | sample 5400221 | NCBI WGS metagenome assembly WNFR01 (sample SAMN13153357, study PRJNA577476) | soil metagenome | isolation source: 40 cm soil under Madrone tree | place: USA:California | collected 2016-06-14 | reverse complement strand
ACCGCCGAGCGGATTCCGTTTGAGAAACTCCGGGGCGCGGTTCTCCCCGGTCATGATGTTGATCTGCTCGCAGGGAATCGTGAGGCCTTTTTCCGCGAGATACACGCGCAGCTTCTTGGGGTTCGGGGCGCCGACGAAATCGTAGATCTTCATTGCTCGAGTCCTCCGTGGAATTCGCGCACGGACATGCGTGCGGTCGCGTGCCGCTTCTGCCAGCCGCGACGAGCTGACACAATTCCCCCGTCGCGCATCGATTCCACGAGTGTGGAGCTCGGCGCCTACCCGAAGATGCGCTCGAGCCGTCGCAGCTGCAGTCGACGCGTCCGACGCTGCGCAAAGGTTTCGCAGAGCGCTTGCCACCACTCCGCGATCACACGTCGAACGTGCGCGTGAGGGCGCGGCGTCGTCACCGATGCGCCTCCGCGGCGGCAATCTCGTCGACGTAACGCCAGCGCAACGCGTATCGCGGGACCGGCTCGTCCTCGTCCGCCGCTCCGACGTGCGCCTCTGGCGCTATCTCACGTGCGGCGAGATCCGCGCGCACCAACGGACCTGTACCGAGAGATTGCAAGCACGCACCGCATCCAGTTCGCGCCGCGGCCCCAACCTCGACGACACACTCCTCGTCGCAATGTGGGCACGCCACGATGCCGTATCCGGGGCCGCGGACCGTTGCCTTGTTCGACCAATCCGCGAGCGCGCGCGCGGCAACGGCATCGCCCGGCGGCGGATCGGCGAGGCGCCGTACGCAGCCGACGCAGACCGTCTCGTCGACACGCGCGCCGGCAGGCAGCACGCATTCCATCCCACAACGGTGGCACACGATCTCGCGACCTTCGTTCGTCCAACGCTGTCTTCCCGCGATCTTCTCGAGCGCTTTCGTCATGTCGATCTGTTCCTCCGCCATCCATATCGCAAATCGTGTTGTCATATCCTTTATCGGATCGTGACGAGCTGATGACTTGGCATAAGTCGGACGCCGATATTGCGTGATATCGCTCTGTGCAATTGCCGATAATTAACATCCGACACATCACGCAGTCATCCTCTCGTCATTTTCTTCCCGTAATCGTGGCGACGATTGCCGAACGTCGACGATCGCCATCGACAGGGCAACGACGAGGCACGCCTCGAGGAAGCCCGTTTTCGCGTCGCGTTCGCGCGTGACGAGTCGGAGGTACTCGAGGCGCAGCGGCTGCGATGGCGCGTGTACCGGGAGAGCCTTGGTGCCGATCTCCCCGCCGGCGGAGTCGATGCCGATACGTTCGATCGCCATTGCGACCATCTTCTCGTGCGCGATTCGGACACGGATGCGGTCGTCGGCACGTATCGTATTCTCACGCCGGAAGGCGCACGGCGCGCGGGCGGCTACTACTCCGCCACCGAGTTCGACGTCGGGCGGATCGTCAGCCAAGTCGCTCGCGTCGCGGAGATGACGCTGCGCGAGTGAAGGACGCGATCGCGGCGGCGCTCCGACGCGGCGAGCGCGTCGTCGTCTTTCCCGAAGGCACGACGACCGATGGAACGCGTGTCGGGCAATTTTACCCAGCGCTGCTGCAAGCTGCGATCGACGCGGGTGCGCCGCTCCAGCCGGTGGCGATCCGTTACGTCGGTATCGACGGCAAACCGGATCCTGCGACGGCCTTCATCGACGACATGTCGTTCGCCGAATCGTTGGCGCGGATCTTGGCGCGTCCGCGGATCGTGGCGGAGGTGCACGTCGCGCCTCCGTACACGGCATCGCACGCGACCCGAGGCGAGCTGGCGTTCGCGACCCGTCGTTGGATCACCGCGGCGCTTCTCTTGGAGGACGGACCGCAACCGGAGCCTCGCCGGTGCGAACGCCTGCGCCGCGCGGCCTGAGATCGGCGGCGCTCGACCACCCGGCGGGGCGAACCTCAGCGCGCGGCGTGCGTCGGCAGCCGCGTCGCAGGCGTGTTGCGTGGCCCGCGCCGCCGCGCGACCTGGACGCCCAGGCCTGCTTCGCGCTGCGCCGCCGACACCGCGTCGCTCGCGCCACCGCTCGCGTCGTCGACGTTGCTCGCGCGCCCACGGCGATCGTCCGCGACGATCGGCGACAAATTGCCGTGTGTCCGGCCCGGCGACTGAACGGGGTCGGCGGCAACCCGTACGGCCTCGACGACGTGACGATCGACGCGCGTCACAGCGGTGCGTGATTCGTGCTTCTGCAACGCTCGTCGCATCCCCTTCCAGCGCGCACCGACGACCGTGCGATAACGCTTTGGAAAGCGCCGGCGGAGTCGGGTCGCCTGCCGCTCGTAGCGGCCGGCGATCTTACCGATGACGAAGATCGCGCGTGCAGTCAGGCGCGCCCGGCGCCGCTCGCACAGCCCTCGCAAATCGACGATCGCGACCTCCGCGTCCTGGAGCCGACCGAGCAGGTCCTGGAGGTCGGTGACGACGCTCGCCAGCCGCCGTGCGCGCTTGCCATACACCTCGGCGTGCGCCTCGAGCGCGTAACGCAGGCGCTTACAGCGAATACGCAGCTGATGGTACGTCGCCGCAGGCGACGTCGCGGTGACCTGGTCGCCGATCTTGCGCACTTTGCGCATGCGTTTGCGAATGAGCGCCGGTGCGGCATCGACGATCGGCAGCCGGGCGCGGCTGCGGCGCGGCATCGGACCGCGTAGCATCGTCGTGAAGCGCGCGATGAACGTCTCGTATCGCGGGCCGTCGAGGGTGCGCAGCATGCGGCCGCGAGCGGCGAGCCGCCGGCGGCGGAGCACGTCGGCGACGACGGTCAGTCCCTCGGCGTCGGACTGCTCCATCTCCGCGCCCCAGTCGTCGAGGTGCGCGAGCTGCACGTCGAGGTCGCGAACGGCGCCGAGCGCGCTCGCGATCCATTGCAGCGTCGCCGCGGCGGCGACGACCCGACGCGGCAGCACGTCCGCGAAGAGCTCGAGCATCGCACGCAGGCGGCGGATCGCGACGCGCATGTCGTGAAGCAGCTCGGGGTCGTCGCCGAGACGCGTGCCAGGCTCGGCTGCAAGCATGTCGCCGAAGTAGCGGCGGAGCGAGGCGAGCGCGACGGCAGCCGTCGTCATCGAGGCGTCGATCGCGCATGACGCGGCGTCGAAGAGCGGCACCGGAACGATGCCGCGGACGCGCAGCGCCGCCGCGAACTTCGATTCATCGGTCGCGGCGAGCATGACGCTGCGGCGGCAGGCGTCGACGAAAGGCTCGACCTCCGCGGCGTCGATGCCCGGTGCGACCTCGATCTCGACGCGGTGAAAACGCATCAGCGCCGGCGTATCGTTCGCCGGCAGCGTCGTGACGTCGAGCGCCAACTCCCCGACCATCCGGCCGTCGCGCTCGATCGGGACGCAGCGCCGCCGGGTCCGCAGCTCGAGAATCGGCCGGACGGAATGGATTCCCACGACCGCGTTGAGCCGGTCGGCCAGCAAGCCGTCGAGACGCTCGAGGATATTGCGCGGCGCCGCGCCGTCACCCGCCGACCGTGAGGTCGCGACCGTCAGTGCGGCGCTGAGCTCACGCCGGTCGTGGCGCCCGTCGTGCGCGACGCCGAGCTCCTTGAGCGTCGCCTCGCGCGCATGCCCCGTCTGCCGGACGCGCAACGCGAAGCCCGCGCGGTACACCCGCCAGTCCTCGGTGTCGTAATACGTGTCCGAGATGTCGTGCGCGTCCGGCTGACCGAGGCTGAAGCCCTCGGGCAGCTCCGCGCCGCGCAGCCAGCGCTGCGGCGGCACCACGCTTTCGAATTGCCATTCGGTTTCGATGTGCTCGTGCACGGCAGTCGTCCCTGACCCTCGGCGGCGGAAGGCGGAATCTAGATCACCAACAGGCGCGTTTACAATGCTCCAAAGTGCCCCACGTTGCGAATCGCCTCGCCACGATGCAAGAGGTCGAACGCGGTGTTGATCTCGTCCAGGCGAAGGCGGCGCGTGACGAGCTCGTCGAGCTTGATCCTCCCCGCGAGATACCGGTCGACGAGCCGCGGCAGCTGGGTTCGGCCTTTCGTGCCCCCGAACGCGGTGCCGCGCCAGGAGCGGCCGGTCACGAGAAGAAACGTAGAAGGATGCCATGCCGTCGGCGCACGCGCACGAGGATGCCAGAGGGCCGGCGCGTTGTCGCCGCCCGTCACATGCGGCGTCCACGGCCGCCGGCTCGAGTACGTCGCCGCCGACGAGCCCCGACCGCGCAGCTTGTCGGCGCGGCCGACGGCGGTGTAGATCCGACGCGAGGAGGAGCCCCGTGCCCTACGCCGAAGGCCGCGTGATTCACGACGCCGATTCGCACCTGGTCGAGACGCCGGATTTCCTCGTGCCGTTCGCCGACCCCGGCGTACGCGCGCGGATGAAGCCGCTCTACGTGAGCACGGTCAAGCCCGGCGAGGAGAATTCGATCGACGCGATTCGCGCGCGCCGCGACGATCCCGGCGAGCGTCGCGCGGCTGAGCACGAGCTCATGGCGCGGAAGAACTGGCGCGCGCTGGGCTCGTTCATGAAGGAAGACCGTCCCCGGGCGCTCGACCTCCTCGGCTTCGCGAGCCAGCTCGTCTTCAACACCTTCGCGACCGACTATCTTCTGCGCACCGAGCTCGATGACGACCTCGATTTCGCATACGGGCTCGCGCGCGCCCACAATCGCGCGATGATCGACTTCTGCGCGGCCGATCGCCGTCTCCTGGCGGTCGGATACGTGCCGCTCGCCGACTTCGAGCGCTCGCGTGCGCTCGCGGGCGAGGCGATCACGATGGGCGCGCGCGCGCTCCTCGTCCCGTCGGCGTGCCCACGGCGGCACTCGCCGAGCCACCTCGGGCTTTTCCCGGTATGGGCGCAGGCGGAGGAGGCGGGCATTCCGATCGTCTTTCACGTCGGCGGCGGCGGGCGTCTGCTCGATCCGATGTATTTCGAGAATGGCCTGCCGCCGGTTCGCGACTTCCACGGCGGTGCCGAGAACTTCCGGTCGGTCGATTACATGGCGATCCCGTTCCCACCGATGCAGACGCTGGCGACGCTGATCATCGACGGCGTGCTCGACCGCTTCCCGCGACTCATGATCGGCGTCATCGAGCAAGGCGCGATCTGGGTGCCCGGCTGGATGCGGCAGCTCGACGCCGCGCACGAGGCGTTCGCGAAACACGAGGAGCGCCTGCAACGCTTGCAGCTCAAGCCGAGCGAATACGTCCGAAGGCAGATCCGCGTGACGCCATACCCGACGGAGCCCGTCGGCTGGATCATCGCGCAAGCGGGCCCCGAGGTATGCCTCTTTTCCTCCGACTACCCGCACGTCGAGGGCGGACGGAATCCGATCCGCCGCTTCGAGCAGACGCTCGACGGCCTCGACGAGCCCGCAAAGCAGCGTTTCTACTGCGACAACTTCGTCGAATTGATGGGTAACGCGCTCGCGTAACGCGTCCGCGTCACGCGGCCCGTCGTGCGGCCCGTCGCGCGAGCCACGGCCACACGTAGCGGGGCGCGCCGCACGACCGCGTCAGTCGACGGACGAGGCGAGCGGCAGCGTCACCTCGACGGCGGTACCCACGCCGACTGTCGACTCGACGCGGATCGTGCCGTCGTGCGCCACGACGACCGAGCGCGCGACGTAGAGGCCGACGCCGGTGCCGCCGCTCTTGGTCGCGAAGTGCATCTCGTAGATCCGCGCGAGAAGATCGGACGGGATGCCCGCACCACTGTCGCGCACAACGACATGCGCGGTGTCGCCGTCGCGCGCGAGCGTGATCGTCAACAGGCCCCCTTCAGGCATCGTCTCGAGAGCGTTGATCGCGATGTTGAGGAGGGCTTGCTTCAGACGATCGCGGCGGCCGACGATCGGCAGCCGCTCGCCGGGGAACGTCGGCTCGATTTTCACGTGCTGCGCCTTCGCTTGCGGTCCGAGGAGTGCCGCGAGCTCTTCCGCGAGCTCGCGCAGATCGAACCGCTGCGCCGGCTCGGCAAGACGCGGCGTTTGGGTGAGGAGCGACGTCAGCGAGCGGTTCAACCGCTGCACTTCCTCGCCGAGCACGTCGATGTAGCGTCGCTGGCGCTCGTAGCGGGCGGGGTCGGGCGCAGGCTGCAACGCGTCCTTCAGCAGCTCGAGATTGATGACCATGGCGTTGAGCGGTGCCTTCAGGTCGTGGACGACCTCCATGTAGAAGTGCGTGAGGCCGCGCATCTGAATGGCGAGCGCGAGCTCATCGTCGAGCGCGTCGAGCATCTCGCGATCTTTGACGAGCGCGAGAAACCCATCGCGGTGCGGCTCATCGAGCCGGTAGAGCTCGACGCGCAGCTTGCGCGTACGGCCGCCGGTCGTCAGCTCGAAGTCGACGGGGAAGCCGCGCTCCCCGGGTGCGGCGCGCTCGAATCCCGGCTGAAGCAGATGGCGGAGCTCGGACCAGTGCCGTCGCAACTCGTCGCTCGTATCGTAACCGAGGAGCGAAGACGCGGCGGGACTCGCGAACTCCAGCTCTCGGCTCGACGCGAGGAGCACGACACCCATGTCGATGACGCGTGTCAGCGCGCCGAACCAATGCGAACTGGCACTTACCTCCACCATCGACGTGCGGTTGTATCTTTTACAGGCGTGGCGGGCAAAGCCGCATCACGGCGGCGGCAAAAACGCGCGGGGCGTGTCATGCGATGGAACGGTGCCGCACGGCGCGGCACCGGAACCGATTGCGAGCGACGCGCAGACGTCGGCCCACCGCGTGTCCTCACGTAGGAGGAACGCATGACTCGAATCTTCACGCGCGGCTGAACGTCACTGACTGAGCATCGCCGCCTCGGCACGGCTGGCGGCACACGCCACGAGAAGACGAAGGCCCCACGACACGGATCGCGTCGTGGGGCCTTCGGTGCCAAGCGCGTCGCGTACGCCGCGCGCGCCCAAGGGGGCGGCACACTCAAGGCGTCGAGGGACGATTCACCGCATGCTTCACGCGGTCCGCCGCCTTCGTCACCGTGTCCTTCACCTTGCCGGCCGCTTGATCGATCTTTCCCTCCCGCTTCAGACGCCGATCGCCTGTCAACGCGCCCGCCGCCTCTTTGATGCGGCCTTTCGCCTGGTCCGCCTTGCCGCTGGCCATTGTTGCTCCTCCTGCAGGCGAATCCGTGTCGCAAGAAGCGCGCCGCCGTCGACGCTCGCGTTGCGCAACGCTGACGACCGCCACGCGCAGCCGCCGTTTGCCATGGGACTAGCGCGCGATGGCACCGACGCGTCAGCGGTTGTTCTCGCCGCGGCGTGTAATCCGTGCATGTCCGCGACGCCAAACGTACATCTAGCGCCCACCCGCCGTGGCCGTCGGGCGCCGCCGGCGGCGACGAATCGCAGAGTTGTCGCGCCCGCCGCCGCTGTCGAGACGCGGCGGTCCTGGCGTGCCCTTTGCTGCTCTGACGAGGTCGACGCGCCACCCATCAGGATGCTCATGCGAGGAAGCGAGCACAGCACGGAACCCTCACTCTATCGCAGCGGCAGCGCGGAACGGGTCGCCGCCGCCGATCACAGCGAGCCGTCGGCGACCGATGCCGTCGAGCGCGTGATCGACGCCGGTCAGCGGCTCGTGACCGAGCGCATCGAGCTCGCGAAGCTGGATGTTCAGGACGCGGTCACCGAGAAGGTGTCGCAAACGACGAAGGTCGTCGTGCCGGCGCTCTTCGCGTTCGGCGGTTGGTGGATTCTGATGGCCGGCGTCGTGCTCTTCTTGAACATCTACTTCGCGATGCCGGCAAGCCTCGGCATCGTCGGCGGCGCGCACGTGCTGCTCGGCGGCGCGATCGCGGTACGCTCGCTCCAGCGCGGCCGCCGCGGCAACGGAGTGAACTCGTGAACGGCGTCGACCTGGCGCCGACCCCGGAGCTCGACGAGCGCGAGGCGCTGCGGATCTCGATCGAGGAAGACAAGGCCGAGCTCCTCGATGCCGTCGTCGAGCTCAAAGCCGCAGTGCAGAGCCAGTTTCAGCTGCGGGAACGGATCGCGGAGCATCCGGTCCCGTGGCTCGTCGGCGGATTTCTTCTCGGTCTATGGCTGAGCAGCCGCGGACGCAATGCGTGAGGAAAGGAGCTTCGATGGAACAGTCGGCGAGCAACTGGGCAGACGAGGCCAGCTCTCGCATCAGCGGGTTGGCGGACGACTTGAACGAGCGCTTCAACGAGCGCTTCAAGGATGCGAGCGCCGGGCTGCACGGCCTCGACGAGCAGACGCGCGCGTTCGTGAAGGAGAGCCCGTTCGTGGCACTGGCAGCGGCGGCCGTCGGTGGCTTCCTGCTCGGGCGGCTGTTGTCGAGACTGTGAGCACGGCCATGGCGAGCGAACAGCAACCGAATCAGACCGCGCGTTCGGAGCCGACCGGCCAACCCACCGCCCAGCCGGGCGGCCGCGAGCAACCCGGTCGCGAGCACGCCGGCCGCGACCAGCAGCGCGACGGCGGCAGGCGCGCGTCGCGGCCGCTGCGCATTCAGGAGCGCGGGCGCGAAGCGTACCGCGACGCGCAGCACTTGGCCTCGACGATCGAGCAGGCCGTCGACGAAATCGGGCAGTTCCTGCGCGAGCAGGCGGAGCAGCGCCCCTACACGTCGCTCGCGACCGCCGCCGGCGTCGGCTACGTCCTCGGAGGCGGCGTCCCGTCTCGGCTCACCCGTTTTCTCTTCGGGCTCGGCAGTCGGTTGGCGATCGAGATGTTCCTGCACGAGCTCATCGGCGACGCGGCACGCCAGGCGTCGGCGCAGCCCTCGTCCGCGGCGAATAGGAGTGTCTCATGACGAGCATGAACAAGATCACAGACAGTCTCATCGAGAGCCTGCCGACCCGGGAGGACCTCGTGAACGCGCTCGGCCTCGCGTCGCGGCGCTCGACGACGGCCGACTTCGCGAGCGTCATCGGCATCTTCGGCGCCGGTCTCTTGATCGGCGCCGGCCTCGCGCTGCTCTTCGCACCGAAGAGCGGCGAGGATCTCCGGCACGACCTCGGCGAGCGGCTCTCCTCCATCAATCAGGAGGACGTCGCGTCGGGGTTCAACCGCAGCGTGGCCGGCGCGACGGACTTCCATACCGCTCAGTCGTCGGTCGGGACCTGAGGGGTCATCGCTCGGCGCCGTGGGTGCCGGGACGGCTCGAGCGCAGCGCACGATTGAGCACGGCCCCGGCGGTGCTCTAAGCTCGCCGCGGGCCATGCACGCGCCGCGTCCTCTCGCTCCTTCACCGCGGCGTAACCACGTCGGCGCGATCTCGTTGGCTGTCGCCATCGGCGGCGCCGCGGGCTGCCGGGTGGCGATCTTCCTCGGCGCGCCACAACCGTGGTGGCTGAGCCTCGCCGCGGCGGGGTTCGAGGCGGCCGTCGTCGGCGGACTTGCCGACTGGTTCGCGGTCACCGCGCTTTTCCGCCATCCGCTCGGCATCCCCATCCCGCACACCGCCATCATCCCGGCGCGACGGCAGAAGATCGTCGAAGGCATCGTCTCGATGATCGAGGACGAATGGCTTTCCCCGGATGTCATCGGCACGCGCCTGCAGCGCATCGCGCCGAGCCGGATGATCATCGAGTGGCTGCGCGACCCCGGGCACGTGCAACGGGTCGGGCAGCCGGTGCGCGACCTGCTGCGCGCCGTCGCCGGCATTCTCACCGAGGACGAGGTCGCCGAGTTCATCGACCGCACGATCCAGCAGCAATTGCGCGAGCTGCCGATCGACCCCGCGGCCGGACGCTGGCTCGTGCGCGCCGTCGAAAGCGACAGCGCCGGCGCCGCATTGCGAACGATCGCGCTGTCGTTGGCGAACTTGACGGAGCGGCCGCGGACGAGCGCGCAATTGCAGTGGTGGCTCGAGCGTACGGCGCGCACGCTGCGCGCCGAGGGCAAGCGTCTCGTGCCGCTCTTCCTGCGGCGCAAGATCGTGCAGCGGAAGATCATCGAGGCGACGTGCGACTACGCGGCCGCCGAGCTGCGGAACGCCGCGGAAGATCCCGCGCACCCGCTGCGGACGCTCGTCACGAACGCCGTGCGCGGATTGGCGACGCGTCTCGCCG
>WNFR01009153.1_pt1 | contig 9999 bp, 10 predicted proteins | sample 5400221 | NCBI WGS metagenome assembly WNFR01 (sample SAMN13153357, study PRJNA577476) | soil metagenome | isolation source: 40 cm soil under Madrone tree | place: USA:California | collected 2016-06-14 | reverse complement strand
GAGGGCCGGCCTCGGCGAAGGGGCCTACGATGCGGTAGCGCGGATCAAAGCGTTGGACAAAATGAGCATCGATCTCCAGGCTATTTCGCCGTCGCCGATCTTATTATTTTATTCGGAAGAGGCGGTGGTGGCGGCGCACTTTTCGCGCAAGCAGAACGAAGCGATCCAAGAGATTGTCAAAAAACATCAGGATCGTTTCGTCGGCTTCGGCAGCGTGCCGTTACAAAGCATTCCCGAAGCCATCGCGATCGCTCAAGAGGCGAAGAACCTGGGGCTGAAAGGTTTGGAGATCGGCAATGCCGTTGGGGAGCGGCAGCTGGACGATCCGAGCTTTGAGCCGTTTTTTAATGCGGTTCAAGCGCTGGATATGTTGTTGTTCGTTCATCCTTTGGAAGGTGGCGTCGATGCCGACGATCCGATTGCCGGCGTGCTCGGCAACGTATTGCAGTTTCCGTTTCGGACGACGTTGATGATCGAGCGCATGATACTCAAGGGAATGTTCGAGAAATACCCGAACCTTCGCCTTTGTCTATCCCATGGCGGCGGCTTTCTGGCGTTTAATATTTGGCGACTTGACCACTCATATAATTTACGGCCGGACCTTAAAAAGATTATTCCCCAGAAGCCGTCTGGATACTTGAAAAAACTTTACTTCGATTCGATTGTCCACTCCGTTGCGGCATTACAATACCTGATCCAGGTCGTCGGCGCGGACCGTGTGGTCATTGGGACCGATTATCCTATGGCCATGGGCGATTTCGAGCCCGTCCGGAAAATCAACGAATTGAATCTTACCGATGAAGAGCGGAGCCAAATCCTTGGTGACAACGCTGCCAGAGCCTTGAATCTTTAGAGCCAAAAGCATAAGAGAGCTGATCGCGTTAGTGAAACGGGGTTAGTGAGCTGCCGCCGAGGAAACACTAAAGATACCTTAGCGTGAAAAGGGGGGCTCATATGCGAGCGTTGATCGTATCACTCATAGCGATATTCTTCTTCGGCGCATGCTCCACTATGCAAGTTAGAAGCCCTGCGGTCTCGATTCTAGTTGATCTCGATCCGGCAAGCGTTGACCGCACGGTAATCGTGGAAAGCATCACCGCCGATAAAGAGGGGAGGCTCTATCTGCCGGATCGAGTCACCGGGAACGTTCTCCGGGTAGATCCCAAGTCTCCCAAACCCGTCGTGGTAGGCCGAATTGACGCACGGGACATCAAGGGCAAAAAGGTCAATGCTGACGGTGGAGGTATCGCTTTCAACCAGCAAGGAGATCTATTCATAGCCAGCGCACCATTCGCCGAAGTGGTGCGCATCAGGGCAGCGGATCTAAACGCCGCGAAGCCCGGAACAGCTCAGACGTTTGCCACCGGTACGGAAGGCGCTAATGGTATCGTCTTCGACAAGCAAGGCAATCTCTTTGTCTCCGGCGGCCGGAGTGGAATCGTATATCGCGTCGGGCCCAACGGCGGCGCGGCGCAGCCTGCGATCAAGATCGAGCCGCACACACGTAAGCTGCCCGACGGCAAGACAGAGCAGGCAGCAGTTGCTAACGGTTTAGACTTTGATGCTAAGGGCATCTTATATGTGGCGGATACGGCCCGAGGCGCGATTTGGAAGATCGAGATACAGCCCGACGGCAAAGGTAGCAAGCCGATGCTGTTCGCTCAGAGTCCATTGTTGGAGGGAGTCGATGGCACAGCCTTCGACGCTAACGGGAAATTGTGGGCAGCTGTGAACGAGCGTAATGCGATTGTGACAGTCACGCCCGACGGGAACGTGCAACAGATAGCCAAAAACGGGAGCACAGGCCCTCTCGAGTTTCCTTCGGCGATCGTATTTGTAGGAAACACGGCCTACATCAGCAACTACGACACTCCCCGGCGAGACAATATGGATGCCAACGGCGAGACCGCCAGAGACGGGATCGGCGCCTCCATCGCTCAGATCACGCCCTGACACACGGATGGCGGCGCTGCTTTCTATCGAAGGTGTTCGTAAGGAATACCAGGTGCGAGGCAAAAGAGTTTTAGCCCTCGACTCGGTGGACCTTAGCGTCGCCGAGGGTGAGTTTGTTACGATCGTCGGCCCCTCCGGATGCGGCAAATCGACTTTGCTAAACTTGATCGTGGGACTGCTTCGCTCAAGCTCCGGTCGCATTCGCTTTCGCGGTGATCCGATAAACGGTATTTGCACAAAGATCGGTTACGTCACGCAAAAAGATAACCTTCTGCCCTGGAGAACTTTAAGCGAAAATGTACAGATTGCGTTGGAGATCCGCGGAGTAGAAAAAAGTGTTCGACGCAATCGGGCGGAAGAATTGATCGGGCGCGTGGGTTTGAGCGGCTTCGAGGATCACTATCCCCATGAGCTGTCGGGCGGGATGCGCCAGCGGGCCAATATCATTCGCACCTTGATCTACGATCCTGAATTGATCCTGATGGATGAGCCTTTCGGGCCGCTGGACGCGCAGACCCGCATCATCCTGCAAGATCAGCTCCTCAAACTCTGGTCCGCGTCCAGAAAAACGATTATTTTTATCACCCACGATCTGATCGAGGCGATTACCTTGGCGGATCGCGTCGTGCTCATGACTTCCAGACCCGGCCGGATCAAGTCCATTGAGGATGTCTCCATACCTCGGCCGAGAGATGTGTTTCAGATCCACGAAAGCCAACAATTTCGCTCGGCGTACGAAAAACTCTGGCATGAGTTGCGACCCGAAGTGAATTTGGCAGAAGCATAGAAAGGAGAATTTTCATGAAATCGCTTATGGCATTTGTTTTCACCGCGACCTATTTCCTTGGCTGGTGTTCTTATCCGGTCCATGCACAAGCCCCGCGACAAGTTAAAATGACTATTCCGGTAGTGGCGCATTCCATGACGCCGGTTTATATCGCCCAGGGAAAGGGATTCTTCGCCGATGAGAAACTAGACTTGGACATCACTTCCACGGGGGGCGGTGGACCGGATATCCGCGCGCTGATCGCGGGCGATGTGGAGTTCAGCTTCACCACCGGCGACAACGTCATCCTGGCGAATCAGGAAGGGAAGAGGTTGCTCATGGTTATGAGCGGTCTAAACAAAGTTTTTATTAACTGGGCGATGCATAAGGAAACGGCCAAAGCCAAAGGGGTCACCGAATCGATGGCGTTAGCCGATAAGATCAAGTCGCTCAAAGGTCTCACCGTCGGCGTCACCAATCCGGGAGCTTTAACCGCGCACCTCGCCGCCTTTGTGATCCGCAAGGCGGGCTACAATCCCCAGCAAGACGTGAACATCATCCCTGTCGGCGCTGGCCCGACCTGGCTCGCGGCCCTGGAGAATCGGAAAGTAGACGTCGCTTTGACTGCGCCGCCGGTTCCGGAGACCGCGATCAGCCGCGGCTTCGCTATCATGTTTATAAATAATGCCAAAGGCGAAGACCCTTCGATCCCGGAATTTCTCATGGAAAATCTTATCGCTCGTCCTGAGACTGTCGCGAAAGATCCGGACATGGTGCGAAGAATGGTGCGAGCGCTGACAAGGGCAAACCAGTGGGCGCTCAAAAGCACTCCCGAACAGGTTGCAGATGCGCTCAAACCATTTTTGGGAAAAACCGAACCCGAACTACTCTTGGCCGGAGTCAAGGCGGTGCTGCCCGCGTTGAGCCCCGATGGCCGGACAAGCGAACGGAGCGTGCAGGTAACCCAAGACATACTCGAACAGGCGGGAATCCTGAAAAAGCGGGTTCCTCAGTCTGAAATCGTGACTAATGAATTCCTGAGCAAATGATCGGCCGCGGACGTCTTTTTATCTACCGCTTGCTCTTCGGTCTGCTGCTCTTGGCTTTTTGGGAGTTGAGCTCCGGAAGATGGATCGATCCCTTCTGGGTGTCGAGCCCGTCGAGAGTTTTTTGGTATCTCTACGAGGTGATTGCCGATGGCTCCATTTTCGGTCACCTCGTCATTACGCTTTACGAGACCTTTACGGGTTTTTTCATCGGCGCTATTTGCGGGATCGGTTTGGGCTTTCTGCTCGGCCGCAGGGAGGCGCTGGCGCAGATTCTCGATCCCTATGTCGTTGCCTTTAATGGGATTCCGCGCATCGCCCTGGCGCCACTATTTATTATTTGGTTCGGCATCGGCCCGACGTCAAAAATCATCCTCGTCGTTATCGTGGTTTTCTTTCTCACCTTCTTCAATACCTACGCCGGAGTGAAGGGCGTGGATGCTGAGCTTAAGAACATATTGCGCATTATGGGAGCAACAGAACGGCAAATTTTGTTGAAGGTCACCGTTCCTTCGATCGTTCCCTGGATCACCACGGGTTTGAAGATCAGCGTTCCCTACGCCATCGTGGGAGCAGTCGTGGGAGAATTCATCGCCGCCAACAAAGGATTGGGTTACCTGATCAACTACAATACCTCGCTTTTTTCTACTACAGGCGCATTAGGCGGTATTCTGGTTCTTGCCCTGGTCGTTGTCGTGTGCAACGAGGCGATCAATCGAGCGGAAGCTTATTTGCTTCGCTGGCGTCCCAGAGAAGAACGAAAAAGCGAAGGGGAATTGTTTTAGTCGATAAGCCGATGGCCAAGAAAGAAAGCGCCGGTATCCTGATGTATCGATTGCGCAACTCGACACTCGAGGTATTCCTGGTGCATCCGGGCGGCCCCTTTTGGGCGAAAAAGGACGCGGGATCGTGGTCTATACCGAAGGGAGAATTATCGGAGGGTGAAGATCGCCTCAGCGCGGCGAAGCGGGAGTTTCAGGAGGAAACAGGATGTCTCCCGGAAGGGAATTTTATTGCTCTCACTCCACGCAAACAGCCGGGTGGAAAGGTTGTACATGCGTGGGCAGTGAGAAGTGACTGCGATGCCAAAGCGATTGTGAGTAACACGTTTTCAATGGAGTGGCCGCCCCGCTCCGGTAAGCGTCAGGAGTTTCCCGAAGTAGATCGCGCTGAATGGTTCACGATGGAAGTCGCGAAGGAAAAGATTTTAAAGGGTCAAGTGGGGTTTCTGGAAGAATTGTCCCGAATTGTTGAAACGGACTTGGCTACTGAAAACAAAGAACCCAATGCTAACTAACGCTCGGTCCCTTTAGCGTGGAGGCGTGAGAGACGACACTGGATTTATATCATTCTTTCTGCTTTTCGATCACGGCATGTTGGCCCACGTCGTGTTTCACTTGCCGTTGCCTTTGCTTGATTTGACCGACCCAAGCTTCGGTACGATTCTTGGTCCGTCCATGGCACCGATCGAGGATCGCGAGTGACTCAATCGGAATATTGGGGGAAAACCATCACATTTTACGGGTGGTTTTCAATATTCGCGTAGTTCCGGCAGCACTGATAGCACAGTCGGGCAGGCAGAGTAGCGGTTCAGTATGTTAGCACTTTTCTGGACGGTTGCGCCCGGTCATATCTAAAACATAACCGGCTGATTTTCTTCGCTAAACGTTTGTTTCGGCAGCGGCGGCCGATTTTAGACTTTCCCGTTCTTGTTACAGCTATGGTTTCTTGGGAACTTTTTGCGACTTTTTGACACTTTCTGTGTCAAAAAACTTTCCGTCTTTGGTGAAAAGACCGAGTCAATCGCCTCGAAAAGTCATTTGGTACATCCATTGCTCAAGACAGCGGAAAGAAGGTGGGAAATAGCCTTCGCTCTCTAGCGGGAAATTTAATAGCTAGGGTATCGTGTATCAACGATAGTCACATAAAGTGAAGACATGGATCTGAAGACAAGCGGCGTCAAATCCGTTGTTATCGGAACATTAACTGACGGTAATCCGCTGGCCAATGATTTACATCCCAAACGCCGTTCAGATCTCAACTACCGAACTATCGATGGGGAAACAGTGATATTGGACCGTAAAGAAGGAAACCTTCATCAGCTCAACCCGACCGCAAGTTTCATCTGGGATTGTTGCGACGGCAACTCGAACGTAGCGGCGATCATAGATCGTCTCGCCGACGCATACGAGGTCGATTCTAGTACGGCTCGCAAAGATGTGGGGGAAACCCTCTCGAGGCTGCGAAGCTCAAATCTTTTGGAAGGAAATAGAAAGGACAAGGGATAGATTGTGAAAGGAGAATAGGATGTTTGAAGAACGCTTAACAAGAAGGGAAGTGATAAAAAGGGCCGCTTATATAACGCCGGTCATTTTAACCGTTCTGGCCGCGCCTTCTTTTGCTTCTGGAGGTTCTGGAGGTTCGGGGAGAGATGAAAGAGACCGTAGAGAAAAAAAAGACGTTCACGGCGAGATCAAATTCCTTCACGACGATAACAAAATTAAGCTCTTTCATCGAGATGAAAGAAAAGGCTGGGGTTGGGATTAGTCGCCCAAAGACTTGCGAAGGGAGTCCTTAGGCTAAATGAACATCATCGAATTGTCGGTGTTCGATTGTGACATCCGAGTCGAGTGCGTAGATAGACAAGCGGAGTCACTCCTGAACAGCAATTACGGATGGTTCAAAAAGCGAATTGAAGAAGCGCAAATTACCTACCGGATCACCCGCCAAGGTGCAGCTGAAGAGCTGTCGATAGCGCGAAACGGGGCTTGTCTTGAATTGGCACGAGACGATGGTGATTTTCTCTATATGTTTGAGAAAGACATGACCATCGAGACCCAAAAACTCCGGTCTGACCTCTATTTTATTCATGCGGCCGTATTGGAGCTCGATGGTCGCGCGTTAGCTCTAGCGGCGCCCTCCGGATACGGCAAATCGACCACAACGTGGGGACTTTTACATCATGGGTTTAAATACCTCAGCGATGAACTGGCGCCCGTCGATCTCACAACGATGCACGTCCGTCCATTCCCGCGCGCTCTCTGTCTCAAGGCGGGTCCGCCCAACAACTATCCATTACCGAAAGAAACTATTTATACAAACTACACGGCGCACGTGCCGGCTGAGTGCCTTCCGTGCGAAGCGACGGTGGAGGGTGTCGCTTTAGACGCCATTTTTTTTGTTAAGTTCATTGGCGATATTTCCGAGCCGGTATTAAAGCCTATAGGGAAGGCAGAAGCTGCGGTACGTCTGTTCGCGAACGCCCTTAACCCCCTCGCGCACACCGGCGACGGACTTGATGGTGTCATTGAAATTGCATCGAGGACACGCTGCTTTGAATTGCATTATTCGAACCTAAAGACGACCTGCGAGCTTATTAAATCCACCGTTCTTTCTATTCTTTCTTAAACGAATCCCTCAATGCTTGAATGTTTCTCCCGCAGCACGCGTTTTAATCTACTCGCCCTATTACGTGCGGTTTCGAAAGATCATGAACTGCCACCGCCGTCACTTCTCAATAATCGGCAGGTTGGTTGGATCATAGAAGCTGGCCTAGGCCCGTTTTTTTGGTTTGCGAGCCAAAAGGATTCAAAAGTGAAAGACTCGCAGCCTTGCCGCGATCTCAAGGCTGCGGATTTAACAACGCGGCTCATCAACGAGATCCAATTAGAAACTCTCAGCGAAATTCTTGTCAGATGTAAAAATTTACTTCCGCCGATCACGCTTCTCAAAGGGAGTTCCACCGGCAGCGAACTCTATCCACAGCCGCACTTGAGGCTCATGCGGGATCTGGACCTTCTAGTTGATCCCAAAGAACAGCCGAAGTTAGAGTCGATTCTTCTAGACATGGGATTTAAGCAACAGTCGACCAATAGCCATGAATTTTATGCCACGCACCACCATAGTATGCCCTTTTATCACAGAGGTAAGGACGTCTGGGTTGAAGTTCACCGGGCCCTTTTTCCTCCCAGCAACAGATTGGCTAAGTTGCCAGTATTCAGCCTCAGAAACATAAGAGCGGAACTCAAACCCTCTTGCTTGAAAGGTATCCCTGTCACGCGTCTGAGCACAGAACTTCAAATCGTTTATACCGCTTCGCATTGGGCTCTGGAATTAAAACGTGAAGGGGGCCTTTTCGCGCTGCTGGATATTATTTATCTACTGAAAAGAGCGCCGCAAAGTATTCGCTGGGACGCGATTTTGAATTGGGTCGGCGATTCAGTGGCTGGCACGCATCTCTACTTAGTACTGAGTTACTTGAATAAGAATAGAATCATTGAGTTGGACAGAGCAATCTTGACAGATCTTTTCCTACGCCAAAGATCATTCGGATTACTTAACTTAAAGATCGCTCACTGTTTGATTACACGTTACATTGTGGCAGGAAAGATTCCAGTTGCTGCAGGGAAGATCGCTATATTGTGGGAAAACCTTTTGTCGGATCAAGGGGCGGCTCGTAATCTAGTGTCCGTCTCCAAAAACATGCTCCCTTCATTCGGCCTCAGAAGAGCAGCCTGTTGACTGCGAAACGTATACGCCGCAACGGAAGCTACCAAGACCGACATAGCTATAAGGCCTAAACTACATAACTAACCAGCGGAATTTTACTTGCCAGCCCGGGTCGCAGTCCAGCTGCCGTTATTCCCGCCTTTAATGGTTCCCTCCATGGAATTCCCGTTCACCCGGCCTGTATATTGGGCCCCACCTGCAGTGAATGTGATTTGATCGCCCTTTAATTGGCCATTGACTGGCGTGATAACATTGGCGGACTTAATACTTCCGGAAACCATCTGAAAAGTTTGCTTAAGCGTGAGGTCCCCTTGCGATAGTTTCCAGTTGCCGCCGACTTTCGCCGGGACAATCCAGAGATGAGCCGTGCACCAATGGTCACAACCGCTTACCGTGGCGTCCTCGTCAGGTTTCCAATCTTCCATGTCGAAGGAGTTCGATACGATTCGCGTGCCGGGCTTGAGATCGAGAATCTTTGGACGCAGCTTGATGTTGATACTCGGCAGCAGAAACATGGTGATCACCGTGGCCTGGGAAAAATCGCTTTGGAACAGGTCGGCCTTGGCAAAAGTGGCTTTGTCGCTAACGCCTTCTTTGGCGGCGTTGCGCTTGGATAGTTCCACTATGTCCGGATTGTATTCGATGCCCTGAGCTTTGGCGCCGCGTTTCGCCGCTATAATCACCGTGCGACCATCGCCCGAGCCCAGGTCGATGACGTAATCTTTCGGCGTGACTTTCGCCATGTCGAGCATTTTGTCCACCAGTGCCTGTGGCGTCGGCACCCACACCACATCTTTCCCTTCCTGGCCGACTGAGGGTTCGTACTCTTTTGCCGGCTGTGCATGGGCCAGTGCAGAAGCAAGAAGCAAGGCCAGACCTAATGTTGACAACGTGCGATGCACCAAACGAGAGTCATTCATATTGAACATCTGTCTCCTCCAACCCTTCTGTATCGGGGATTTTAGAATTCCATATCCTAGGCCTGCACAAATGTCCAGAAACCGACTTCGCCAAAAGTGGAATGTTGACAAGAAGCACAGACCAAGAGCTATAAGAGAAACAGACGCTTCAGAGAAGGAGGTTTTAAATGCCTTTTTCAAAAGGGTTAAGGCTGACGCGCTTAGTCGGGTTTTTTCTTGTGACTGCTGCAATGCTCGTCATGGTTTCAGAGGCCGGGGCACAAACTTACATCAAGATAGGAATAATCAGTCCCACCTTCGGGCATGCGCCATTTTACGTCGCTCGTGACAAGGGATTTTTCAGAAACGAAGGTCTGGTCGGCGAGGTTATCGTCATGAATCGCGACGATCTCATCCTGCAATCGTTGGTTTCGGACTCCATTCAGTTCGGCAACATTTCACCCAGCGCGCTTCTTCCCGCGCGGGACCAAGGCCTGACCAACGTGAAGATGATCGCCGGTTCCTTCAACGGCACAACCTATTCCATTATCGCCCAGCCGAAATTTAAAACGTTTGAACAGCTTAAAGGCGCAAAGCTGGCCGTTTCAAGCCTGCAGGCCGGTTCCACCCAGGTGCTGAAGTATATTCTGAAGCAGAGAGGACTTCTCTACTCGCGGGATTACGCGTTGCTCAGAGCCGGCGGAACGACGCTCCGGTGGGCGGCGATGCAAACACAACAGGTGGACGCGACCATCTTGGCGGAGCCGGTGAGCATTATCGCTCAAGAGAAGGGATTAACGAATCTGGGCGATGCCTATAAACTGGT
>WNFR01010001.1_pt1 | contig 10000 bp, 10 predicted proteins | sample 5400221 | NCBI WGS metagenome assembly WNFR01 (sample SAMN13153357, study PRJNA577476) | soil metagenome | isolation source: 40 cm soil under Madrone tree | place: USA:California | collected 2016-06-14 | reverse complement strand
CCGAATCCACGTATCATGAAACTTGGCCAGATCCTCGCGCGACATTTTCGTCACGCTAGCCGCCGTTCCTGATCCAGTCAGCGGATTCCCGTACGCGTGCTTCGGTCCATACAACAATTCCGGAAACACGCGCAACGCCATCTGCATCGGAGTGTTCTTTTCGCGGTCAATCGCTGCAAGCTGCAGCTTCTGTTGCCGCTTGAAATCCGCGTCCGGAAATGACGGATTCAGAATCACATCCGCATAGAGTTCCAGCGAAGGATCGAGTTTCGCTTTCAACGCCGACAATCGCACGACGGACAGATCCAGATTTGAGGTGGCCTTCAAGTCCGCGCCCAGCGCTTGCAGTTGGTCGCTAATCTCCAGCGCGTTGCGCGTCTTCGTGCCTCCGGTGAGCAGCGCCATAGTCATGTTCGCCGTTCCCGGCGCGGCAAATTCATCCGCCGCATAGCCCGCATCGGTGGCCATCCACAAATTCACCAGCGGCACTTCATGCCGCTCCGCCAGCACCACGCGCAATCCGTTCGACAGCGTCGCGCGCTGCAATTTCGGAAGCTTCAGCGTAGGCGGCGTGCCGATTTCCGGTGCCTTCGAGCGATCCGCGCCCGCCGTCGCCGTCTTGTACGAAGGGAAGGGAAGCACTTCCAAAATGTAAACGCCATCCGCGAGCCAGCGATTCGCCGCCGCCTTCAGATCTTCCGCGGTCGCTGCGCGTACCAGCTTCAGCCAATCTTTATATGCGTCCGGACTCCCGCGAAACACTTCACTCTGCGCCAGCCGGTCCGATTTTCCGCCGAACCCGCCGATTCGCTCGACACCACGAACGAATTGCGCTTCATTTTGCGTCTTAACGCGCTGCAGTTCTTCTGCTGTCGGACCATCTTTCAGGAATCGCGCCAGTTCCTCGTCCAATTCCTTTTCCACCTGCGCAAGTCCCTGGCCCGGCCGCGCCGTGGCCTGCACGTGAAATTGTCCGCCAATCTCGCGCAAATCGACGCCGGCATCCGCCCCCGTAGCGATTTGATCGTCGTAAATCAACCGCTTGTAGAAGCGCGAAGTCTTGCCGACCGATAAAATATCACTGACCATATCGAGATAAACGCTGTCCGCATTCCCATACTCCGGAATGTTCCACACCTTATAAATCCGCGCCTGTGGCACCCGATCCTGCACCACTTGACGGTGTGTCCCGGTCATCTTCGCCACCCAAATTTGCTGATGGCCAACAGGCGGGCCTGCCGGAATATTCCCGAAATATTTTTCCACTTTTTCTTTTGCGGTTTTCGCGTCGATGTCTCCAGCCATCACGATCACCACGTTCGACGGCCCGTAATATGTCTTGAACCATTCCTTCACATCGTCCATCGCCGCGGCGTTCAAGTCGGCCATGTCACCAATCACCGTCCACGAATACGGATGTCCCGCGGGATATGTATTCTGCGTGATTAGCTGCCGCGAGACGGCGTACGGCTGGTTCTCGCCCTGCCGCTTTTCGTTCTGAACCACGCCGCGCTGCAAATCGAGCGTCTTCTGATCCAGCGTCAGAAAGCCCATGCGGTCTGATTCCATCCACAGCGTGTAATCCACCGCGGAGGTCGGCACATTCTCAAAATAATTCGTGCGATCGTTGTTCGTGGTGCCATTCAAATCCGTAGCGCCAATGCGCTCCATGGCCTCGATGTAACTGCCCTTGGCATGATCGCTGCCGCCAAACATCAAGTGCTCGAACAAGTGCGCGAAGCCGGTCTTTCCCAGCTTCTCGTTCTTCGACCCCACGTGATACCAGGTATTGATCGCGACAATGGGCGCCTTATGATCCTCATGCACGATCAAGGTCAAACCGTTATCCAGCACCATTTTCTGATACGGAATATCGACGTCCTTAGTCTGCGCAAACGCCCCCGCGCAAGTGGTGAGCATCACCAAACAAGCCGCAACCAAATTCCTCATAGCCGTTCCCCCATGTCGCAAAGCAAGCACAAAAGTGTACTCTTCTCAGTGTCGTCTGTGCACTCTGTGGTGAAATTTGTCCGATATAGGAATCCACAGGAAGATTACTTTCCCTCTATGTTTCTGCGTTTTGTTGTGCCTGAGATTGACGAGGACTCTGATCGGGAGCTCGGTATTTTCCACGCAATGCGCAATCTGCGAGAGAGCGGCGCACTCTCCGATCATGAGGCAGCCCACCATGACCTAACCCGTGAATGGTTCAATCAACATTTAGAGAAACCAACTCGATTTACCACTTCAAAGCCACCTTTCCATCGGAAGAAGAACAGAGCAATTTCGTGGTTCAAAGACACGGCTCACGAACACATTGCCCGTGCCAGATCATTGGTAGCTATCCTTGAAACTCATGACGTGTCGGTTCGGATGATGAAGAGTGACCGAGTAGGTTATGTGGTTTACGAAGACGAATACCAAGTCGTGGCTGAGCCATTTGCGGGAGACTTGTAGGAATCGGAGCCTACCTGAAATCCCGACATCCGTTCTAAAATCATGACGAGGGTTCACCATGTCTGACTTACTTGTAATCGCAGGCCGCGCGTTTAAATCGCGGCTTATCGTTGGGACTGGGAAATATCGCAGCTTTCAGGAGATGGGGCGCGCGCATGTTGCTTCCGGCGCCGACATGGTTACTGTCGCGGTACGTCGAGTTAATCTTACCGACCGCTCGAAGGAATCGCTGCTCGATTTCATCGATCGCGAGAAAATCTTTATCCTGCCTAACACCGCCGGCTGCTACAGCGCTGACGAGGCCATTCGTACCGCGCGACTGGGCCGCGAAGTGGGCCTCTCCAACTGGGTCAAGCTGGAAGTGATAGGCGACCAGCAAACGCTATTCCCCGATACCGAGCAACTGATCGAAGCTACTCGCGTCCTGGTCAAAGAAGGTTTCGTCGTGCTGCCGTACACGAACGACGATCTGATCGCCGCCCGCAAGCTGATCGATGCGGGCGCTGCCGCTGTGATGCCCTTGGCCGCGCCCATTGGCTCAGGCCTGGGCATCCAGAACGCTGCAAACCTTCGCATTCTTCGCGAACGCATTACCGAGGTTCCTCTTATCGTCGACGCCGGGGTCGGCACTGCTTCTGACGCCGCCGAAGCTATGGAGCTGGGAGCCGACGGTATTCTCATGAACACGGCCATTGCCGAAGCCCAGGACGCCGTGCTGATGGCCGAAGCCATGCGCGACGCCACGGTCGCCGGGCGCAAAGCCTACCTCGCCGGCCGCATGCCCAAGCGGCTATACGCCGCCGCCTCCAGCCCCATCGCAGGGGTAGTCCGAACGTAGTAGCGACCTTCAGAGCGCCCAAAGCCTTGTGTTCCAGCGTCGTTTAGCAAAGCCCAGGGCTTGCCTTGATAGAAAAGCGCTCCCAAGACCACGGCAATCCGCGTCATAGAGCCCATGTCGCTCCGTGTCGCTTGCGCTCTTTCCGCAGGTTGCGCACGCTGGGGCAGTCATGCGATCTCACCCAGCGAGGCACAACATGAAGCGCACACATTTCTTGGTAATCCCAGCACTGACGCTCTCGGTTTTCCTTTTTTCCGGTTGCGTAGGGGCTACTCGGCTGCCCATGCGAACCAAGGGCCCAGCCGGGGAAACGCTGCAGCGCAAGCAGCTCGATCTGGGCTTTCTCGATGCGCCCGGAACGCAGCGGCAGGAAGTCCTCAGCCGCTTGAGCGTGGTGGATACCGCCTATTCCAATCCACGGCTCTTCTGGGGACGCTGGAGCGACTCAAAATGGGGTTATTGGTGGTTCGTCGCTGCCCAAACCGGGGGTGCCGGGGACGCCAAACGCGTCTGGCATGTGCACAATCTGCTGGTCTCTTTCGACGAGAACGGAGCAGTGCGCAAGAAAGAGGTAATCGACAACGACGCGTCGTTGTGGGCCGAGCTTCACGCGCAGCTTATGGCCGGGCCCCCATTGGATCTCTCAGAGCCCGTGCCGCTGGTGGCAAGCGGCTATCGGAATTTGACAAGAATTACCCTGGCAAAAGACTCGGTGGAGTTGGAGAGGAGTAAGGGTAAAGCGAAGGTGCTTCGGATATCCGCGCTAAAGGTCGTCCGCTTGAGTCATGGCCGGCCGCAGTCCTGGATGCATCCCAACACTACTTGCCACACGTTGCACTTTGAGGACAAGACCGAGTGGGGCAAGAGTGTTTTAGTGTGCGCTGACGCGGCCAATGTTGCGACTTTGTTTCAGTACCTCCAGCAGGCCGGATCTCCTACCATGCGCTGGGATTGAGAACGCGTACGCAATTCTTAGTGAAGCAATACTGCCCGCTGTTGTGCCAGGGCACGCGCGACTTCGGCGTACCGCACAACGCAGGCAGCCCGAATGTCCCCGGCGCAGTCGGTGAAATAAATTTTGTCTTGGGGAAGAAAATTTGCAGGAATACGGATCGGCTTCCTTCGTTGGGAATGAGTCTTCTCTGCATGGAGCTAGTTAGAGGTTATAGCCATGCCTTCCTATGATCTTCAGACAAATGCCTTCTATAAGCTATTAACTCTTCGCCAGCGCAACCTCTTCCCGGCCAACAACCGTTGTAGCCTAGCTCTATCAACTCGTAAGCACCGGCCCATCCCTTATGTCCATTCGAAGAAACGACGGGAGGAATACTGTGTCCCTGCGATCGAAACGATTTCATGCGTTGGCTATGACCGCTTCCGCGATTGCTTTGCTGGTTTGCTCTTTTGCCGCGCCACTCTCGGCGCAGGAAAGACGCGCACCGCAGACCGCCGGCGTCGACAAGACGAAAATGGGCCCTTACCGTGCCCTGGCACAGCTTGCCTATGCCGCGTCGCAAAAGGGGGATTACGCCAACGCCGCAACACTTGCCGTGATCCTGGAGCGCACTTGGGACAAGGCCGAAGACTACGGCGGCGATACGGCTCTATCGAAGACCAATCACGCCTTGTTCGATCAAATCGATAAGGCCATGGACCAGTTCATTGCAGTTTTCCTGGATCATCCAACGTCCGCGCCTGAGGCGGCGAAACTGAAGGGTGCTTATACGCTGTATCTCGAGAAATTAAGGCTGGCTGATTAAGAGAAAGAGAAATTCCCGCAGTTACAAAGACCCCGATAATCCTGGATTCCTTGGGTGGCGTTTTTATCACCGCAAAAGCGCCGGCCAGGCAGCCTCACTCCAAAAGGCGGTACCGCGTCGGCTGGACTACGCCTACTTTGTTTACGCCGCTGCAGGCTATGTAGACGCGGCCATCGGGAGTCGCAACCATATTTCGCACGGTGCCTCCGCCGGACGGGATTGGCGCGCGCGCGAATTGCTCCGTCTTCGGATCGAAGCGGACCATGGTGTTGGGCTTGACGCCGGATTCGCTGTACCAGACTGCGCCGTCTGGAGTGATGGCGATTCCGTAGGGCGCAGACTTTGCTCCTTCGGGCGACGCCCACATTTTCACGGCGCCAGTTGCGGGATCGAGTCGCCCCAAATTCCCGCCCTCGTAATCGGTGAAATAAATTCGGTCTTCGGCATCAATGGCCATGCGCCGCGGCCTCGCGCCTTCCGGTAACGGGAATTCCGTAATGGCCATGGTCTGCGGATCGATCTTGGCCATTTTGTTGGTTCCGAATTCACAGAAAAACGGCACGCCTTTGCTGTTGATGGCGATGCCGTAGGGAAGCGCGCGCTGCCCTTGCACCGCTCTCAGCTCGACCTTGCTCGTATGAGGGTCGAGCCGCCCAACCATGTTTCCTACTTGCACGGTGAACCACATAATTCCGCGGGCATCGAATACCGCTGTGTGCGGGTCTTCGGCTTTCTCATCGGGCATTTTATATGCAGTCACATTGCCGGTCTTTGGATCGAGCTTGCCGATGTAGCCCTTCCCGTTTCCGGTGAACCAGATGTTGCCGTTCGCATCGGCCACCAGCCCATGCGGGCCCGAATCCTCAATTTTCAAGGGGTATTCCTTGAACGCGCCGCTTGCGGGGTCCAGCCGTCCCAACTTGTTTTGCAACTGCTCGGTAAACCACAACGACCCGTCTGGTGCTAACGCGGGATCGTGCGGATGCGCACCCTTCGTTGGGACATCCCACTCCTTGATCGTAACTTTGAGTTCACCAACGGCGCCTGCGCCTCCGGCACCCAGAGGGCGCCTGGCGTGTTCGTCAATTCGAGCCCGGGCCACACTTCGCTTGTAAGGCTCCGCGAAGGCCAAAAGCACTGCACTACCGAAAAACAAAACGGTCAAAACCGTGATGGTTCGGTCAGAGATCTTGTGGTTGCTCATACAAACCTCCGAGTGGCATAGGGAGTTCTGGCTATGCTCCTACTCAATTAAAACTCGATCTGATTTGATATACACAACCCTACCGCCCGACGTAAATACCTTGTTTCCACCTTACTTCGTCAAAGACCCCAACAAAACACTAGCGCCATTCCAAAAAATTTGCACTCCGATACAGACCAGTAAAAAGGAAGACAGTCGCATGATCACAGTCATCCCCGTCGCGCCAAGCAGTCTGGCTAGCCGGTCGGCAAATCCATAGCACACGAACACACTCACTGCAATCAACGCCGAACCGATTACGGCACCGATGATGTCCGGCAGATTTTGCGGCAGGTGCCGCGCAGCGTTCGCGCCCAATGTGATGGCCACGGAAATGGAGCCGGGGCCGACCGTCAGTGGCAGTGTCATGGGATAGAACGCGTGGCGGAAGATATCCTGCTGATCCATTTCGCGATGCGCTTTCCCGCGATCATCGTCTTCTTCTTTCTGTTTCAGCAGCGACCATCCGGTGGAAATCACGATGAGGCCGCCGCCCACCTGCACGACGGGGAGAGAAATCCCGAAAAACGCCAGCACGTGCGTTCCGGTAAAGAGAGACGCAATCAGCAAGATAAAACTGTTCACGGCAATTTGCTGCGCAAGCATCCGCCGGGCAGATGCTGGATAGTCCCGTGTGAGAGCCAAAAATATGGGGCTGCCGCCCAGGGGATTAACGATGGGAAAAAGCGCACTAATCACTAAAATTGTAGCCTTCAGCGCCTCGAGCAAGTCCCCTCCGCCGTCATTTCGGAGGACAGAGTTTAACCCGCGGAGAGTCTGACGTCACTCAGCAGCAGGAAGACTGGGGCCAACGTCTGCCGGAAAACGTGTACCGGTCGGTGGACGCTGATTCAAAAGCACTTGCAGGCGCCTTTAACTCGTCCGCCTTTACGTGCCTGTCACGTATTAGGGTATTGACCGGATTGCATCGATGGGGCACCCCGTATACTCTGCTTCCGCGAAGCGTGCAGCCATCCCCCTCGGCGGCCCGTTATGAAAGTGAAAATAATTGAAGATCCTAATTGTAGATGACCACGAAGCGTTGCGTGCAGGTGTGCGCACCGTCCTCGAATCCCGCGGATTTGAGATCTGCGGAGAAGCGGCCGACGGGCAGGAAGCTCTATCCAGGGCACTGCAACTCCGACCGGACTTAGTGATTTTGGATATTACCATGCCAGTGCTGGACGGTTTTAGCGCGGCGCGGGAAATTCACAAGCGGCTTCCCGGCGTAGGTATTCTCTTGCTGTCGATGCATGAGAGCGCCACCATGGTAAATGTGGCTAAGTCTTCAGGTGCGCGGGGATACGTCGCCAAAAGCGAGGGTATTGCGCGCCTTCTAAAAGCTGTCGACGCCATCGCTCATAATCGTACTTTCTTTCCCAATTAGCTCCCTGCAGCCCGACTGCCTGAGCAAACACTGTTTGTGTAGATTCTCGCCTGCTCTCGGCAATCAAATTAATTTGCAATTGAGCCCGTGAGAAGCGCTGGCAAGCAGGGCGTCAGAAGCCGCGGCTTACTACTCAAGAACGGCGGCCCTTCGAGGCTCAGGATGAACAAGACAGTCGCACTTCATATTGGATAAGTGTGTTGAACCGTCGCGCGTCCGCAGGGAATCGGCGCGCGTCCAAAATTGCAGCTGCGCGTTCCTGGCCCAGAGGGAATCACAATGGGCGATCCCTACCATCGCTAATTTAGTCTGCCCAGTGCTTGTTCGGTCGTGAATGCAAGGGTTTACCCGATTGCTGAATTTCCAGGCGCCGGTAGACTAGGTGCAGTAGGGCGCCGGAACCGGACCTCATTCCTTCGCTTGCGAAACCGAAACGGCAATGAACCTTTCGGCGCCTTCACATCAGGCGCATGAGAACAATTCTGTTAGCGCTACCACTAAAGGTCCGGCGATCCTCCGCCGTGGAATCGCGGGTAATTTTCTGGAACCTTCTCTTCATAATGGCCACGTCCAGCCTGCTGCTTCTTCTCTATTTGAAAAAAATCATTTTTGATTTTTAGGCGGACTACGCTTTGGCGTCAGAAGTCCGATCGGAAGCGATCGGTGTGCGCATTCGTTGTTCCAGCGTTACGCGGATGCCTTTCTTGGGGCGCAGCGTGATGCTGGCCAATGGCTCGACACGCTGATGGGACGCAAGCCGGATGCGGTAATGCTGCGCGATCGCCGCGAGCAGCAAGGTAGCTTCCATCATGGCGAAGCCGGCGCCAATGCAGACGCGCGGGCCGCCGCCGAACGGAAAATAGGCAAAACGCGGCAGTTTGGCGGCGGTTTCTTCGCACCAACGGTCAGGATTGAATCGCTCCGGCTGCGTGAACCAGCGAGGGTCGCGCTGAGTGACCCACTGGCTGAGCACAATGTTTGAGCCGGCCGGCAAAAGGTAGTCGCCGACTTGAAAGGGTTCCTCGGTCCGGCGGAAAACTCGCCACGCTGGCGGATAGAGGCGCAGCGTTTCGCGAATTACGCGGTCGGTATACTGCAGCCTGGGAAGGTCGCTTACGGCTGGGGGCCGGCCTCCGAGCACCGCATCGAGTTCGGCGTGAAGCTTTTGCTCTACTTCTGGATGCTGGGCCAACAGGTACCAAGTCCAAGAGAGATTCAGCGCAGTGGTTTCGTGCCCGGCGAGCAGCAGGGTGATCACCTCATCGCGAAGTTGCTGATCGCTCATCGAATTGCCTTCATCGTCGCGCGCGGTGAGGAGCAAGGTGAGCAGATCCTTGGCGCCGTCGGCGTTTGGCGCAATGGCTTCGGCGCTCTTGAGTTTCTCGCGGCCGCTGGCGATCAAGCCGTAGACGATGTCGTTTAATTTTTGCACGGCGAGAAAATGCAGCTTACGGGTGGGCGTCGGAATGCGCAGGAAAAACGCAATGGAATTGAAGCCGCTAGAGCTGATCATGATGGCTTCGAGAGCGGGTTCTATGACGCGCATGTGCTCGCGAAGGTCGGCTCCGAAGAGCGAGCGTAATACGATGCGCAGGGTGACATTCATCATATCGTTGTGAATGTTGCGCTTTTCGCCGCGGGATTGCTGAGGCGTCTTTGCCGGCGCCAGAAATCGCCGTCACTGGTGAGCAGTCCGTTGCCGAAGAGTTCGGGGTTGGCGCGCGAGGTCATGCCCTTAATGAAGTTGCCGGTCTTGCCGAGCAAAACTTGTTCGATGTGCTGGGGATGGAAGAGCACGTAGAAGTGGAAGTCGAGAAAATGGTAATAGACAATGTCGCCGTAGTCGCGCGCCCAGCGGGTTAGGGTTTTCGTGGAATCGCGGCTGGCCATGAAGGAAGTGCCAAGCCAGGGGAGGCCGCGCGGTCCCGGGGGACGATGGGGCATTGGGTTTGTTGTTGACGGGATTGCGGTGGCGGACATGAGCAGGGAACTCCTGGGGCACGAAAGTGTTCTCGTCCATGATACTCCGGTGGCGCCACGTATATTTCGCGGAGTGATCGGGCGTGAGGTGCGATGGTCCGGACATTTTTCCCGGAACGGAACTTGGCGGAAAGGGGTACCACCCCCTGTTGCGATAGAAAGAGTGCGGAAGTTATTCAAAACAGGGAGGATAGAGGGGCGCCGTCGCGCAAAAGAGCCTGTAATCTTATGATAATGCGGGATTTGCGGGTATGTGATAAGAGGGAAAAGACTTGCGGTGCTTGCGCTGGCTGACATATTGAAGAGTAACAGGCGAAAGGAGATATGTCAATGGT
>WNFR01009150.1_pt1 | contig 10000 bp, 9 predicted proteins | sample 5400221 | NCBI WGS metagenome assembly WNFR01 (sample SAMN13153357, study PRJNA577476) | soil metagenome | isolation source: 40 cm soil under Madrone tree | place: USA:California | collected 2016-06-14 | reverse complement strand
GAGGTTCGCAAACAGGCCGCGACGTTGGACCCGGCAATGCGCGATTTTCTTTTGGGATTGGATCCGACCGCCGGTGCGATCACTTATGCACTGTCAAACGACGGTCTGGGGACGCAACACGAGATGCATCTGCCCAAGAACCTGATCATCGCGATGGTTGCCGGGGTTTCGTCCGCGGCTAAGAATCCGCCGCCGGAGATGAATGAGGGAATGGCGATGGGCTCCTTGCGAACAATTTTCAGTGCCGAGAGCGTTTACCAGTCAACTACCGGAAAAGGTAAATACGGTACGCTCGACCAGTTGGTCGAACAGAAGCTTGTGAACAAACCCTTCCTTGAAAAGTACGGATATGACTTGGAAGTCAGGACTTCAGGCGATGAATTCGAGGCGGTGGCGACGCCGCGAGAGTATGGCAAGACCGGCAAACGTTCGTTCTTTGTGGATAAGAGCGGAGTGGTTCGCGGCGACGACCATGGAGGCACCCCCGCGACGGCTGCCGACAAACCGGTGCAACAGTAACCGGGTAACGGAGCGCGGACATCCTGTCCGCCAGCGTGCGCAGCACGCTCAGGTTAAGCCCATCACAGTCGAAGCTTTGTTCGCGCTTCGCGCCCAGGCGAACGCGATGTCTCCGATCTGCGGATACCGTTAGATGACCTTTGCCAAAATCGAATCGACTATCTCAGCCGCTTCACCGCGCACACCTTTCAGAATTTGCGCCGACTCCAAAGCCAAAGGCAAGACGGTTAGCGCCAGCTCTGGCTGAGAACGCGCGGACACGGTATTCGACATCAACTCAAGTACGCCGCCGCCACGAGTTATTTGCCGGGGCCGCCAGCGCCCTCCGTCTTTGTAATTAGTAGACACTACCAGTCCAACACGCAGCGGTTTCGACCCGACCGTGGCTCCGATTTCTTCTGCGCGCAGTTTCTTTGATTCACCTGAGTTGGGCAACCGTATTCCGAGTGCTCGCGGGTAAGGATGCACGCGCCCGCGCGCGTCGAGCACGGCGTACTCGTCCGAGTAGTAGGTCGCGCCGGCACGGATTAGTTGAGCCACCAGCGTCGTCTTACCGCTGTGACTGAGGCCGGGAATCAGGATGGCCCGGTCGTTCCAGCCCACAACTCCGGCGTGAACAAAGACGCGGCGCGGCGCGTATTCTGCGACCGTCAACTGAACATGAGATTCAAAGGCTTCAAGCACGCCATCAAAGTCTCTTGCCCGGGCAAACCTGAGCAGGTTCCAATAACCAAGGCTAAGACGACGCACCTTTGAGTCTGGCTTCGCACCGCTCCCAATTATGGAATAGAGATGGTCGACTATTGTGGACGATGCCGGTTTGGAGCCCGGTGGCAGTCGCGCGATCAGGTCCGGCAGGACGGCGGAATCGTTTACACGCACGCCCACCCGTACGCCGTAAGCGTTGCATGACATTCCGTCCGCCCAGCCCAGGCGGTCGATCTTGGCCATTCAAGTGGATGGTCTGCGATAGCGCGGGATCATTATGGTTCAGTGTGTCAGCAGCCCGACCGTGCGGGAGGGCGGCAGTGAAGATTGGCTCTCCCGCACGGTCGGGCTGCTGACACGGATCTCAGAGATTCTCAATCGGAACCGGCTCGACCGGTTCGGCCAGATCAAACTTGAAAACGCGTGAATAAAAGTAAAGCTCGCCATCGAGGGCGCGTTTTATGTTTTCCGCCCGGCGAAAGCCGTGCTGCTCGCCCTCGAATGCGACATAAGCAACTGGCACGCCTTTCTGGCGCAAAGCTTCCACCATCGCCTCGGCCTGGTTCGGCGGCACGACCTTGTCTTCCAGACCCTGGAAGAAAATGACCGGACAAGACAAGTTTTCGGCGTGGTGTATCGGCGAACGCTGGATGTAGAGATCACGGCGCTCGGGATATGGCCCGATCAGATTGTCGAGATACCGTGATTCGAACTTGTGGGTTTCTTTCGCCAGGGCCTCCGCATCGCTAACGCCAAAATGGCTCGCCCCGGCTTTGAACTGATCGCGAAAAGTCAGCGCGCACAGCGTGGTGTAACCGCCCGCGCTGCCGCCGTCGATCATCAATCGGTTGCCATCGGCGTCGCCGCGCGTCGCCAAAAACCTCGCCCCGTTTACACAATCGTCAACGTCGATGATGCCCCACGTGCCGTTAAGTCTTTCACGATAGGCGCGGCCATAGCCGGTGCTGCCGCCATAGTTAACGTCCAGCACGGCTATACCGCGGCTGGTCCAATATTGAATGCCCAGCATTAGTACCGCGATCGTTGCCGAAGTCGGTCCGCCGTGGCTTTTGACCAGCAACAAGGGTCGCTCAAGATTGGGTGCGGCAAAGTCGCAATTCTTCGGCGGATAATAGAAGCCGTGCGCGGTCAAACCATCTTCGGTCGGGAACTCGATCGGCTGGGGCTCGGAAATAAAGCCGGAATCGATATTAATCTTGCTCGCCCGCTGTAAAGCTTTTGTAGCAAGAGTCGCGAGATCCATTTCGATGATCGAGAACGGCGCTTTTGGCGAGCCCGCCCGAAAGACCGCGCGACCTGGCGCCGCGCATACATACGAAACGTCTGTGTACGGTGCGTCAATTCGTTGCAGCGTTTTGGAGCGCGTGTCGATTGTGCCAAGCCGCCAGAGACCGCGCTCAGCAAAGGCGCAGACGATTCGCTCGGCGGATTCAAATGCATAAGTCGACAGGCCGAATATCCATTGCGGCGCGCCAAACTCGGCGGCCATTTCGCAAACACACTCGATCGTAGCGTCCGCCGCCGCCCGATAGAGATTCCACCAACTCGAGCGATCAGAAACGAAGTAGAGAATTCCGTCCGGAGACCACTCGGGTTGAAAGATCGATTCCCGCAGGCCTCCGGCAAACAGTTGTTGATTGGTGATTGATCCGTCAACGTCGATGTCACCGGTCCAAAGCTCGCAGCCGTCCCAGGGCATATTGGGATGATTCCAGGCGAGCCATGCCAGACGGGAACCATTGGGACTGATCCGGGGCGAGGAATAGAAATCTTTGCCGGCGATCAGAACCTGCGCCTCACCTCCGGCGAGCGGCATCGCAATCAGGGTATTCACTGCCTCGCGCTCATTATCACGGTGATCCTCACGGACGCTAATCAGACGATCACGGCTCTTGTCGATCACGAAGTCTGCATAACGAAGCTGAGCATCAGCACCAGCTTCGCTAACTAATTGTGGGGCTGAGTGCGGGGCTTGACGGTACAGTTGCTGGTCAGCAAAGTTCGAAAAGTAGACGATCGAGTCATGCGCGACGTAGTCACCACCGCCGTATTCATGGACCCGGGTGCGGGCGTTGAATCCAGGAGCGATAACATCAACGGCGCCGCCATCGTGCGTCTGTCTTACGATTACCTGACGACCGCCTTCTGACGGGCGCATTTCGATCCAATAAATGTCGTCGCCATCCATCTTGATCTGGCCGAGGCCAATGGACTCTTTGACGATCAAATCCGAAGTGATTGGTGATTTCCACGAGCCGTAGGGAGCGGTCTGAACCTGGGTCATTGATCGATGTTTCGCCTTGAAGATAGGAAAGCCGGATAGGCGATTATCGACAGAATGGATGAAAGTGCAAGCGGCTGGCATGGAGTTCGGAGTTCCGCCTTTAGGCGCCGCTTTTCAAGAGGAACCGCCTAAAGGCGGAACTTCAAACATAAAAAGCAAAGGCGCCGACCTCCCCCAAAGTCGACGCCCTACCCTTCAGTCTCAGTTCTCACAAGGAGAATCAATGAATGAACGCATACTAAACTCGTTTAGGAAGTTGAGGGTTGCGAAAACATTGCGATCAAATTGTGAAGCTGTTTCTGTAGCGCAAGCTAACAACCTTGTCAGTCGGACAGTCTAACTGAGTTGGTTCTCGTTGACTCAGAGACTGAAGAAGCATAAAACTCTTTCAAAATCTGTTCAGCTCGGAGGCCTATCGACGATGATGACCCAGCGTTCTTTGCTTTGCTACCTCTCGATCGCAACTTCACTCGCGGTCTTCGGTGCGACTTTGAGTATTTCCCGAGCCGATACGTTTCGGCCGGTAGTCCGGGGACGGCGCGGCGTCGTCGCCGGAGGGCAGCCGCTCTCTGTCGAAGCCGGCATGCGCATCCTCCAACACGGCGGTAACGCGGTCGACGCGGGCGTCGCGACGATCCTCGCGGCGTCGGTGATCGAATTCTCGCATTTTTCGTTCGGCGGTGAAGTCCCGATCCTGATCAAGCTCAAAGGCAAAGACGTGGCCGTAGTCGAAGGCATGGGTACGGCCCCCGCTAAAGCGACGCGCGAGTTTTTCGTGAATCGAGCTGAGCAGCGCGGCGCGGCCACCACCGCAACGGCTCCCGACTCTGCGGCCACACTCCGTGCCGCCAACGGCAACGCGGACCTGCCGACCATGGCAGGCGCCCAGTCAGGAATGATTCCTTCGACCGGTCCTCTGGCGGCTACCGTTCCCGCGGTGCTCGATGCTTGCGTGACAGCCCTGGATCAATTCGGCACTAGATCACTCGCCGAAGTTATGCAACCGGCCATCGAGCTCGCTGATGGTTTTCCGATTGATGAACTACGCGTGCAATATATCGCGACGCGCGCCCCGATCTTTTCGCAATGGCCCGATGCGAAGCGCGTCTTTCTGCCTAACGGCCAGGTACCAAAGGTTGGCGACGTATTCGTGCAAGCCGATCTCGCCCGCACTTTGCGGTCGATCGCAGCTACCGAAAAGCGAAATGCGGCTCGAGGCCGACGTGCGGCACTGATGGCCGCCCGGGACTATTTCTACAAAGGAGCGCTGGCGAAACGCATCGGTGATTACATGCAAACGCACGGCGGGTTGTTGGCGGCCTCGGATCTGGCCGGCTGGCATGCGAGGGTCGGCGCGCCCGCCAAAGGCGAGTATCGCGGCTATGAAGTTTATAAGACAGGTTTCTGGGCGCAGGGACCAATGATGATCGAAGTGCTGAATCTGCTGGAGGGCTATGATCTACAGAAGTTGGGCCAGAACTCGCCTGAGTATATTCACACCGTTACCGAAGCGTTGAAGCTTGGTTTTGCAGATCGCGATCGCTTCTATGGCGATCCGGATTTTGTAAAGATTCCCACGCAGCAGTTATTGTCAAAGAATTATGCGGCGATGCGTCGTTCGCTGATCGATGGCCAGAAGGCATCACTGTCGCAGCGTCCGGGAGATCCGGCAAACATGAAACCGCTGCTGGCGAATGCCAGGCAGATTTCCTACAACGCCGCGCCGGTTTCCGAGATTGAAAAAGCCAACGACACGACCTGCGTCAACGTGATCGACAAGGACGGCAACATGTTCAGCGCCACCCCCAGCGGCGCGTGGCTGCCGGCGGTAGTCGCCGGCGACACAGGTGTCCTGATGGGCCAACGTTTGCAATCGGCCCTGACTGATCCTAACAGTCCCAACGTCGTCGCGCCGGGTAAGCGCCCTCGCATCACTCTGACCCCGACGCTGGTGCTCAAGAACGGACAGCCGTTTATGGTTCTGAGTACGCCGGGCGGAGATAACCAGGACCAGGGTCTGTTGCAAGTGCTGCTAAATATTATCGAGTTCGGCATGAATCCCCAGGAAGCTGTCGAAGCCCCTCGCTTCGACACGCAACATTACGTGAGTTCGTTCGACAATCATGAGTTCCTGCCGGGCTTGCTTAACGTCGAGTCGCGAATACCAGCCGATGTGATCAGTCAGCTCGGCAAGCGCGGTCATAAGCTGAAGATCCAATCCGCCTGGGGCACCGGTTCATCGCCGACAGTGATTATGTTTGACGCGAAGACCGGTGTGATCTCGGGCGGCGCCGATCCGCGGCGAGGGCGTTACGCATTGGCGTGGTGAGCGGGATTCGTTCTTTGGTCGCCTAGCGACATGTGACCTTAGCCCAGCCTTCTAAGGCTGGGAATCAAGCACGGGAAAGACGTTCGTCGCTTTGGCGACGATTGAGTAAAGGGGATTTGCGCGCTCAGATTCAGTCGTCGCTGACGCGACGGAAATCAAGTTGATCACCAGATCCCGGCCTTGAAAAGGCCGGGCTAAAGTCATACCGACGCGACGCGTCGCGGCAAATCTAAGTCAATTAGTTCGCTATCCTGAAAGGATTCTGGAGAGAAACCATGGCCGAGGCAAAGTCCGTCGCAGCCGCTCCCGAGCTTACAGTTCGATCGATCATAGTCGGTCTGATAGTCGCCGTGATCATCGGCAGCGCTTATCCGTACTGTGTTCTGAAGCTCGGGTTTGGGCCGAACCTTTCAGTAGTCTCGGCCTTCTTTGGCTTCATTGCGCTGGTCCTGATCCTGCGCGCCACAGGCACCAACGCGCGCGAAAACAATATCGTGCAGACGATGGGCACCAGCGCGGGCCAGACTGCGTTCATGTGCGTGCTGCTGGCGGCGTTTGATTTGCTGAATGCGAAGGGCGTGCTGAATCCGCCGATCCATCTTGGCACCTGGCAAATCTTTTTCTGGCTTTGCAGCGCCAGCCTGCTCGGCATTCTGTTAGCCGTGCCGATGCGTCGTCATTACATCGACGAAGAAAATCTAACCTACGCCGATGGTTTGGCGGCCGGCGAAACGATCAAGGTTTTGCATGAGGGCCGCGAAAAGGGAGCCTCATCCGGACCCTTGAAAGCTCTCGGGCTCGGCACCCTCGCATCCGGCGCCCTGATGGCCGTTACCACTTATTTCAAGTGGATTAGAGATACCTGGTTTCTTCCGGGCATGCAGCCGATGAATATCGGCTTCAACTTCAGTCTGCTGTCGTTCGGTTCGGGGTTGCTGGTCGGATTTCGTATTTGTTTGGCGATGGCCATCGGCACCGCCGTCAGTTGGTTTATCCTGCCGCCCTTCCTTCTGTCGCACGGAATGATCTCTGAGCAGACATTTCCGATCACGTTGCGTTGGGTAATGTGGCCGGCCACGGGCTTAATGGTGGCCGGTGGACTCACCTCGCTGGCATTAAAGTGGAATTTGATCGTCAAAACTTTTCGCGGGCTCAGAGGAAGCCAGATGGAGCACGCCGATTTTCCAATGCAGTGGGTGGCTATCGGTTCGATCGTAATGGCCGTAGTGATTTGCCTGGTCCAGTACTTCAGCATGGGAATTCCGGTGTATCTCTCGTTCATCGCGATATTGCTGTCTCTTCCGCTGATGCTGGTCGGCTTGCGCGTGCTTGGTGAAACGAACTGGGGACCGATCAGCGCGATGTCGAACATGATGCAAGCCGTCTTCGCGTTCATCTCGCCGGGCAATGTGCCGGTGAATATGTCTTCCAGCGGACTGACGGGAACAATCGCAGTGACCTCCGAGGCTTTAATGCAGGACTTCAAAGCAGGACAGTTGCTCAAGTCCAATCCGCGGAACCTGACGATCGCGCAATTGATTGCCGCGCCCGTTGGTTCAATTGCGACTGCGATTGTCTACCCGATTCTGCGTGATAAATTCGGCATTGGACCGCAGGGCTTGTCCGCGCCGATCAGCGTCAAGTGGGCCGGCTTCGCCGAACTCCTCACGAAAGGTTTTAACGCACTGCCTCCCGGGTGTTTGGTTGGGCTGGTGATAGGAATTGCGGTAGGCGTCCTGCTTACTCTCTTAGCAGAGAAGTGGGGCGAGAAGATCCCTTCGCCGTCGGCGATCGGCATCGGCATGCTGATTCCCGCTTCAGTGCTGATGACTTTCATCCTGGGCGGCGTGGGACAATTTGTCTGGACCAAGGTTTCGCCTGAGACCGAGAAGGATTATCGGATTCCGCTGGCTTCGGGACTGATCGCCGGCGAAGCAATCATCGCTGTGGTGCTGGCTATTCTGGCCGCGACCGGCGTGCAGTTTTGATGGGACGGCGCATGGATCATAGAGAAGCAGGACAATATTGGAACGATAGCGCTGAGGTTTGGACCACGCTCTCCCGAATGGGCTTTGACGTCTATCGCGACTACTTAAACACCCCGGCGTTCTTTGCGATGCTTCCCAGCGTAGATGGTTTGTCGGGGTTGGACATTGGGTGTGGAGAGGGCACCAACACCAGGCTGTTGGTAAAACGTGGCGCCCGCATGACGGCCGTCGATATTTCCGAGGTCTTTATCGGATATGCCAGACAAGCCGAAGCGGACGATGGTCTGGGTATTGACTATCGAGTTGCCAGCGCCGTGGAGTTGCCCTTTGCCGACGCAACCTTTGACTTTGCCACGGGCTTCATGAGCTTGATGGACGTACCCGAAACCGATCGCGTACTGGCTGAAGCCTATCGCGTATTAAGGCCCAGTGGGTTCCTGCAGTTCTCAATTTCTCATCCCTGCTTTGACACGCCGCATCGTCGAAATCTTCGTGACTCAACTCGAAGAACATATGCGATAGAGGTGGGTGATTACTTTCTCGGCCGTGAAGGCGAGATAGATGAGTGGCTCTTTAAGGCCGCACCACCAGAAGTGAAGCTTGGCTTGCGGAAATTCAGAATTCCGCGCTTCTCGCGCACGCTCAGCCAGTGGCTGAATCTGCTCATCCAAACCGGTTTTATGCTCGAGCGCATTGAAGAGCCGCGACCCAGTGATGAAGTCATCGCCGCCCATCCTGATTTGCAAGACGCTCAGGTCGTGTCTTATTTCCTGCACCTGCGCGTGCGAAAGCCTGCCTGAGGCTGGGTACTGAAGCGCAAGGCCGCTTTCGAAGGGTTTTTGGATTGCAGTCTAAGAAGGAAAACATTTTATGAGCACGCCTATTAACATGCACTCAGCGCGGATGGCGCTTAATCAGGATCCGGAAATCCGGCGGTGGGTGGAGCAATGGTTAAAGAACAGAGAGCGGGCCATAGCCGCGAGCATGACAGACGAAGAGTTTGAGAAGCACTGGCTTTATGTCCGCCCTGAGCGGATGCATGAAGGCGCCATCGAAGGTGTGGCCGCGTACAGAGATCAAGCCTGAAAATTTGAAAAACGGTTGGGTCAGTTTGCCTTCAGAGTTCGGCCTTTAGGTTGCTGATTGCAGGCGCAAGCTAAAGCTTGAACCCTAAACAACCCATTAATGCATCCGGAGCGGACCGCCTTTTGGTTCTGACTCTAAATCCGGACGGGCAGAATCCTGCAGGACCTCATGAACTTCCAGCTTGTTCGGGCCGGTGAAGGCCTCTTTCGGCATGGTGCCGGATTGTGCATGACCCTTCACGAACTCGTCAGAGCGCACCCAGTTCAGAAAATCCTCGCGGCTATTCCAGGTAGTGAAAACCACGTATGGGTCGCCATCATTTACCGGACGCAGGACCTGGTTGGAAACAAAACCGGGCATGCCATCCACCAGTCCGGCGCGTTTGCGAAACCTCTCTTCGAACGCATCGCCGTATTCCGGCGCGACATAGATTCGATTGGCGACAGTTATCATTGCGAAATCTCCCTTTGGCTTGATGATACACGATAGTGGCACAGACTTTAGTCTGTGATTTGTGCCCTGGACGACGTCACATCACAGACTAAAGTCTGTGCCACGATAAACCCCTCATTCATCCGGAGATGGCTTTGAGCGTAATCGTTTGATCCGCGATCGGCGCGCCTTCTCTTCCAGGATCCGGTTCTTTGCGCTGCGCGGTACGCGCGTGGGAACGCGTTTGGCAGGTCGGTAGTTCAACTTCACGATCTTCTCACGCAGCTTGGCCAGGCACAGGGCTTTATTGCGATGCTGGCTGCGTTCCTGCTGTGAAGTGACGACGACTCCGGACGGCAGATGCGTAAGGCGGACCGCGCTTTCAGTCTTGTTGACGTGCTGGCCGCCGGGGCCGCTCGCACGAAAGGTGTCGATCTCGCATTCGCGCAGCAAGTCTTCGTCAGATTCCGGCAGTAGGATCATGTTCGCCTCGCGATCAGTATCCGCAGATTACACAGCGCGGCTCACGCCGCAACCAAAATAAGCAACGCTCCATGACTCACTTTTGGCATTATATGTTTGCGCCAACAAACAAGAAGCCGGAGGCAAGTCATGAAGCGTTTTCTGGAGCGG
>WNFR01012771.1_pt1 | contig 10001 bp, 8 predicted proteins | sample 5400221 | NCBI WGS metagenome assembly WNFR01 (sample SAMN13153357, study PRJNA577476) | soil metagenome | isolation source: 40 cm soil under Madrone tree | place: USA:California | collected 2016-06-14 | reverse complement strand
TTTTCGCGAGGCTCAGTTGGAGTGCTCCTTTAAGAGCGCTGAAATATGAATTTAGTATCCCGAGTGGCTAGAGCTCATTCCCTCGCCGCCGGGAGCGTATGACGGACGTGGGAAGTGAGCTGCGCTACTTGTCATTTGTGGTTCGGTTGGTGTGGATTCTCTTACGACGCCTTCTTGAGGTGACGCACAGGCGGAAAGCAGCCACGCGATTACCAAAGCAAGCATCCCACACGACGCAGAACGTTTATTCACGAAGCCGAACCTACTGATTGCAGGGGCCAGACGCAACCAGCGGAATTCGAAGCTTGACGTTGTAAGAAATGCTTCAGGAAAAGATTTTGCGCGAAATGCGAAGCTCGCGTTTAGTTCTGCATGGCCGGCAACTGGGGCGAGCCTGAACGCATGTGGGATGAATACGACTGGGAACGTTTTCTTCAGCAACAGGACGGGAAGACTGAAAAGTACATGCAGTTGCTGGAAACATATCTTGATGATCCCCGTCGCGATGAAATTATCGCGCGCGAAATGGGTTGGACGCAGTTGCTGGATGCAAAAGATTGGAGTGCGGAGGTCGATGCGCTTTTGGAGGAAAACGCCGCGCAAGAGGATGAAGCCGACGTCGATCCCGTGGATGCGTCGGGCGAAACATTCCAGGAACACCATCTTTATCGCGCTGCTTTCGATCTCACGCTCTGGATCGATCAATTGTTCGATCAAAACGCCGGTCTTCAGAATGAGCCCGCCGCCGTCAAGTTGGCGACTCACGCGGCTCTGGCCAGCGCGAAACTGGCGGCAGCGCTAAGCGGTGATCATCTCGATGAAATCGGGATGACCATCGCCTATTTGAAGCGTGCGTTGAAGGCGATCACGACTTCGATGAACGCAGCGGTGCAATTGCGAAGAAACGCCGCCGGACTGATCACCAAGTCCGACTACTTGGTCCTGCAGCAGCGACTGTTTGAAGTACGCGACGGCATTATCAGGTTGATGGGCGAGTATCGCGCCGAGTGGCGTCGCCGGTTCGGCCCCGGCAGCTTCCGGTGTTGAATGAAATAAGGGCGGGCTCCGTCCAACCATGCAAACGGAAGCGACTCTGGCGCAGTCCGATGTATCGGAATTGGACTTGGTGAAACGATCCCAGGCCGGTGACACCGAAGCATTCGACGAGCTGGTAACTCGATACCGAGCACGCGTATTCAGCATGATTTACAACATGGTCCATAACGAACAGGACGCCTGGGATTTGGCTCAGGACAGCTTTCTGAAAGCGTGGAGATCGATCGGACGCTTCCGCAGCCAGTCATCCTTTTACACCTGGATTTATCGAATCGTGATGAATGTCACAATCGATTGGCTCCGCAAAAAGCGCGTCAAAGGCGGCGACGCCGAGTTCGACGACGCGATTCAACTAACGCAGATTGAGCCGGCGTCTAAAACGGTTCCGAAAACGGAGCCGTTGCCTCATCAAGTGATGGAACGAGGCGAGATCCGCGCGCGGATCGAAAAGGCAATCGGCCAGCTCTCGCCAGAACAGCGTGCCGTGATTTTAATGAAGGAAATCGACGACATGCAATATCATGAAATCGCAGAAGCGTTGGGGTGCTCCATCGGCACCGTCATGTCGCGCCTTTTTTACGCACGCAAGAAATTGCAAAATTTGCTGAGAGACCTGTATGAAAAGGTTTGAGGAAAAATGGACAGCATGGCTGGATGACCAGCTCAGCGGGCGAGAACTGTCCGATTTCGAAGCCTCGCTGCCGGACAAAGCTACGGCTCAAGCCGAAAAGGCCGACGCGAAAAAACTCGGCGAACTGTTGAAGCGTGAGCTGGGCGCGCATGCGTTAACGAACGACGAGTTCTTCAACCATCAGCTCCGCGGAAAAATAGTGCAGGAAAATCGTGGATCGTCCAAAATCCCAACTTCCACGTGGTGGACGATTCCTCGCCTGTTATGGGCGGGCGCAGCGTCGCTCGCAATCTTCTTGATTTTCACGTTTGCCGTCATTCAGGAAAAAAATCCCGCCGAGGAATCTCAATACCTGACTCAAATTCTCAACGCACGCGTTGATCCGGTCGTCAGTCCGAATGCGAGCGTCTCGATCTTTGAAGTGAAACAGGACCGCGTAACAGTGCTTTGGACCGAGGGCTTGCAAAGTCTGCCGGCCGATTACGCAGCCAAGTAATTGCGCATGAGGCAGTCGCTAACGCTTATAATCGCTGTAGCTGTTTTGATGAGCGTGGCGCCTGCCTTGCAGGCGGCAGAGACAGTCTGGAGCGGGCTTGTGATGGCGGAGAACGTCTCTCAACCGCAGCCAATTCCTCCGGAACTGATTCGCATCGAGGGATTGCTGAAGAGATTTTTCGGTTACGATCAATTCCAGGTGATCGGGCATTCGCAAAAGGTCCTCAGAACCGGTCAGGAAGACTGGCTTGCGACGAGTAAGTTTTTCGGGTTGCACGTGGATGCGCGCGGCGAGAGGCAGGGAGGCTATGTTTTGAACCTGAAACTGTACAAAGAGAAAGAGCTGCTGCTCGAAACCGAGGCCAAGCTCAGCAAGCGCAGCCCGCTGGTAATCAAAGGCCCGCAGGTGGGCGGGGGACAATTGCTGTTGGTGCTCGTCGTGCAGTAGGTGTGCGCCCATTTATTTCTGCATTTGCAAATGCTGGCTAGGGACGGCCGCGCTGTCGCGAAGGCTTTCGGGAGTCGGCGCAGCGCGGCGACCCTACCAGTGAGAGCGCGCGGAAGGGCCAAAGAATTGAAACGGAATGCACACGCCGGGCTGATAGTTTAGTTCGCGACATGCGCTTTCAGCTTCTCTCATTTGTGGTTTTGTGTTCGGGAACGTCGTTATTCGGAGCTGTGGAAAAGCCTTTTAATTTTTACGAGACTCCGGGGAAACTTCCGAAACAAGTCGTTCCCACGGAATACTCGGTGCGCGTCGTTCCGAACATCGAGAACTTCACGTTCGCCGGAAGTGAAATGGTAAAGCTGAACGTGCGCAGCCCCATCCGCCAACTGGTGTTGAACGCGCTCGAACTCAAGGTTCAGGCAGCCTCTGTCGATGGCAAACCATTGCCTGCTTCGGCAATCAGGATCGATAAAGAGACCGAACTGCTGACGCTTACGTTGCCGTCAGAACTCGCAGCCGGCGATCACAGCCTCATCCTCCGCTTCACCGGCAAAATCAATCAACAAGGGCAGGGGCTTTTTTACGTGCGTTATCAGGAACAGGGCAGCGGCGCGCGCAAGGTCATGCTCGGGACGCAATTCGAAGCGACCGATGCGCGACGATTTTTTCCTTGCTGGGACGAACCAGCCTTTCGCGCGCGTTTTCAATTAACAGTCGTCGTGCCAGAGAATTGGCTCGCTGTGTCGAACATGCCTGTCGAGAGCGAGAGGAAAATTGCAGGCGGAAAAGAAGTGTGTTTCGCGCCGACTCCTCCGATGTCCAGCTATCTGAACGTGTTCGTTGCCGGTGAACTCGACGTCATCGAATCGCGAGTCGGTCCGACACAAATCCGTGTGATTACAACAAAGGGAAAAGCAGAACTGGGTCGATATGCGCTCGAAGCTTCGGCCCAGATTTTGCAATACTACAACGATTATTTCGGCGTTCCGTATCCATTGCCCAAACTGGATCAAATTGCTCTTCCCGGCGGCTTCGGTGGTGCGATGGAAAACTGGGGCGGAATAACCTATTTCGAATCGACGCTTCTATTCGATCCGAAGAATTCCTCCGCCGATACGAAGCAAAATATCTACGAAGTGTTGGCGCATGAGATAGCCCATATGTGGTTTGGCGATCTCGTGACGATGGCGTGGTGGGACAATCTCTGGCTCAACGAAGGATTCGCCTCTTGGATGGGCAGCAAATGCACCGCGCAGTTCAACCCGCAATGGGAAGTCTGGCTGGCGCGGGAATTGCCGCGAGATCCTACGCGGCGCACCGGAATCGCCAAGGAAGCGGCCATGGAAGGCGATGCGCGTTCGACCACGCATCCGATTCAACAACCTGTCGCTACGGAGGCCGAAGCCAATAGCGCCTTCGACGATATCACTTACAAAAAGGGCCAATCGTTTTTGCGGATGCTGGAAAGCTTTCTTGGCGAGGACGTCTTCCGGGATGGAATCCGCGGCTACATTAAGGCGCACAAATATTCGAATGCTACCACCGCGGATTTGTGGAACGCGCTTTCGCAAGCCTCGAACGAATCCGTCGGTGAAATTGCCGCAGGCTGGACCGAACAGCCGGGATTTCCAGTCGTGAACGTCAAACGAGAAGCAGATGGCAAGGTGCAGCTCACACAAGAGCGGTTCACGGTGAATTTCAAAGATGCCCGGTCGCTCCTCTGGAAAATCCCGCTGACCTATTCGGTCGTTGGCGAACCAGCTGCGACTTTGCTGATGACCGACAAGACTGCTGCTCTGGACAACGTCCCCGCAGATCGCGCGCTCAAATTGAACGTCAGCGGCGCTGGAAATTATCGAGTCGAATACGACGCGCGCTCTTGGAAACTATTTCTGGAAGCGCTCCAGAAGCTGGGAGTGGAAGATCGGGTAAGTCTTCTGAGCGATGCATGGGCGCTTGTGCAAGCCGGTCGTGCGCCGGTCTCGTTCTATTTTGGATTAGTTGAGAAATTGCCGCCCTCCGCGGATTTAGCCGAGCGCGAGCAGATCATCGAAGTGCTGGAGTTCATGAACCGTCTGCTCTTCGGCAGTCCGCACTGCAAAGAGTTCCAGCAATACGCCCGATCGCTCTTGCGTCCAACATTTGCGAAGCTTGGGTGGGAGCCAAAAGCAGGCGAACCGCCCACTGCTGCAAGCTTGCGCGCTAGCCTAATCCGCGCGCTGGGAGATTCCAACGATCCGGAAATCATCGCTGGCTGCCGTGAGCGTTTCGAGAAATACGTCGCTGATCCGGCGTCCCTCGCACCCGATCTCCGTCCCGCCGTCCTATCAGTCGTCGGCCGGTACGCGAACGACAAGACTTGGAACAAACTGCATAAGCTCGGTCTGAAAACGACCAGTATCGCGGACAAACAAAGTTACTATAACGCGTTGGCACAAGCAGCCGATCCGAAGTTGCTCAAGAAGACACTGGCGATTGCTCTGACTGATGAACTGCCAACGAGTCGCGCCGTGTTTCTGGTCGCGCGCGTCGCGCGTGACAGCGGTCACCCCGACATCGCGTGGGAGTTCGCCGCGGCGAACATGAAAACGCTGCTCGCGAAAACTGACGCGGCTGGCGCTAATCGATATGCCCCCAGTCTATTCACGTTTTTCTCGGACGAGTCGCGTGCAAATCGGTTAGAAGCTTATGCGCAAGCAAACCTGCCCGCTGCGAGTTCACCCGATGTCGCTAAAGCCGTCGATGAAATTCAGTTCCGCGCCGAATTCAAAAAACGGCTCACAAATGAATTAAGCGCTTGGGTTGGGCAGAAGGAACTGTAGCGGCACGCGTGTCGCGTGCTTGAGGAACAGCTTTAGCGATACTGATGCGACCTAAGATGATCCAGAATCGCAGCCGGCACGGCTGCCGCTACAGCGTCGAGTTGCGTCACTGATCACTACTCTGCTGCGGCGCGATCCACAAGCGCATCGGAATCATCGACGAATCGACAAAACCGTGCTTGCGGAAAAACGACTGCGCCACATTTTCCGGGCGATCGGTAAGCAACGTGATCCGGAGAAAATTTTTCTTCTTCGCAAAATCGATTGCGTGTTCGAGAAGCTTGTTGCCATACCCCTGGCCTTGATACTGGGTGTGCACAACCAGATCTTCTAAGAGAATGACAAAACCGCCTTCGGCCGTGCTGATGGTGAAGAGCAAATTGATCATGCCCACAATCGCGCCATTGCGACGCAGCACAAAGACGCGGCCTCGACTGGGCTGTTCAAAAATGAGCCGCAACCCGCGGAGCTGTTTGTCTTTATCGGGGCGGAAGTCGCTCTCCTGAGAGAACAACTCGCCCAACATTTCCGACAACTCATCCAGGTCGGCTTGAGTCGCCGGCTCGATCACGACATTTTCTTGTTCGCCCATTAACTACGGCTCGTTATTCCAAAAATGCCCTGTCTTGGCAACTTTGTAAATTCGGGTCGTTGCCTGACCACGAATCCAGGCGGTGCGAGTTTGCCTCAGCGTTGACAATGAGGAGCATCCCCCTAGTTTACCATTCTTCGATCGGCTCAGCCGAATCGGTTTTGTGAAACGCACCTATCAGCCATCTAAGCGAACGCGCAAACACCAGCACGGTTTTCGCGCCCGTATGCGAACCAAAGGCGGTCGCGCCACCCTCGCACGCCGGCGGCAACGCGGTCGGAAACGTCTGCTGCCGAAAGGTGTTGACAGGCACTACGCGCGCCACACGCAAGCTTGATCTGCGAAGTTCGAAATCGGTGACCGGTTACTCATCTTTCACGTCATCACCAGGTTTCGTTGCAAGCACGCAGCGAAATCCGTAAATCACGTCTCGCTCATTGCGATCAACTACATTTCGGTAAGAGGATTGCATTTCGAGACGATTCCTTGTGGCCCAGGAGCCGCCGCGCAGCACTCCCCAATCGCGACCAGTTGCACTGTTGTCGCCTTTATAAGTGTCGAGACACCATTCCCAAACGTTGCCGCCAACATCGTATAGGCCTATCGAATTGGACTTAAGGCTTCCAGCGGGAAGCGTTGCGATGCGTCGCTTTCCCGAAATTCCCGCATAATTTCCTGCGTCGTTTGGCGGAGGCCATTGTTTGCCCCACGGAAACTCGTTCTTGATTTTGCCGTCACGTGCTTCGGGCGTCGGACCGCTTTCATTCACCAAACCGACGGCCATGCTCCATTCGGCATCGGTCGGCAGCCGATAAGCTTCTCGATCGTCAATCAGATTTTCGTCGTGTTCTTTTTCGGTCAGCCATTTGCAAAATGCCACGGCGTCGAACCAGCTTACTTTCACGACCGGATCAGTTGGCGTCTGATGAAAATCGGGCGGCTCGTATCGTCTGCTGGTTGCACGGCAAAACGCTTCGTAATCCTGCACGCGCGTTTCCCAGATCGAAATCTGAACGTGGCCAAGCGGAACGAACTTCATGCCTAACGAATTGGTGAATGCTTGTCCGGGCGCAGGACCGACGGTCTTTTCCAAACGGGCCGCCAGAAATGTCTGCTGTTGCGGCTCGACCTTCCCACTGACCGACCCCGGCTTGTGACCGGATAGGCGCAGCTCATAGGTTACGTCGCCCGGCTTCACTTCCTCGATCACCAGCGGCGTTTGACCCAGCTCTTTCCCGTTCGCCATCACAGTCGCACCGCCCGGCGCGCTGGTGATCTTTACGCTGCCATTTGCGAACACAAAATGCACTGCGTTGTCTCGTTGTACGACGATCGCAATCTTTTGCTGTTCGTCAGGCCACCCATCCAAATGCGCGGCTAGTTCGTGCGAACGGGCGGGCAGATCCAGACGGAGCGGCGTGCGCCCCCGCGATTGTCCATCGACGAAAATCTCTGCGCCGCTTGGTTCGCTGGTAATGTTTGTGAGTGCCCTAACAAACGCGAAGGATTTATTCGCCGTTTCGGCGCGTTGGACATCGACCTCGCCTTGCATTTCCCAGTCGCCGTGGCGCGTGACAATGGAATATTTGCCCGTTGGAAGATCAGCTACCGTCTGCGGCGTTACGCCTTCGCGCAAAACCTGACCGTCGTCGCTTCGCAATGAAAACTGCGCTCCGGGTGGTTCAGATTGGATTTCAAGAGCCCCTTTGCTTCGCACAAGTCGAAACAACGGCAGGTCTGGTACATGTTTGCGTCTGAAGTCGACATTCGTTTCCACCGGTTCGTACCCGGGGCTCATGATGCGCAGGTCATATTTGCGCGGTTCCAAGTCTGCGAATGTTGCCGGGCTTTTTTGCGCATGATCGCCTAACACGACAAGGGCTCCGGCCGGCTCGGTCCGGATCGTCGTTTGCAGGTGAAGATCAGCGCTCGGTTGTGACGACTTTACCCAAAATCCGATTGCGGCGACCAGAAGAACCATGAGCGATGGCGTCACCAGCAAAATTTTTGCGCGCGATTTTCGTGGGCGTTCACCTTGCTTCAGTGCGGTGAGGTCGCGATGCATTTCCGCCCGCGGCGTGCCTGGTCCTTCCGGCGGGACATAACCTTCCGTTCCAACGAAGGATCGCTGTCCACTGGCCGCCACCAGTCCGATGTCGGCAAGTTTCGGCACGTTTTCGCTGAAAATGATGTTGGATGGTTTGATGTCGCGATGGGTCAGCCCGCGTTTGTGCAATGCTTCAAGCGCTTCTGTTAACGAAAGCCCAAGCCGGATCGATTCGTCCGCGGAGAGGCGTTCTTGCCGCGCGAGATCGGTCTTCAACGTGCGCGGTTCGTAGCTGCCAATATCGATCTTGCGCCCGTCCAAATGATCGTCCGCCAACTCCATGCTGTAATAGAGATAATCGGCGGTTCGTCCGACGTGCAGGATGTTGATGAAGCCGGGATGCGCGCGAGAGATGGGCTCGAATGCTGACATCCCTTCGAATTCCCGGAGAAACGTGCGTTCGCTTTCGAATGTGCTGCGGTAGACGACTTTCACCGCGCGAAACGCACCAGTCACAGTCCGCGCCAGCCAGATCTCACCGTAAGCACCGCGCCCGATCACGCGCAGCAATTCGTGATCGGGGATGATTGGTGTCTGAGCGGTAACCTGGTCGGGAATGGCCGATTTTACACAAGCAGCGGAGGCGAAGCAATTCTGGGGAACTCCTGATTAACGACCGCTCTTTTCAAGCGCTTTGATTTCCTTTTTCAGTAACCTACCGACGCGATGTCGCGCCAGATACACCTGGCCGATATTGACTCCCAATCGCGCGGCAACTTTCTGTGCCGGCCATTCTTTGCGCACGTAACAATCAAAAATCTGAAATTGCTTCGGCTCGATTTGCTTTTTCACCCGCGTGATCGCTGCCTCAAATAAATTCTCTTTCCACTCTGTTTCCCAGAACGCATCCAAATCAATGCCACGCGAATCGGGGACACGCTCGATTGTTGCCGTCGCGCGGCCATCGGAGACAGGGGCACGTTTCGCATTGCCGGGTTCGCGTTTGCGAAACTGATCGGCGATTCGCCAGCGCGTAATCTGCAGCAGCCAGCCTTTGAACGAACCAATTGCCGGATCGTATTTCAACTTGTCGATGCTCTTCGCAACCGTGATGACGGTTTCTTGGACGACTTCCTGTGCTTCAGCATCCGTGAGACCCGACTGGCGCGCGGTTGAGTAGATCAGCTTCGAGTACGTGTCGAAAAACTGCTGCCAGCGCAGTTGATCGCCCCAATCGGCCAAACGCTCGACCAAGCTGCGCCGCGTCGCGAGCAAGCTGGGCTGCTTCATGCGGATCTTCTAACTCCGAAGAATGAACCCGGGCAAGGTGGATCGGCTTCTCCGAAGACGATGGGCAATGGCGAAGCCTGATCGAATTCCCAACTCGTTGAGGACAACGCGTTCCACCTTTTTTCTGAAAGATTTTAGCGCGGCGTCCGTATTCCCCTTATGAACACGCCGGAACTTCTCTCAAAACTGAACAAATCCACCTCGCGGATTGCCCAGGTACTGCGGCGATTTGCAGAGCTGATCTTTGGAAACATCTCCTGGCGACCACCGGGTTGGCTGAGCCCAATAGTCAACGGGTGCAATCGCTTCGGACGCGCTCATCCGAGGTTAATCGCGTCGGGGCTAATCGCGATTCTTCTGATTTCCTGCGGCGGAGCGTGGACCTGGAAATGGTATTCGCATCTGCCGAGACCGAGAAAAGTTTCGGCCAAAATCGTTCCAATCGAAGTCACCAAGCTGGAGAAAGAACTGAAGTTCCCGCGGCTAGTTGTTTACTTCAACGAATCAGCTGCGCGCCTCGAAGAGTTAAAGAAGCCATCCGTGCGAGGGGTGCGACTCGAGCCGCACTTGAACGGCGCATGGCACTGGGCTCAGGCCGATATTCTCGTGTTCGAACCGAG
>WNFR01010501.1_pt1 | contig 10002 bp, 6 predicted proteins | sample 5400221 | NCBI WGS metagenome assembly WNFR01 (sample SAMN13153357, study PRJNA577476) | soil metagenome | isolation source: 40 cm soil under Madrone tree | place: USA:California | collected 2016-06-14 | reverse complement strand
TCCGGACTCGCCCGCCTACCTCACCCTCACTTTTCACCGCCTGCGCCTCTTGGAGCAATCCGGCAATCGGGACGCGGCTCGGCAGCAACTTGACCAACTCCTCGCACACCGTAGTTCTGCGCTCTCCCATTCCGCCAAAAATCAGTTCGTGGCCCTGCGCATGAAACTCGCAACAAACCTGGAAGACTTTCTGAAGTTCGCTCCGCGCTTCTCCAACGATGCGGAGGTGTATCCCAACCCGCCGGAAGGCGCCGCCACACCCGCCTCCCCGCGCGCTGCTCACTTTGACTCCGACGCTTCGGTCGTCTTCACGGAAAAATTGCCGCTGCGCCTCGTTGCCGAAGCCGCCAAATCCGCCACCTTGCCCAAGCCGCTGCGCCGCGACGTACTGATTGCCGCGTGGACTCGCGCCATCCTGCTAGACCAGGACGCCACCGCTCGCGAACTCGCCTCCACTGCACAAGAACTCGTTCCGGAAGCTGGCGCCGAGTTTGCGGAATACTCCCGCACGACGGATGTTGAATCACTTCGGTTCACTGCCGCCTTGGCGGTTCTCCGCAATCCCGGATTCCGCCCCTTCGTCTCCGCCGGCTATCCGCGCGGAAATCTGTACACCGTGGGCGAGCCGGGCTTCGACAAGTTGGATAACTTGCACGACAACTGGTGGTGCTCCTTGACTCCAACGACTGAAAACGAGTCCTACGCCCGGTTTCTAACCGCCGACGACCGCGCCGCCGCCAACAAAGAGCACGCCGCACTCGAAGCACTATCTGCCGCTCCCAACTGGCTCGGCAAGCGCGCCCTCGACTGGGCCAACGCCCACCCTAACGATCCGCGCGTCCCAGAAGCCCTACACCTTGTCGTGCGTGCCTGGCGTTACGGCTGCACAGAAAGTTCCGGAACAAATTACTCGAAAGCCGCCTACGGCCTTCTCCACAAACGCTATCCTTCCAGTGAGTGGACGAAACAAACTCCCTATTGGTTTAACTAGCCGCAACGGGCGTGCGGAATTCTGAGCGAACCTGCTCCAAGGTCAAGCCGAGCAGCGAAGTGTCGTCGCGCATCTCTGTAAAAACATTTTTCTTGAGAGTAAAGTTGCCTCTGCGTTCCAGTTTTTCTTCCCGGCCCCTAACTCCTGCCCCGCCAATCACTTCCAATTTTCTTTCAAATATATATTGACAAGTACTGTACTGTATGATACAATGACTCGTGATAGTCAGCCGTCACTCTCTCCGAACCCTTCCTTCCTTCTCCCGTTGCTCCCCTTCCCATTTTGGAACTCACCCCACCCGCATCCCGGAAGAAATCGCGCCTTTCTTTTCATGCACTTACGGGAGCCCATTTTGCAACCCCCTTGTCTTCAAATTCATGCAGGAATGGGGGGGTGTGTACCCCCTCCTCGACGTTCAGACGTTCCCAAGTCCTTTAGCTGCAACACTTATGGACCTCCCCGCAAGTGTTGCAAACAAAAGACTTACGCCAAATGTTAAATCCTTTAGATGCAACACTTACAAAAAACACGAGGGTCCCTCCCTCCAGCCAAATGTTTTCCTCGTTCTACCTCATGCGATCCAAGGAACTTTTTCAGCCCTTGTTTTGCGCTCCGGAAAGCGCCAAACTTTTGCCATGTCCCCGGGAACGACGGAGTTGCTCCACCCAAAGCGGCGCCCCTCTCAGGAGACGGCGAGTCCTCGCCGCCACTATCGCCGCGCCAAATTTCTGCTCGTTCTTCTTTTCATCTTCATTCCTCTATCCGCCAGACCTACGGCGTCGGACCGCGCGCCCATCGTGGAAGCCCTGGGATGGGTGCGCAACGCCCCCGCCGACCCGGTCCAATTCGACTACGTCATGACCGCTCGCGTGCGCTTGCTCTTTTTCTGGACCGGCAAGGATGACGTTGGCGGCGGCTTCATCCGAAGGGGATTCTCCAAAAACGATCCGCGTCAAGAGCTGCTTCAGGTCCTGTTCGGCTCCGATCCTGCCAAAGCTCCAAGAGCGATCAATCGCTGGGGAGCGGGCACGGAAGTGATCCGGCACAAAGAGGCCCCGTCGACGCCGGCCAATGGCGACGACATCGTCTCCAGCGCCTTTTTTGGGTTCATGAAATCCTCGACAGGAAAATCCGCCTCTGAAATGCAGGAAGAGCTCAAGAAGGAGAAAGATCACGGTGAACACCTGTTTACCGGCATTCTCAGCCGTGTTGACGCCGGCCGCGCCATCTCTCTCACCGTGCCGCTGTCCTCGGAAATTGATTACAACCTGCACCAGTATGCGCAAGCCGAACCGATCATGTTGGAGAAACTAAGTTCTTCGCAGCGGCCTCCGCGCGTCCTGGAAAATTCCGGCGGCTGCGCGCGCGCCGGTGAATTCCTTGGCACTGTTTCTGAATTACTGGATTCGGCCTTACAAAACCACGGCGGCCCTCGCTCGCTTTGCTACGTGTATGACGCCCAGGTGAATATCTTGACGATCGAACACACTGTCTTGGTTCCCAAACTGGCGGTAAAAACGAAGACATCGAAGGGCGCAATGCTGGCTGACAGGACTTACGAGGATCTTCTCGAAACGGATTTTCTCACGGCGAACCAGGCAACTGGGAGGAAAGTCTATTTTTCAATTCTGCTGGGTACCAAGGGCGATCAACGAGGCGTGCCGGTTCAAATTCGCTACCAGCCCAACTGGTGGTTTCAGGTCGTTCTGAATTTGCTCCCCAAAACCGTGCCGCAATCACAACCGCCGCGTTAAGCGTCCGCGCGGGGGCGCGGGCTATGGGTGGTTAAGAGCAGATTGTGAAGGGAAAATAAAATTCTGAAATTGCGAGCAGAAAGAAGAAATGAGAAAACCCATTCCCGCGGTGAAGGAATGAAGCTGACCTACTTGCGCTCGGCGGGGACTTTCATGGCTTCATTCATATCGGCGATTCCCTTTTTGCAGGAGTCGCGGTCGCCTTGGTAGCAGTGTTCAAGGTCTTCTAGATAGGATTGAAGGATTTTTACGCGAAGTCTAGCCAGGCCTTTTTGACGGGCGTTGTCCAGAGCGTACTTGGCTTTCAGCTCGGAGGCAGCGTCGGGATGTTCGCCGAACTGCTCGATGGCAGTATAGGTCGCCCAGTAGGTGCGATCCTGGCGCTCGCGCTCTTTGTTCAAGGTGTAAACCAGGAGGTAGTTGGCACCCAAGACGAACGCGACGGCCGCGATCCCAAGAATCATGAGCCGCTTGAACATGCTGCGGAGCGTACCGCATCTGGAAAGTTGGTACTAGGAGATTCTCTGCGCCACACACAAATTAGAAACTAGAAAGTGGAAACTGGAAGTTGGAAATCCCCCTGGCACAATCCGCTAGAAAGTAGAAGCCGGAAAACAGAGAAAATGGCGCCCCGCCCGCCCGGCCTCCCCATTCGCCGCCCGGCACCGATTTTTAGTGCTTGCCCAATTGAATGTTGATATCTAGGAAACATTCTCTAAGTAAGCCTGTTGTTATATACAGCGTCTTCAACACACACTTGGGTACCCTCCCAAAGGACGTGCCATGGGTATTCTCGCCTATCGGAAGCAGCGCAAAGACCTCAACAGTGCTCTACAGATCATGCGAAATCACGGGATAGCGGTGAGCGGACCGTATCGAAGGCAGAACGGAACGCTGATGTTCAGCGTCGCGGATGACGTGGTAACCGAAGATGAGTTGCTGCGCATGCCGCAGGATGAGAGGCTCGAACCGAATAACGTTCACGAACTCCTCGCCAAGATTAAGAAGCGACCGACATGAAACAGGGAAGGTATTTCGGCGTGTGTCTATCGGTTGTATTCCTGCTGACGGGGGCATACGTTCTGCAACAGTCCTTGGGCAATTCTGGACACTTTGCGGAGGAAGGCATTCTGGCGGGCGCGCTGCTAACCGCGCTTGCTCTTGTGGCGGTGTCCTGGTCCATCAAGTCGCACCTGACTGTGAAGGCGTTGGAGAGGCACATGAGAGGGCGCTGAAAGTGGAAGAGTTGAGGCGGAGTTGGAAGGAATATTTTCGGCAGAGGATCAGCCAGGCAAAGTTAAATTGAGCGAAAGGAAAGATGACTCAGAGACGCAAAGCGCGCAGAGGCAACGCAGAGAGGAGAATGTGACAACCACGGAGAAGCCAAGAAACACAGTTAATGGGGGGCGAGGGTGGAGGAGAAACTTTCTTTGGCGGCGTTTTCGTAGAGGTGGAGGAGATTGGCGGCACGTTTGAGCAAATCGGCGGGGAGATCGCCGGGTTGATAGTCGACAAAGCCGGTGGTGTAGGCAAGAGTGACCTTGCGGCCGGAGCAGGTCATCTCGAGAGGGCCGAGGCGGTTGATGACGGATTGGACTTCGCCGAGGTTGCATTCAGGGAGAACGAGCAGAAAATCGTCAGCGGCGAGGCGGGCAGCAAAATCTGAGCCACGGCAGGCTTTCTTCAGGCGGCGGGCTAACTCTTTCAAGGCGGCGTCCATGGCGGATAGGCCGTAGCGCTTGTTCAGTTCGGCAAATTCATCCAAATGAATTGTGGCGAGGCTGAGCGCGGTGTTCTGGCGGCGCGCGCGGGCGATTTCTTTTCCGAGCTGCTGCTCGATGAAGGCGCGGGTGTGCAAGCCGGTGGCGGAATCGGTACCGGAGGAATCGGAGAGCTGTCCGGCGAGTGCATCCGGGCCGGCGTTGGGTGCAATTAACTCCTTCCGCTGGCGGCGGAAGGACCATTGGCGGTAGAGCATCCAGCCATTGAAAAGAAGCAACAGGCACAAGGTGGACCAGCGGGCTTGATCGGAAGTGAGCTCGTAAAAATGTTCGCGGTGGCGGAACAAAGAGGGGAAAGAGGAGAGCACAAGGGCAGCGGCCGAGAACAAGCCGACGAAACATGCGGAGAGCCACAGCCACCATTCGCTGCGGACGATTTGGCGGAGGGTGGATTCGGCGCGCTGCGCGCGGAAAGTGTCGGAGCCCTCAAGAGGCGAGGGGTTCGGCTGGTTTGCACGAAGACCGAGAGAGGATTGCATGTTCTTTAGGGAAAAGCGATACACCACCACAGTAGGCCGCAGTCACAGTGGATGGCAACGAGGAAATGGTACAGGACCGTTTATTTGAATAACCTGACCGAAAGGGCAGAGAAAGAAAGAGGCAGACGCGCGCCCGACCGGGCTGGGGTCGAAAAGCAAAACGCCTCCGGCGGGGCCGGAGGCGTTTTGAGGCTCGGAAGCGAGCAAGCGAATGTTACGGCTTGGCAGCGGGAGGCTGAGAAGCGGCCGGTTTTGGTGCAGCGGGCTTGGCCGGGGTAGTTGCGCCAGCCTTGACTGGATAGGCCTGATCGTAAAGGCGGATGATGTCCTGGGTGACGTCGATCTGCGTGGAAGCGAAGAGAATCGGAGAGTTCTGCCCGGAGGTATCCAGGACAACGACGAAACCGTTTTCGCGGGAGTAGCGATCGAGCACGTCGACCATCTTGCGGCCGATGCGTTCGGTAATATCGCCGAGAGAGGCGTTGGCGTCTTCCTGGTATTCGGTGTTCATGCGCTCAAGGCGTTGCGCGAGGCGCTGGCCCTGCTGGCGGAGGCGGGCATCTTCTTCCGGACTCAATTTGCCCGCACTACTCGAAAGACGCTGTTGCAAATCATTGATCTGCTTGTTGAGCGCCTCGATCTCGTTCTGGCGCGGAGCGAGCTGCGATTGCAGCTCAGCCTGGGCCAGCTTGCCTTCCGCTGTTCCCCCGATGGCCTGGCGAATGGCGATGACGCCGACCTTGCCGGAAGCGACCGAGCCAGGCGAGGAGGGCGAGGCGGTTGCTTGCGCCGAGGCGGCTACGGTGCTGATCAAGCAAGCGCCGGCCAGGATAGCGGTACGAATTACAAAGCTAGAATTCACTTTATTCTCCTTGTTATGGTCCAGCCCGGAAAAACCGAGACGAACCTGCGCCAAGTCAGCTTGGCTTAAGACGTATTCCGCTCCCAGCGGGATTTGCGAGCGTATTGCAAACTTCAAAGTATAGCCGACCCGGTTTGCTTCCCGCAATCAGAAAGCGGAGCTTGCGCTGCGGAAAAGAGGAGCGAATTTTTCTTCCACGGCGTTAGACACTCGCGCCATTCCCGTCAGTTCGGCGTGGGGAACAGCAAGACCCGGTTATTGGCCTGATCCACTAAAACCGCCAGATTCGTGAACTGGTCGAGGGCAACTCCGAATGTCGGGGAACCAGGAATGCCGAAAGTCTGGCGCGTCTTGAGAGGATTCGAAAGCGTATCCACGATGGAAATCGTGTTGCTGGCCGAGTTGGAAGTGAGAATCCCGCCAGTTTGCGGATTCACGGCCAGAGAAGTCGGATTAATGCCCACGTTAACGGAGCGGCCGCTGCCGGTGTCCGGATTGAAAGCGGTGATGACGTTGGAGCCGCTGGAATTGGCGTAGAACAGTCCGGGGTTAGCGGTGCCAGTGGCGACAAACGGATCGAAAACGATGCCGGTGGGCGTAGCGGTCACGGAACCGGAGGGAATGGTGGTGCTCAAGGTTGGAGTTTGGAGACCAATCTCCACGACAGCGAGGGCTCCCAGCGGTGCTTGGCCGCTAAGCAATTGCAACGACGTGACGACAGCGATGCCCTGGTTGTTGGTGCCACGGTCAGGATCAATGGCCACAGCGATGGGGGACTGAATGCCGCCGATGCTGGTCGGCGTCAAGGTAGTAGGCGGAGTGCCAGACGCCGGGAAGAGCAACGCGAGATCGAGCATGGTAATGGTGTTAGAACCGGTGTTGGCAACGATGGCAGCTCCGGTGGAATCGTTGATGGCAACGCCAGCAGAATTTGTCCCCGTGGACACGTCAGGAACTTTTTGCACCGGAGGATTGGCAGTCAGATCGATGACGGAGGCGGTGGCACTGCCATTGTTAGCGACGACCGCAAGACCGTAGCGCTGGCTGATGGCGATGCCCTGGGGACTTGTGCCAACACCGACGGATTTAGCTAGAAATTGGCCGAAATTAGGATTGCGCTGAACTGTTCCCGCTACGGTGATCGTGGGATTGATGTCGATGACTGAAATGCTGTTGCAGCCGGTGTTGGAAACAACGGCGATGGGCGAAAAGGGCCCATTGGCAAGCTGGTCAGCGATAGCGACGGAGGAGGGCTGCGTATTGGTGGGGTTGCCATTGGTATTGGTGCAAATCGTGGACAAGTCCACAGCCTGGACGACGTAGAAGTCCGCGGCGTTGGACTGCGCGTTGGGACCGGTGCCACCGGAGGTGAGAACGTCGAGGGCATATTTGTGCGGGGCGGTCAGAAAGGATTGCGGAATAGTGACTGTAAGTTGCCGGGGGCTAAGCACGGTCACATTTGCGGCAGGAATCGGGGTGCTATCGAGACGCACTTGCGTTGCGCCACTGCCACTGCTCAAGAAGCCGGAGCCAAAAATTTGCACGCCGCAGAGATCGGTGGCGGAAGTCAGCGTTCCTTGAGGAAAAACAGTGTTGGGAATACCGCTGACGATGGGATTGCCCGGCGTGGGTTGCGGACAGCCGGCAGGAGGAGCACTAGGAACGAGAAGTTCATTGATGTGCGCCGCCTTGATGGGAGTAGAGGTGTAGACGCTTCCCAAATCCACAATGTCGATAGTGCCGCTGCCAGATTTGACGACGAAAGCCTGGTTGGTCGAGGGATCGACAGCAAGGCCCCCGAAGAGAGTGAGAGAGTTTGTAACTCCATTCTGCAGGGGAGGCACGCTCTGAGCGTTGAGGGTGGCAGTCCCGGTACCGGAAAGAGTGATCTGTGCCGGATCGATGGTCGGACTTACCGTGCAGGGGGTAGCTGGAGAACAAAGATGATTGAATGCGAAAGCGTAGCGTTTGCGGCTGACAGGATCGGAGACGGACAACTGGTTGAGTGTCGGATTGTAGGAAACTATGGCGTTAATGTAAGGCTGCCAAGCAACATCCGTAGTGCTAAGTAACTCCGGCGCGTTGGAACAGGGAGTGGTAAATGCGGTACAAGTAGCAAAGAAAGAGACGGAAGAAATGGATTGGTCCAGAGCGCTGAGCAGATCAATCTGCGGCCCGTTGGTGCCGATGGCATTGGCGTCGGCGATGGCAGCGGTGTTGGTGATGGGATTAATCGCAACGCCCTGGGAGGTTGCGGAAATGGCAAAAATCTCGTCGGGGCTGCCGTAAAAGACAGTGGCGGTAGAGCCCGAGGCAGCTGTGGCGGAATCACTGGCGGTGGAATTCACGACGTAGGTGAAAGTCGAGCTGCTGGCCACGCTGACACTGAAGACGCCATTGAAAAAAGTGTTGTTCGCGGCCGTGCCCGCGGACAGTCCAGCGATGAGCACGCTGCCAGCGTTGCCGGGAATTAAAGTCAGAGGACAAGGGTTCGCCGTTGTGCCGGAAGGAGGCATGGGGACGCCAGCGGGGCATTTGGTGGTATCCACAGTAACGGTCACAAGGCCGGCGGTTAGGATGGCGCTGCTGATCACATTACCGGTGGAGGGCTTGGTAACGTCCACGCCGCGCACCACGCCGGAACCTCCTGGAGTGACCAGAGCCGTATGGCCGTGCCTGGACATGGCGATCTGAGGATATTGGCCGGTATTGAGTGTGACTTGCGCGAAGAGACACTGGCCGTTTTGTGCAGATTGACCGCTATTGATTGCGTTTCCGAGAGTGCATCCATACGGATTGGTGCTCGGAGTGGTGTTTGGATTCAGATTCACGACAAAGCCGAGGTTGGCGCCGGAGGTGACGGAAGTTGAAGAGTAGGCGACTATCGCCAGATTCGAATCGGGATCGACGCCAATCGAATAGGGCATAGGAGCCGGGGAAACGGAACCCTGGAGAGCGCCAGAAATATCAATCGAGAAGGGGGTAATGGGTGCAGGAGAGTTGGGAATGTTCAAGACAGTGACACTCTGGCCGGTGAGAGTGGAATTGCCATTGCTAACCGTCTGGCTGCCATAATTCACAATCGCTACGGTGTGATTGGTGCGGTTGACGGAGAGACCAGTCGGAAAATTCAAAGGAGCCTGAGGCGTACTCGCGATAGTGCTGAGAAGGGTAAGGGTGGCGGGAGTGGTTGGAGTTGGAGGCACAATCGAAAAGAAGCGCACCGTATTGGTGCCGGGGTCAGCAACGGCCAGCACGCCGAGAATTGGATCGATGTCGATGGCACTTGGGTTGGTCCCGGCGGGAATTCCAGGTGATGGGGTGACGACAGAAGGCGGCGTGACGGAAAAGTCCGGGAAAATCGCAATATTAGTGACCGCGTCATTGTTGATCAGCGGAGGATGCGGGGACCTGTTGGAAACCGATAATGGGTAGAGACCGGGTGGGGTCCCAGAGGCATTGACGAGGTTAGCTGGAAGCAGAGTGTTCAACTGGCGGGCGTTCGACGTGGTGCCGTTTTTGGTAATGGTAGTGCCCTGAAAGAAGACATCGATGAAGTTCTGATCTCCTGAGCCAAAATAACCGCCATCGATTATGACCTGAGTATCCTGAGAGGCCTGGCCTCGGATTACATCGTCAGGAACAGAGGCAACAGAAGTAGGCCGCACTGGAACGTACTGAAAGGTGTACGGATTGGCAGTGAGAACCGGAATGGTCGGCGGAGCCGGAGTCACAGGTTGTCCCGGGTCGGTAACACTTACGTAGGCGGATAGCGTCCCGACGGTGTTCGGAATGGAAAGAAAGTCGGAGGCAAAGATACGAAGGCGCGCGCCGGTGGACTGCGGATTGGAAACCGTAGTAACGCCGTTCGTGGTAGTGGTGATGGGAATCGGAAAGAGGACCTTGATCTGTCCGTTTGCCGAATTATAGGTCTTTGATCCCACGAAATTTACGGGGTTGGCACTGTCCTGGAAATTCAACGTAATTTGAGAAGCTGAGGAAATGTTCGGGGCATTGAGATAAATGTCCCAGACGGCCGCGTTTTGGGGAGCGATTGAGGGAGTAATGCCAGTGAAATTGATGGGGCCGCCAGTAATGATAGTGATGGTGCCGATGGCGAGCCGGGTGACATCAG
>WNFR01009838.1_pt1 | contig 10003 bp, 13 predicted proteins | sample 5400221 | NCBI WGS metagenome assembly WNFR01 (sample SAMN13153357, study PRJNA577476) | soil metagenome | isolation source: 40 cm soil under Madrone tree | place: USA:California | collected 2016-06-14 | reverse complement strand
TGGTGGGTGAACCGCAAGGACGCGGAGGGGCGCAACGTGTTCCAAGGCGGATTTCTAGGTCTCGACAACATCGGCGTCTTCGACCGCAGCGCCCAGCTGCCCACCGGCGGCCACATCGATCAAGCGGACGGAACCAGCTGGATGGCCATGTACGCCTTGAATTTGATGCGCATCGCGCTGGAGTTAGCCCAACAGAATCCGGTTTACGAGGACATCGCCACCAAGTTCTTCGAGCACTTCCTGCACATCGCGGAGGCCATGAACAATTTCGGCGAGGCCGGCATCGGACTGTGGGACGACAAGGATGAGTTCTTCTACGACGTCCTTCATCTACCCGACGGCGGCATGACGCCGTTGAAAGTACGCTCGATGGTGGGCCTGATTCCGCGCCGTTGAAACCTTGGAACCGGAGCTGCTCGAACGGGTACCTGAATTCAAGCGTCGTCTGGAATGGTTCTTGAAGTACCGCCCTGATCTTGCCTCGCTGGTGTCGCATTGGAATCAGGAGGGCCGCGGCCACCGGCGCCTGCTATCGCTGCTGCGCGGACACCGCATGAAGCGTCTGCTGTCGCGCATGCTGGATGAAACTGAATTCCTCTCCGACTACGGGATCCGTGCGATCTCCAAGCACCATGACCAGCATCCGTACGTGTTCAACGTCAACGGCTCGGATCTGGGTGTCCGTTACCTGCCCGCTGAATCCGATTCCGGGCTGTTCGGCGGCAATTCCAATTGGCGCGGCCCGATCTGGTTCCCCGTCAACTACCTGCTGATCGAATCGCTGCAAAAATTTCATCACTACTACGGCGACGATTTCAAGGTCGAGTGCCCCACGGGTTCAGGAAATTTCGTCTCCATCGACGCGGCGGCGCGCGAGATCGCCAAGCGACTGACGAAAATATTCCTCAAGGACGAGAACGGCAAACGACCCGTGTTCTCGCAATATCCGCGTCAGCAGAACGACGTGCACTTCCGCGACCACGTGCTGTTCTACGAATATTTTCACGGCGACACCGGCCGCGGCGTCGGCGCGGCTCACCAAACCGGTTGGACCGGGTTGGTCGCAAAGCTGCTGCAGCCTCGTCAACCCTCGAATTGACCGCTATCAAACCTGGAGAGACCCGCATGGATACCTCGATGCACCCTGCCCACTTACCCCGACCCGTCATGCCCCACTGCCCGCCGCAGCGCCTGCTGCAGGGACAGAAAGCCCTGGTCACCGGTGCCAGTTCCGGCATCGGTCGAGCCATTGCCTTGGCGTTGGGCCAATCCGGCGCAGACGTCGTGGTCAACTTCGTCGCGGGCGAGGACAAGGCCGAACAGGTCTGCCAAGAGATTCGCGAATTCGGCGTGCGAGCCATCGCCGTCAAGGCGGACGTGTCCGATGAAGATCAGGTGACGCGGATGTTCGCGCGGATGATGGCGGAATTCGGCACCATCGATGTGCTGGTCAACAATGCCGGACTGCAGCAAGACGCGGCGTTCGAGAATTTGACGCTGAAGCAGTGGAACAAGGTTCTCGGCGTGAATCTCACGGGTCAATTCCTCTGCGCGCGCGAGGCCGTCCGGGAATTCAAACGCCGGGGGGTACAGGCCGATGTGTCCTGCTCGGCCGGCAAAATTCTCTGCATCAGCTCGGTGCACGAGGTGATTCCTTGGGCCGGTCACGTGAACTATGCCGCCTCGAAAGGCGGGGTCATGTTGATGATGAAGAGCCTGGCGCAGGAAGTAGCGCCCTATCGCATTCGCGTGAACAGCATCTGTCCGGGCGCCATCCGCACACCCATCAACATGGAAGCGTGGGGGACCCCGGAGGCCTACAGCGAGCTGCTGCGGCTCATTCCCTACAAGCGCATCGGCGAAGCCGACGAAATCGGCCGCGCGGCCGTGTGGCTGGCATCGGACTACGCCGACTACGTGCACGGTATCAGCCTGTTCGTCGACGGCGGAATGACTCTCTACCCTGGCTTCGAAACCGGAGGTTGAACCCGTGAGTACCCCCGCCACCGTCGCAAAGCACAACCCAGCCGCGCACTGGCCCGAGTATTTCATCGAAGCCTGGGCATTGGGGATGTTCATGGTCTCCGCCGGGTTGTTCACCTTGCTGCTGGAGTCTCCGGCCTCGCCGCTGCACGCGGCGATTCCGGATGCCTTCCTGCGGAGGTCGATCACAGGGGCAGCGATGGGCTTGACGGCGGTTGCCTTGATCTACAGTCCCTGGGGGCGGCGCTCTGGGGCTCATATGAATCCTGCAGTCACGCTGTCGTTCCTGCGCCTGGGAAAAATCGCACCGAGCGACGCCGCGTTCTACATTTTCGCGCAGTTCATCGGCGGCACGCTCGGCGTGTGCGGCGTGCTCATCGTCTTCGGACCAGCGTTTTCGGCACCGCCGGTGAGTTACGTTGCTACCGTCCCCGGCAGTGCCGGAGTCGGTGCCGCGTTCACGGCGGAGATCGGCATCTCGGCGTTGATGATATTCGTCGTGCTCATGGTCTCGAGCAGAGCACATCTGGCGCGTTTCACCGGCCTGTGCGCCGGCCTCCTGGTATGTCTGTTCGTCTGCTTCGAGGGACCTCTCTCAGGCATGAGCATCAACCCCGCCCGCTCCTTTGCCTCGGCGCTTCCGGGACATATCTGGACCGCATTCTGGATCTATCTGACGGCGCCGGTGGTCGGCATGCAACTGGGAACCGCCGCGTTCTTGGGCTTGCGGCGGTCAGAAGCGGGTCCCTGCGCCAAATTGCATCACACCTCGCGCGAGCGCTGCATTCATTGCGGCTACGAGCCCATCCGGTCTTGAACGGGAGACGACAATGACGCCCAAACTTGAAGATTACGATGCCATCATCGTCGGCTCCGGCGCCGGCGGATGCGCCGCAGCGCTGACTCTCGTCGAGGCGGGGCTGCGCGTCGCCCTTGTTGAAAAGGGCCGCGAGCTTCCCGTTGACGAGAGCACGCTTGACATCGACCAGGTCGTGCACCAGGGTCGATTCAAGAGCCAGGAATCCTGGGTCGACGGTCACGGCCAGGAATTCAAGCCTGAGGAATACTTCAATGTCGGCGGCAAGACCAAGTGGTACGGCGCCGCCCTGCTGCGCTACTCGCCGAACGAATTCCTGCCGGACGCAGCGCATCAATGCCGCGGCTGGCCCATCACCTACGACGATCTGTGTCCTTACTACGATGCGGCGACGCGGCACTTGAACGTACGCCTCTTCGACTGCGAACCGGATTTGGCTCGCATGTCGGCAACGATGACAGCGCGCTGCCCTGAATGGCGATCCGAGCCCATGCCATTGGGATTGGCATCGACCATCGTGACCAACGAACGTGAGGCGAGTCACTTCGACGGCTTCGCTTCGGTGGCAGGGCTCAAATCCGATGCAGTGACATCATTTCTTTCGCGGGTGCGACAATCGCCCAACCTCACCCTGTTCGAAGGCATGGCGGTGGACGATCTGGTCCCCGACCGGGAAATTCCGACGCGGATTCGCGGTGTACGCTTGACCGACGGACGGACCCTGCGCGCCCGCTGCGTGCTGCTTGGCGCAGGAGCCTTGCACTCCCCGCGGCTCTTGCAGCGTCATGTGGAACGCCATCGCTTGCAGCAATCGACCCCTGGCCTCGGAGAAGTCGGCCGCAATTTGAAGATGCACCTGCTGACCGCGATGGTCGCCGTATCGCCGTCGCTCAAAACCGACCTCATTCGCAAGACCCGCCTCTTCTTGAACGACGATCTACCGCACAGCTCAGTTCAACCGTTGGGGTTTGACGGGGAATTGATCTCGACGCTCATCCCTCGCTGGGTGCCCGGCCCACTCGCGCGCTTTGTCGGCCGGCGCTCCTATGGGTTTTTTCTGCAAACCGAGGATGGCTCGGATCGCGGCAATCGCGTCATTGGAGCAGACACCCAGGACGCAGGCGGCTCCGACCGTCCGACGCTGGACTTCGACCCGCACCGCGTAAGACCGGCTCTCGGCGAGCATCTTCGCTTGATCAAGCAATTTCGCGGCGCCTTGCTGCGCAGCGGAATGATCGCGTTTTCGCAACGAGTCGGTCTCGCGGGTACCGCGCATGTCAGCGGCACCTTGATCACCGGCGACGACCCCCGCACGTCGGTGGTCGATGCGCAGGGCAAGGTGCACGGCATCGACGGCCTGTACGTCGTGGACGGCAGCGTGTTGCCGCGTTCGAGCCGAGTGAATCCGTCGTTGACGATTTACGCCTGGGCGCTGCGCACGGCCACCCTGCTCGGCAAGGATCTCAACGAACACTCGTCGCGCGAAGCCGTTGTTTCGGTTTAATCCGGAGACCCTCATGAAGAAACTCGAATTCCTCCGTTGGATCGGCGTGTCCGCGGCAGGCTGCCTGGCGGGCCTTGGCGCCCATGCCGCCGGCTCGCCCGTAAGTGCCGTCGACTCGGTGGCGATGACGGTCGGCGATTTGGACGCCAGTAGAGCGTTTTACGAAAAAGTCTTGAAATTCGAATTCGTGTCCGACACCGAAGTCAGCGGTGAAGCGTACGAACATCTGTATGGCGTGTTCGGGCTGCGCCTGCGCATCGTCACGCTCAAGCTGGGCGACGAAAGGCTGCAATTGGAGCAGTTCATCGCACCGCAGGGTCGCCCGTTTCCTGTGGATTCCCACAGCAACGATGGTTGGTTTCAGCACATGGCCATCATCGTGTCGGACATGGATCGTGCGTTTGCGTGGCTGCGCGAGCACAACGCCACCTTCGCCTCGAGCGGCCCGCAAGTGCTTCCTCAATCGAACAAGCAGGCTGCCGGCATTTCGGCCTTTTACTTTCGGGATCCCGACGGACACTATTTGGAAGTGCTGCATTTCCCCGACGGCAAGGGAAACCCCAAATGGCATGAGCGTCTCGGCCGGCTATTTCTCGGCATCGATCACACCGCCATAGTCGTCGCCGACACCGAATCTAGTTTGAAATTCTACCGGGACACTTTGGGCCTGGCGATCGTCGGCACCAGCGAGAACTACGGTACGGAGCAGGAACACCTGAACAATGTGTTCGGAGCGCGGCTGCGAATCACCACCCTGCACGCTGCGCGCGGTCCCGGCGTAGAGCTGCTGGAATACCTGACGCCTCGCGACGGGCGCGCCATGCCCGTCGATACCCGCGCGAACGATGTCTGGCACTGGCAGATCAACTTGACTGCCGACGTCGACGCGGTCGAACGCGGCGCTCGCGCGAATCACTACCGGATGATTTCTCCCGGCATCGTCGCAGAGGATGTCCGGAAAACCACCGGCATCATGATCGCGGATCCGGACGGTCATGCGAGCCTGCTGGAATCGACTCCGCACCCGTGATAAGGCGAGACCGCGTGGTCCGCCGGCATCATCGAGTATTCGTCAGGACAGGCCGATCAACGTAGAGATCGGGAAACGCGCGTCGAAAATTCTCGACCTTTGGCATGTCGTTGTAGGCAATGTACGGCTGAGTCGGGTGGTGCACCAGATAGTCCTGGTGGTAGTCCTCCGCCGCGTAGAACCCTTTGAGCGGTTCCGTGCGCGTCACAATGGGGCGGTGGAACGCATGCGTTCTATCCAATTGCGCGATGTAGGCTTCGGCAATGTGCTTCTGTGCCTCGTCGGCGTAAAAAATCGCCGAGCGATATTGAGTGCCTGAGTCCGGGCCCTGGCGGTTCAACTGCGTCGGGTCGTGCATGACGGAAAACGCGATTTGCAATATCTGGCCGTAGGAGATCTCCGCAGGATCGAAAGTGATTTTCACGGACTCTGCGTGACCCGTGCTTCCAGAGCTCACCGTCTCATATTGCGCCGTTGACCGCTCGCCACCGGCATATCCTGAAATCACCTGTTTGACGCCCCGCACGTGCTCGAAGACCCCTGCACCCCCCAAAAGCAGCCCCCAGCAAGCACAGCCGTCTGCGGCGTCCCGGCGGCCTTGGGGCTATCGACCGCGGGCGGAGCGATCACCACTGGGGATTGCGCGCCGTACAGCGGCGACCGCCACAAGGCGATACTGATGGCGCCAACGGCGACTACCCCCAACAGCGTTCCTGGCGGACGTATCTTAACGAGCGACATTGAGACTCCTGGATCGAGGAAATGTAAACGGCGAATAACCTGTTCAGCCGCGCGGTGTGAAGTGCAGCGCGCCGTGGAGAAATACCCACAGAAGTAAAATCATGAAATCCCCAAGTCCACAGCCGTATTCGATGGGTATTCAAATCAGTAAGACCGGACCGCAGCGCGAAACATTGCATCCCGATATGAGTTCATCCCGCAACCGGGGCGGCGTTCTGCAGAGCCAGACGCGTGACAGGAAGTAGAACCGCCTCCTTCACTTTAATACAAGGTGAATTTGCCCAATGACGCCGACCGGGACGCCGCCCCGTTGAGTACGAGCACCAAACAGCCCTAACTGCGGAGCGGAGGGGGCAGTCTCACATTGCTCACCCAAGGCAAGGACGGCGGACCGCGAGGTTGCAGTCCGTCGTCCGGCCAATTGCGATTATTTGCGTTCCATGAGGTACGCATGAACTTGCCAGCAGGCTCGTTCATTCTTGAGCGCAGGTTTTTCCATCAGGTGTCCGTGCTTGAGAAAGCACTCCGCTCGCTGCGCAGCCAAAGACTGCTCGGTGCTGACGGATCCGGCCTGGGCGCTGGCAATGCCAGCGATCAATACGACGAACGGTAAAAAGCGCTTCATAACAATTCTCCACATGAGTTAGTGACTAAAGACTCAAAAAAACACGGATCAGATCCATTACTGTTCAAGTCGGATTCGTGTCGCGCGAAAGAAAAGCGCAAGAAATCGAGCAACGAAGACCAAGACAATGGATCGAAGAAATGAGCCAGTATTGGCTCAAGACGAGCGAGGATTAAAGGCGCAGGCGCCCGGTGCTCAGATAGAGCAACGCAAAGGAAGGAGTAAAAGAAGAAGTAACAGAATTGGCACTTAGTCTGATCGAAACCACATGCGAAGCCTGCGCAGTCGCCGTGGCTGCCGGAATTGCCGGGACATCGGAGTGCTTTAGATGCTTGTTGAAATCGTTCGAGGATTCATCTGCGGCAAATACCGCCGAACCCGCAGTACCACATTGCGCAACACCTGATGGCCCTAAGGTCGATCCATCGGCGTTGCACGACGCGAGCTGCCCGGTCGGGCAACATTCACGATCGGGCAGGCAATCCGCACAGGCGAACGCCGGCAAGCCCGCGAAGAGCAGGCTTGCCAACAGAAACGTCGCGCTAACGATACGGCGGATCATGATCATTGATTTCTATCGTTGACTGTCGATTGGTAGACCGCAAAAACACCTACTGGTTCCGCAGTAGACCGCGGACCAGGGCTAAATATTGCAAAACGTCACTCACTTCGGTGCATCCAACGAGCCGCCCGTAATTCGTTTGCAGGTGCCTTTCGGGACGTAAATCCAGGCGGCCGGCAGATTATCCTTCGTTACCGTTCCGGCGCACGAGTTGTTTGCCGTGAAGCAATCATTCAAGCCGGCTTTGACGATGCCGTAACATTTTTCGTAAGGGTAGTCCGGCTTCTCCGGATGTACCTGCGCGGAAGCGGCCCCAGAGAGCAACGCCGCTACGGCCGCTGTGACTAGGGCATGTGTCGATCGATTGGAAGGTTTCATAAAAGATCTCCTTGCGATGATTCAGTCATAATGTGGCTCGGACACCGAACAACAACTCGGTACCGTGGTGTCGATCGGTACGCTTTGCGCCACCCTCGTCATCAAAGTCGAACGAATAGACAGCGCCATATAGGCGAAGCTTGGTCGTGAATCGATAGGATAGGCCGGCTTCGACGGCACGCAACCGGTCACTCCCAGCAGTCTGTGTGACGCCTTCAGCGGTTGCCCATTGGTAATACACCCCGGCAGTCCACCGACCATGATTGTAGTTGACGCTCGCCGTCGCGCCGTAAGCGTCTGAAGGGGCGGTATTGGCGTAGCGGACAACGCCGCTCTTGCCGTTCCAGGTTCCGCTGACGCCCAACATCCAGTCGTAGTCAAGTATCAACGTGGCGCCGACATTAAACGAGTGCAACGATCGTTGATCGACACCCAGCCCGGAACGAGCATGAGAATACGTATAGGAGCCGCCGACTCGGAAAATGTTCGATGACCAATAACTTTCGTGGACTAGACCCGATTGAATCAGGCGATCGAAGCGTGGATCGTCTGCGTTGGGTCCGTAGGAAACGCCGGCAAGAAAGCCACGATGCTTGGGCGATACGTAGAGGATTTTTGCTGAGCGATCATCGGCAAGGGATGCCGTGGCGCCGAGAACCGCGAGTGCGTTCAGTTGCTGCGCCAAATTCGCAGGCAAAAAGGCGTGTTGTAAGCCACCACCAGGGTCAAGACTCGGGCCGGACGCGGGACCGAATTCGCCGCCGGTAAATGCGAAGCTGTTCGGTGCATATCCTGTCAAAACGTCGGGCAGACCGGGGCGTTTGCCAATTTCCAGCCGACCGGCCTGCCCAAATACCAGCAGACTAGCCTCGGCGAGATTGAGACGATCCTCTGGTGAACTCTCGATCACGGCGCGAAGTCCGACATCTGGACCGGAAGGATTTTTCCAGCGCGCGAGGCCGCGCAACGCCGCGTCGATGCGAAGATCCTCACTACCGTTTCGGTCATCAGGCGTCACCGATTGCGAACTTCCGGTTGTTGTATTGGCGTAGCCCTCAAGGGTCAAATCCCAATGATTACCACGCTCAACCACTTGCGCCGCTACAGGAAGCGCGAGCGGAATTGCCAGCATCCAAGAGAGTCGATGTTTTCGACGCGAACTCATTTCGTGAACCAGAATTTGCCATCGGACCATTTCTTACTGAGCAACTACCGTGCCAACGGCAATCTGGCTCTAATGCGGGAGATTGGTCGGATCGCGTGTTCACAACCGCAACGGTTCGCTACCGCCATCACCAACTACTATGGAGCCACCGCTTGTTGTGGTTTTCCTTGGACGCATCGGTGCTATAAATGCTGATACTTGGTCCGCACTCATCGGAAAGGTATAGGCCCCCAATCGCAGACGCCCTCAAGTTCTCGCGCTGTGGCCGCCCCTCCTGGCGGCGCTCAAGTTGTGGCTGACGACGGAAATGGGGACACGGCCCGATGCGCTCAGGTCACGGCCGATGTCGATGCGGTGATGGGCGGCCATCGCGCGAATCACTATCGGATGATTTCTCCCGGCATCGTCGCAGAGGATGTCCAGAAAGCCACGGGCATTATGATCGCGGATCCAGACGGTCATGCGCGCCTGCTGGAATCGACTCCGCACCCGTGATCAAGCGAATACCGCCACCGAAGGTCAGGTACGCCCAGAACCAATTCACCATGGTGGCCACTCGATTGCGCAGACCTACCAGAAAGCCCACGTGAATGATCCCCCACAGCCACCAGGCCGGCGCGCCCCAGATCTTGATCCAACCGAAATCCGCCACCGCCGATTTGCGCCCGATGGTCGCCAGGCTCCCCAGATGCCGGTACGCAAAGGGCGGCGGCGGCGTGCGTCCCTCGACCTGGGCGCGAATCACGCCCGCCACATACTGACCTCCCTGCTTGGCCGCAGGCGCGAGACCGGGGACCGGTTTTCCAGCCCAGGCGTTGCTTGCGGCCGTATCGCCGATGACCCAGACCGACGAGTGGCCCTCGGCGTTCAAGTGCTGATCCACCTTCACCCGACCCGCGTTATCCGTAGGCACGCCCAGCCATTGCGCCGCCTTCGAGGCCATCACGCCGGCCGCCCATAGCACGGTGCGAGCGGCGATGCGCTTGCCGCTCACCGATACGCCCTCCGCGTCGATGCCGTTCACGCGGCTGTCGAGCAAGACTTCCACCCCCAGGCGGCTCAGCGAGCGATGTGCCACGGTGGAGAGCGACTCCGGAAAGCTCGGAAGAATGCGGGGACCCGACTGCACCAGCAGGACGCGCGCGCTCGCGGGATCGAAGCGGCGAAACTCCTTTTCCATGCCGAAGCGTGCCAATTC
>WNFR01009143.1_pt1 | contig 10004 bp, 6 predicted proteins | sample 5400221 | NCBI WGS metagenome assembly WNFR01 (sample SAMN13153357, study PRJNA577476) | soil metagenome | isolation source: 40 cm soil under Madrone tree | place: USA:California | collected 2016-06-14 | reverse complement strand
CGTGCAGGTCGAGCCCGACCAGATGAAAGACTGTCTTACCAAGATCAATGCCGATGGTGTGTAGTTCCATGGGAGGCCTCCTCCACCTCTTATAACCGCCCCGTTGGCTCGGTAAAAGCGGCGGACCATCCCATTAGTTGAGGTTTCAGCCGCTGTTCCGCGCTTCGGAAATCCTCCGGGCTCCGCACGTCGTTTACCGTTAGACGACCTACGCAATGACTGACGACGAATGCGTTGCAAACTACTCATAAGCGGATGACTGGCAGACTTTAGTCATTTGCACGCCTGATTCATTTTATTCAAATCTTCGTTCACTAAGCGTGCGCGACGGAAAGTAGAATGGGGCACCAGCCGAAAGGAGCGACGCATGCCCAAGACGATGGAAAGCCTCTCGCCCGCAACGCAGAAACCGCGCACGGCAACCCATCCACCTTCGCAAGAGGAGATTGCTCTTCGTGCTTATCACATTTACTTGCAGCGTGGTGGTGCGCAGGGCAATGAGTTTGAGGATTGGATGCAGGCGGAGCGCGAGTTGCTCGCCGAAATTGGCAAGTCGCGCCGTAAGGCGACAGTGAAATCGGCCGCGGCGTAGTTCTGAGAACGGCACCCTCTTCTTCTTACTTCGCCAGGTCGACCTCTGCCGTGTTCACTGCACGGGCGCCTCGGCCACTCCCACGTACTTGTCCGCGCCGCCGTAATAAAAGAGCCAGCGGTTTCCCTGACGCGCCATGCCTTCCACAAAAACAACGTTGGGCACCTGCCCGACCCTTTCCCATTCTTTTTCCGGCGCGAAGACTGGCTGCCCGGTGCGTGAGAGAAGCTTGCGCGGGTCGTTGCGATCGAACACGGCGACGCCCGTGCGGTACACAAGTCGATCGTCGGCGCCGTTGTAGATCAGCACGATTCCACTTTGCGTGAGAATCGGCGGCGGGCCCGGCTCAACAACTCTTGAATCGAATTGTCCTGCTCTCCGCGGAAGCACCGGCGTCTCTGTTGCTTCCGTCCAGTGCAGCAGATCAGTCGAATACGAAAGTCCCATCTGATCTGTTTTGTCGGCGCTGCTCCCCAGCCAATACATCCAATACGTACCGTCAATTTTTTCCGGAACGATGGCGCCCGACTTCGTCCAACCCTTGTTCCAATTACCTTTGTAGGCGGGAAGAATCACGCCCTTGCGATCCCAATGGATCAGGTCCTGCGAGGTGGCCAGGCAAAGCTGCGCGTCTTTCTTGTTGTATCCCGTGTACGTCAGATAGTACGTGGCACCAAATTTCTGCAATCGCGGATCTTCTACACCGCCGTCCTTTTCGTAGTCGGCTTCCGGAGAAAGGACCGGCTCTGCACGGCGCGTGAAGTGAATCCCGTCAGCGCTTTCCGCATAGCCTAGCCGCGACGTGCCAGCCGCGTCTTGCGCGCGATAAAGCATCACAAATTTTCCGTCGTGCACAATTACGGCAGGATTGAAGGTGCCCGCTGATTCCCATCCACTACCTTCAGGTGAAAGTATGGGCGCATTCGATGCGCGTTGCCAGACGCCGAAAGGCCATTTCTCTGCAGCTGTGACAGCTGCGCAACTAGCCGCGCTCAGCAGCAAAAGCGCGCGAGCAGTCCTGGGCCTCATATGCTCACGCCCCTGTCTATCATTCGTTAGCTCTTAGCCTTCTTGTTCCCGGGCTGCTTTTCGTCAAAACTCACGGACCTCACGATACCTTCGCCTTCCTTCACGTAAATGAGCTGATTGGCCTTCACGTCCTTCAGCGTATCGATTTGCCCGCTGGGCCAGCGAATCTCCAGCGTCTCGACCTTATCCGCTTTCCCCAGGCCGAAGTGAACGCGCAGGTCGTTCTGCGAGATATAGCTGCCGCCGCTACGGACTTCATCGATTTGCTGGTGGGGCTTTGGCTCATCGGCCGGATGCGTAACGCAGCGCAGGCGCGCGCCGATGCCGCTGCGATTGGATTTTGTGCCGATGGTGCGCACCTTGATCCAATTGTGCCCGTGCGAAGAATCGCAGCGCAGTAACTGGGGATAATCATTGACCGTGTTCACCACCACATCGACGTCGCCGTCATTGTCGAAATCACCGAAGGCGCACCCGCGTGAGGCGACCGGTACGGTGACGCCTGGTCCCGCTTGCAGCGAAACGTCATCGAAGCGCCCGTTGCGCAAATTTTTGTAGAGCAGCTTCTGCTGCGGATAGCCGGCTTCCGTCTTGAGCTGCTCCACTTCCGGATAGACGTGCCCGTTGCAGATCAAAATGTCCGGCCAGCCGTCATTGTCCATGTCGAAAAATCCGCAGCCCCAACCGAGGAATTGCGTGTGGCGTCCCAGACCGGCGGCAAAGGTGGCGTCCTCAAACGTGGCGTTTCCGACGTTGCGATACAACGACGGCGTATCGCCCGCGAAATTCGTTTTGACGATATCCAGGTTGCCGTCAAGGTCGTAATCGGCTGCGGAAATGCCCATTCCCGCTTGCGGCTTGCCGTCCGCGCTGAGCGCGCAACCCGCTTCCATGGCTATGTCTACGAACTTACCGTTTTTCTTGTTCTGATAGAGCGCGCTGGCCGTCGAGTCGTTGGCCACGTAGATATCCGGCCAGCCGTCGTTGTCGAAATCGGCGGTGAGCACGCCGAGACCATAGGTGCCATTCGCCTCCAGGATGCCGGCCTTTTCCGTCACGTCCGTAAACGTGCCGTTACCGTTGTTGCGGTACAGAATGTTTTTGCCGCCGTTCAATCCAGGCGGGCCGCACGCCACCATCACACCTTTATAGAGACACGGCCCCGATTCCGGCACCGGCGACGTCGCGAGATCCAAATCGATATAATTGGCGACGAAGAGATCCAAATGGCCATCGCGGTCGTAGTCGACGAACGCGCAACCCGTGTTCCAGCGTTTGCCGCTCCCGCCCACACCAGTCTTTTCCGTCACATCCGTGAAGGTGCCGTTGCCGTTGTTGTGGTACAGCACATTTTTCCCGAAATACGTCACAAAGAGGTCTTCGTAGCCGTCGTTATCGTAATCCCCGATGCAGACCCCTTGGCCCCAGCCTGAATGCAGCAGGCCCGCTTGCGCGGTGACGTCCGTAAACGTTCCGTCGCGATTGTTCTTGAAGAGATGAGAGGAAGGAGCCTGTCCGGCGGGGAAACCTTCTAAGCGAGAACCATTCACCAGAAAAATATCCAGCCAGCCGTCGTTATCGTAATCGTAGAACGCCACGCCGCAACCGGTTGTTTCCAGCAGGTACTTGTTCTTGTGCTCGCCGCCGAAGGTCGTTTTCACGTTGAGCCCGGATTCGCGAGCCACATCGACGAAATTGACGCCCAGCCCGCTCGAAACGGGAGACGAAGTTTTTTGTGCAGCAGCAGGATGCGGGGACTGCGAGCCGGAAGAATGCTCGCGCTTCCCCCAGGCTGGCCGGACCAGCGAGAGAATATTCTCCAGCGAGAGCACCAGCGCCGAACGACTCAGGGATCGAAGGAATGTCCGCCGCGAAGAGAACAAACGTGATACCTTCCCGCACTGGGCGTGCTAGAATTCGCGCCTTAATCTTAACGTAAGCGCGCCGCGATTCTACAAGCTCAATGCGTTGAGGGAGAAGTTTCTCGCTTCGAACAGCCAAAAAGCATGCCCAGCCAGCTACCTTTCTCGCCTCGAGTCTGCTGTTTGCTGTGCCTGCTACTCGCCTCTCTGATCCCGTCAGGTTTACAAGCCACTCCAGCCGCCGAACGCGAAGATTCATTCGAATTGTCGCGTCCCGTGCGTCCCTGGGAATTTTTGTGCGCCGTGGGGACGCGCGCCGGCCTCCTCGGGAATGAGGCAGGCCGCATGGAAGCTTGGGTCTACCCTCTCAAATTGTTGCGCGATTTTCGCCTGCAATTTCACACGGAGGGGCGCGTGTTGCCCGCGGAAGCGCTCGCCCGCACGCTCATCACCCGCCCGGAATCGAGCACGATCGTCTACACCGGAGACACTTTCTCCGTGCGCGAGACGTTCTTTGTTCCCGTGAACGAGCCCGGCGCAATTATTTTCCTCGAGGTCGAAACCGAATTCCCGCTGGAAATCGAAGCCCGCTTCCTGCGAGATTTTCAGCTGGAATGGCCCGGCGCGCTCGGTGGCACCTACTCGTCTTGGGACAGAGATCAGCGCGCGTTCTATCTCGGCGAGGAAACCAGGAAATTTGCCGCTTTCGTCGGCTCGCCCAGCGCTACGGAAGAGCGCGCTGAGTACCAGACTAACTACTCCGAGTCGGCGGTGAATTCGTTTCGTCTTGGAGTAACGAATAAAGGCAAAGACACCAAGCTCATCGTGCTCGCGGGTTCGTTGGATGGGCGCTCGCAAGCGGAAGCAACCTACAAAAAACTAGCCGCCAACTCCGCGGAACTACTGCGAGCTTCGGCGGAATATTACAAAAAATATCTCAACGAAACTGTAAGCGTGGAATTGCCGGATGCGCAGATCCAACAAGCTTATGACTGGTCCCGCGTGAGCATGGTGCAAGGGCTGGTGAACAATCCGTTCCTCGGCACCGGCTTGGTTGCCGGCTATCGCACTTCGGGCGAAAGCCAGCGGCCCGGATTCGCGTGGTTCTTTGGGCGCGACTCGTTTTGGACTTCGCTCGCGCTCGACGCCGCCGGCGATTTCTCCACTACGCGCACGGCGCTGCAATTCATCAGCAAATATCAACGCGAAGATGGAAAAATGCCGCACGAAATCGCGCAGGCGGCAAGTTTCGTTCCCTGGTTCAAGGATTTTCCCTACGGCTACGCTTCCGCGGACGCCACTCCTCTCTACATCATCGCCATGAATGATTATGTGACAGAGAGCGGAGACGTTGCCTTCGCAAAAGAAAAGTGGGACAGCATCTGGAAGGCGTATCAATTCCTCCGCTCCACTTATGATGAGCAGGGTTTTCCCAAGAATTTCGGTGTCGGACATGGCTGGGTGGAGGGCGGACCGCTGCTGCCGGTGGACTCCGAGTTTTACCACGGCGGCTTGGGTGTCGAGGCGTTGCGTGCGCTTTCGAATCTGGCCCGTTTGACCAGCAAGGACGCCATCGGCGCCGAGCTTGCGCAAGCGTTCGAGAAACAATCGGTCAAGCTGAATGACGCGTTTTGGCTCGCCGGTAAACAGCGTTACGCCTTCGCTCTGGGAACCGACGGAAAACCGATCGATGAACCGAGCGTGCTCGCAACCGTTCCCATGTGGTTCGGCCTACCCGACCGGAAAAACGCGAGCGCCATGATCACGCAACTTGCCGACTCCGATCACCAGACCGACTGGGGCATGCGCATCATTTCGAATCGTTCGCTCAAATTCAGCGGCGGCGGCTATCACTACGGATCGGTCTGGCCGCTGTTCACCGGCTGGGCCAGCGTGGGCGAGTACCGCTATCACCGCCCGCAACCGGCCTACGCGAACTTGCGAGCCAATGCGCTCCTCGCGCTGGACGGCTCGCTGGGCCACGTTACCGAAGTTCTCTCCGGTGATTACTACCAGCCGCTGTCGACGAGTTCGCCGCACCAAATCTGGTCCGCCGCCATGGTGGTAAGCCCGCTGCTGCGCGGCATGTTTGGGCTTGCAACCGACGCTAAAGCTGCGACACTCACTTTCGCTCCGCACTTGCCAGCCGACTGGAACTCGCTTGGCATCGACAATCTGCGTGTCGGCGAAAACAAATTAGAACTGAACTTCACCAAAACCGCGGAAGGAATCTTCCTGGAAGCGGGACGCACCGCCGGCACCGGCGAGTCCATTATCGAGTTCCGGCCGTCCATCAGCTTGCGGGCAACGGTGCAAAAAGCGGAGCTGAACGGCAAGCCGCTAGCTTTTCGTGTGGAAGCAAATGACGAAGACCAGCACGTGATTGTGCGATTCCCCGTCTCGGAAGGGCAGAAGTTTCTTCGCATCTTTCTCACGAACGATTTCGCGGTTACCGCCACGGCGGTGCTGCCTCCGCTGGGGAGCGCCAGCAGCGGTGTGCGCATACTGTCGGAGACCTGGTCGTCTTCGCATGATCAACTCACACTTGATGTGTCCGGGGCCGCGGGAGCGCGCTATGAATTAAAAACGTGGAATGCGGCTCAGATCGAGCGTGTCGAGGGCGCCGAATTGAAGAGGAAGCCGGAAGGCGCGATCCTCTCGTTGCACATTCCCGGCAGCGGTCCGGAAACGTACGCGCGCACGAAAATTGTTATCCATTTCGCCGACGCGCAAAGCAGAAGCAAGCGCCGATAATCACATCACCCCCCTCCCCTAGGTTTTTCACAAGTGTTCATTCTAAAGGTGGTTAAAGTCCTTTGTTTTGACACACTTTCATAAGTGTTCATTCTAAATGGGTTATTGGCGTGGCGTTTGCATCGACGGCCCCGGAAAATTTCGACCGAGAGACCGATGCCGCCCGGCGGTTCCTCAGGGAGAGAGGAGAAGGTACTGATGGCCGAGTCGATGCAGGCAGACTGCACACAGATCGAAGCGTTAGAGTAGCGGGCTCCGCTTGCGGGTTGCGACGAACGAGGTGGGGCTGCCGATTTCATGAGTTACGGTAGCACGAATTTGGTATGTTGTCAATAGAAATATATTGATGGTGAGTTACTCGTTCGAACGGATTGGGAAGTTGTTGGAAGAGCGAGAGTTACAGAAGACAGGCGCAAAACGCGATGGAGGCCGTTGCGATGAACCAGGAAAAGCGCCCGCCTCCCTTCGAGGCTCAGGGCAGGCAGAGGGCGGGCGCTACAACGGCGAATCTAAAATTGACAAGTGGTGGGGGGCGCGATAGTTTGTAAAACTTCTCTCCTTCCGGAGACGCAGATAGGAATCTCGAGAGCAGCCATCCCAAGTTGCCTGGATTTCCTGTGGAAGCGAGCGATTTCGTTTTAGCGTAAAATGCGTTACCCAGGTTGCGCCGGTGAGCATCTAAGGCCTGTCACAAAGCGCGGCGGGCATCCTTCCTATCACTGGCCTACCGCCCAGGAGCTAATGTGAGTCAGCCGAAAACCCAAGTAGATCTTGACCTGCTCAGCATCAATACCATTCGCACCCTGGCCATCGACGCGGTGCAGCAAGCCAACTCCGGCCATCCGGGCGCGCCGATGGGGCTCGCGCCTGTCGCCTACGAGTTGTGGCAGCGATTTCTCCGCTACGATCCCGCCGATCCTATTTGGCCCAATCGCGACCGTTTCGTGCTCTCCAATGGCCACGCCTCCATGCTCCTCTACGCGCTGCTGCACCTCACCGGTGTTCGCGACGTTTCTCCCGACGGCAAAGTACTCGACAAGCCTTCGCTCCCCATGGAAGAGATCAAACGTTTTCGCCAACTGGACAGCAAGACGCCTGGCCATCCGGAATCGCACATCACCGCCGGCGTGGAGACAACCACTGGGCCGCTCGGCCAGGGCTGCGGCAATAGCGTGGGCATGGCGATCGCCGGCAAATGGCTGGGTGCAAATTACAATCGCCCCGGCTTTGAGCTTTTCAATTTCAACGTCTACACCATGTGCGGCGACGGCGACTTGATGGAAGGGGTGGCCTGCGAAGCCGCTTCTCTTGCCGGCCATCTCGGCCTGTCCAACCTCTGCTGGATTTACGACCACAACCACGTCACTTTGGACGGCCCCGCGGACTGGTCGTTCAGCGAAGACGTGATGACGCGCTTCGTCGGCTTGGGCTGGAACGTCACGCGCGTTACCGATGCCAACGATCTCGAGATGCTCGGACGCGCTTACCAAACTTTTCTGAAGACGACGGACCGTCCGACACTCATCGTGGTCGATAGCCACATCGGCTACGGCTCGCCCAACAAGCAAGATAGTTCCGACGCGCACGGCGAGCCCCTCGGCGAAGCGGAAGTGAAACTCGTGAAGCGAAACTACGGCTGGCCTGAGGATGCTAAGTTTCTTGTTCCCGATGGCGTCTACGACCATTTCAAAAATGGCATCGGAAAGCGGGGAGCTGAGGCTCGCGCCGCATGGACTGCGAAATTCGACGAGTACAAAAAGCAATATCCGCAGCTCGCGGATCAGCTGCAGCGCATTCAAAACTTCCAATTGCCGGATGGCTGGGACAAGGACCTACCGAGCTTCCCCGCCGACGCGAAGGGCATGGCTACGCGCGATTCCTCCGGCAAAACGCTGAACGCGCTGGCAAAAAATATCCCCTGGCTTCTCGGCGGCTCCGCGGACCTGGCGCACTCCAACAAGACGAACCTTACGTTTGAGGGCGCCGGAGATTTCTACGCGAACGAACGCGGCGGCCGCAATCTGCATTTCGGCGTGCGCGAACACGCGATGGGCGCGGCGGTTAACGGCTTGAGCGTCTCTCGCTTGCGGGCCTATAGCGCCACATTCTTTAACTTCAGCGACTACATGCGTCCGAGCATGCGGCTCGCCGCGTTGATGGAAACGCCTTCCATCTTTATCTTCACCCATGACTCCATCGGGCTCGGTGAAGACGGCCCGACGCATCAACCCATCGAGCAACTTGCTTCCCTGCGCGCCATGCCCAACATGATTGTGCTGCGCCCCGGCGATGCCAACGAGGTCGTGGAGGCCTACAAAGTCATCCTTCAGCTTCGACACAGCCCCGTATCTTTAGTGCTCACTCGCCAGGCCCTACCGACATTTGACCGCACCAAGTACGCGGCGGCTTCCGGCGTTGCCAAGGGGGCCTACGTCCTTGCCGATAGCGCAAACGGCCAACCTGATGTGATTCTCATGGCCAGCGGCAGCGAAGTTCATCTCTGCGTGGAAGCTTACGAAAGGCTGAAGACGGAGGGCGTCAACGCACGCGTGGTGAGCATGCCGTCCTGGGAACTTTTCGAAAAACAGGATGCGGCCTATCGCGAAAGCGTGCTTCCTTCCGCTGTTACGGCGCGCGTTTCCGTCGAAATGGCCGCGACGACTGGATGGGAACGCTACATTGGGCCCAAGGGCAAGTCGATTGGTATGCACCGCTTCGGCGCTTCCGCCCCGTTAAAGGATGTGCTCAAAAAATTCGGCTTCTTGCCCGAGCGCGTCGCAGCCGCGGCAAAAGAAGTTCTAGGAAAGTGAGCAGCCTGTGAAACTTGTGATTGGCTCGGACCACGCCGGCTTCCAATTGAAGGTTGCCATCGGCGATTTGCTGCGCTCCCTCGGCCACGAAGTGCTGGACGTGGGAGCGTTCAACGAAAATCCCTCCGACTATCCGGATTTCGCGGAAGCTGTGGGGCGCGCCGTGGTGGACAAGAAAGCCGAGCGCGGCGTGCTTATCTGCGGCAGCGGCGTGGGAGCCAGCGTTGCCGCCAACAAGATCCCCGGGATTCGCGCGGGCATGTGCCACGACACCTATTCCGCGCATCAAGGCGTAGAGCACGATGACATTAATATCCTTGTCCTAGGCTCGCGCGTGATCGGCGTGATGCTGGCGCACGATTTGGTAAAGGCCTTCTTGGGTGCCAAATTCACCAACGAGGAGCGGCATGTCCGCCGCCTTGGCAAAGTAAAAGCCATCGAAGCAAAATACGCCGGCGCCCGAAAGGTCTAGCGCTCCAGCCGGATTCGGGAGCGCGAGCAAGGCCCGACGCAGCGGCGTACAATAGTAAGTAAGCACCCCAGCAACAAAGGAGAACTTCATGACTACCACAACAACGCTTCCGAGTGTCGGAGCCAAGGGCGTAAACCCGCTGAAGGCGTTGCTGGAATACGGCCAATCCCCCTGGATGGACTACATCCGCCGAGACCTGCTGAGCAGCGGCGGCCTGAAGAAAATGATTCAGGAAGACGGTCTGATGGGGATGACCTCTAACCCGACGATTTTTGAGAAAGCCATTACCGGCAGCAAGGACTACGCGGACATACTGGAATCGCCCGAAGCCAAGAAACTGGATGCCAAGGGCGTTTATGAAAAGATCGCCATCCGAGACGTGCAGGATGCCACCGACATCTTCAAGCCCGTCTACCAGCAATCCAAGCGGCGCGATGGCTATGTAAGCCTGGAAGTTTCGCCGTTCCTCGCCAACGACACGCAGG
>WNFR01026705.1_pt1 | contig 10006 bp, 11 predicted proteins | sample 5400221 | NCBI WGS metagenome assembly WNFR01 (sample SAMN13153357, study PRJNA577476) | soil metagenome | isolation source: 40 cm soil under Madrone tree | place: USA:California | collected 2016-06-14 | reverse complement strand
TCCGACATCCTCGCGCGCGAGATCCCGAACGCGCGCTTGGTGAAGGTACCGGGCGGCAGCCACGGCTTCAATTTCGAGCAGCCCGACGCGTTCAATCGCGAAGTGCTGACGTTTCTACGCAGCGTCGCGTCCTGACGCCGCACAAGGCCATCACTCGCGCAACGTCGCGAGCAATGACCACCGATCGCGACGACCCTCGGACACGACCGGCATCGCACACGACCACCGCCGCACGCCACCGCGACGAACGCCGGCGCTGCTGCGACGGGGTGGCGGGTCGGCGGAGCGCGCATAAAGAGCGAGCCACTACGGTCAAGCCAGTGCGGAATACGGAATATCTAAAACGTGTCCGGTGCCCCGCGCGAGCGCTCCTCGCGCGCAGCCGACCCGCCACCCCGTCGCGCAACGACGATGCTCGCCGCGAGCGCGCCGTGCCGGCCGCGGTCGCGATGTAGCGAACGTGCGGTCACGCTGTGGCGAACGCCGCGGTCGTGAAGAAGGGGGATTGCGCAATCCCGTGTCGCGCGTGTAGAGACCCCCAATCGCCGCCACCTGAGCCGATTTCATGAGCGATCGTAAGTGCCGCATCCTAATCGTCGACGATGAGCCCGACATCCTGTGGTCGTTGAGCTTGCTGCTCGAGCGCAGGTATGACGTCACGACCGCCGAGGACGGCGCGACAGCGCTGCGGGCGCTCGAGGAGGATCGGTACGACGCGGTCATCCTCGATCTCATGATGCCCGGGATGGACGGTGCCGCGCTGAAGCGCGAGATGGATGCGCGCGGCCTCCGCGTTCCGGTCGTGATCGTCTCCGCGTTCTCCGACGTCCGCGAGCGCGCCGCGCAGCTGCGGGTGCGCGACTACATGACGAAGCCGATCGACATCCCGAAGCTCGAGGCGATCTTGGCGCGCATGACGGAGAGCGCCGCAACCGACGGCGGTTGAGCCGCGGCGGCGGCACGCCGGCGGTGGCGCACGACGTCACCGAGGTGCTGGTCGCAATGCCGTCGGCGCCGGGCGCGGTCCTGCGGCGGGTCGTCCAGCACTGTCGCGACGCGGGCGTGCGCTCGCGCGTGCTGCCGACGCTCAGCGAGCTCGTCGAGGGCCGCGTGATGTACACGCAGATGCGGGAGGTGCGCGTCGACGATCTGCTCGCGCGCGAGCCGGTCCGTCTCGACGTGCCGCGCGTGCGGACGTTCGTCGCGGGAACGCGCGTGCTCGTGACCGGCGCGGCGGGGTCGATCGGCTCCGAGCTCTGCCGGCAGATCGCCGGCTACGAGCCCGAGCGCCTCGTCCTCTACGACCGTCACGAGAACGGCATCTACGCCCTCGAGATGGAGCTGCGCGCGCGCTTCCCCGAGCTGAGCCTCGAGGCGGTGCTCGGCGACGTCCTGCTGCCGGACCAGCTCGCGAGCGTGTTCGCCGCGCATCGGCCGGAGCTCGTCTTCCATGCGGCTGCCTACAAGCACGTGCCGCTCGCGGAGGCGAACGTGCTGGAGGCCGTGCGCAACAACGTGGTCGGCACGCGCAACGTCGCCGCGGCGGCGCTCGGCCATGGCGTCCGCGAGTTCGTGCTCGTCTCGACCGACAAAGCGGTGCGGCCGACGAGTGTGATGGGAGTCACGAAAAGGGTCGCCGAGCTGGTGCTGCAAGGGCTGCAAAACGGCGGCTGCCGCTTCGTCGCCGTCCGCTTCGGCAACGTCCTCGGCTCGAGCGGCAGCGTCGTGCCGCTCTTCCGCGACCAGATCGCGCGCGGCGGGCCGGTCACGGTCACCCATCCCGAGGTCACGCGCTATTTCATGACGATTCCGGAGGCCGTCCAGCTGATCCTACAAGCGGCGACGCTCGGCGCGGGCGGCGAGATCTTCGTGCTCGAGATGGGCGAGCCCGTCCGCATCGTCGATCTCGCGCGCAACATGATCCGCCTCTCCGGCTTCGAGCCCGACGACGACATCGCGATCGTGTTCACCGGCCTGCGGCCCGGCGAAAAGATGACCGAGGAGCTCGTCGCCGAGGAGAAGGCGATCGCGACGACGTACCACGATCGCATCAACGTGCTGCGGAGAAACGGCGCCGCGCCGCGCCCGGAGACCTGGCTGCCCGAGGTCGAGCGCTGTCTCGCCGGCGCGGACGCGCGCGCCGCGATCCGCCTCCTACGGCGTCTCGTGCCCGGGTACCGGCCCGGCCCGCACCACGGCGTCGACGACGACCCGGCGCGGGCGGGCGAGCCGAGCGCGCCCCGCGCAGCGGCGGCGAGCGCGGCGCATACCGCCCTCCTGGTACCGGGCGCCGGCGCGCTTCAGGGCAAGAAGAACGAGCCCGGCAACGTGACCGTAGCGCCGCCGAGTGCGTGCCACTCGATATCGACGCCGCAGGGGAGCGCCGAACAGCCGCTTGCAATCAAGCAGTCGAACGTCGCGGTTTGACCGTTCAGATCACCGACGCCGGTGACGACGCCGTCGCCGCTCCAGGTGACGTCGCAAGAGAAGAACGTCGCCGAGCCGCCGCTGGTGTCGAAGACGTTCCCGAAGAGGACGTCGAGGTCGACATCCAGGCTGAGGACCCACTGCTGGGTTCCTAGCGTCTTGTTGACCAAGATGAAGGACTGGTCGGGAGTCACTTGAACGGCGGATTTGGCGTGGGCCACGCCCACGGACGCAAGGACGGTGACGAGAAGAAGAACGAGAACACGGATGCGCATGATTGAGACTCCTTCGGGATTGGGATAGTCGCGAGCCGCCGCACGGACGGCGACTGATGCTCCGACGGATCGAGCAGAGCACGTCTCAGGGTGCCTGAAAAGCGGGGCACCGTTCCAGTGAAATTCGCGGCGCCACCTCCGAACGCCGCAGCTTGCAATTCCGCTCGACCTGGCTCACGCTCGAGGGGTGACGCCGGAGGAGCGCATCACGCCCCCCTCGCCGTTCTTGCTCGCGCTCGAAGGACGCGCCTGGCTCGAGCTCGCCGCGCTCGTTCCCGCGTGGCCGCTGCTGAACCGCGCGCCGCGCGGCGACGGCCACCCCGTCCTGGTTCTGCCGGGCTGGATGGCGACCGACTCCTCGACGCGCGCGCTGCGCTGGTTTCTCCGCGCCCGCGGCTACTGGGCCCACGGCTGGCGACTCGGCCGTAATCTCGGCCCCGCACGCGCGACGATGGACGCGCTCAGCGAGCGCTTCCGCGAGCTCCGCGAGCGTCACCAGCGTCCTGTGAGCATCATCGGCTGGAGTCTCGGCGGCATCTACGCGCGTGAGCTGGCGCGTCGTTTCGCGCCCGAGGTGCGGCGCGTGATCACGCTCGCAAGTCCCTTCCGCGACGTCGACGCAACCGCCGTCGCGCGCCTGTTCGGTCGCCGTCCCGACGCGCGTCGCGACGAGCTGCGCCGCCGTCTCCGTACCCCGCCGCCGGTCCCCTGCACGTCCTTCTACAGCCGCAGCGACGGCATCGTCGCGTGGCAGAGCTGTCTCGAGGAGGACGCGCCGCACGTCGAGAACGTCGAGGTGCGCACGAGCCACTGCGGCATGGGACATCATCCCCGCGTCCTACTCGCGATCGCCGATCGCCTCGCCCGCCCTGCCTGAACCGACATGAACGCGCCCGCGTATACTCGCCTGACCGCGCTCGACAACTCGTTTCTCCTGTACGAGAGCCCGAAGGCGCACATGCACATCGCGGGCACGGCCGAGTACGAGACGGGCCCGCTCCGTACGACGGCCGGCGGCGTCGACATCGATCGGCTGCGTGCGTACGTCGAGTCGCGGCTGCACTTGATCCCGCGCTATCGCCAAGTGCTCGCGTACGTGCCGTTCGAGCAGTGGCCGATCTGGGTCGACGACCGCCACTTCAACATCCACTACCACGTCCGTCATACAAGCTTGCCGCGGCCCGGCGACACCCGCCAGCTGAAGCGCCTCGCCGGGCGCATCATGTCGCAGCAGCTCGACCGCTCGAAGCCGCTCTGGGAGATGTGGGTCGTCGAGGGCCTCCGCGGCGGCGATCGCTTCGCGCTCATCACCAAGGTGCACCACTGCATGATCGATGGCATGTCGAGCGTCGATCTGCTGAACGTGCTGCTCTCGATCGAGCCGACGGAAACGATCGAGGCGCCGCCGCGTTGGTTGCCGCGGCCGGCGCCCGATGGGTGGTCGCTGCTCGCTGCGGAAGCGTGGCGGCGCGTGCACATGCCGTTCGAGCTCGTGCGCGGCTTCCGGCGCGTCGTCGAGTCGTCGATGGACCCGCGTTCCGACGTGCGGGTGATGCTGCGCGCGCTGCGCGACACGCTGCGCACGAGCTTGCGATTCGTCTCCGACACCCCGATCAATCGCCCGATCAGCCCCCATCGTCGCGTCGATTGGACGGCGATGTCGCTCGACGACGTCAAAGCGGTGAAGCGGGCGCTCGGCGGCACGTTGAACGACGTCGTCCTCGCCACCGTCACCGGCGGCATCCAGCGCTACCTCGAGGCGCGACGCGTGAACGTCGATGTCCTCGACTTCCGCGTCATGGCGCCGGTAAGCGTGCGCAGCGACAGCGAGCGCGGCACGCTCGGCAACCGCGTCTCGGCGTGGATCCTCGAGCTGCCGCTCGCGGAGCGCGACCCGCGCCGGCGCCTCGCCCGCATCTGCGAGCGCACCGCGCAGCTGAAAGAGTCGAAGCAGGCGATGGGCGCCGAGGCGCTGACCCGCGCCGCCGAATGGACGCCGTCGACGCTGATGTCGCTCGGCGCGCGCATGATGATGCGGGCGCTGCCGTTCAACATCGTCGTGACGAACGTTCCCGGTCCGCAGGTGCCGCTCTACCTGCTTGGCGCGCGCATGCTCGACAACTACGGCCACATTCCGCTCGTCGATTACCTCGGCGTCGGCATCGTCCTCTTCAGCTACGCCGGCATGCTGTGCTGGGGGTTCACCGGCGATTGGGACCTCGTCCCCGACCTGCACGTGCTCGTCGAGAGCGTTCAAGGAGCGTTCGCCGAGCTGCAAGCGGCCGCCGGCATCACGGCCCCGCGCGCATCGTCGCGCCCGCACCACCTCCAGCCGACCGCCTGACGACGCGCGGCGAAGCGGCGCGAGCGCCCGGGGATGTCTTACGCCAAATACGCTATCGGCTCGGGCGCCATCTCGCGCCGCTGCATCTTCGCGACGAGCGTCGTCCGCTTGAGCCCGAGGAGTCGCGCGGCCGCCTGCTTGTTGCCGCGCGTTCTCCGCAACGCCTGCTCGATGAGCCCGATCTCGAACTCCGCGACCGCACGCCGCAGGTCGACGCCGTTCGCGGTGAGCTGCGGCTCGGGGCTCGTCTTGCGGACGACGGACGTGATCGCCGCGGGCAGGTGGCGCTCGCGCAGCGGCGGCACCGCGACGGGAACCACCTGCAGCCGATAGAAGAGGTCTTCGCGAAACGCGCCGCGCGTGACCTCACGCGTCAGATCTTTGTTCGTCGCCGCGATCACGCGCACGTCGACCCGGGTCGGCTCGTCGGCGCCGACCGGTCGCACGTTGCCGTCCTGCAGCACGCGCAGCAGCTTGGTCTGCAACGCGGCGCTCGTCTCGCCGACCTCGTCGAGGAAAATCGACCCGCCGTCGGCAAGCTGGAACATGCCCGCGCGCGCCGCGACCGCGCCCGTGAACGCGCCGCGGGTGTGGCCGAAGAGCTCCGATTCGAGCAGCTCCGCCGGAATCGCGGCGCAGTTCACCGGAATGAAGGGCCCACGGGCGCGCAACGACGACAGATGGACGGCACGGGCGACGAGCTCTTTGCCGGTACCGCTCTCACCCGAGATCAGCACCGTCGCGTCCGTAGCGGCGACTTTGCGAACGAGGGTGCTGAGAGCCTGCATCGCAGGGTGGGATCCGATGACGGACGGCAAATCTTCCATGAATCGAAGCGTTAGCACGCGCGACGTGCAGCTCGCGTCCGTGCGACCCCTGAGGAGGTGAGGAAAAAACCCTGAGACGCGCTCGCCCGGCGCGCGGCGCGATCGGCGTCAGCGTTCCGAGCTGACGAGGCCGTGACGGATCGCGTACCGCACGAGACCGGCGATATCGTGGATGTCGAGACGGTCCATCAGCTGCGCGCGATGCGTCTCGACGGTTTTGATGCCGAGATCGAGCTTCTGCGCGATCTCCTTCGTCGACCATCCCTCGGCGACGAGCTGCAGCACCTCTCGCTGCCGCGGCGTCAGCATGCCGAGCGGCGTAGCCTCTTTCTCGCTCACGCGCCGCAAGTAATCGTCGACGACTTGCCGCGAGATCGCGGGACTGAGGTACGTCGCGCCGCTCGCGACCGCATGGATCGCGATCTCGAGCTCCGCGGGCGCCGCGTCCTTCAACATATAGCCGGAAGCGCCGGCGCGCAGCGCCTGCGACACGTACTCCTCGTTCGAATGGATGGAAAGAATGATGACGCGCACGCGCGGAAAGATCTTGCCGGCGCGCCGGGTCGCCTCGAGACCGTTCATGCGCTCCATCGCGATGTCCATGAAGACGACGTCCGGATTGCGCTCCTTGATGAGCGTGAGCGCCTCCTGGCCATCCGCGGCCTCCCCCACGACCTCCACGCCCGGCACGCTCTCGACGAGCGACCGGATGCCAGCACGGACGAGGGTATGGTTGTCGGCAAGGAGGACGCGCATCACATCTCCGCGGGCATCAACGGTTCAGATACTCGCAGGGCGTCGCTGCGTGCTACCGAACTCCGACCAGATTCTCCGACACGGACGGCAGATGTCAAATGCAATCGCAACATTTCCACTGTGCTCGCGGCGCGGAGATCGACTTGGTACTGTGCCGTGCCACGAGCACCGAGGAGGCTCCCTAATGGGCGACACGATCTCGAAAGCCGTGCTCATCACCGGCGCGTCGACGGGTATCGGTCGCGCGACCGCCCAGCGGCTCGCAGCGAACGGATGGAAAGTATACGCGACCGCGCGGCGGCTCGAGGCGATCCGCGACTTGGCGGCGCGCGGCTGCCACGTGCTGGCACTCGACGTCTGCGACGAGAGCTCGATGCGTGCCGCCGTCGAGACGATCGAGGCGGCCGAAGGCGCCGTCGGCGTGCTCATCAACAACGCCGGGTACGGCCAGGAAGGCGCCGTCGAGGAGGTGCCGATGGCCGAGGTGCGCCGGCAATTCGAGACCAACGTCTTCGGGCTGACGCGGCTCGTGCAGCTGGTATTGCCCGGTATGCGCCGGCAGCGCTGGGGCAAGATCGTCAACTTGAGCTCGATGGGCGGCCGACTCACCTTTCCGGGCGGCGGGTTCTATCATGCGACGAAACACGCGGTGGAGGCGCTGAGCGACGCGCTGCGATTCGAGGTGCGCGGCTTCGGCATCGACGTGATCGTCATCGAGCCTGGACCGATCAAGACACAGTTCGGCGACACCGCGATCAACAGCATCCACGCGACGAGCGCGGCGGAGTCGCCCTACGCGCAATTCAACGAGGTGCTCGCCCGCAAGGTGCGCGAAGCCTACGAAGGCCCGATGGGCCGTCTCGCCGCCGGACCGGACGCCGTCGCCAAGGTGATCGAGCACGCGATCACGACGGGACGGCCGCGTCCGCGGTACGTCGTCACCGCCGCCGCGCGCATTCTCCTAGGGCTGCGACGGCTGCTCCCCGATCGCGCGTTCGACGCGTTCCTGCGGACGCAGTTCACGCCGCCAGCCGCGCAGTGATTCCTCGCTCGTCGGCGTCGCGCGCCGACGTGAGCGGCCACACCGCGTCGATCGGCGCCGTCTCGTCGATCCAGCGATCGCCCTGGTCGGCGTAGAGGAACGCGATCGACTCCTGCACGTAGACGCGCGCACCGGCCGCGAGCGCCGCATTCACGAGCACGGCGGCGCCTTGACTGCGGACGCGGTCGTTGTCACGCCAGGCGCTGCGCCGCGACATCCGCGGGATCGGCGGAATCCGGGTGGCGAGGTGAAGGACCGCGTCGCTGCCGCCGACCGCCTGCCGCATCGCCGCAGCGTCGAACAGGTCGGCGACGACGGGGTCCGCGCCGAGCTCGCGCACGCGCGCCGCGCGGTCGGCATCGCGCGCGAGCGCCCGCACCTCGTGCCCGGCCGCCGCGAGGAATCGCACCGTCGGGCGACCGAGCGCACCCGTGGCGCCGGCGACGAAGACGCGCATGGCCGCCCTATGCCAGCGCTCGTCCGCCGGCGCAAAGCGCGCTAGTGTGCCGGCCTTCTGCGCCCAGACACCAGGCTCCCGGCGACGATGGCAGGTTCACACGGCAGCGAATCCATACGACAGAGGAGCGCAGCGATGAAGGATCTGTTCTCGATCGAGGGCAAGACGGCGGTCGTCACCGGCGGATCGCGCGGCATCGGTCTCATGATCGCGCGCGGCTTCGTCGAGGCCGGCGCCAAGGTGTACATCTCGTCGCGCAAAGCGGCGGAGTGCGAGAAGGTCGCCGCCGAGCTGTCGCGCGTCGGCACGTGCATCGCGCTGCCTGCCGATCTCTCGACGGAAGCGGGCGCGAAAGGGCTCGCCGCGGCGGTCGCCGAGCGCGAGCCGGCGCTTCACGTCCTCGTCAATAACGCCGGCGCCAACTGGGGCGCGCCGCTCGCCGAGTATCCGGACGCGGCGTGGGACAAGGTGCTGGCGGTGAACGTCAAGGCGATCTTTCACCTGACGCGTGCGCTCGTGCCGCTCCTCGAGAAGGGCGTCCGGCCCGGCGATCCGGCGCGTGTCATCAACATCGGCTCGATCGACGGCCTGCGCGTGCCGATGCTGGAGACGTACGCCTACTCGGCGAGCAAGGCCGCGGTGCACCACCTGACGCGCGCGCTCGCGCAGCGCCTCGCTCCGCAGCGCATCACCGTGAACGCCGTCGCTCCGGGTCCGTTCGAGAGCAAGATGATGGCCGAGACGCTGCGCAACTTCGGCGACATGATCGTCGCCGCCTGCCCGCTCGGCCGCATCGGCGAGCCCGAGGACATGGCGGGTGTCGCGATCTACCTGGCGTCGCGCGCCGGTGCCTACGTGACCGGCACGGTGATCCCGGTCGATGGCGGCATTACGACGCGGCCGAGCAGCTGATAGGGCCGTTCAGGGCACGACGGGGCTGATGCGCTTGGCGTCGCCGGTCACGGTGACGCCGTCGTCGATGCCCATGAAAAATGCCTCTTTGCCGCCGTCGACGATGACGAAGCGCCCGTGCGACGACGTGCCGAGGAGCGGCAGGTCGATGCGGACGGTGCCGGTACAATCGCGGTTCACCGTGTACGCACCGGTGAAGCTTCCCTGAAAGTTCGTTCCGCCGACGTTCACGCTGTACGTCGCCGACGTGTTCCCGGCGCCGTCGAAGTTGATCGGCCCGACGGCGGCGACGCCGCCGAAGCCTTCGACGGTTCCTTGATAGGTGTAGCCGTACCTGCCGCGCAGGCTGAGCAGCGTGCAGCGCTTGCCGCCGCCACCGTCATCGGCCGACGCCGACGCGGCGCCGAAAGCGAACACCAGTGCAGCGAGGACGAACGAAGAACACACCGCGATCGACGTGGAGCGTTGCATGAGCAGGATCCTCCTTCGGTTGGGTGGGCCGCTCCCGGCCGGACGATGCGCGCAGCTTGCAAGGAGCGGCCCGTCGCCGTCAACCGAAATCGCCGCCCGGCGACGCGACAGCACAGCAGACGCTGCACCGAAGACCCGCGGCCGCTGCGCCGGTCGCGCGCGAACGCGTCAGAGCGGTGGTAGGACGTCGGCGGCGGCGATCAGCGCGCCGCCTGGTGCCGCGAGCATCTCGGTCTCGCCCACGATGGCATCGCGGCGATAGCGGCGGTTTGCATCGTCTGGGTCGCTGCGGACTTCGATTGTGCGGCCGTCGAGGTCGATGATCCAGTACTCTGAAATGCCGCTCGCCGCGTACGCCGCCGCCTTGGCACCGCGATCGTAGCCGAGCGACGACTCCGCGACCTCGCACACCAGCAGAAGGTCCGCGGCATGCGGGTGCGCGCGCGTGTAATCGTACGGATCGAGCTTGCAAACGGCGACGTCGGGCTCCGGCTC
>WNFR01021708.1_pt1 | contig 10006 bp, 11 predicted proteins | sample 5400221 | NCBI WGS metagenome assembly WNFR01 (sample SAMN13153357, study PRJNA577476) | soil metagenome | isolation source: 40 cm soil under Madrone tree | place: USA:California | collected 2016-06-14 | reverse complement strand
AAAGATCTTCCAATGCCTCAGCCGCCTCGAGTAAATTGCCGGTGGCTTTTTCGAACCACTCGTAGAATTTCGTCTCAGCCGGCAGGAACTGAAATTTTGCCATGTTCGCTCCAAAATCGACTATGAGATGGAAAATTGAATAAAAGAATTCGAGACGCGATGGAATCTAGCATGCGTCCAGCATGGCTTCAACCGGCGCGTGGATGGCGAAGGAACGAGCTATTCGGAATTCAGTTCGGAGCTGTAAACTTTATTCGTCTTTTACGTAATACTAGGTAAAGTCTTGGGCCATTTATCTCCGGCAAGAGTTGTCCATGCAAGGACACAAAATCGCTTCTTTATTCAGCCCCCGCTCGCGGGAACCGCGGGCAAACGGACGCGGACGGTCGTGCCTTTTTTTAGCACGCTTTCAATGGTCAACTCGCCCTTGTGGGCCTGGACGATATGTTTGACGATCGCCAATCCCAGACCGGTGCCACCCAAATCGCGCGAGCGAGCTTTGTCGACGCGATAGAAACGCTCCGTGATGCGTGGCAAGTCCTTTTCCGGAATGCCCGGGCCGGTATCGCGCACGGCAATTTCAATGTGAGGAGCACCGCCATTGTGAACCGCAGTTTGCGTGACGGTGAGCGAAACAACTCCCTCGAGCGGCGTGTATTTAATCGCGTTGTCAACCAGATTAATGAACAACTGCTGCAAGCGATCCAGATCGCCCGCTAGCTTCGGTAGGCCCGGCGCAACCTCTTGCGTCAATTTTATTTTCTTCCTGGCGGCTTGATCCCAAAAGACCTCCAACACCCGCTGAATCAAATTTCCGGCGTCCAGCAGTTGCTGCGACAGGTGTACTTTACCGGATTCTAAATCCGACAAAGTCAGCAAGTCCTCGGTGAGGCGGCTGAGCCGATCCGAGTGGCGATCGATGATTTCAAGAAACTGCCGGCTGTCTTGAGGATCCGGGGGCGGCGTGTGCAGCAAGGTTTCGACGTAGCCGCGAATAGCGGTGAGCGGCGTACGCAGTTCGTGCGAGACGTTGGCGACGAAGTCCGAGCGCATGGACTCGAAGCGTTTGATGTCGGTAACATCATGGAAAACCAGGATCGAACCAAGAAAACTACCGCCTTTGTTGCGCAGCCGTACGGCATTGACGCGAAACCAGCGCTCCTCGTCGAGTTCGACTTCTTTGGAATAGGGCTGTTCAGATAAATTAGATGTCAGGATTTCTTCGAGGATCTTGTGAACTTCCGGGTGCCGTGAGATTTCCAGAATCGATAGCCCATGAATGTCCTTGCCATCCGGGACGTGAAACATGGCCTTGGCCCGCTCGTTCATTACCAGTACTTGACCTCTCGGATCCAGCACCAACACACCCTCGATCATGCAGCGCAGGATGGAATCGGACTTGTCCTTTTCCGCGATCACTTGGGCAAGATTTTCGCGGATCTTTTGGCTCATATCGTTGAGGTGTTGTTCAAGCCGGGCAATCTCGTCCGTGCCGCGATTCGGAAAAAAGTCGTGCGGAAAAGAGCCGCCGGCTACTTCTCCAGAAAACTGCACTAAGCGTTGAAAACGGCGGCTTAGATGATGGGAAAAAGCCCACGCCAGGAGCAACCCGAAGGCGGAGGCCAGCGCCAATCCAGACAGAAGCGACTTGCGAAACGACCTGATAATGTTTTCGATGTCCGTGAGGGGCATGGCGACGCGGACGATTCTTTCTTGCCCGGCGCCGGTTTGGTGGAACGCACGGTAGAGCATGTTGTATCGAACGGTCGTGCTGAAACGGATCGCGGTTCCGGTTCCGTTGCGCAAGGCCTCGATGACTTCCGGACGGTTGGCGTGATTTTCCATCTGTTCGGAGACCTCGGCGGAGTCACCGAGCACGCGGCCGTCGGCGGCGATGACCGTAATCCGCGAACCGAGCTCTCCTGATAGCTGGCGGCAGATATTATCGAGATCTATTCCGGCTCGATCAAAAGGGACCACACGGGCGAGCAGATGCGCTTCCTGCTCCATTCGCGTGCTGAGGGAGCCAATGTAGAAGTTACGCAGAAGCGTATTGGAAGAATAATAGAAACTTAAGAAGAGCAGCGCGACGACGGCGAGGTAGGAAAAAAAGATTTTTGCGACGAGGCTACTGTTCCAAAGCCTTTTCATCGAATTTATAGCCGACACCTCGAAGTGTAAGTATCCATTTCGGTTTGCTATCGTCCTTCTCGATCGCCTTGCGTAAACGGCGAATGTGCACGTCCACCGTTCGCGGCGTCACGTAAGTTTCTCCGCCCCATACCCGATCGAGCAATTGATCGCGGCTCAGGACGCGGTTGGGATTCTGAACCAAAAAACGCAGAAGCTCAAACTCCTTCAAAGTGAGCTTGACGTTCCTTCCACGGGCGAAGACTTCATACGTGCTGTAATCGATCTTGAGACCGCCTTTGTCGTAGGCTGGTAAATTGTCCGTTTGCTTGGCGCTTTCCACCCGCCGCAGAATGGCCCGCACCCGTGCGACGAGCTCGCGCGGACTGAAAGGTTTTGCCAGGTAGTCGTCGGCGCCCATTTCCAGGCCGACAATGCGGTCGGCCTCACCGGCTTTGGCGGTAAGCATGAGCACGGGCAGTCTTTCAGTCTCCGAACGTTCGCGAAGTATCTTGCACAGTTCCATACCGGATAATCCGGGCAGCATGAGATCCAAAATGACCAGATCCGGCTTGTCCCGCTGGACGATCTTTAACCCTTGCTCGCCGTCTTCGGCTTCCAGAACCTTGAAGCGCTCTTGGACTAGATTGTAATTGACGAGCTTGCGAATATCGGGCTCGTCTTCGACGATCAAGATCTTTTGTCCGGTTTTCACGATTTTTCCAAGCTAACAAGCTAAATTGACGGCGGTAATTCTTTCATGTGACGGATGCTTTTGCCCTTGACCATGAAGATGACCATTTCCGCGATATTGGTCGCGTGGTCGGCCATGCGCTCGAGGTATTTCGAAATCGAGCTGATTTTAATTGCGCGACTCACGGTGTGCGGGTCCTCGATCATGAAAGCGATGACTTCGCGGAAGATCTGGCTGTTGAGCTGATCGATCTCTTCGTCGTCCTTGCAGACCTTCAGGGCAAGATCCGTATCCTCGCGTACGAAGGCGTCCAAGCTTTCGCGGGTCATTCGTTGAGCGATACGGGCCATGCGCGGAATGTCGATATAGGGTTTGAGCTGCGGCTCCTGGTTGAGTTCCAGGGCTCGCTCGCAGGTGTTGACAGACATATCACCGATCCGTTCAAGATCGGTGGTGATCTTTAAACCCGTTGTGATAAAGCGTAAATCTTTTCCCGCCGGTTGATGCAGCGCGAGCAGACGAATGCACAGCTCGTCGATTTCCACGTCCAACCGGTTCACCTCGTGGTCGCGCTCGATGATGATCTTCGCCAACTCGGAATCGCGGTCCACCAGCGATTTGACGGCCTTTTGGATCTGATCCTCGACGAGCCCGCCCATGTAGAGAATCTCCTCATGGAGCTTCTTCAGGTCTTCTTCGTACTTCTTGTCGGTATGTTCCGCTTTCATGGCGCACCTCTTAGCCGAATCGGCCGGTGATGTAATCTTCAGTCTGGCGTTTTTGCGGCGTCGTGAACAGCGTTCCGGTTTCGCCGAACTCGATCAGCTCGCCTACGTAAAAAAAAGCGGTGTAATCCGATACCCGGGCCGCCTGTTGCATATTGTGAGTGACGATGACAATGGTCACCGTTTCCTTCAGCTCGTGAATAAGCTCCTCGATCTTGGTCGTGGCGATGGGATCGAGGGCGGAGCAAGGCTCGTCCATCAGCAGGACGTCCGGATCAACTGCCAGCGCCCGCGCGATGCAGAGTCGTTGCTGTTGGCCGCCGGAAAGACTTGTTCCGGGCTGCTTCAGCTTGTCTTTGACTTCGTCCCATAGCGCCGCGTTTTTGAGGCTCTTCTGGACTTTTTCCGCGATGAGCTGGTGGTCGCGAATCCCATTTAATTTATAGCCCGATGCAACGTTGTCGTGAATCGACATGCTAGGAAACACGTTCGGTTTTTGAAATACCATGCCGACGCGCCGGCGGACGTCGACGGGATCAACCCCGGGTCCGTAAAGATCCTGGCCATCGAGCAGCACTTTGCCTTCGACGCGGCCACCGGGTGTGACTTCGTGCATTCGATTAAGGCACCGGATAAAAGTCGACTTGCCGCAGCCCGATGGTCCGATCAAAGCCGTTACCTTGTTCGTTCCTATCGAAAGATCGATGTCCTTGACGGCTTGGAAGTCTCCGTAATAAACATTCAATTGCTCTACTTTGAGCCGTAGCTGTTCCGGCGCAATCGAAGGTTCAGTCTTCGAAGAACGAGATTCATCGTCGCTTTTTCGGCTTTTCCTTTCGCCGGATGTGAATCTTTCTTCCTTCATCTGCAGTCCCCCGTTATTCATGTGATTTCCCCCTCAAGAATGCTCGGGTCATGACGCTTGTTACCAATACTACCATCATCAATACGAAAGAGGCAGCCCAGGCTTTTTGGTGCCAGTCGTCATAGGGACCGGTTGCGTAAGTATAGATCAGCATCGGTACGGTCGCGATGGGTTTGCCGAGATTCAAATTCCAAAACGGATTACCGAACGCGGTAAACAGCATCGGCGCCGCTTCTCCCAGGGCTCGGGAAAAAGCCAAGACGGCGCCGGTGAGTAACGCCGTCCGCGACACGGGCAACACGACCCCGAGGATCGTCCGCCATTTCGGCACCCCGAGAGCTAAAGAGGCTTCGCGCAAAGATGGCGGAACCAGTCGAAAGGCTTCATGGGATGTGATCAGTATGATCGGAACCATGATAAAAGCGTAAGCGATGGACCCCGACAATCCGGAGAACGACCCCATGGGCCGAACCACTAATGCGTATGCGAACAGGCCTACGACGATGGACGGTACGCCGGTCAGGACTTCCGCCATGAAGCGCACAGTTCTGCCGAGTCGCGCGCTGGGAAATTCGTTGACGAAGATCGCAGCGCCGAGACCGATGGGCATCGCGATCAGTACGGCGCATGCCACAACTAACACGCTGCCAACCAGCGCATTGGCAATACCCCCACCGGACTCGCCGGGAGGCAAGGGCAAACCGGTAAGAAAGTTCCAGTCGATCGCAGACGCGCCGTTGTAGATCACGTAGCCGAGAATCATAAATAGAAAAAATACCGTCACGGCGGTGCAAAGCACCATACCCGCGCCGGCCAACCGTTCCGTGGCTCGGCGAAATTGATAGTGGCGGCGCTCAGCCGCGCTATGTTGAGTGACCATGATTCAGCCTTTCATTCAAACACGGCGACGTGCCCCTTCGATAACCGCCAGATGAGATACTGCGCGCACAAACTGATGATGATGGTGATGCCGAATAGAACCAATCCGACGTAGATCAGTGAGGAAACATACAGGCTGTAAGTTGCTTCTGTGAATTCACTGGCGATTTGACTGGCCATACTGTGCACCGGATCAAAGAGTGAATGAATCAGATCGAAAGAATTGCCTCCGACCATCGTTACGGCCATCGTCTCGCCAATGGCTCGGCCAAGACCGAGAATGACCGCGCCAAATAGCCCGACCCGGGCGTAAGGTAAAGCGACCTGCCAGATTGATTCCCATTTGGTCGCGCCCAAGGCCAGCATGCCCTCGATCTGCGGGCGCGGCACGGTTAGTAAAATATCTCGCGAGACAGCAGTGATAATCGGAATGATCATGATCGCTAGAATGACACTGCCGGAAAGCACGCCGACGCCGTAAACCGCCGGACCGTCGAACAGAAAAAACCAGCCGAAATTTGCCTTGAGCCAGATTTGCACAGCGCGGATCACCGGCACCATGACGAATAAGCCCCACAGGCCGAACACGATGCTCGGCACACCCGCCAGCAGTTCTATCGGATACGAAATGATCGGGCGGAGCCACTTCGGTATGTAAAAGGAAATGAAGACCGCCGAGCCGATACTGATAGGCACGGCAAGCAAGAGGGCGATGAAAGCCTTGACCAGTGTACCGATGACAGTCGGCAGTGTGCTGAACTCGCGCTTAACGGGGTCCCAGGTAGTTCCGACCAGGAATTTCAGGCCGAAAGTCTGAATCGCCTCCCACGCGCCGCGAAAGAGATCGAACACCAACAAGAAAGCTAAAAGGATTACAATCGCGGTAGAATAATCGATCGCCGACATTGATGACTCGCGTGTCATGGTGCACGACTCTCGCCGCGCTCCCGGTAGAAAATGTGCTATCGATAGTTTGGTCGCTCATTAAGCTTCTCCCGGGAAAAGTTAAGCGCAGCCGTGCCGGCTGCGCAGGAAAAATAAAGGCGAGGCTTATTTTAAAACCACCTGGCTGTTGACCTTTATCTTTTTCACCAGCACTTCAGCTTTTTTGACCGCGGCGCCCTTCAACGGTGCGTATTCCAACGGCGTCGCATATTTTTGCCCGTTATGCAGCATCCACCACACAAGGTTTGCGACCGCGTCACCCTTCACAGGGTCGGTTTGATTTTCGTACACTAATAGCCAGGTAAAGCCGGAGATCGGATAAGCGTTAGGGTTCGAACTGTCCGTAATCATCACTTCCATATCGTCTGGCAAATTCGCGATGTCGGCCGCGGCTGCCGCGCCATCTAGACTCGGATCAAGATACTTTTTGGCTTTGTTCTGGAGTTGTGCCCAGTCCATATTGTTTTGACTGGCGTACGCAAGCTCGACGTAACCGATCGCTCCGGGGATTTGTTTCACGGAGTTGGCGACGCCCTCATTACCTTTACCGCCAACGTCACCAGGCCAGTTGACCGAAGCGGCGAAACCGACTTTGTCTTTCCACTCCGCACTGACTTTTGACAAGTAATTGGTGAAAATGAAAGTTGTCCCTGAGCCGTCAGAGCGGTGAATCACGGCGATCGCTAAATCGGGCAGCTTGAGACTCGGGTTTAGCGCTTTTATTTTCTGGTCATTCCAGTTGTTGATCTTCTTTAGATAAATGTCAGCTAAAACCTCCGGAGTCAGCTTTAGCTGGCTCCGCTTAATGCCCGGCACGTTGAAAACGATGGCCTCCGCACCCGCCACTGTGGGGATATGCAGCACCACACCGCCTTTGGCTTCTTTTTTTTGCTTTAGCTTTGTCGTACTCGTTGAGCATCTTTGAATAGAGCGGATATGGAAATGTCGCCCCAGCTCCCGTAAGCTCTTTGGCGCCCTTGGCCGGGCATCCTGCCGCCAAGACCTGCGTCGCGCTTACGGATAGCGCCGCCATTGCAAACCCTAGCAAAATCTTCTTAACTCTCATTCAATTACCCTCCTCTTTTCTTGTTAATTAAGCGCCGATTGTTACGGCAAGGTTACGGAATCGTTAAGCTTGGGATAACAGCGCAGGGGCTTCGACAACGTGACCGGATTTTCATAGACTGGATTGGGATACCTCTCGTTTTCTCTTTCGACGGAAGATTTATTGTTCGGTGGTGAATGCCGTGTTAAGGAACGGTAAAGAACCGGTTAATAAAAGTACGATTCAGGCTGATTGCCGAACGGCCTTAATTTAAATTTAATGGACGGCTGACAAATTTCGTATGCAAAAAGCCGTTTTCTTTGATACGTTGCTTCGCCGTGAATGGTAACTTTTGGGAGTGATTGGATAGGACGACTATGGCTGGTGGAATGAAGATGTACGGCAAGCACCGCTTTCCCGGGCGGCTGTTTATCGTCGAAGGAATCGATGGTTCAGGAAAAAGCACTCAACTGATGCTCCTGAAAAAGTGGCTGGAATCGGAAGGTTATGTGGTTTATTTCAGCGAGTGGAATTCTTCGCCGCTCGTACATGAAGTCACAAAGCGCGGCAAAAAGAAGAAAATGCTGACGCCCATGACCTTTAGCCTGATCCACGCAACGGATTTCGCCGATCGGACCGAGCACCATATTATCCCGCCTTTGAAAGCCAGCGCGGTGGTCTTGGCCGACCGCTATGTTTACACTGCGTTTGCCCGGGACGTGGTTCGTGGTGTTAGTCCGAAGTGGGTTCGAGAGCTTTACGCTTTCGCCGTCAAGCCCACCGTTGCGTTTTATTTTCGCACGCCGCTCGACATCGCGATGAAGCGGATCTTAGGCGGGCGGGATGCGATCAAGTACTATGAAGCCGGCATGGATTTGGATTTGAGCGATGACATCGAAGAGAGTTTTCGCTGCTTTCAAGATCGCATTGTCGGCGAGTATGAGAAAATGGTCGATGAATTTGGTTTGGTCGTCATCGACGCCACCCGCTCGATCGAGGAACAGCAATCGGAAGTCAGGAGAATTGTCTCCCAGGCACTGGAAGGAACGAAAAAAACTAGGATACGGAGATGGCTGGATATAGCTTCTTTGGCGAAGGGCTCCCGGGAATCGATCTAGAAGAGCTGAAAGGTAAGCTGATCGTCCTGGAAGGGACCGACGGCGTCGGCCGTTCGACGCACATCGGTTTGCTTAAACAGTGGCTTGAGAACCACGGTCACGCGGTGCTGGACACCGGCATGACGCGCTCGGCCCTAGCCGGCAAACGGCTCAAGCAAGCGAAAGAAGGGCATACGCTGGGCGGTATTACTATGAGTCTGTTCTATGCCACCGACTTTGCCGACCGGTTGGAAAACGAGATCATTCCAGCGCTGCGCGCGGGATTTATCGTTTTGACCGATCGCTATATCTATTCTCTGATTGCTCGCGCTATCGTGCGCGGTGCCGACCCGGAATGGCTGCGCGAGGTCTATGGCTTCGCCCTGAAGCCCGATGCGGTTTTTTATTTGCGCATCAAAATCGATGATCTGGTCACACGAGTCTTGCAAAGCAGCGGGTTCGACTATTGGGAATCGGGCATGGATATGCACATGGGCGAAGACATGTATGAGAGCTTCGTCCGTTATCAAAAATGGCTGCTCGCCGAGTTCGATAAAATGGTTGAGAACTTCGGTTTTGAGATCGTCGATGCTTCAGGAACCGTGGAAGAAGTGTTTGAAAATTTGCGCGAACGGGTCGACCGGGTGATCGGACGTAACGGCTACTGATCTTTGGTTGTTTCCTCTCCTGAGGGTTCGTCTACGCCGAGCGCCGTGGCATTTTGTTCGGCGATTTCTTCAGCCCTGGCAATCACATCGTTGATCGCTGCCTGATCGCGCTGTTTCTCGCGCTCCATGTCCAACAGAAGAGCGCGGCACATGCCCGGTTGTTCCGCGAGAAAACCCGGGCGCCCGATGAATTCAGCCACAAACAGGCGCAACACGGAGCGATCATGCCAATCGCCGAGATCATCCTGGAGCGCTTTGAGACTCTCCACGAATTTCTTGACTGAGGTATCGCCCAGCGCGGCGAGTGATTCCAGTCGATAGCGTAGCCGTTTTCCGGCGATTCGAAGAGCGTGAATGCGCTCGATCTGCGGTTTTTCTTTGGCCGAAGCGAGCGCATCTCGCCAGCCGGTCAGCGCATCTACGGAGCGCTCCCATAGACGTTGGACGCCCTCGGGCTCCTCATCGATATTAGCGATGCGCGCTTGAACGCGCGCGATGAAGTCGATCAAATCGTGCCGCTTCAATTCCGCGCGCGCATGCTCGACATCAGTCGCGCGTTTTTGCTCAAGCCAGAGCCGCACAGCGTCCCACGACCGGCGCAACGACGCCGACGTGGCGGTTTCGAGCTTTGTCTGAATCAGATGGATGCCCACGTCGAGATTGCGGCAAGCGCCCAAGGCACGACGCACCCGGCGTACAACGCGAACGAGTTTGGCGGAAGATTTGGTTTTTGGCGCGAGGAGTCGCAGCACCTGTTGCAACCGGCGACTCGCCACGCGGAGGTCATGGATGACTTCCGGCGCATCGCTGACGAGCGCTTTGGTATACAGCGTGACGAATCGCTCCAGTCGCTTGCGTGCCAGTTTGGTCAATTTGTTCTTTGCGGCGACAGCAAGGGTCGGATCAGTTGGAGGGGAGCTCATGGTTAACCTGGTTAGCTAGAATACTAAGCAAGCAG
>WNFR01012834.1_pt1 | contig 10007 bp, 9 predicted proteins | sample 5400221 | NCBI WGS metagenome assembly WNFR01 (sample SAMN13153357, study PRJNA577476) | soil metagenome | isolation source: 40 cm soil under Madrone tree | place: USA:California | collected 2016-06-14 | reverse complement strand
GGCACAGGCTGCCCCGGGTCGAAGTCCCCCCACGCCAGGCAGACCATGGCCAGCGCCATCACGCCCAGGCCGTAGACGCGCCAGCCGAAGCCCTTCGTCGTTTCTTCCGCGGTCATGACTCTTCCACCTTCGTCGGACAGGGCCATTTTGCGGGTACGCTCCTGGCTGCGCCACACCACCGACTCGGACAGTCCCGGGCGGCGCATGATCTCGTTGGTCGCGACCCTCGGCGGTGGCCATTGCGGCGTGCCCGTTCGCTGCGAACGCAGCATTCGCCGACTCAAGCTATCGCATGGTTAGAAGCGTCCCTGAAGATCGCGCTCGGTTTGCAACTGCGCAGGCGTCGGAGCAGTGTAAGTGTCTGGCTTTGAAAGGGTAGATCAATGAAATATCTGGTAATGCTGATTGCGGTGGGGCTGGGAGGCTGCAGTGTGTATTCGCCTGATGCGGGGCATGAAGTCGTATTGATCGAAAAACCATGGATTTTTGGCCATGGCGGAGTTGATTCTGACCCGATCAAGCCGGGACGAACGTTCGCAGCTATCACGACTGAGGGTGTCGATGTGTACATGCAGCCTCAGAAGTTCGACACTGAGATGCACGACACGATGACCTCGGATGGCGTACCGATCAGTTTTCATGCCATCGTGGTGTTACAAGTCACGGATTCGGTGGTGTTGATCAAGAATTTCGGAGCGAACTGGTATCGGAACAATCTGGAAGAGCAGTTCAAGACGATGGTTAGACAGGCTGTGCGCAAGCGCGGCATGAATGAAACGGCGATCAGTACGACAGCCTTGGATTCTATCGATGCGGAGATCCGGGACGCCTTGAAGGCATTCATCAAGGAAAAGGGATTGCCGATCCAGCTCGTTACGATGACTGTAGGGCGAGCCAATCCGCCTGATGCCATCAAGAATCAGCGCATTGAAACGGCCACGCAGGAGCAACGCATCCAGACAGAGCAGCAGACCAAGTTGGCAGAAGTTCAGCGCAAGTCGGCCGAAGAGGCGCGGGCGGCGGCAGACAATGCTTATCGCCAGGCTATCGGTCTATCACCTGAGCAGTATGTCCAGTTGAAGCGGATCGAGATGGAGAATCGGGTGTGCGCGGATGGTAAGTGCACGTTCATTGATAATGCCGGAGCGGTGCCGACGTTTAGTGTGAAGTAGTGAAATCCGTTTGCGGTCAACAGGAAGACGGTCCGCAGGAAATCAGGCGACTTCGCGCAGCGCCCATCCCAGCAGCGCTCCGGCTGCCGCGCTCACCGACACCACCGCGGTGTGCCACACGAGCACATGCAGTGCCTGGAAGTTGGCGCAGTGCAACTCCAGCATCGTCACGCCGCACAGACCGGCCAGCGCGCCTCCGACCAGTCCGGCGGAGACAGAATTCACCGCAAAACCGCGCCGCATCAGCAGCCAACTCAGCAAGGCCGCGGGGATGGCAAGGAGCAGGCCGGTGACAAGACACGCAATACCGGCGGAGACGAAGTGCTCCGTGCGATAGTTGCGGAACAGCAGCGCAAACACGGCGAGCAGGGCCACGCTGGCAATCGTCAGGAGCGCGCCGGGACTTAGGCGATGGCGGCTGCCGGGGATCAGTTCAGCGACGAACTCTCTCCCCGCCAAGTGTCGTGAAGATCAGCAGGCGCTCCGACAGAGTCAGTTTTTCAATTCCGTAGAATCCGGTTCGAGCGGCTCCCGCCACAGCCACGGCCGCGCAGATCAGTACCAGAGCACCGGTCAGCACCCACGTCGGCGGCAGTGGCCGCACCGGCTGCAATGACGAGTGGATCGAGTCGGCGACGCGCTTCAGCAACGCCGGCTCCACCTCGTGCGCTGTCCGGGACGCCCTCTTGAGGACTTCGTCAACCTGTTCGTCTATCACGGCAGCCCCTGGGTGGCCAAAGGGCCGGGAAACATCTGGTACACCGCCAACTCTCCCGGTCATGCCATCTCCATATTCCTGACCGACGGAGCAGGCGGGGTGTTCTACAAATCGATACCCCTGCCGGGCGCACCGACCGACATCACGGTGTCCCGTGATGGCAAGTGGCTCGCCGTCATTTACAGTGCCGGCGGCAGCGGCTATGTCGCGGTGTATGCTATCGACGCCTACGGCGACCTCACGCCTGCGGCGACGTCGAGCCCGGTCGGTGTCGCCGGCTTCAGCGGGGTAGCCATCAGCGAGTAACCCGGTCATTCATTTGGATCTACTGAGTCTCGCCCGGCGGGCGTTGCCCGCCGGGCGGAGTAGTATCCCAGATACCCTGCCAGGAGGATTCCCACGGCCCCAATGACCGCCCCCACCACGAATGTGGAAAGTCCTAATACTGTGCGCGTAGACGCGCCGTTATAAGCTAAACCATGAGCGACCCAAGCCACCCCAGGCGCGGAATTCGCCCGACTGGAAGCGCCGCTGCAAAGCCTGCCGCGCCGGGACCGGCTGCGCGCCCCGGCGGTGTCGGCCCGGCCGCTCAGCCCTCCGATCCCGGCACCGCCGGGAAAGTCGTTCACGATGAGCGCGGCCACGCCGTATGGCAGTGGGTCAAGGAGACCAGCCGCATCGCCATCGAAAGTACTTCGCGGCTGCTGCGCAAACTCGAAGCGCCGGAGCTCAAGATGGAAGACACCAAGGACGAGGAGTTGCGGATCATGTCGGATTCGAGCCCCGGTGGCGGTTACGATCCCTACAACCAACCAATCAAAGCACCGAAGTCGAAGCCCAAATAAGAGTCTTGGCGCCGCCGGGCGATCGACCTGGCCGATGGCTGCTAGGTCCGTAAATAAGAGGCTCCGTTCACGTCCACAACCGCGCCCGTCATGCTCGCCGGCGCATCGAGCGTGCAGTACGTGACGACCTGCGCGACCTCGTCCGGGGTTGCGACCCTGCCCAGCGGTTGGTCGGCCAGGACTGCCTGGTCCTTCACCAGATCGGCCACTCTGTGTGTCGACACCCAACCAGGGGCGACGACGAAGACGTAGACGCCCTTCGGTGCCAGCGCTTTTGCCAGCGATTGGCTGAGCGCATTCAAACCGGCCTTGCTTGCGGCATAGCCGGGCGCCTCGGGCTCTCCCCGAAAAGCACCACGGGACGAGACGTTGACGATCCTTCCGCCGCCCTGCTCTGCCATCCTGCGCGCGGCGCAATGAGAAAGGTGTGCCGGACCGGTCAGATTGATCGCCAGCGTGCGCTGCCACGCCACTGTCCAGTCGGCGTAATCCGTAGTCAGCGGCGGATGACGCGGATAGATGCCGGCGTTGTTTACCACGGCATCAACGCGCTGCAACGCCGAAGCCTCCTGCCAGAGGCGTTCGATCGAGGTCGGATTGCCGAGGTCGCCCTGGATGATGCTGTGGCCGCCCCCCTTCATGGCTTGCCGGGTCGCTTCCGCTGCCGCCCGGTCAGAGTGGTAGTGCAGCACGACCGTGACGCCACGCAGGGCCAGCGCCTTGCAGATAGCTGCGCCAATGCCGCCCGAAGCACCGGTCACGAGTATGTGCGTCATGCTTCAAGACTCCGTCATGAATGCTGGGTCACGAGCTCGTCGCGAAGATTGTCCCGATAGCGCTGGAGGTCACCCGTCATCGTATAGTCACCGGCGTGTGGACTCGAGCGTCAGTATGCCGCCGACCCCGGCACTGAGCTATCGTCTGTCATGAGGTGATCGCATGGGTTCTGGTGGACAGAGCGTAGCGCCTGCACCGCACGATTCGCGGCCGCCGGTGGCCGTCGCTGCGAACGGCACCCGACCGAAGATTGCCGCGAGTCTGCCGTCACTGAGCCTCGCCGCGCTCGGCGTGGTATTTGGGGACATCGGCACCAGCCCGCTGTACACCCTGAAGACGGTGTTGAGCCTCGCGGGCGACAGATCCGATGCATTCACCGTGCTCGGGTCGCTGTCGCTGGTGATCTGGACGCTGATCATCATCACCTCGGTGAAGTACGTGGCGTTCGCCATGCGCATCGACAACGACGGCGAAGGTGGGATTCTGGCCCTGATGTCCCTGTTGAGCGTGAGACGCGGCCGTCGTCCCACCATCGTTGCGGTCGGTCTGTTCGGCGCCGCCCTGATCTACGGCGACGGTGCCATCACGCCGGCGATCTCGGTGCTCTCTGCACTCGAGGGCCTGAAGATGGTCGCGCCCTCGTTCAATGCCTACGTACTGCCGGCTGCCGTTGCGGTGCTGATCGGCTTGTTCGCACTGCAGCCCCAGGGCACCGCCAGGATCGGCAAAGCGTTCGGACCGATCATGGCGCTTTGGTTCGTGGTGATGGGCGCGCTCGGGGTCTGGGGTATTGCCCAGCACCCATCCGTACTGTGGGCGCTGGATCCGCGGCACGGCATCGAGTACCTGTTCGCCGGCGGCGTCACCAGCTTCCTGGTGCTCGGCGGGGTATTCCTGTGCGTTACCGGGGCCGAGGCACTCTACGCAGACATGGGCCATTTCGGCGCAACGCCCATCCGCCTCACCTGGAGTGCCCTGGTCTTTCCGTGCCTCATGCTGAACTATGCGGGGCAGGGAGCGCTCGTGCTCGGCGGTGCGCCGACGGCGGACAACATCTTCTTCAGGCTGTGCCCGCCGGCGACGCTGCTGCCGATGGTGATTCTGGCCACCGTCGCCACCATCATCGCCAGCCAGTCCATTATCACCGGCGCATTCTCGATGACGCGTCAGGCCATCCAGCTGGGCTGGATGCCGCGGCTGCCGATCAAGCAGACTTCTCAAGAAGGTTACGGCCGGATTTATGTCGGTCCGGTGAACTGGCTGCTGATGCTCGTTACGCTCGCACTGACGGTGGGCTTCGGCAAATCCGACAATCTCGCCGCGGCGTACGGTATCGCCGTTTCGGCCACGATGCTGATGACCTCGGCGCTCCTATTCATCGCCATGCGCGAGATCTGGCGCTGGAGTCTTGCCGCGGCCGGTGCAGTGGCCGGCGTCTTTTTCGTGGTGGACGCGGGCTTCGTCGCGGCGAATCTCATGAAGATTGCTAACGGCGGATATGTGCCGCTGGTGCTGGCCGCTGTGGTGTATGGCGTGATGTGGGTGTGGCATCTGGGGTCGCAGTCCGTGTCGGCGCGCATCCAGGAGCGCCTGGTGCCGATCGGTGAGCTGTTGCGGCAACTCAGCGAGCGACATATCCCGCGTGTACCGGGTACGGCGGTGTTTCTCACGCGCGCGCAAAAGGACGCCCCACCGGTGCTCGTCTGGCACATCAAGCACAATCGCGCCCTGCACGAGCGCGTGTTCATACTCACTGCCGTGGTCGAATCGGTCCCGTGGATACGTCGCGGCGGCCGGCTGCAGGTGGAGGAAGTCGCGCCGGGAATGTGGCGCGCCACGGCCCGCTTCGGCTTCATGGAGCGGCCCGACATCCCGGCTCTGCTGCGGCAAGCCAATACACTGGGATGCAAGCTGAAGCTGGATGATGTCACCTACTATGTGGGCCATGAAACCGTGATCCCCCGCCACGACGGCAAGGGCTTGCCGCACCTGGTGGAAACCCTGTTCGCCTATCTGCAGCGCAATTCCATGCACGTGAGTGATTACTTCCGATTGCCCGCGGACTCGGTGGTCGAGCTGGGACGGGAGATCGCAATCTGAGGCGCGGTGCCCTCATTGCGCACCATAAGTTTGGGGAGCGATAAGATGCATCGCGTGAACAGGTGCGTGGCGGTCCTGGGTCGCAGCACAGGAGCCGTACTCCTCTACGGCATGCTCGCGAATCCTGCCGCAGCGCAGCCCGCGCCCGTTACGGCGGTGCTCGACGCGCTCAGCTCCGTGCATCCCTTTGGCGAGGTCGCGATCTCGCCAAACGGAAAACGCGTGGTCTACGGCAACGTGGTTGCGGGCAAGCGTGGCGGGGCCGAGGTCGAGGTGTCGGCACTCTGGATAGCCCATGCGAGCGACGGCTCCGGCGCGGCTCGGCTGACGGCTTGCCCAGGCTCAGTGTGCGACGAGCACAGTGCTGCCTGGTCGCCCGACGGGACGCGGGTCGCGTTCGTCACGACCGATGCCACGGAGCAAACGCAGATCGCGGTCGCCACGGTCAGCGATCGCAACGTGAAGATCATCACGAGCGCACATGGGCCGCTGGACACGCCCCGCTGGTCTTCCGACGGCAGCCGCATCGCCTTTCTCTACTCCGAGGGTGCCCCCAGGACGCCAGGGCCCCTCAATCCGCTCGCACGCGACGCAGGTCTGCTCTCCTCCACCGTGTACGAGCAGCGGCTGGCGTTGATTTCCGCGCGCGGCGGGGAGGTGGCATTGCTTGGCCCGACGGATCTGAACATCTACGAATACGATTGGTCCCCCGACGATAAGCGTTTCGTGGTCACGGCCGCGCACGGCTCCGGGGATGACAACTGGTGGATCGCCGAGCTCGACCTGCTCGATGCGCAAAGCGGTGCGTTGACCACTCTCCTGAAACCGCACCTGCAGATCGCCTCGCCGCGCTGGTCGGGAGATGGCACGCGCATCGCCTACATCGGCGGCCTCATGAGCGATGAGGGCATCACCGGGGGTGACGTCTACGTGATGCCGGCCGCCGGCGGAGCGCCCGTTAACGTTACTCCAGGTCTGGCTGAGTCCGCACAGACGATTACCTGGAATGCTTCCGCAACGCGCATCGTGGCCACGGAGTTTGCCGCGGGCGACGAAGTGCTCGCCAGTATCGACGTGGACTCGAAGTCGCAGCGCGAGCTGTGGCGCGCCCCGCAGATGATCTGGGCGAATTGTCTGCTTGGCTTTACGCCAGGCGACGCGGGGCTATCGCTTTCAAAGAATGGGGCATTCTCGGCAGTCATTCGGCAATCGTACACCTCGCCACCTGAAGTGGAGACCGGGCCGCCGGGCAAGTGGAAGCCCATCACCAGGGCCAACGCCGGCGTAAAGCCGATCACCGGCAAGGCGACGAACGTGTTCTGGAAGAGCGACGGCTTCGGCGTTCAGGGAATGCTGATCGAGCCGCCGTCGGTCGTGCAGGGAAGACGCTACCCTCTGGTTGTCGAGGTGCACGGCGGCCCGGCGTACGCGCACTACCCACTCTTCCCGGCCCACCCGGATTCGTTTGATGCGCTCCTCGCGAGCCAGGGCTACTTCGTGTTCAAGCCCAATCCGCGCGGCAGCTACGGGCAAGGCGAGGCCTTCACACAGGCCAACGTCAAGGACTTCGGCTACGGCGACCTGCGCGACATTCTCAGCGGCGTGAACACCGCGCAGAAGGCGGCACCGATCGATCCTGAGCGGATCGGGATCACCGGCTGGAGCTACGGCGGCTACATGACCATGTGGGCCCTGACGCAAACGGACCGCTTCAAAGCGGCGGTCGCCGGCGCAGGACTCTCGGATTGGCTCAGTTACTACGGCACGAACAACATCGACACGTGGATGATTCCCTACTTCGGCGCCTCGGTTTACGACGATCCGAAAGTGTACGAGCGCAGTTCACCGATGACGTTCATCAGGAACGTGCACGCCCCGACTCTGATCGTAGGCGGCGATCGCGATGCGGAGGTGCCGGTCACGCAGTCCTACGAATACTGGAACGCGCTGCGGCGGCTGGGCGTAAAGACCGAGTTCGTCGTTTACCCCGACGAGGGTCATTTTTTCTTCAAACGTGCCGATCAGGTCGACGTCGCTTCGCGCCTCCTCAATTGGTTCGATACTTACCTGTAAAGCGCGGGCCGCTCGAGCCCCCCCTGTCCCACAACCCCGATAGCGAGCGCAACTTCGCCGCCCGCGCCGACCGGCGCGTCGAAAGACGGGAAGTGTGACCCACATCTCCATATCTGGTTCTCCAGCAGCCTGCCTCGTGGTGGTATCTTCTTACACACATCCCGGGAGCGCCGATCGTCGTGAGTGTGGAGGCAAGAGCAGAGACGATGACCGAGATCTGGCCGCAGTGGCAGAACCAGGTCATCAACGGGGTCTATCCCTTGCGCCGCTTTCTGAGCGGCTCAGACCACAGCGCGGTATTCCTTACTGAATGCAAGGCACAAGACGTTCCTACTGCCGCGATCAAGCTCATCCCGGCTGCGCGGGCACTGACGGAGGCTCAGCTCTCGCACTGGATGACGGCTGCCGGCCTCTCCCATCCCCACCTGATTCGGCTTCTCGACGCAGGTCAGTGCCAGCTCGGGGGTCAGCAATTTCTCTTCGTCGTAATGGAATATGCCGAACAGAATCTATCTCAGGTCCTTCCCCAGCGGGCCCTGACTGCCGAGGAAGTGCGGGAAATGCTCGGCCCCACTCTCGACGCCCTGGCTTTCCTGCATCGCAGAAACCTGGTGCAGGGCCGGCTTAAGCCGGCAAACTTTCTGGTGGTCAATGATCAACTGAAACTGGCGAGCGATACCATCCGTCCCGCCGGTGAACCCAGGGCAATCATCGCTAAGTCTTCCCTCTACGATCCTCCGGAAGCAAAAAACGGCATAACTTCCGCGGCCGGCGACATCTGGGGTCTCGGTATAACCATGGTTGAGGCTCTCACCCAAAGCCTTCCGTGGCCTGGTGAACAAGCCGAAACGGCCTCCCTGCCCACGACTCTTCCTCCGGCATTCGTGGACACCGTACAGCGATGCCTGAGTCACAACCCCGCCAGCCGTCCGACGGCCGCCGATTTGGAAGCCCAGTTCAAGGGCGCGCCACAAGCTCCCGTGGCTTCTGTGCCTCAGGTTGTCGTTCACGAAGCGCCGGGCCGAGCCGCCCCTCCACAGGAGTCGCCCAAACAGCGCTGGCTCGTGCCGGCCATCATAGCGCTGGCAGTCCTCATACTATCGGCCGCAGTTTGGGCTGGCTTGGGTCTGTTTCAGAACCATCCCAAGTCGCAATCGGTTTCAAGTACTCCTCAGACTTCTCCTACCCTTCATACTTCTTCTGTTCTTCAAGCTTCTTCGCAACAAACTGCCGGCGCGCCGGCCGCGGCTTCGCAGATTCCCGCAACGCCTCTGTCAGTGCCTCCCAAGGTCTCCGCTCCTTCGGCCAGCGCGAAGTCAGTGGAGCGTAAGCCCACGCCCTCGCGCCCTGCTTCTCATCGGCCGGATCAACCCGCACAACCGTTGGCGGACGCCTCACCCTCCGTAGTCCATGAACAGATTCCCGCCGTTCCGCACGGCGCACGTCGCACGATTCACGGCCATATCAAGGTCGCGGTGCTCGTGAACGTCGATCACTCGGGCAATGTCACCGACGCGATGCTGCAAAACCCGGGGCCAAGCTGGTATTTCGCCCGCCTGGCAAGGGACGCCGCCAGAAAATGGAAGTTCGCCCCAGCAGACGATAAAGACTCTCGGCAGTGGCTGTTGAGGTTCGAATTCGCTCGCGGCGGCACCACCGGACACGCCACCACCCCGCGGACCTAGTCCCATCACGCCGCCCGCCGCTCCCGGCGGGTCGTCCTTACACCGAACTACTGAGAATAATTCTTCGCAGGAGGTGCCTGTGGCACTGTGCCTGGTCTTCGGCGCAGTGGCAGAGGAGCGTCACGCGACCGGCGGTAGCGAGTTGCTTGACGAGGCGCAGCGTGAACTTCTGGCCGTGGTTCCTGATGGTTCGGCTGCGCTTGTCGATCGGGCCATCAAGGTATAACTCCTTTTGATATTCGCGGGAGAACCGGGCCCACGAGACTTTGCCGTCCTGAACGGCGGATAGAAGGCGCTCGCTCGGACCCAGGTTGGGCATCCAGACGTCGTACCGGGATGCTGGCAGACCGCGCCCGCGGAATCGCGTTACTAAAATTCGAAGGCCATCACTCTTGCGATTGATGGGGGTCCGGACACTCTTCGTTCTTAGCATCGACCGTCACTCGGGGAATAGGCCGTGGCCAGCGCCGCATCTGCGCGATCGATGCCACTCAAGGTCCAGCCGTTTTCAGCTTCTCTTCCGCATAAAGCGATAGCTCGATCATGCGTTCGAGCAGCTGCTCCGGGGGAACACCGGTGAAGTTCTTCAGTACGAGCTCCTTCACATAGAGGCGTACGAGATAACGGAGTTGCAGCG
>WNFR01009138.1_pt1 | contig 10007 bp, 9 predicted proteins | sample 5400221 | NCBI WGS metagenome assembly WNFR01 (sample SAMN13153357, study PRJNA577476) | soil metagenome | isolation source: 40 cm soil under Madrone tree | place: USA:California | collected 2016-06-14 | reverse complement strand
GCGGCAACGTCGAGTCCGCGAGCGTCGTCACCGATCGCGATACCGGCCGCTCCCGCGGCTTCGGTTTCGTCGAGATGGCGACGAACGAGGAAGCCGAGTCGGCGATCAGCAAGCTCAACGGCACGAGCCTGGACGGCCGGACCATCCAGGTCGAGAAGGCCAAGAGCCCCGGCGCCGGCGGCGGCGGCGGCGGCCGCGGCGGCTTCGGTGGCCGTGGCGGCGGCGGTGGCCGTCCGGGCGGCGGGTACGGTGGCGGCGGCGGTGGCAGCCGCGGCGGCGGCGGCGGCCGCTGGTAATTTAGTTGTAGCGGAGCCGTGAGGCCGGCTCGGGCCGTGGGTGGCCTATTCTCGATGGCCTCCGGCTCCGCTCAACGTCCTGCAACCGTCCTGCACACCGAATCGTCAGTCGGGTTCGGTGGGCAGGAGATGCGAATCATCGCTGAGTCGCGCTGGCTGATCGCGCACGGCTGGCCCGCGACGATCGTCGGCCAACCCGGCGCTCGCCTGCTCGCCGAGGCCGAGCGCGCGAGCGTGCCCACGCTCGCCGTGCGCATGCGCGGCGCCTGGGACCTCGCCGCGGTCGCGGCGCTGCGTCGGCTGATCCGCGCCCACGACGTCGGCCTCGTCCACACCCATTCGTCCGTGGACGCGTGGGTGGCGGGCCTCGCCGCGCGCTCGCTCGCCATCCCCGTCGTCCGCAGCCGTCACGTCACCATCCCGATTCCTCGGCGCCGCGCGCTCGTCTACCGGCTTGCCGACCGCGTGATCACCAGCGGCGAGGCGGTGGCGGCCATCGTGCGCGGCGCCGGCGTGCCCGCCGACCGCGTGGTCGCCATCGGCCCCGGCCTCGACACCGCGCGCTTCCATCCGAACGTCTCGGGCGCCGGCGTGCGCGCGGAGCTCGGACTGCGCGGCCCCGCCGTCGGCCTCGTCGCCAACATCCGCGGCAGCAAGGGCCACGCGTATTTCCTCGAGGCCGCGCGCGTGGTGCTGGCCGAGCGCCCCGACGCGCGCTTCCTGATCGTCGGCGACGGCATCGGCTTCGACGACGTGCAGCGCCGGGTCAAGGAGATGGGCCTCGAGCCGCGCGTGGTGATGACCGGCTTTCGGCGCGACGTGCCCGAGATCATGGCCGCGCTGGACGTGCTGGTCCTGCCCTCGCTCAAGTCGGAGGCGATGTCGCAGGTGATCCCGCAGGCGCTGGCCGTCGGCACGCCGGTCGTCGGCACCACCGTGGGCGGCACCCCCGAGCTGGTCCGTGACGGCGAGACGGGCCGGCTGGTGCCGCCCGCCGACGCCGCCGCGCTGGCCGGCGCCATCCTCGACTTCCTGCGCGATCCCGAGCGGGCGCGCGCGCTGGCGCGGCGCGGCCAGGCCCTGGTGCTCACGCAGCACTCGATGGACGCGGCGATGGCGCGGACGCTGGCCGTGTACGACGCCGTGGGCGCCCCCGCGAAGGTTCATTGACTATATAGCAATATTGCTATATTAACGTTGGCGTGTCCGAGCCACGCCGGCGCTTCGAGCTGCAGACCCTGAAGGCGGACTTCTTCAAGGCGCTCGGGCACCCCACCCGCGTCCGCATCCTCGAGATGCTTCGCCACGGCACCCGCAGCGTGCAGGATCTGCAGCAGGCGCTCGCCCTCGATCAATCGATCGTCTCCCAGCACCTGGCCCGCCTGCGCGCCAAGGGTGTCGTCGAGGCCCGCAAGGAGGGCACGACGATGCACTACACGATGCGCGATCCCGCCGTCGGCGAGCTGCTCGACGTGGCGCGGCGCATCTTCAGCCGTCACCTCGAGGGCACGCAGACGATGCTGCGCGAGCTGCAGCGCGAGCAGCGCGTGACGCGGCGGCGCTGACCACGTGCTGCGCCAGCTCCGCGTCGCCCTGCGCACCGGCGTCGTCACCGAGCCGCCCGCCCGCGAGGCGGAGATCGAGCGCCTGGGCGCCCGTCTCTCCGACGAGATCCGCGCGCGCTTCGGTCGCTCGCTCGCCATCCGCCAGGTCGACGCCGGCTCGTGCAACGGCTGCGAGCTGGAGATCGGCGGCCTCACCGGCCCGCACTACGACCTCGAGCGGTTCGGTCTGCACTTCGTCGCCTCGCCGCGCCACGCCGACTGCCTCCTGGTGACCGGACCCGTCACGCGCAACATGGCGGAGGCGCTGCGCCGCACCTACTACGCCACGCCGGATCCGAAGATCGTGATCGCGGCCGGCGACTGCGCGGGCGACGGCGGCATCTTCCGTGGCTCGTACGCCGTCATCGGCGGCGTGCGCGAGATCGTGCCGGTGGACGCGCTGATCCCCGGCTGTCCCCCCTCGCCGGCCGCGCTCCTCGCCGGCCTCCTCGACGCGCTGGGACGCCCGCGCTGATGTCCGCCCTCGTCTACGCGCTCACCGCCCTGCTGGGCGCGGCGGCGGCGGCGGCCGGCGTCGCCGGCATGCTCGGGACTCCGTGGGCTCTCCGCATCGACTGGCTGGTGCCGCTGGGCGGCATGGCCCTCGAGATGGACCCGCTGGCGGGATTGTTCGTCGCGCTCGTCGGCGCCGCCGCGGTGCCGGTGTCGGTCTACGCGATCGGCTACGCGGGTCGGGAGCGACGGGGCTGCCTCGCCTACGCCGTCTTCGTCGCCGCGATGCTCGTCGTCCCGCTCGCCGCCAACGTGATGACGTTCGCGCTCGCGTGGGAGCTCATGTCGCTGGCCTCCTACGTGCTCGTCCTCGACGGCGCGCGCGCCGGACGCGAGCCGGCGGCGTCCGCGCACGCGGGCTGGGTGTATGCGGTGATGACGCACGCCGGGCTCGCCTGCCTCCTCGCGGGCATGCTGCTGCTCACGGCGTGGACGGGCAGCGCGCGGTTCGCGGACTGGGCGGCGGCGCCGACGCTGAGCGCCGGGGCCCGCTCGCTCGTGTGGGCGTTGCTCGCCCTCGGCTTCGCGGCAAAGGCGGGCGGGGTGCCCCTGCACGTCTGGCTGCCGCTCGCGCATCCCGCCGCGCCCAGTCACGTCTCCGCGCTGATGTCGGGCGTGATGATCAAGCTCGGCGTCTACGGCCTGCTGCGCGCGAGCTTCGTCTGGCTGGCGCCCGCGCTGCCGTGGTGGGGCGCGACGCTGCTGCTGGTGGGCGCGGTCTCGGCGGTCACCGGCGTGCTCTATGCGATCGTCGACCGCGACCTCAAGCGGCTGCTGGCGTTTTCGTCCATCGAGAACGTCGGCATCGTGCTCGTCGGCACCGGCGCCGCCGTCGCCTTCGCGGCGGCCGCGCTGCCCGCGCTGGCGCTGCTGGCGCTGGCCGCCGCGCTCTATCACGTCGTGAATCACGCCGCCTTCAAGAGCCTGCTGTTCATGGCGGCCGGCGGCGTCCTGCACGGCACGGGCACGCGCGACATGGAGGCGCTGGGCGGGCTGATCAAGCGCCAGCCGTGGACGGCGGCCTGCTTCCTCGCGGGCGCCGTCGCCAGCGCGGGGCTGCCGCCGCTCAACGGCTTCGTGAGCGAGTGGCTGACCTTCCAGGCGCTGCTGCAGAACATCCGGCTGCCGCAACCCTCGATGAACCTCGCCTTCGCCCTCGCCATCGCGGGCCTGGCCCTCGCCGCCGGCCTCGCCGTCGCCGCCTTCGTGAAGGCCTTCGGCATCACCTTTCTCGCGCTGCCGCGCAGCGACGCCGCCGCCGGCGCGCACGAGGCGCCCGTGCCGATGCGCGTGGCCATGGTCGCCACCGCGGCCGCCTGCGCCGGCCTCGCGCTGGGAGCGTCCGCCATCGTGCCCGCGCTGGCGGCGGTGGCGGCGACGCTCGTGCCGGCGCCGGCGCCGATCACCGTCGGCGCCTGGCTGACGCTGAACATCTCGGGCGACTTCGCGAGCCTCTCGATGCCCGCCGTCGCGCTGGCGCTGGCGGGCGGCATCCTGCTGCCGGTCCTGCTGCTCGTCGTGGCCCGCGCGCGCCCGCGCGTGCGCCGGTACGAGACGTGGGGCTGCGGGCGCCTGCTGCAGACGGCGCGCATGGAGTACACGGCCACCGCCTTCGCCGACCCGTTCACGCGTGTCTTCGACTTCTTCTATCGGCCGGCGGCGCGGCTCGACGTCGACGCGCATCCGGAGTCGCGGTTCTTCGTGCGGCGCATCCGCTACGAGAACCCGACGCGCTTCATCGTCGACGAGTGGCTCTACCGGCCGCTCGGGCGCGTCCTGCGCGCCGCCGCGCGGCGCGCCGCCGTCGTGCAGTCGGGCAGCCCGAATCTCTATCTCGCGTACGTCCTGGTCGCGCTCCTCCTCCTGCTGCTGGTGGCGTGATGGACGCGCTCTTCCTGTCCGTGCTGCAGGCGCTGGTGATCGCGCTGGGCGCACCGCTGCTCGTCGGCACGCTGCGCACGCTGAAGGCCCGGCTCGTCGGGCGCCGCGGGCCGGCGCCCTGGCAGCCGTTCCTCGACCTCCGGAAGCTCTTCGGCAAGACGCCGGTGGTCTCGGAGACGACATCGTGGATCTTCCGCGCGACGCCCTACGTGCTGGTCGGCGCGATGCTGGTGGCCGCGCTGGCCGCGCCGGTGCTGACGTCGCGCCCGCCGCTGGCGTTCGCCGGCATCCTCCTGCTGATGTCGCTCTTCCTGCTCGGTACCTTCTTCCTGGCGCTGGCCGGGCTCGACGCGGGCAGCGCGTTCGGCGGCATGGGATCGAGCCGCGAGGTCACGGTGGCCGGCCTCGCCGAGCCGACGGTCATGCTCGCCGTGTTCGCGCTGGCACTGCGCGCCAGCACCACCAACCTCGGCGGGATCGTCGAGCGCGTGACGATCGAGCCGCTGCTCGTCGTCAACCCGGCGCACCTGCTGGCCTTCGCGGCGTTCTTCATCGTGATGCTCGCGGAGACCGGGCGGCTGCCCGTCGACAACCCCGCCACGCATCTCGAGCTCACCATGATCCACGAGGCGATGGTCCTGGAATATTCCGGGCGCCACCTGGCGCTCGTCGAGTGGGCGGCGGCGATGAAGCTCTTCGTGTTCCTCACGCTGCTCGCCAACCTCTTCTTTCCGTGGGGCGTGCCCGCCGACGTCACGCCGCCGGCGCTGCTGCTCGGCCTGCTGGCCCTGGCCGGCAAGCTCGCGCTCCTGGCCATCACGCTGGCCGCGCTCGAGACGGCCATCGCCAAGCTGCGCCTCTTTCGCGTGCCGGAGCTGCTCGCCGGCTCGTTCGCGCTCGCCGTGCTGTCCGTCAGCGCGGTCTTCCTGCTTCGATGACGGCCGTCGCGAACCTCCTGACGTTCGTCGCCCTCGGCGTGACGCTCGTGCTCGTGTGGCGGCAGTCATGGCGCGGGCGCGTCCGGCTCTTCGTCGTGCAGTCCCTGCTCCTGGGCGCGCTGGCCACGGCCATCGGACTCCTCGCGGGCCGCCCGTCGCTGCTGCTCGTCGCCGCGGTGTTCCTCGTGGTGAAGACGTGGCTGATCCCACGCGTGCTCTGGCGCATGGCCGCGGGCGCCCCGCTGCGTCCGGTGCGGCCGGGCCGCTCGGCGGGCATTCCCGTCCTCGTGGCGGGCGCCCTCGTCGTGGTCGCCTACGTGATCATGCTGCCGGTCAGCGGTGTCGCGTCCAGCGCGCTGCCCACGCGCGGCGCGATCCCGCTCGCCTTCGCCATGGCCCTCATCGGGCTCTTCGTGTGCGTCACCGGCCGCGACGCGCTCGGCCAGGTCACGGGCTTCCTCGTGTTCGAGAACGCGATCTTCGCGCTCGGTGTCGTGGCCACGTACGGGATGCCGGGCATCGTGGAGGCCGGCGTCTTCCTCGAGGTCCTCGTCGTGGTCTTGCTCATGGAGGGCGTCGTCGTGCAGATGCGGCGCGAGCACGACTCGCTCGACGTCGACCGGCTGCGGGAGCTGCGCGGGTGATCGTCCTGCTCGTCGCGCTGCCGCTCGCCGCCGCCCTGCTCCTCGCCTTGGCACCCGCGCGCGCGGCCGCCGTCGTGCACGCCCTCGCCACGCTGGCCACGCTCGGCGCCGGGCTGGCGGTGACGGTCGGCACCGTGCGCGGCGCGCCCGCGGTCGCCCTCGACGGCGTGCTGCGCGCCGACGCGCTGTCCGGCTGGATGATCGCGGTGATCGTCGCCGTCGCCGGCATCGCCGCCGCCGAGGCGCCCCGGTACGCGCGCGAGGGCTCGCCGCGCCTGTTCTATCCGCTCTTCCACCTCATGGTCTTCGCCATGCTCCTCGCCGTCTCGACCGACGACGTCGGGGTCATGTGGGTGGCCGTGGAGGGCACGACGCTCGCCTCGGTGTTCCTCGTGAACTTCGAGCGCACGCGCGCCTCGCTCGAGGCCGCCTACAAGTACCTGCTGATCTGCTCGGTGGGCATCGCCATCGCCTTTGTCGGCACCGTGCTCGTCTACTATGCGGAGGCGGTGCGCGGACAGGGCCTCGCCGAGCACGTGCCGCAGGGACTCCGCTGGACGGCGCTGCTGGCGCTGGCGCCCGCGCTCTCGCCGCGCGTGCTCCAGCTGGCGTTCGTGTTCCTCGTGGTCGGCTACGGCACGAAGGCGGGGCTGGCGCCGATGCACACGTGGCTGCCCGATGCGCACAGCGAGGCGCCCGCGCCGGTGAGCGCGCTCATGTCCGGCGTGCTGCTCAGCATCGGCGCCTACGCGATCCTGCGCTTCAAGCCGATCGTCGACGCCGCCGCGGGTCCCGGATTCGCGCGCCGCATCCTCATCGCGCTTGGTCTCCTGTCGCTCGCGGTCGCCGCCGCCTTCCTGTGGAATCCCGGCAACTACAAGCGGATGCTCGCGTACTCGAGCGTGGAGCACATCGGGCTCGTGGGCCTCGGGCTCGGCTTCGGCGGCGCCCTCGGCGTCTCGGGCGCTCTCCTGCACGTGGCCAACCACGGTCTCGCGAAGTCGGTCGTGTTCCTCCTCGCCGGCCGCATCCGCGCCGCCTACGGCACCGTCGAGCTCGCCGGCGTGCGCGGGCTGCTGCGCGCGCTGCCCGTCACCGGCCGCGCGTTCCTGGTCGGCGTGCTCGCCCTCATGGGGCTGCCGCCGTTCGGCCTGTTCACGAGCGAGGTCATGATCTTCGCGGCCGGCTTCCGCGAGGGCCACGCGTGGGCCGCGGCCGCCGGGCTCGTCCTGGTCGTCGTCGCCTTCGGCGGCCTGCTGCGCGCCGCGCACGCGATGCTCTTCGGCTCGCCGCCGGCCGTGCGCCGCGCCCCCGCCGGCTGGATCGCCGCGGTGCCGATGGCGGCGGCGCTGATCGCCCTGGTGTCGACCGGGCTGGCATGGCCGCCGGGTCTGGCGGCGGCGCTCGAGCTGGCGGCGCGGGTCGTGGTCCCGTGACGGCGGCGCCCGACCTGGACGCGCTCGCGCAGGCCATCCGCGACGCCGGCGGCGACGAGGTCGTCGGCGACGCCGCGAGCAGCGCCGTCGACTGCCGGCTGCCGGCGCCGGCGCTGCCGGCGCTCACCGACCGGCTCGCCGCGCTCGGGCTGGAGCCGCAATGGATCGCCGCGGCCGACACGCGCGCGGCGAGCGGCGCCTTCACACTCGCCTATCGCTTCGCGCCGCCCACCCATCGCCCCGCCGTCACCGCGCGCCTGGCCGTGGGCGCCGAGGGCGCCGCGTTCCCGTCGCTCGCGACGCGCTCGTTCGCGGCGAGCCGCTTCGAGCGCGAGGTCCAGGACCTGTTCGGCCTCGTGCCCACGGGCCATCCCGATCCCCGCCGGCTCGCCCTGCACCAGTTCTGGCCCGAGGGCTATCACCCGCTACGCCGCGACACCGCGACGCGCGCCGACGTCCTGGACGACGGCCGTCCGTTCCCGTTTCGCCGTGTGGAGGGCCGGGGCGTGTTCGAGATCACCGTCGGCCCCGTGCACGCCGGCATCATCGAGCCCGGCCACTTCCGCTTCTCGGTGGAGGGCGAGACGATCGTCAACCTCGAGACGCGGCTCGGGTTCGTGCACAAGGGCACGGAGAAGCTCTTCGAGACGCTGCCGCTCGCCCGCGCGCCGGAGCTGGCCGAGCGGATCTCCGGCGACACCAGCGTCGGCCACGCGCTGGCGCTCTGCCAGGCGCTGGAGACGCTGGCCGGCGCCCGCGCGCCCGAGCGCGCGGGGTGGGTCCGCGTCGTACTGCTGGAGCTGGAGCGGCTCTACAACCACGTCGGCGACGTCGGCATGATCGTGAACGACACCGGCTACGCCTTCGGCCACGCGCATTGCTTCCGCCTGCGCGAGCGGCTCCTGCGCCTCAACGCGCGCCTCACCGGCCACCGCCTGCTCCGCGGCGCCGTGGTGCCCGGCGGCGTCACCGGCCCCATCGCCACCGCCGAGCTCGAGCCCGCGGCGCGCGAGGTCGAGCGCGTTGTCTCCGAGTTCGTCGACATCGCACGGCTCTCCCTCGACAACACGATGGTGCTCGAGCGGCTGCAGGGCACCGGGCGCCTGACCAACCGCACCGCGCGCGAGATGCAGGTGGTCGGGATGGTCGCGCGCGCCAGCGGCATCGACGCCGACGCGCGGCGCGACGCGCCCTTCGCCGCGTACGGCGCGCTGCCGCTGCACGTGCCCGTCTACGAGACGGGCGACGTCTGGGCGCGGACGCTGCTGCGGATCGAGGAGGCGCGCCAGGCGGCGGCGCTGATCGCCGAGGCGGCCCGGCGCGCGCCGCAGGGCGCCGTCTTCGCGCCACCCGGGCCGCTGCGGGCGGGCGCGCACGCCACCGGCCTCGTCGAGGGCTGGCGTGGCCCGATCTGGCACTGGGTTCTCGCGGCCGGAGCGGACTCGCTCGCGCGGGTGAAGGTGGTGGATCCCTCGTTCCGCAACTGGCCCGCGCTCGAATATGCGGTGCTGAACAACATCGTTCCCGACTTCCCGCTCTGCAACAAGTCGTTCAACCTGTCGTATTCGGGCAACGACCTCTAGCGCGGCGAGGCGTGAGGGGCGCCTATCCGACGTAGAGTCGGACGCCTTCGATCCTGCGAAAATGTCGCCAATTGCCGGTGAACAGGCGCAGCCGCTTTTCGATGGCGGTGGCGGCGATGAGCGCGTCCTCGCGCTCGAGCCACGGTGCCGATGTCCGTACCCGGCTGTATCGGCCGGCGATGGCGCGATTGATGGGAACCAGCCGAAAGCCACGGAGCGTCTCGACGATCGCCTGACGCTCCGAATCGCGAAGGCCTTCCTTGGCCAGCAATTCTTTGCGGGTGACGATCGAGTAGTAGATCCGACGAGTCGGATCCTCGAGAATCGACGCGTGGCGGCCGGTGTTGAAGTAGTCGATGAAGACGTCGGTGTCTATGAGGACGCCGACCGCTGCCACGCCCGGATTTCCTCCAGGAATCGCCGGTCCGGAATGCGGCGCGAGCGACGTCGGAGCATCCGGACGTATTCCACGCTGTCCTTCACGTCAGCGTGGCCATAGGGGTTGAACTTCTCCTTCACGATCTCCTCGAGAAGCGCCACCGGATAGACCCGGCGGCGCTTGGCCGCCTTGATGAGAAAGGCCTTGAGCTCCGCGTCGAAGGAGAGCGTCCACTTTTCACGCCGTGCCGTCGCTCGGGCCATGATCGTCATCATCCTCCTGCGCGATGATGACATTATACGTGCAACGTACGTACGGACGCTAGCGCGGGGCGAGAAACTCGCGGATTAGGCGGTTCACGGCGGCGGGCTGCTCGTGGATCACGATGGCGCGATGGTCGCCGGCCGAACTCCGTCAGCTGCGCGCGCCACTCGTACCAGACCTCCGGGAGGCCGTGGACGAAGACGATGGGCAGCGCCTCGCCCTCGCTGACCCGGTGCAGCGGACGCCGTTGACGTCCGCGAAGCCGTCCCGGCAACTCATTCGGGGTCGTACAGATGGCAGGCGACGTCGCGGCCGTCCACGCACGCCAGGTTCGGCTCGTCGATCGAGCAATGCGCCATGACTTTCGGACAGCGCGTGTGGAACCGGCAGCCCGACGGCGGGTCGAGCGGGCTCGGAACGTCGCCGGCCAGCACGATCTCGTCGCGGGAGTCGTCGGGGTGCGACGGCA
>WNFR01009137.1_pt1 | contig 10008 bp, 7 predicted proteins | sample 5400221 | NCBI WGS metagenome assembly WNFR01 (sample SAMN13153357, study PRJNA577476) | soil metagenome | isolation source: 40 cm soil under Madrone tree | place: USA:California | collected 2016-06-14 | reverse complement strand
ACCGCCAACATCTTTATTCTCATCGATTTGAAAGGTGAATCGACTGGATTTGATAAAGGATTTAGAATAACTTGTCTTGACATCCCGCCTCATTTTGGCCTAAAAGGTACCTCAACGTTAGCTTGAAGAAGTGGTGGGGGTTTGCCCGGGGAAGATCTTTATTTCGGCAACGTGACCTCGCTTCGGCACACTGCCGTGACTCCCCCTACCCGTTAGGCATCCCTGCGTAAGGTTTCATACCCCAAAGAAGGTGCGCGAAAGGAGCAGTCTATGAAATTGCCCTTTACCAAGAGCAATGTTTGTGTTTTTTGTGTCGCTCTACTGACTTTTTTTGCTTGGGCGGGCGGCGCCCGGGGGCAAGCGACGGCACGACTAACGGGAACCGTAAAGGACCAATCCGGCGGCGCGATTGTGGGAACGACGGTAACGCTAACGAACGAAGGAACGAACATCAGTCGGACGACGAAGACGGATGGGGAAGGGAATTATCTGTTTTCATTGGTAGGGGTAGGGACTTACCGACTAACCGTCGAGCATGCCGGATTCAAGAAGAACGTGCAAAGCGGGATAACTTTGGAAGTAAATCAGAACGGAAGGCTAGATGTCGCTCTGGAGGTTGGACAAGCGAGTGAGGTCGTAGAGGTGTCCGCCGCCGTTCCGCAGATTGACACCTCAGGCGCGGTATTAGGTAAGGTGGAGGATACTCGGCGGATTGAAGACTTGCCCCTGGTGGATCGCGATACGCTGCAACTGGGCCTCTTGCAGGCGGGTGTGTTTGCGCCGGACCCAGACGACGGTTCGGGGAACCCCTTTTCAGTGAGCGGACAACGATCGGAGTCGCTGACTTTCCTGGTCGATGGGGCGGACAACACGAATTTCCTCAACAATAGAATCGTGGTGAGCCCGAATCCCGACGCAGTGGGCGAATTCAAAATCCTGACCAACAACTATGATGCGGAGTTTGGGCGGTCCTCGGGAGGAATAGTCAACCAGGTGATCAAGTCCGGCTCAAACAATTGGCATGGAAGCGCGTTCGAGTTTTTCCGCAACGACGTCCTCAACGCACGGGATTTCTTCTTAACGGACCGCGCCACCTTCAAGCGGAACGTCTTCGGGGGTACGGTAGGCGCGCCAATCATCAAGGACAAGACGTTTTTCTTCGTGGCATATCAGGGGGCCCGGCGGCGAGAAGGACAGATTTTGCCGCAATTGACCGTCCTCAGCCAGGCGGAACGGGGCGGAGATTTCGGAGAGCTTTGCGGTGCGCCTAGCGACTTCGATGCTGGCGGAAACTGCACAAATCCCAACGGGACGCAACTCATTAATCCCGGAAATAACAGCAACTACGCATTTAATCGAGTTCCGGTAAATCCTGTATCCGCAAATTACATTGCCAAGTATCTGCCGCTTCCTACTCCGGGCCTAGCCAATAACGGATTCATTTCTTCGTCAGGCAAATCGATTAATGAAGAACAGGGCGTGGTGCGCGTCGATCACACTCTGACTAAACACGACACGCTCTCCTTTCTATACTTGATTAACGATGTGAAGGAATTCGACCCGTTTGGGATCAACAAGGGCGCGTCGACGGGAGGGAACGTTCCGGTCGGTTCGGGCTTCAATAATACGAACCGGAACCAGGTCCTCACCGGTACGTGGACGCATTCGTTTGGCAGCGGGTGGATCAACGAATTCCGGGCTTCGGCGAACCGGGCCGCTAATCTCCAAGCCGATCCGACTGACAAGACGACCCCAGCGGCTCTTGGGTTCACAAACGTGAATCCCGATGACCCAGGAGGAACGGCAGTGCCAATCATCTTCACCCCGGGTTTCAATCTTGGCCCGTCACCGCAAGGACCAACCAAGCTGCACGACATGACCTATCAGGTGCAGGATCACATTACCATCCCTCACGGGCGCCACGAGTGGAAGCTCGGAGTGGACGTCCGCCGTATCCAGAACAACTTCCTGTTTGACTTCTTCAACAATGGCAGCTTCACATTTGGCGGGGCCTCCAATGGGCCGTTGCCGGGAGGTACGTTTACAGGAGACGCAGCGGCCGACTTCGTCGGCGGGTTCCCCGGAAACTTCTTCCAGTTCTCCAGCGCGCTTTACAACATTCGTTCGACATCTCAATACTACTACGCGCAGGACACGATCAAGGTTCGTCCCCGGCTGACTGTGAATCTTGGCGTGCGATACGAGTACAACAGCCCACAATACGATACGCATAACAACATCATTGGCTTCTTCGGAGCAGGTGCGCAGTCCACGGTTTTCCCCGCTGCCCCTCCGGGCGTTCTCTATCCCGGCGACCCAGGAACGCCGAACCGTGCCCTAGTGTTCGCGGACCGCAATAATTGGGCACCGCGTGTGGGGTTCGCGTGGGACATTTTCGGCAACGCCAAGCTCGTGATGCGCGGTGGCTTCGGGGTCTTCTATGACATCGAAGACGGCGCCTTGAATCTCCAGTTCGGAGGGCAGCCACCGTTTGGAGATGTCTCCAACTTGAATCTCGGTCCGAGCGATGTTACCAACGGGAATGCTTTCGCAGATCCGTTCGGGGCGCAAGGGATCACTAATCCGTTTCCGTTTGCCTCTCAGGGGAGAGTGGGACAGTTTTTTGTGCCGAAGATTTCCTTTGCATTTGTGACCGATCCGCACTTCCGGACACCCTACTCGGAAAACTTTAATTATGGTTTCCAATACCAATTGAACAAAGACACGGCGATTGAAGCGGTCTATGTAGGGAGCCTAGGGCGCAAGCTCATCAGCACGCCAGAAACAAATGCACCGCAACCAGCCGTCGAGGCAGCGCAACTAGCGAACGGCTTCCTCAACGAGGACTGCGCCCGGCCATTTGCGGGATGTATCAATCCGACGACCGATCCTAACGCGAGCGTCCAGGACCTGGGGCTTATCTTGACGAATAACAGCGCGGGTCTGTCCGACAGCCATCAGTTGCAGATCACCGTGGATAAACGCTACAGGAGCGGATTGTCGTTCCGTGTGGCGTACACACTTGCGAAAACCATCGACTTAAGCTCCGGATTTCGTGCGCGGTCCGGCGGCTACACAGATCCGTTCAATCCAAGGCTCGACCGCGCGTTGGCGGATTTCGACGCCACGCACAGGCTGGTTATCAGCGCGAGCTGGGAGTTGCCGATAGACAAGCCATTCCGGAACAGTAATGCGTTTGCGAAACGCGTGACGCAAGGCTGGCAGGTCAACGTCATCAGCACGTTTCAGTCCGGGCAGCCCTTCACGATCTTTTCGAACAACGACAACAGCCTTCAGGGTAACTTTCTGGATCGCCCGAACTTGATTGGCAAGATTCGGACATTTAACGCGCGTCAGATAAGCTCGTTCTCCGGGGCGGCGGCAAACTGCTCGGGTGCAACGCCAGATTCGGTTACTGGCAACATTAGTGGGAACTTTTACTTCGACCCCACGGCGTTCGATTGCCAGTTTAACAACGATTTGCACCTCGCTCCGGGTTCTATTGCATCCTTTGGCAACCTCGGACGGAATACTCTGCGCGGCCCGGGCATCAACAACTGGGATATTTCGTTCCTAAAGAAAACGAAGATCACAGAATCGAAGGTGCTCGAGTTCCGAGCGGAGATGTTTAACGCCTTCAATCACGCACAGTTCCTGAATCCTGACCCATTTGGGTTCGACTCAACGTTCGGCCAGATTTCGCAAACGCGTGGTCCGCGTCTGGTGCAATTCGCGCTGAAGCTTTACTACTAACCGCGAAACGAAAGTATGAGACTTCCGAGGGCCTTCTCGTCGAGCTTGGAAAGGGAATGCCGCTCATTCGCGAACGGTTACAGCGAGGCGGTAGAGCAAGCCTACCGCCGAACGCAGGAGCTATGCTAGTCTTAAAGTGTTGCTTGGGCTGCAACGATGCGCCCGGGCAAATCCGTCGGGGCGTAGCGCAGCCTGGCTAGCGCGCCTGGTTCGGGACCAGGAGGTCGATGGTTCAAATCCATTCGCCCCGACCACTTTAAAACCCTGCCTTACATTGGTTTAGGCAACTCGTATCGTTCTTACTGCCCCCGCGTTTTGTAGACCAACGTGTACCAACTCAAAGCCAAGTCCGGCGCGTTCGGTCCACTGCTGGCGGAATGAAACGTCGTCTTTGAGTTTCGAGTACAGGTCCCCGACCTCTTCGGGCGCGTGGCCCATCCAATAGCGCTCCAAGTCTTTCGGCACGCTATTCTTTCTAAGCCACGTCAGGCGAAAACGTCGGAAGGCGTGAAACCCGACGTGCTTCGCCCACGGAGACCGGAATCACTTCCATCAATGGAAACATGGTCGAGACTATCGGCCTGGCATCAAATCATCCGCAACAATTCCTGACCATAAGCGGGGCCAACCTTGCGGATGGCATGCAAGTGGATTTCAGCACGATGAAGGGCGGTCAAGTTCTCCATCGGACCGCACCTCTCACTGGCACACACGTCGTAGCTTCGCTTATCTCCTCGAACGACTTGCCCCCCATATCGACGACTTCTCTGATGCGCAGTAAAGTCGCAGTGCCACAGGACATTGTAGACACGAAGCTGAAGGGCATTCAGATCAAATCCGATAAAGCAAAGAGCAATTCTGCAGTCGTGAATGCCGACCCGCCAACCGTTGTGCCGTTTGGCGGCAGGGCCTCATTCCAGGTCTATCAGGAGCCGGGCGGCGAAATGCATATTGAGGCACTATCCAGGGCACCCGCTACCTATCAGCCGGTTACCAATGCTGTCCTTTCGATAGCCAATGATGCCCAGTATCGCCCCGGATTTCCCACAATTCAGCTGGAGCGAGATGATAAAGATCCTTTATACCTCGCCCGCATCCGCGGAACCGCACTTACACAGCTTCCGTGCGCCGCCATAGTCAACCTTAAGCTGAATCCGCCTGTAACTTGCGATCCCACTCCGCGACCGCATGCTCAATTGCAGGCGACGGTGAGTGGCAAGATTGTCGCAACGCGTGACGTGGAATCGATGGCTACGCCTCTAGGCACAGATACGCCGATCTACGACAGTCTCGCTCATTATTACGGCGATCTATACGGCGTTCCGCCGAACTACCTGAAGAGCCAGGCCCTCCAGGAGAGTGCAGACTACACACAAAACTTCCGGTATGAATTCACAACCCTCAACGTAGGGTGTTTATCAGGCGACCTCGGCGTCAACACTGGAGTCTGCGACGGCAATGCCAATATCCCAAGAGAGCCGTGGAACCACTACGTTGTTGCCGGAGATAGACTCGGGACTTATCGTGCAAAAACTCTCGCAATTGCAGATAAGGCAGACGCACGCGAATTTCAGAAGTTTCTTTTCCAAAATGACACCGAAACGGAATTCGACCTCGATGTTTCCGTCAAGCGGACCGTTGGCGGGGTGTTGGTATTGGATCAATTTGGGGATGCCGGATATCCAGGAGAGGACGTAGCATCCGAAGTCGCCGCGCAAATTCAAAGCCCTGATGGCGCAATACTGGATCTCAAGCCTGTTCACCTGGAAACTGTTTGGCAGAGGGTTAACGCAGGTTCCAATGGCAGCAAAGGTGTGGACCCTCAGGTTGGCGTTTGCAACCCGGGTGTGACCGTGGACATCACAACCCTCCATCTCACCAACAAGCAGTTTGCCATTTGTCACAATTCGGGCCAAGTTTTCCTTGGTGCCCCACTCTTGCCAGGGCAGCAGCTTTTTGTGTATTACTGGCCAGTTCAGAAAGGAGTGACCGATTTCTTACAACAAACGGTCGTTTCCATACCTGCCGACGGCGACCTAGCCGCTAAGGCGCCATCTCTAGACAGCCTGCAAGCGCAACTTAGCAAAAAAAACCAGTTGATTTACACGAAGGGCGAGCCGTTGGCCCACTTTTTGCAAACCAATGTCGCTCACGGAACGGCCTTCTTAACCGCGACGGAAGCTGACAAAGCCGTGGAGTTCACCGTGGACCAGAGCAGTAAACCAAAGCAGCCGCGCGACCCACGCTACCAATTCATGACCACCCAGCCCTACGCCTCCTCTTCCTATGGTTTCTTTCAGCTTACTTTGCTTCCGTTTACTGCCGGCTCGTCGCAGGTTCAACTAAACAAGGTTTTTAATCCTGGCTATACGACTACATGTCCAATCGCAAAAGATTGCGCCTCGACGATCACACCCCTCTATCAGCTCATCACTCAACCGCAAACCAACTTTGATTTGGCAGGCAGTTTCCATGTATTGTCCCTGAAGGCCCTCAAGGCGAACAATCAGATCGCGCCTTGCCAACCCGATAATTGTGGCGGGGGACTATGGCAAGAGCAATGGACTCAGGTAATTAACCAGTTTAACGCAAAGGGGCGTGGTTATACATATTCAGTAATCAAAGGCCTTAAGGGCATAATTGGTTTGTCGGATATCGTGAGCAAAGGAGAGTCTGTTTTTGCTCCGCAGAATCCTAACCCTCAGTAAGCTGCTCAGTTATCTTGCTGCTGCGCATTTGTTGGCGTTGACACCGGTACAAGCTCAGTCGACCGGCTTAAAGCAGGAGGTAAAGCACTATGGCTATTCGGGCACCGATAAGCTGCTTCAATGCATCCAGCAGGTTTATGGAAAACCTGTGGCCGCCTTTCCATACATACGAAGACTTCCTGACGTTCCGTGTCCGGTTTCCCGCGCCGGAATCGAGGATTTATTGGAGAGCGAATCATTCTCCAAGTTGCTTCGAATACCGAAAGGCGAACCGCGGGGCGTTAGACTTTTTGATATTTCCAATTGGGTATACATTGTCCCCTCAATGTTCTTGCTCGCGCAGCCTGCCAATTCCTACAGAATCACTGAGGGTGCCTGGAATCTGACTAAGATTGAAACTAAGGTGGAGGCCGGGGACGACAATATTTCCGAAGGAGAAGCCCAGTCGCTCGCCCCCGAAGTTCTCAAGTTTGCCAGAATGATTCACTTGGGACCGATACCAGACCAAACTACAAAGGATGGTGAAGTCGACCTCGAAGTCCGACTGCGGTTTTACAAAACTAAGTTAGGGCTAGATGCCCCGGATTCCGTGATTACGATAATTGACCAGCCATCGCTGCTAGAAGAGGGGCGATTAGTTTATGGCGAAATGCGCGACGGAAAATACATAATGTTGTGGGATTCCCCCCTGCTTAATAGTAGGGGGGGCTTTGATTTTGAGGACGTAAACGGAGACGGTTCGAAGGAAATTGTTTGGAGGTCAGCAACGTGCAGTGCCCAAAATTGTGCACCCCGCCAGCTTGTAGTTTTCGATAAGAACGGACGCGAGATCACGCGCCAGGAGGACTGCAACACAGAGAGCGTGGGCTTTGATGAAACAGACGGCGTGTGCGCGATTGAAGGCAGCGACATTCAATTTAGGGTAATCTCTCCTTATCTCGGCCCCAGAGATCCGCACAAGCCAAAGGACATTGTGGCGAGGGATTTGTATACGCAGGGTAAGGTCCATATTTTTGCTCTCGAAAACGGTATTTACGCCCGGAGCAAGCTCTCAGCTTCCGACTTGTATAACGCCAGAAATGCAATAGCTGTTAAGGCCGCAGTCGCTTTGAATGAGCAAGGCATGACGTTGATGAAAGAGGGGAAGTATGGCGATGCTGCAAAAAGCTTCAGCGAGGCGAGCCAGATCGTCAATTCAGAAAATCCCCTTTATGACAATAACGCTGGGTATGCTTATTATAAGTCTGGAAATTATAAATACTCTGTCGGCTCGTTGGGAATGGCGATCAGGATGGACCCAAAGCGTGCCATCGCCTATTTGAATCGAGGAGACGCCTTCGCTGCGCTGTACCGCACCACCAAGGGAAGCCAAAACGATAAGGATTATTTCAAGGGTTACTGCGCCGAAAGCAGCAATTGGTGTGTTGCCGAGGCCCGGAAAGATTATGAAAAATATCTGGAACTCGCCCCCGATTCGAAGGCCGCTCCCGACGTAAAGAAGAAACTCGCCGCCCTCCCGCCCTCGCGTTGATTCCGTACCGTCCGACGTGGCTTCTTCCCGGCCTGAGGACCTTGCCGGAACAGTCGAGGCGCTCGGAAATGTCGTGCCCTCAGGCCCCCAATCGATCGAACTCTTTGTCAGCGTATTGCGTAGCGGTTCCGCAGATACCAAGCAGCGGTCGCTGAAGGCCTTAAGCAAATCGGGGAAGAATGCCTCGGCTGCTCTTCCGATGATGAGACAGTTGGCGGAAGATCCGAATGAAAGCGAAACGACGAAGAGGTTGGCGAGAGAGGCGATCAAAAATTTAGAACCTCGAAGCCACTGAAAGTCAGCCCCAAAATGGCCGACGGGATACCCCAACTATGGCCACCTCGCATCTCTATTCAAAAAAGACTTACCGGGTGATCGAAGCCGTGCTCGTGATCGTCGTTATCGTCGCAGCGGTGTATTGGTTCAACTATTATCGGATTGCCGACTTCGAGATGCGATGGATGACCGGTGAACAAGCGAATTTCCGTTCGAGAGAACCGAATTTCGATCGCGACGGCAATCCTAAGATATTGATTCTGTGGCCTGATAAACTGTTACATTGCTACCAGGCTAGTTATTCCAAAGACTTGCTAGCGTATCTGCAGAAAGAGAAGAAGTCGACGGTCCGCGTTACTTTACAACTGCATTACAGCTACGGTTCAATTTACGGAGTCACGATTTTTACGACTCGGTGATTATCATTTGCGGGACGAACTTACTGAGCTCAGACAGGACGGCAATGGAGATTGCATGAAGCACTTGGAGGAATATGCTGACCCGCCCAGGCTCGGCGGGCGCCACCAGTGTTGTGGTCCGATTCGGATATATTAACGGCAAAATGAAAATGCCAGCGAATACCGAGAAGGCCCCCCGGGCGCCAGGAGAGCCTTAGTCATTCGCCGCTGCAAATAACCAGCGCCGACTCGTATGACTAGCGGGGCGACTTCCCAAGATCTCGCAACGAGCACTTGATTGAGACCTTTATCGCACGCGGCACCATATAAGAGAAACCTGTCAAGGGCGTAAGAATGACATTGGAGGAATTTCACAGAAGCAGGTTCCCTCCTGCCGTAGTAAGAACGCAGTGCAAGTCGGCAAATCCAGCCAAATTACGAAGGCAGACCCCTCAGTTCTGAGAGCCCCAATTGCGCTGTGGACTCTGTGGACCAATTGAGGCAGGATTTTTGGGGTGGTGCGGTTTGTAAGTGCGACACCCACAAGGCTTTAGATTTTTCGACACTCCGGTTCGGGACCAGGAGGTCGATGGTTCAAATCCATTCGCCCCGACCATTTCTTTTGGAACCAACAATTTACAGACACACAATAGTCAGGTGAGCGCATGGTGCTGGACCAGGAGGTCGATGGTTCAAGCGCTTTCGCTCCGACCACTCCAAATTCTTACCTTTCATTGGTTTACGCTGCATTTATTATTTCGACGGCAACGACGGTTTGTGTACCAATGTAGACCAACTGCGGCAGCTTGCAGGAAACCTCCGGCCCGGAGCTCTGCCCAGGAAGTGCGGTTGACGTCGCATGCGTTCTCGACCCCACAATTACAGAAAAATCGTTCAGGAATCTCTGCCGACGGTACGGAGCGATGATCAATTATGACTTCCTCAACCGGGAGACGCGGGAGTGGCTTCAGAGCTCAATGGATTTGGACCGGAATGCAGTCTGTGGCCCGCCGCCTAACCTCTCTATGCAAGCACGCGCGTGTCGTGAGACGGTGCACAAAGTGCGGTCGTACGATCCGTGGCAACGCATTCTTTCGGCATATTAAGCGATGCGGAAACGCGAAATCCCAGGGGATTAAAACGAGGTTCCCTGCAGATGTCAGGCAACGGCCTTGAGACCGTTCTTGGCGACTAGCGTAAGGAGTTTTAGGGAAGCTCCCCTTGGATGCTTTTTGCCTCGTTCCCACTGACTGACCAAGCCGGTTGTAACGTTTAGATAGCGAGCGAAGACCGCTTGGCTGGCCTTCTCGCGCCGACGGAGGGTGCGGATCTGTTTCGCGGT
>WNFR01066016.1_pt1 | contig 10009 bp, 13 predicted proteins | sample 5400221 | NCBI WGS metagenome assembly WNFR01 (sample SAMN13153357, study PRJNA577476) | soil metagenome | isolation source: 40 cm soil under Madrone tree | place: USA:California | collected 2016-06-14 | reverse complement strand
GAAGATTATCAGCACGAAGAAGACTATGCCCAGAACCAGCATTGCGACTTCGCGCCAGTTGAGAATGATCCAGCCAACGTTAAGCGCAATGGCTACGGCAACGAGACACGATCCCAGCGTGATAAAGAACGCTATCGATTTGCGGCGAGCGCTGACGGCCATGTTTTCATTGTAAAGCTACCGGCAAGAAAGCAGTAGGCAGCAGGCAATCGGCAGTAAGCACGCCGGAAAAAGGTAGATTTTCCATTTACCATTTCTCATTTTTCATTTTTCATTCTTTGGGGTGAGGTCAGTACCACCACGCGGTAGCGGGTGGGTCGATAGATGGGCACTCAACCCTTGTTCCAAGCGTCATGTCGGGAAGTGAGTTTAAAGCAAACGCGAGGCCCGAGTGCTAGCCTTACCAACCCACCCGCTACCGCGTGGTGGTACTGACTTCATTTCCAAACTTCATCATTATTAAATGACTTGGCATGGTTCAATGAACAATGGTAAATGGAAAATATGCTTGGATGCTTAAAGAAAAGGCAGCAGACAGTGAATTCACTGCCTGCTGCCTACTGCCTACTGCCGACTGCCGACTGCATCCTGTTCTCTGCCGGTTAGGCCGCTTTTTGCAGTTCGCCGACTGCTGCGTGTGCGGCCATGGCAATTTGCTGTTTGCTGATTAGCCTGATGCTCCGTGCCAGCCCGAGCATCTGTAGCCCCTTTATGCCATACCAGTTGAAATCAATCTCATACCACCGCAATCCATGACGCGCGGCGCGCGGATAGGCGTGATGGTTGTTGTGCCAGCCTTCGCCAAATGTCAGCAACGCCACCCACCAGCTATTGGTTGAATCGTCGCGTGTGGCAAAGCGGCGCTTGCCCCACATATGAGTCGCAGAATTAACCAGCCAGGTGAAATGCAACCCGACAGTGACGCGGAGAAATACGCCGACGAACATCATTGGCCAGCCGCCAATTGCTAACAAAGCAATGCCACTGAGAATTAAGGGAACGAAATACAACCGGTTCATCCACACGTGCACTGGATCCTTCATTAAATCGGGGGCGTAGCGCTGCATGGTTTCGTCATCGTGCTGTTGCGCCGTGCCGGTCAGAATCCAACCCATGTGCGCCCACCAACCACCGTCGCGTGGCGTATGCGGATCGCCGATGGTGTCAGTCTTTGAATGATGGATGCGATGCGTAACGACCCAATTGATGGCGCCGCCTTCGAGTGCGAGCAAGCCGCAAAATGTCAGAAAGTATTCCACCGCTTTTGGTGTCTTATAACCATGATGCGTTAACAGTCGATGAAAGCCCATGCCGATGCCCAGGCTCCCTGAAATCCACCAAAGCAGGATCGTCAGCGGCCAGACTTTCCAGCTGATCATGAAAAGCGATATGAGCGCGCAGGTATGAAAAATGATCATGAAGACGGTTGTGTTCCATTGAATGGCGCCGCGTTTTTTAGTTTTGCCGTTATTACTGTCCATCAAATCTCCTGAAAAAGTAGTCTGAATATCTCACTTACTGAGACGCAATTATCCTAACAGTCTGGTACCTCGGCGGTTGTAATAGTTATGTAAGCAGTTGGCGCTTGTAATACTTGTGTAATCATGAAGCTGCGAACGGACAGAAAGCCGCACATGGGCCATGAAAATAGCCGTCAACTTGCAAGCCCGTAAGGGATAAGGCATTATTGAGGTGCTACTCCTGCTCTCATGCATCAACGGTGATGCGCCACGCCTTTCGCTGGTTCGGCGTCTTGGATCGTACGAGAGTTGGTAATGAAAATTTGAAGAAGCTGCTCATCTGAGCGCCCGAACGCAAGCCTTCGCTGCAGACCGTTACTCCGAAGCCACCTTAGATTCGAAGCTTCTCTTAAGGCTCCACGAGAGCAAGGAAAACTCACTTTTATGGCTATGAAACTTTATGTTGGGAACCTCTCGTTCCAAACGTCGAGCGAGGACTTGCAACAACTTTTTGCCCAGGCAGGCACAGTCGAATCAGCATCGGTAGTTGAGGACCGCGACACGGGCCGTTCTCGTGGCTTTGGCTTTGTGGAAATGGCTTCTAATGAAGACGGCCAGAAAGCAATTGAGCAGTTCAACGGCACAGACTTTAACGGTCGCAACCTGACCGTCAACGAAGCGAGGCCGCGCGAAGATCGCGGCGGTCGCGGCGGCGGCGGTGGCGGACGCGGTGGCTTTGGCGGTAATCGCGGTGGCGGTGGTGGCCGGGGCGGCTATGGTGGTGGCGGCGGTGGCGGACGCAACGACTCACCACGCTGGTAGGAAAAGACCGTGAATAGTGAATGGTAAATGGTGAATAGTCGACACGACCACGGTTTACCATTCACGTTCTCTCCCGAAGCCTGGGGCTGAAATCAAATTGAATTAACGCGCAACAACATCTATTCACTATCTAACATTCACTATTTACTAATTGAGAGGCGTTCATGGAAAAGGAAAAGATCGAAAAGCAGACTTATGCAGTTGGTGACAGAGTTGAGAAGTTATGCGAGGTGTGTAATGAAGAGCGCGGGCATGTCGTCGCATCCGTCACCAAGCGAGGATTGATTTCGCGCGTTACCTGTCCAAAGTGCAGCACGAAGAGTTCGTTCTCAAACTCGGGCGGAGAGCACTGACCCTTATGATTGGACCCGGACCTATCGAGCGGGCCAGACAATGAAACATCCAATCTGGGGCTCAGGCGAAGTTACCGCTTTGATCGAGCCACGCAAGATCGATGTGCTGTTCGCGGATCGCATTAGGCGCTTGATTCATTCGCGACCGGAAGTCTAAGCAAGCGCGCTTCGTTTTGACGCTGCCATAGTTGGAAGTCTTTAGAGATCTCCAGCTACCGGCAGCGTTTCAGTTTTTGCGGAGGCCTCGATCGCCCGCCAACGTCGCGGCAGTCTTACCTTGCCGGACGCAAACAATATCAACCAAAATGCGCCCGAAGTTGCCGACAACAATCCGGCAATCACGGTTAAGGTCCGTGGCGTGATCGCACGCAGCGACCATCCGGCGATCGAAGTTGAGAAGCTCCAAATCAATATTTCCGTCGCGCGATCTGTAGTTGATACGCGCCCGCGCAATTTGTCAGGCACCAGGCGCATCAGCAGCGTCTCCTGCACCGCAAACTCCGCGCCCAACAAAATCCGCCCAACGAAGAGCAGGACGCAGACCAGCCACAGGCTGGGCATGACACCCATCAGCGCAAAGATCGCGCCCTGAGCCAGCAAACTCCAACCAATAAAGCCGGTGATTTTGCCGCGCACTTCAACATAGGTTCCTGCGCGCCGCGCAATCAACATTCCGATAAACAAACCCATGCCGGCGGCAAAGTAGAGCGCGGCAACGGCCGAGTCGCCGCTGATTCCGTGTTCACCGGCGAACACGATGCCGCCAAGTCGATCTAATAAGCCAAACTGAAAATGCCGACAGCACAAAAGACACTGCGTTGACGATGAATGCAGCGCGATAGCCGACGTTTGCCGCAGTCCAACCCCCAAGCGCCGCGCCGAACGACATCAGCAGAAAGCGTGACGAGAACATCAGCGCGTTGCCCGCAAGCAGATCGCGCTCGCCAGTGATGTTTGGCAGCGACGCATTCTTTGCCGCCTCGAAGAAGGCGCCAAAAAAAGAAAGCAGCGCTGTGCACACATAGGCGATCCAAAATTGTTCCGGTCCATGAACCAGCAGAAATCCGAGTGCCACTCCGACGCGGGCGAGATCGGCAACGATCATCACCGTGCGGCGCGACCAGCGATCCACGAATGCGCCGGCGAGCGGAGCAAACAACCAATTGCCGAGCTCGGAAATGACCTGCCCAAACCACAATCGTCTGAACGAGCGATTGCCGCGCAGGAGCTGAAGGTAGGTTAGTGAATCCATTTAGTGTTGGTTTCAAGTTTCAAGTCTCAAGTTTCAAGTCGTAAGATTGAGTCTCATAACTTGAAACCTGAAACTTGAAACTTGAAACTAATAAAAAAGCCGCCTGACGAATTAGGCGGCTGGCACGTTACTGAAAACTGCTTAGCCTCTAACCGCCGACAAATTTTGCTGCTCGCTTTTCAAGAAATGCGCCAACGCCTTCCTTGAAATCCTGTGTTAGTCCCGATTGAATCTGCAATTTCCTTTCCAGTTCCAGTTGCGCCGCATAATCATTGGTCGCACTCGCTTCCAGCAATTCCTTGATTCTTCCAAGCGCCGCCGTGGGCGCCTGGGCCAACTTTTCGGCCATGGCCATTGCCTGCGTCATTAGCTCTGCGTCGGGAGCGACCGCATTGATCATCCCCATCGCAAGCGCTTCGGGAGCCGCCACCACGTCACCGGTCATCATTAACTCGGTTGCCCGCTTCCAACCAATCAATCGTGGCAAGATGAAACTGCCACCGCAGTCGGGAACCAGTCCGATTTTTATGAACGCCTGGTTAAAGCGCGCGCTTTCGCCGGCAATGACAAGATCGCAAGCCAGCGCCAGGTTGCAACCACCGCCTGACGCGGCGCCATTAACTGCTGCGATAAAAGGCAGCGGCGTCCTGCGGATGGCCAGTATGCATTCGTTTAGCAGTTGCAATGGTTCGTTAAAGAACGCCTCCACTTTACCGTCGCTTTCGGCCAGGCTGCGCATCTCGCGCAAATCACCGCCGGCGCAAAATGCGCGACCAGCGCCGGTCAGGACGATGGCGCGCGCGCCATCCGCTTGCGCTTGAGTAACCGCCGCCAAAAACTCTTCGCCGACCTTCGTCGTCAACGCATTCAACGACTCGGGCCGGTTCAATGTGATTAGCGAAACTGCACCACGCGCTTCGAATTGAATGGTTTCAAAACTCATAGTTGCAATGCCAAGCGCAGTTCTTTGCTGGCGAGCGATAACGGTCAACGCTTTCTCCTGTTCCTGTCTTCCGCAGGGTAGCGGTCCGGCTTAAGTCAGTTGAAGTTTGACGCTAGGTTCTTTGCGCCGCGCGATTCGCGCTAAAACACTCGCCGCAGAGAACGGGACGTCCACTCGAAGGCTTGAAAGGAACTGTGTCCTGCTTGCCACATTGATCGCAAGTGATCTCGAACCTTTCACGTTCCCCGCCGCCTCCTCTTGAGGCGCCAAAGTTTGAACGGCGCGCATCCCGGCAGGGTTTGCATCGTTTTGGATGAGTCAGGTTGCGTTCCTGATAGTATTCCTGTTCGCGCTCCGTAAAAGGAAAAGTGTTTCCGCATTCGGCGCAAGTGATCTCGATGTCTGGCATACGGCTGATTCTCCCAGAGTGCAGAACCTCGAACGTTCCACGCTCTTGCTCTTCGAAACTGGAGCGAACCATCCTGTTTGGTTTCCCTTGGCCTGCGTCAGGATGAGGTTGCAAGCGAAAGGCATTAAGTGCTCGCTTGCGGTCGCCCGAATTCCGAAACGGTCAAGTGGGGTTGAGTTTACTCCAGCGTTACGTCCGGTTCAAATTTTTATCAAGTTGAAATGCAAAACAAGGGCTGTAGACCCGCATTCCATTAGCAACCCGGGTGATTCCTGGCATTACGTTACTCGCGCAAGGCTTTGACTAATAAGTCGCGTTCTGGGGAGACTTTTTTGGAAAGAAGGTTAATTTTTGGTCGGGTCGCGGTGGCCGAGTCGCCGGCGCGGATTATGAACTTGCTTAGATGTCGCCCTGGCGATAGCGGTGTCCCTGCGACTTCGCCAGATTACTACTACCGCCTCGCCGACGACGATGTTTAGTATTATTAGTCCATAGGCTATGAGATCTAAGACATCCCGTTTTCTTTGTGCTCCAAAGTGACCTGTGAGACTAAGCGAGAATGCCAGCAGCGCCATGAACATCATTGTTACGATCCGGGCTAGTTGTGGGCGCTTCAGCCAATAAATCTCAAGGGCCTCTAACACTTTGGCGTTTTGAGGTGTCTGAGGTGTCTCGGCCAACGCGTTCTCAAAGTAATCGTTAGCGAGCCATTGGGACCAATAGTTAAATAGTAGGAACAATGCGAAGTATCCACTGAAGAACATAATGTTCCAAACCGTCAGTAGAAGCACTCCGAGTCCGATAGCCGTTAGAATCATCGCCAGGTAGACTTGGTACGTCACAAACACGATCTGCAGATTGTTAATCCAGAGCAATAGCTCATGAAAGGTCGCGGCGATCCACATGCCGATCAGGAAAGTCGCTGCGATGCCTAAGAGAATTCGCAGTATCGCTAGCGTCGTTTGCATCGTCGATCCGCTGAACACAAAGAAAGAGCGAAACGTTGGACTAAACACCAGCAATCCAGCAAAACCGAGAAACGTGAAGAAGATCAGGCCGTAGCTCAGGTATTGCATCTGATGCACGGATTGAATGAACTCCTGGTCCTTATCCGAGTGAAAGGGCTGTGGTATTTGTTCGTCGTCCATACCGAGTCTCACTAGTTTGACGCTCGCAGGGATTGTAAGGTGGAAGATAAGGAGGCTTATATCACCAATCTCAAGAGCTGAGCAATGCTGGCACTTTTAGGAAGTCTACCAACTTTTGGACCGACGCGAAAACTCAGTTAAGCAGTGGGTTCGTAACTGCCAACTCTTCTACATGGCGACGCACAGTTTCGCCAAGCGTTTGTAGGTTGTAACCACCTTCCAGGCAGGACACAATGCGGCCCTGACAGGCATCAGCGGCCCATTGCTTCACTGCTTTGGTGAACGAAACAAAATCTTCATCCTCCAGCAGCAGCTGCCCGAGCGGATCTCCTTTATGCGAATCAAAGCCGGCGGAAATTATGATTAGATCAGGTTTGAATTTACTGCGGATGTCGTCCAGCCCCGTTTCAAACATTCGCTTCTGTTCTAGGGCCGCCGTACCGGCGCGCAAAGGCAGGTTCAAAGTGTAGCCGGCGCCCCGCGCTATCCCGGTCTCACCGCGCGAGCCGGTACCGGGATACCAGGGATACTGATGGGTTGAAAAAAAGAAGACACTCGGATCGTCATAAAAAATACCCTGCGTGCCGTTTCCATGATGCACGTCCCAATCGAGGATCGCCACGCGCTCAATTTCCGGATACGTTGTTGAAGAGACAAAAACCCGTTGCTCGCTCGGCGGTCGCGTGATGGCCGGGCGGCCGCACCGGCACAAATGCATTCGTCGCCTTCCCCTGCATGATGAGATCGATCGCTTCACAGGCCGCACCCGTACCGCGCAAGGCGGCGTCAAAAGAGCGCATTGAAACGACGGTGTCCGCGTCGAGATAGCCCGTACCATCGCTGACAACGCGTTCGATCTGCTTGTAAAGCTGCGGCGTGTGGCACGCCTGAACGTCTCCCTTCGGCGCCTTGCGTGCCTCGACTTCAAGCAAGGTGGGCCATAACTGCGCATCATCGCGCAGAGCTTTCATCACCACGCTGTAACGCGAAGGCGATTCCGGATGGGCTGGGCCAGTGTCGTGCTCGTGGAACACCGGATGATGGATGATCGCAGTGGTCATTGAGAGTGAACAGCGAACAGCAAACAGTAAACAGAAGACTGTGAACAGTCAATTCTGGCACATTGGAAACAATATGGCGCTTCAATCGGGCGGTAACTCATCTTCGCATTTGCTGTTTGCTGTTTACTGTTCACTGTTTACCGCCGCTGTGTCTTGAATCTCAGCAACGAACCGTGGCTTAAGACTTAAAAGCATACGCGCTCTTTTTACCAGCCTCTACGCTGTTCCAAAATTCCTTCGAAAACTGCGAATATTCTTAACTTTATTGCGCGTTCATTATGACCGAACCTCGCTCGACGTCAGGAATGCAGATTGCCCCTATGCCTCTCGAGTTCTCGACGTGCTCTCCCAAAACCTTCTTAAGGAGCGAACACAAGGAGATGAGTCAATGAAAAAATTTACGGTCATTCTTTTAAGTTTACTAATTCTGGTCGCGACCATCGTTCCGTCATACGGACAGACACGACGTCGTTCACGCTTTGGACGTAAAGCTCGTACAGCAGCGATCGTCGCAGGCGGCGCTGGTGCGGGCGCACTTATCGGCGGCAAAAAAGGTGCGGCGATTGGCGCCGGGGGCGCTGGCCTCTACGCATTTAATCGCGGAGCGGCCCGCCGGCACTTCAAACACAGCACGCGCACTGCAGGCACTGTTGCCAGCGGCACAGCGCTTGGCGCAGGTGTGGGCGCCGCGGCCGGCCACGGTAAAGGCGCAGCCATCGGTGCGGCAGTTGGCGCGGGCAGCTCGTATCTCTATTCGCGCAGCCGGCGAGCGCGGCGTCGTTATTAACAATGAGATCTAAACGGGAACAGGAAGTAGCCGGGTAAACTTAAATTCGTTTGCCCGGTTTTCAAAATAACGACTAAATATGATTCGAAACAGGAGAAATTCAAATGGCATACGACGATGAGCAAGCGCGAAGAAGTAGGGTCGTGGTCGAAACACCCAATTCCAGGCGCGAAGTTACGCAAACGGAATCTGTTCGCAATGATCGCGGCGGCATTTCTGGTGCTACCGTTGGAATAATCGTGGTGGTTGCGATCGCGCTGATAACGATCGTCGTTCTGTTTCTGATGAACGGACAATCGACGGACACCACCAATGCGAACCTGGCAGAGCAACAGCCGGCGGCACAACAACCGGTGATTGTTCAGCAACCCGCGCAACAGCAGCCACCAGTCATCATTCAACAGCCGGCCCCGGCCGGGCAGCCCCCAGTGGTTATTAACCAACCGGCGCCTGCCGGCGGTTCAGTCCCGGTTAACAATTCAAACGACGGCGCAGTGCAGACGGCAATCGACAAGAAGATTGGCGATGATCCTAATCTCTCGAGCCTTGGAATTACGGCCACCGTGCTGGACGGCAAGGTAACGGTGACCGGGACTGTAAAGAGCGAAGCGCTCAAGTCTCAGATTGACAGAATGTTGAGAACAATCAAGGGAGTCAAACAGGTCGATAACCAGATTGTCGTGATGAGCTAGATTAAGGATGAGTACTGAGTGCTGAGTAGAAAGAAATGAGTACTGAGCGCTGAGTAGAAAGAAAAAGCGTCGCGTTCCTTCCAGGGAGCGCGGCGCTTTCTTTTTCCCAGCATTATCACTGACAACTCAGTACTCAGTACTGAGCACTTTCTCAGTACCCTTCGGTATGCTGTCGCAGCCAATCGTCAAGTTCTTCTTCTGTAGGCTCGCGACCCAGTTCCTGACGCAGTCGCTGATGCAAAAACTCATGCTCAGCGCGGGCAGTCTCACTTAGTCCGGTCGACTCATTGCCGGCGGATTTTTCGTCTTCAGAACTCATAAACTCGAATCTCCGCTGTTTCGACTGAAGTTTCGATTGTAAGGTTCGCCTCCTCGCCTGTCACCACCAGGCGGCGCCGCGCGCCGCTGGTAAAAAAGTTCACGTCCGTTATCACACATTCGATCTGGGGCTGTACCAAATGTCGCAGACCTTCGGCATGCAGTTTGTGCGTTAGCAACGCGTCGATGTCGGCCCGAATCTCGCTGCGTGTTTCGTCGTTCACCTCGAGCTCAGCAGTCGCGACTGGATGTGGCAGTAATCCCATCTCGCCATCAACGAAAATGCTCCAGATAAATCCAATGTCAAGCAGCAGACAAAGCGTCTCGTCAAATGAAAAGTAACCGAGCACAGCCGAGCCCTGGACGTGCGCAATTACGTGGTCCTGGTGCGTATTTGTTTCTTTTGTTGCCCAGTCTTCGGTCATGCGCGGTCTGAACTTTCATAGTTGAGCAAGGCTTTCGCTTTCACTGCGGCAATGCCTGCCGACAGCAACGACCCGACGCCGCCAATAACCACAGACAGCGGCGCGCCAATGAGGAATGCCACTACGCCGGCTTCAACCTCACCCAGTTGCGGCCCGCCCATAAAGAAGACCATGTTGATGGAAGTCATGCGCCCGCGCAAATGATTCGGCGTCGCCAGTTGACGAATGGTTTGTCGCAGCACAGTGCTAACAGTATCCGCGGCACCGGTAATGGCCAGCATTAAAAGTGAAAACCAAAAGGCGCGCGAAATCCCAAACGCGACGGTTGCCAGTCCAAAG
>WNFR01021669.1_pt1 | contig 10009 bp, 6 predicted proteins | sample 5400221 | NCBI WGS metagenome assembly WNFR01 (sample SAMN13153357, study PRJNA577476) | soil metagenome | isolation source: 40 cm soil under Madrone tree | place: USA:California | collected 2016-06-14 | reverse complement strand
CTCGAACCCGAGCGCATGCGCGGCCGCCGCCATCGCCTGCGCCTCGGTCAGGCCGCCGGTCTTGTCGAGCTTGATATTGATGGCATCGTAGCGCTCGCGCAGCTCCTCCAGCGACGTCCGGTCATGCACGCTTTCGTCGGCACAGACCGCCAGCGGCCTGCGGATGCGCTCAAGCGCCTCGTCCTGGCCGGCCGGAAGCGGCTGCTCGACCAGGGTAACGCCAGCTTGCGCGCATGCCGCGAGATTTCGCTCGAGATTGTCCGATGTCCATGCCTCGTTCGCATCGACGATGAGTTCGGATTGCGGAGCGGCCTTGCGCACCGCGGCGATACGCCTCCCGTCGCCATCGCCGCCGAGCTTGATCTTGAGCAACGGCCGGTGCGCGGCCTTGACGGTCGCCGCCGCCATGGCCTCAGGCGACCCAAGCGAGATGGTGTAGGCGGTGATGCAGGCCCGAGGCGCGGGACATCCGAGCAGGCTCCAGACGCGCTGACCGCGCGTCTTGGCCTCGAGGTCCAGCAGCGCGCAGTCCAGCGCGTTGCGGGCGGCGCCGGGAGGCATCGCGGCCTGCAGGGCCAGCCTGTCGAGCCCCCGTGATATGGGTTCCTGCATGGCCTGGAGGGCGGCCAGCGTCGCCTCCGGCGTCTCGCCATAGCGGGGATAGGGGACGCATTCGCCCCGCCCGGCATGGCCGCCATGGCTGACTTCCGCCACCACCGTCACGGCTTGGGTCTTGGCGCCGCGGCTGATGGTGAAGCTGCCTGCGATCGGCCAGCGCTCGATTCGGGCGGCAAGCGTTGGCGATTTGCTGGAAGTCATTTTAAAATCTGGCAATTTCTGAACCGCCGGCTTGCCCGGCGCAACCAAGTATGGCTGGTTAGGGGTGTGTTCCACAAGGCAATGGCGGCGGGGATGGGTCTTTCCTTGGCATGAATAGCGGAGAATCGGCGCAGGAGTTGGCATCGTGAACGGCGACCCGACATTGGAGCGGATTGCCCAGGGCAATGGACTTGCGCTGTGCGCTGCCGGTTCCTGGACCGCCCGCTTTGCGCCGGTGCTCGAGCAGATGGTTGCCGACGCCGAAAAGCTGACCGGGAGCCGGCCCAACATCTTTATCGATGTGTCGCAGGTCTCGAAACTCGACACCTTCGGGGCCTGGTTGATCGAGCGGCTTCGCCGCAGTCTGACCCAGGGCGGCGTCGAGGCCAAGATCGCCGGGCTTTCGGCCAACTATTCAAGCCTGGTCGACGAGGTGCGCCGGGTGAAGGCCGCCCCCGCGCTCGACACCGCGTCGGTGACGGTTACCGGGATGCTGGATCAGGTCGGCCGCAGCATGGTCGGCATCGGCGCGACCATCGTCGGACTGATCGAAATGCTCGGCGCGGTGCTGGCCGCGAGCGGGAGGGTCATGATTCACCCATCGGGCTTCCGCCTGACGTCGACCGTGCATCATCTCGAACAGGTATGCTGGCGCGCGGTGCCGATCGTCGTGCTCATCACCTTCCTGATCGGCTGCATCATTTCCCAGCAGGGCATCTTTCATTTCCGCAAATTCGGCGCGGACATCTTCGTCGTCGACATGCTGGGCGTGCTGGTGCTGCGCGAAATCGGCGTGCTGCTGGTGGCGATCATGGTGGCGGGCCGCTCCGGCAGCGCTTACACCGCCGAACTCGGTTCGATGAAGATGCGCGAGGAGATCGACGCCCTGCGAACCATGGGTTTCGACCCGATCGAGGTTCTGATTCTGCCGCGGATGCTGGCGTTGATCATTGCGCTGCCGATCCTGGCCTTTCTCGGCGCCATGGCGGCGCTGTATGGCGGCGGCCTGGTGGCGTGGCTCTACGGCGGTGTCGATCCCGAAGCATTCCTGCTTCGGCTGCGCGACGCGATCTCGATCGATCACTTCACTGTCGGCATCATCAAGGCGCCGGTGATGGCGGCGGTGATCGGGATCGTGGCCTGCGTCGAGGGGCTCGCCGTGCAGGGCAGCGCCGAATCGCTCGGACAACACACCACGTCCTCGGTGGTGAAAGGGATCTTCTTCGTCATCGTCATGGATGGCGTATTCGCGATCTTTTTCGCGTCGATCGGAATGTGACGATGGCGCCTGAAATGCAAAATGCCATCATCCGGGTCCGCGATATCTCGGTGCAGTTCGGCACCACCAAGGTTCTGGACGGGCTCGATCTCGACGTGAAGCGCGGCGAAATTCTGGGCTTCGTCGGCCCCTCCGGCGCGGGCAAATCGGTGCTGACGCGCACCATCATTGGCCTCGTACCCAAGACCAGCGGGCGCATCGAGGTGTTCGGGATCGATCTCGACGCCGCCGACGCCGCCATGCGACGCGGCGTCGAGCGTCGCTGGGGCATCCTGTTCCAGCAGGGCGCGCTGTTTTCCTCGCTGACCGTGCGGCAGAATCTCCAGTTCCCGGTGCGCGAATATCTCAACGTCTCGCAGCGATTGCTTGACGAGATTACGGTGGCCAAACTCGGCATGGTGGGATTGCGCCCCGAAGTTGCCGATCGTTTCCCCTCGGAACTCTCCGGCGGCATGGTCAAGCGTGTGGCATTGGCGCGCGCGCTTGCGCTCGATCCCGAACTGGTCTTCCTGGACGAGCCGACCTCAGGCCTCGACCCCATCGGCGCCGGCGACTTCGACGAACTGGTCAGGACCCTGCAGCGCACTTTGGGCCTGACCGTTTTCATGGTAACCCACGATCTGGACAGCCTTTATACCGCTTGCGACCGCATTGCCGTGTTAGGGAACGGCAAGATCATTGCGGCAGGATCGATGGCCGATATGCAGGCCTCACAGCATCCCTGGCTGAGGGCCTATTTCCACGGCAAGCGCGCCCGCGCTGTCATGGGTTAGTTAGAGCATGATCCCGAAAAGTGGATATCGGTTTTCGGAGAAAATCATGCTCAAACGAAAAGATTAACGACGGCGCCGATTCAGCGGAACTGGATCGGCGCCTGGTATCGGAGTTGGTGGATGGAAACGCGGGCGAACTTCGTCCTGATCGGGTCGTTCACGCTGGCGGTGATTGCCGCAGCGTTCGGCTTTGTGCTGTGGTTCCAGTCGCTCCACACCACCAAGGCGCGCAGCCCGATCCGCATCATCTTCGAAGGCCCGGCGTCGGGCTTGCGCAACGGCGGCAGCGTGAATTTCAACGGCATCCGGATCGGAGAAGTGATCTCCGTGAAGCTCGACAACCCGCGTCGAGTTGTCGCACTCGCCATGGTCGGAAACGACGCCCCGATCCGCAAGGACACCCTGGTGGGGCTCGAATTTCAGGGGCTGACCGGGGTCGCGGCGATATCGCTGAAGGGCGGCGAAGAGGCGGCCCCTCCGGCTCCCCTGGACGAGGATGGCATCCCCGTGCTGACGGCCGATCCGAACGCATTGCAGGATGTGACCGAGGCGATCCGCGGCACGCTTCAGAACATCAACAGGGTGGTCGCCGACAATCAGGAGACGGTCAAGAACTCACTGCGAAACCTCGAGACGTTCACCTCGTCGCTGGCGCGCAACGCCGAGAAGATCGACGACGTGATGTTGAAGGTCGACGGCGTGATGGGCAAGGCCGACAACCTCATGCTCGGCCTCAATACGCTGGCCGGCGGCAAGGAGGGCGGCGAGCTGTTCCAGGCGGTGAAATCGATCCGGGAACTGGCGGAAGATTTCGACAAGCGCTCGGGTTTGCTGATGGGCGATGGGCGCCGGACGCTGGGCGATATCAGCCGCGCGGTGAACAATCTCGACAAAAACCCGACGCGCCTGTTGTTTGGCCCGGCAAACGCCAGCGCGCCGGCGGAGGCAGCCAAGCCGGCCCCCGCGGCGGCGACCGAGAAGAAGAAGCCGTAGGCCCGATGAGCGCCGCGTCGCTACGGATTCAGTTTTCAACATGGAGGCACGATGCCTCCATTTTTATTTCCGCAAAATCTCTTCAGGTGGGTTCGTCTGCAGTTGACGGTTCAGCTGCGTGTGATGACGGGCATGCTGTTCCAGTTCCAGCTATCGTAGAGCACTTTCCAGGCGCCGTTTTCGCGTTTCCAGACCACCAGATACTTCGCTGTATTCTGTGTGTCGCCGGGTTTGGCGTTCGGCGCGAAATGCACCAGGCCGTAGTCCGAAGCCATGTCGCGTCCGCTGGAGATTTCGATGCGCGTGGGCCTGAAATCCAGATACATTTTGGGCGCGGCCTTGTAGGCCATTTTCCAGCTGGCGCGGATCGCCTTGTGTCCTGTCGCGATCGGCTGATCCGGCCACACCACCGAACCATCCTTCGCGTAGAATTTCACGACTCGGTCAACGTCCTTTGCGGTGGCCGCCTTGCTCCATTCCGCATCGAGCGCCCTGATGGCCGCTTTGTCCGGGTCCGGTTTTTTAGACATCGTGATGCTCCTTGGTCAGGTTACTTTTTTTGAACGGTCCGGGATTGTCGCGAAGGCTCGGCGCCGCGCAGCTCGACCAAAAGTTGCGCGGCTTCCTTCAAATCTCTGGTGTCGCGGCCTTCCGTGAACCAGTTGTAGACGGGCGCCAGCAGCGCAAGCGCTTCGGCCGGATTGCCGCGGCTTGCCAACAGGCGCGCGAGCGTGGCCGCGGCGCGAAGTTCCCACGATTTCGCGCGCTGGCGGCGCGCGACCGTCAAGGCCTTGCGCAGGGTCGCCGCGGCTTGTTCGAGGTCACCCCGCAAGATCAATATCCAGCCCCTCAGGCGCAACACCTCGGCATAGTGCGATCGCTCTTCGCCGGCCTCGATGCGAGCAACGCTCTCCTCGATGAGGGTCCAGGCGCCCTCGATGTCCCCGGTCAGCGCCAGCCCTTCGGCGCGCAAGGCCCTCAGATACCAGATCCAGATCCGGTGTCCCGTCAGCATCAGCCGCTCGATGCCGCGATCGAGCTGCGGCAAGGCCTCGGCCAAACGCCCCGCGCGGAGCCACGCCACACCACGGCTGATCTCGGCCATGATTTCGCCAAGCAAGGCAATGCCGCGCTCCTTGCCGATGCGTTCGGCCTCTTCGGTGCGTTGCAGCAGCGCGTCGGAATCGCAGATAAAGTCAAACAACTGCGCGCCGAGCGTGAGCGCGAATGCGAGGTCGAATGGATGGCCCCTGCGCCGCGCGTTGGCCTCGGTGGCTTCGTTCGCCGCCAGCGCCTGATCGGGATAACCCATCATCCAGAGGAATTGCGCGCGATAGATGCCTTCTCCGGTGAATGGGTCGGTATTGGTGAGGGCCACCAGGCCCCAATGGCGCTCCGGATCGTAAAGCCTGTGGACCTCATCGCCGGAGCTGCGCGCCGCCGCGAATTCGCCGAGCCAATAATGGCAGCCGGAAGCGGCGCGATGTCCGACAATTTCAAGACGGTCGTCGCCGAGTTCTGCGCCGGCCTTCAATAGTCTGTCAGCCCAGCGGAGAGACTCCGCCATTTGGTCCACGCACATATAGTGCACCGACAACGCGTTCAGGATCGGCAAGTAGGCCGAGCTGTGCTTGAGCGACTGCGCGAGCCTCCAGGCCGGTTCGAGAATGTCGCTGACCTCCGCCTGACCCCAACCTTGTTGCGCCACGATCATCGGCCCCAGCGCGGTTCTTAGAGCGATTTCCATACGGTCGCGGCTTTTGGACGGCCGAAGTTTCGACAATGCGGACATGCCGGTCCGCAAATGGGTGGTGGCTTCGGGCAACGCAAAGCGCTCGATCGCGGCTTCGCCGGCCCGCAGCCACAGCGGTGCGGCGACACCATGGCGCTCCGCTACGGTGTGGTGAAAGGCGAGCAGCTCCGGAGCCTGTTCGCGAGTTGCCGGCCAACGTTCCTCCAGAAGATGGGCGACATCGCCGTGCAGCTGCCTGCGTCGGCTTTTCAGCAGCGATTCATAGGCGGCGTCCTGAACCAAGCCGTGGGAGAACGTGTACACCGCGTTGGGGATCTCGCCATGGCAGGTCGCGAGCCCGGACGAGGTCAAGTGCCGCAGTCCGTTGCTCAGCGCCTCCTCGCTCATCAGCTCGAGTCCGGCGATCAGCTCATAGCTGAACTCGCGGCCGATCACCGAACCCACCTGGGCGATCTCCTTGCTCACCGCGACCCGATCGAGGCGGGCCGCCAGATCCATCACGGTGACGGCCGGATGATGGGTCCATGTCGCGTGGAATTCAGGACGCGTGGTAATGACAAGCAGCGCTGGAATATCGGCCAGCACATCGACAAAGCGCCCGAGCAGGTCCAGCGTCGTCGGGTCGGCCCAGTGGGCGTCCTCCAACAGAACCAATGTTGGTCCCGCGCGCGCCTCGGCCCCGACGATTTCAATCAGCACCCGCATCGTCTCTTCTTTGGCGAGCTTGGGTGAAACGAGAATTGTGCCGTAGCGCTCCTGGTAAGGAAGCGACAGTAGCGCCGCGATAAACCGCATGTCCTCCTTCGCGAGGCCCAGCCGGCCGACGAGACGCGCCTCGAGCTTGTTCAGCCGGGTTTCCGCATCGGTGTCGCGAACCGGAAGCAGCGCCCGTTCGAACGATGCCCTGATGGGATAAAATGCGCTATTGACGAAGAAAGGCGAACATTGAAACAGCTCGGTCCGGCTCGGTTTATTCTCGAGGCGCTCGCGAAGGTCGCTGACCATTCGGCTCTTGCCGATGCCGGATTCCCCGCGCAGCAGGATCGCACGTCCGGAACCGGTTTCCCGCACCCGCCGCCAGCTATCGGTCAGTGCCGAGATTTCCGTATCGCGCCCGACAATCGGCGTCAGGACGCGCTGTGTTGCCGCTTCGAAGCGGCTTTCCGCCCGGCTGACGCCGAGCACGCGATAGACCTTCGTAGGACCGCTAACACCCTTCAGTTCCTTCTCTCCCAGGTCCTTATATTCAAATCCGCCGCCCGCCATCCGGCGCACGCTTTCACTGACAACGACGGAACCCGGTTTGGCTACGGTCTGAAGCCGGGAAGCAAGGTTCAAGGTTTCGCCGAATGCGTTTCCCTCGCCGGAGGCAACGACAATTATGCCAGAGGCGATACCGATGCGAACCTGCAGCCGCCCGACGCCCTGGATATGCAATCCTGCGATGGCCTCGAGGATATCCAACCCGGCTCGGACGGCGCGTTCAGCCTCGGATTCGTGCGCCAGCGGAAATCCGAAGAAGGCGACGACGCCATCGCCCAGCGTCCTAAAGACATAACCCTCGTAACGATTGACGCAGGTCGTGCAGGCCTCCTCATAGGCACGGGTGATGGTCTGCAGCCTTTCGGGATCGAACTTGTAGGCAAGTTTGGTGGACCCCACCATGTCACAGAACAGCACTGTCAACTGACGGCGCTCGCCGGTCGACGTACCTGCCTGAGACACAGCCGATTTTTCGAGCGACTTTTCCTCGCCCAGCAAGTTTAGGATTCGCTTGCGCGGTCCGAATGGCAGACCGAGCTCCTTGAGATCGCTCTCCGTCAACACCCGAAGCGTCGTCAGATCGACTTCGTTTTCCTCAAAGATGCCGACGAAGCGTACGAGATCATGGGACTTCAGCCATTCCAGAAGGGAGGGAGCTTTCATGACGGTGCTCCGCTCTGGCTGGGCTGTCCAACCAATATGCCGTGCTTGACGAGCCAGCCAGCGATGGCCATTCCGGACTCCAGCGGCATGTGGCTCGACCAGAATTGCGCGATCTGCAGTGGCGTCTTGCCAGACGGCAGTCGTTGCAGCAGCGGCGCCAGCTCGCGGCCGCCGAGGAAGACCAGCGGGGCGGCGAGGCGCGGATGATGCAGGGCAGAGGCGAGACTGACGAAATCGCCATGCAGACAGGGCGTGCGGACGAATTCCAGTTCGGCAGACAGCTCCATCGGCGTCCTGGCCAGCGCGCTGAGGTCTACTGCCGCCAGCTGAGGCGACGCTGTCGCCGTGACCAGCGCCGCGCGGTCGCCCCAGAAGGGGCGGTCGCAGGTGTCGGCAACATCGCGATAGTGTGCAGCGGCCCAGCGACGATGCCGCTCCGACGCGTCGGTCAGCTGCGAGCGGTAGAAACTCAGCGCGGCGTCGGTCGATTCCGGCCGACGCAGCAGGGTGTTGGCGACGATGGCGCCGGAGAGCGCGCTTTGAATGGCCTTTTGGACGCCGCTCGAGGAAATCGGATCGATCGCCAGCGCCGCATCACCCAACTGAATTCTCGTTGGCGCGACACAATCGTTGCCGAGATAGGGCGTTGCGTCGATCGCGCGCACGGGCGCGGTCAGCTCAACGTCGCGGCAATCTTCCATCAGACTGGAACGACTGATCAGTCCTAGAAAACGTTCCGACATGGTCGAGCCGGGCGCCGACCGGAACCAATCGGGATCGACAAACACGAGCGTGTTGTAAGTAGCGTCAGGCAGCGGAACGCCCCAATACCAGCCGTCCTCGCCCGCTTCGATGCGCGGCGTTGCCGGCAGGCTTGCGCCGCGCCAATAGCCGTAGATCGCCAGCGTGGAAGCGCCGGTTTTCGTTTGACGGCGCGGCGAAACGCTGCGCCGTCCGCGGGCATCCGCCACGAAATCGGCGTCCAGAGACTTCGAGGTCCCGTCGGCGTCGATGGTCAGGCGCCATTTCGCGCCGTCCCAGATTTGCTCGAGGACGCGCGCGGGTTGATGAACCCGCACCCCCAAGGACCGCGCGCGCTCCAGCAAGCGCAGATCGAACTCGCCGCGGTCGACGAGCAGACCCTTTGCACCGGGGTCCTCGCGCAGCCTCGGTCCGTCCGCCCATTTCACCCAAACGCAGCTCACTCCGGGGAATCCCGCCGCCTCGACGGTCTCGTGCATATCCGCCGCGCTGAGCAGGGTCATGACGCCGGGACTTAAGGATTCGCCCAAATGTCGGCGAGGAAAGCGGTTGCGTTCGATCAGGTGGACCTGATGCCCGAGCTGGGCCATTCGCGCGGCGAAGGTGGTGCCGGCTGGTCCCGCGCCGATAACGCAGACATCAGCCATGGACCGTTCCCGCCAAGCCGAGATCTGCCGTTCCCGGCTCGGCCGACAGCCTGAGATAGGCCTCGAGGCAATAATGCAGCCAACCCCGGATGTAGTCGCAGGCCGGCCGGCCGCGCCGGATGACTTCGTGATGGCAGCCGCCGCCGCAGAGATAGCGCGCCCAGCAGGACTGGCAGGGCTCTTGCCGGTGGACATGCCTCGCGGCCAGCCAATCGGCCTGGCGGGTGAGATCGACTCCGTCGTCGAGCGAGCCCATGGCGCCGTCCTCGTCGCCGACAAAACGGTGACAAGCGGACAGTTCGCCCTCGGCGGAAACGCCGAGGTAGCCGGCGCCGGCGCCGCAGGGGTAGGGGCGGTGGGTGCCCCGATGGATCTCCCGCATCGCGTTGACCATGTTGGCGAAGGGATAGCGTCGGCCGCTGCGCGAAGCGCGCTCGAACTCCCGCCCGCAATCGATCATTTCGCCGAGCATAAGTTCAAGATCCTCGGACTGCATTTCGCCTTCGCCGGTGGGCGCGCTCAGCATAGGCGAAAAGCCGACGCTGTGAAAGCCGGCGGCGATGAAGGTGTCGAGCGTCCGGCGCAGCGTAAGGTTTCTTGGAGTGACCGTCACCCGCGCGGAAACCTGCATCCGTTGCTGCATCTTGAGGAGCGGCGCGGCACGTTTCATCACGGCGTCAAAACTGCCGCCGCCGCCCTTGAAGGGACGCAGCGCATCGTGGGCCTCCTGCAGACCATCGATGCTGATCGTGACGGCGAAGCCATGCTTCTCAAAGAAGTTGCCGTCGTCCTCTGTTAGCAACGTGCCATTGGTGGTGATCGAAAAGGTGATCTTTGCCTGGCGCGCGCTGGCCAGTTCCCGAGCGCGCTCTGTCGCAGCCCGCAGCACCTTGCGGTTGACCAGCGGTTCGCCGCCGAGAAACGCCAGATTGAGGCGGGCTCCCGGTTCGGCGGTTCCCACCAGCAAGTTCACGGCGCGAAGCGCGTCGGCGAGGGGCATATTTTTCGCGGTTCCACCGAACTCGCCTTGCTGGGCGTAGCAATAGGTGCAGCCGAG
>WNFR01009136.1_pt1 | contig 10009 bp, 9 predicted proteins | sample 5400221 | NCBI WGS metagenome assembly WNFR01 (sample SAMN13153357, study PRJNA577476) | soil metagenome | isolation source: 40 cm soil under Madrone tree | place: USA:California | collected 2016-06-14 | reverse complement strand
AAGAAAGCGAAGGAGCGCCGCTCAAGGAGCAGGCTCCAGTCCAGGGATTCATCCCATCCTGGCAGCGCAGTGTCCATCGTGCGGCGAAGAACCGGGCCCAGAACCGGCAAAGCGCCGACGCGCACGTGGGCCACGCGTTCGTAGGAGTAGCCAGAAATGTATCCGGGAATCCGGGCAGTCGCTTCCTGAAAGCGCCGCGGATCCTGAAGATCGGCGCGGGTCAGCAGCCGGCCTTGCGAGTCTTTCATCATCGCGCGGTAGGTGGCGTCGACGATGACCCAGCGGCCGTCGAGATGAACCTCCGCAACTACGTGCTTGGCGGTGCGGTCCGGACTGAGTAGAAGCAGGCGGCGCGCTTCGAGGCCGGAGCTGCGGGAAAGATTCAGGAAAGCGTTGGTGGCGCTGCCGCAAACTTCCAGAAGCTGGCGGTAATTCAAAGTGTCGGTGGGATCGTGGGCGGAGAGGGCGGAAGTGTCCACGGCTTCCAAGCGCGGTGGACCAAAACGCATCCAGGTAAGAATGGCTTCAACCTTTTGCTGAGGCGTAGAGGCCTCGGGGATGACGGCGTCGGAGAAGCCCTTAAGGTATTCGCGAACGGAGTGTTCCCAGATTCCCGTGCCGAGGGTTCCAAGTAGTGAAAGAGCGAGGAGTGCATTGGTCGCCCACCAGAAAATACGGAATACGCGATGGCTGCCCACAGATAAGGTCGACTCCAGAGTGCCTGAACCTGCTAAGACGTGGCGACGCCCGCCAACTTTCTGAACAAAGAATCCATTTCGCGGATGGGCAAGCCCCAGTCTAATCGTTGCACCGCAGTGGCGCAACCATTCTTCAGTTGGGTGTAGAGGTTCGGGTCGTTGAGGAGAGTGGACATCGCTTCACAAATGGAACTTACCGAATGTTGTACGGCGATGCCCGCGATGCCGTCGAGCAGGGGCGCGATGCCGCACTGGTCGGTGACGATCACCGGGGTGCCTGCGGCGACGGACTCGGCTGCGGTGTTGCCGAAATTTTCGTTTTGGGAGGGCAAGACGAAGATATCGGCGTCACGGTAAGCGGACCATTTGGGGTCTCCCGAGAGGGGACCGGAAAAATGAACTCGCGAGGGCACTCCCAATTGCGCTGCCATTTGCCGAAGGCGGGCGAGCATGCCGGACTCGTCAGGCCCGACGAAGACGAGATGTGCGGCGGTTAAAGAAGGTGGAAGCTGCGCGAAGGCCTGCAAGAGAAGATCGGGGCTTTTTTTTTGAGAGAGCCGGCCGAGAAAGAGAATCAGTTTCGCGTTCGAGGGGATGCCGAGAGATTTGCGAAATAAGCCGCGTTCGGGCAGCGAATCGGGCGGTGCGACACCGTTTCTGCGAAGGACAATTTTTTCGGCGGGAATTCCACCGGAGATCAATTCGGCTTTTTCCTGCTCGGCGGTGGCGATGACGGCCGCTGCGCCCTGCAGCATCTTTGTTCCGAGGAAACGGTGATAAGCGCGCTTCAGCAGGAGATTGCGAACGATGGGCACGAACATGCCGATGGGTTCGACGACGTAGGGAATTTTCAGCATTTGCGCGGCCGTGGCGGTGCGCGGGCCGAGGAGATCATAAAGGCCGAAGATATGGACGACGTCGAAATTTTGCAGCCGGGCACGCAGATAGCGGGGCAGGGCGGGATTCCAACTGGCTGCGTGGTAATGAAACCAGTTGGCCAGGTAGATAGCTTTGACTCTGCGGACTTCGCGCTTTTTGCCGAATGGGCTGTTTTCCGCGGACGATTCGCGGCTGAGTTCCGAGAGGCGGCGTTCGATTCCCCAATCCGCGGTGAGGACCGTCACTTCGTGGCCCAACTGCACGAGTCCTTCAGAAAGCGCGCGGACTTTTTCGGGGGGGCCGCCAAACTCAAAAAATGGCGCGTAGCTCTGCGTGACGTTCAGGATTCGCATAGTTCGCGGAGGATTTTCTTGAATCCCTTGGAAAATGTGTTGAAACGGTATTCGTTTTCCACGCGCTGGCGCCCGGCTTCACCCATGCGGCGGGCATTTTCTGGATTCGAAAGAAGGGCGTCGATGGAAGTGGCGAGTTGTTCCGTGTCGCCGTGTTGAACGACGTAGCCGGTGACACCGTCCTGGATAACTTCCGGCGCGCCGCCATGCGCCCCGCCGATCACTGGCTTGCCGTGAGCCATGGCTTCGAGGTAGACGAAGCCGAAGCCTTCGCCACGGCTGGGAAGCGCAAAAATTTCCGCTGCTTCGTAGCAGGCGGAGAGTTCGCCGTAGGATATGTCCGTGAGGAAATGCACGTGGCGCTGCACGCCGGAATCGCGGGCAACGTGATCGAGCCAAGCGCGATCGTCGCCTGTGCCGACGATGGCGAGCTGCAAGTCCGGCCAGCGAAGGAGCAGGCGCGACATGGCGAGAATCAGCGTGTCCATACCTTTGTAGCGTTCCGTAGCCAGCCAGCGGCCGACACTGAGAATCACGCGGCCCGGCGGAAAATCTCCTGGGAGTTGGGTGGGGGCAGCGCCCGTGAATTTCGTCGCAAAATCCGGGTCGAGCGCCCACGGAAGAACACGGATGCGATCGTGATCAACGCCTTGAACATTGACGAGGTGGTCCGCTGTGGCTCGGCTGGGCGAGAGGACCAGCGTGGCGCGGCAGAGAGCGTTGCGACGCCGGGAGGGCAAAGGTTCCCAGACTTCGATTCCGTGCGTGCACACGATGGTTTTCATCCCCGGGGCAAGCAGGCGCATGTAGCGGAGCAGCGGTGCGAGATTGGGATGCGCGGCCAGGACAAGTTTTGGGCGGCGGCGTGCGGCGCGCATGGCTTTCGCCGCGAATTTCAGCTTGCCCCGGTCGGCGCCGGTGAAGACGAATTCGCGGTCGCCCACGTGCATGCGGTGGAGTTCCTGCGTGTCGTTCAGGCTGAGGAAGCGGGATTCCATTTTGTGAGAGGCGGCGTACTCGCTCATCACGAAAGCGAGGTGGCGGCCGGCGCGTTGAATACCGCCCGGTGCGTTGAGCTCGGGGAAGAGGCCAATAAGCACGCGGTGAGTCTGCCAAACCCGGGAGGCGGAAGGCAAGAACTCCTTGAGGGAGGGAGTTACTAATTATCGTCGCGCGACTAGCGCGACGGCGTTGCGAGCGCGGCAATTTCCTGAAGGCTGTCCACGTAAAGGTCGGCGGGCTGGGCTTGGCGGTCGTGCTGGCCGAAGCCGTAGTTCACGGCGATGGCGAGCATCCCGGCGTTGCGGGCCGTTTTTATGTCCACGTCGGAATCGCCGACCATGGCGGCTTCCTGCGGCTGGGCGCCGAGATCTTTCAGGATGGTAAGCGCGCCGGCGGGGTCGGGCTTTTTCTTTTCGAAGCTGTCGCCGCCGTAAACGGCGAGGAAATATTTCAGGAGGCCAAGGGCTTCGAGGATTTCGACGCCCATCTTTTTCGGCTTGTTGGTGAGCACCGCCATGGGGCGGTCCTGAAGCGACTCGAGGCCTTCGACTACGCCGGGATAGGCGCGGGTCGCGTCCAGGTTGTGTTCGCTGTAGTGCGCGAGGAAAACTTCGAGGCCACGCTTGCTGTCGGCTTCAGCGGTGTCGGGGCCGAGAACGTCGGCCACCAACTTGGGCGCTCCGTGGCCGATGTAGCTTGCGATGGTGGTAAGGGGCAGAACTTCCCGCTGCATTTCCCGCAGCATGAAATTGACGGAGTTTACGAGGTCCAGTTTCGAATCGATCAGAGTGCCGTCCAGGTCAAAGAGGAAGGCGCGCACCGTGGGAAAGTTTGCGTTAGGCATAGTCCTCCATTGTAATACGGCACTGACATCCGGTTCCTGCGTGCGAGCCGGTCTTGGAAAATCAGCTCAATTTCCGAAAACGAAACTACTCGGGAGCCAGGCCCGCCGGATTTCTTTTTCTCGTTCCCCATTCGTCAACGATGGAATAATCTTCTGAAACTAGCTCTAATCTTCGGTTTGAATTGCAGGGAGCCACTTCAATGACACAGAACCTTTTACGAATCCTCGCCAACCTGAACCTTAAGCGCCTGGGCCTCGTTTGCTTTCTGGTCGCCGCTCTCGCCGTTTTAGGATTGGTTTCACTCCGAAAGGTTGGAGCTGCTGGAGAAGAAAAAACGCTGCGACTTAGAAGTTTGGAGATAGTGGACGCCGTGGGAGTGGCTCGAATGCGCCTAGGTGCGCCTGTGCCGGATCCCGAGACCGGCGGTAAAAGCTCGGCTCGGCGCAGTCCGATGGCCGGCATTCAACTCAACGACGCCAAGGGAAACGAAATTGGAGGGCTGGGAATGCTTGATGATGGCTCAACTATATTTTGTTTCGATACCCACACAGCCGAGGCTACCTGCATGTATGTGCTCCATTCTGGCGAGCGTGGTTTCTCGGTCACCGATGACCATGGCAAGGATCGCGCCTTGCTGAAGTTAGACGTCGACAAAAGCGTCTCAGTCTCCCTAAATGATGAGCAGGAAAAGACCAAGGCTGTTGTCCGGCTTACTAAGCTAGGAGCGCCAGAGATTCGGCTAACTGCCTCGGACGGTAAATTGCTTTGGGGAACTCCGCAGTCGGCAGAGCCCAAATGAGGCGAAGGCGCGCGAGCCGGTTTTGGAAAATCAGCTCAATTTACGATTAGCTAACTAACTAGGAGTTGAGAGCTCCAAGATTTAGACTGGCCGGTATCTGCATTTTGCTCTTAGGGTGCGTCTAAATGCAGATGGAGGGCTCCGCCAATATGAATTACTTCGAGCGATTCAGAGTTTTGCTGATCATACTTTGCGTGCTTCCAATCGCGACAGTGGCACAAACAAGTGGTACCAATCAGAACCCGCCCCCACCACTCGGAAAGCTGGTCGATGTGGGCAGCTATAAGGTCCATCTTTATTGCACGGGTGCCGGAAGTCCTACCGTCGTTATTGTGGGCGCAGGATTTTCATTCGATTGGGGTCTGGTTCAACCAGAAGTCGCAAGCATTACTCAGGTGTGCTCATATGACCACTCCGGAATCGGATGGAGCGATGACGGCCCGACAGACTCATGTGCGCTGAGGGTGAGCGAAATTCACGAGGCACTAAAGAACGCGGGAATCAAAGGCCCATGTGTGCTCGTGGGGCACTCGCTAGGCGCATTGGTTGCACGCCTCTATGCCGGGCAGTACCCGAACGAGGTGGCGGGCGTGGTCTTCGTCGATCATGCATTGGCGATGGTAAATCGGCGTCCTCCGCCTGGCGGCGGGGCAGCAACCCCACCACCAATGCCTCCTCCGCCGACTTCGTCTCCTGGCGGTGGAAAAACTGCGATAGGAATGGAAGACGATCCGAACTTCAGCAAGCTCTCGGCCCGCGATCGCGAGCTCCATCTTTGGGCGACCGCACAAGTCCGCGACAAAGCGGCTTCAACAGGCAACCCCCTGGACATGTTATTGGATTGTGTTGCACAGGCCGATGGAATCATCAAGGACCAAAGTCACCCGCTAAGGGACAAGCCGCTCGTTGACGTCAGCGCGGGTACCGCTCAACCAATGCCTCCCCCGGTCGCGGAGCAGTGGCGCATTAAATACGAAGAGCTTCAAACCAAACTGTTGTCCCTCTCTGGAAACAGCAAGCGACTCGTCGCTGAGAATAGCGGACATTTCATCATCATCGACAGGCCTGACGTGGTTATCGATGCGATCAGTCAGGTCGTGCAGTCAATCCGCAACAAAACTAAGCTCTAACCCATGCCGGGACTTGGTAAACGCGAAATCGTAAACTGAGCCATTGTTGGCAGCCGCTGACTTTTTTCGGATGGCGGGGAATTCGCGTAAACTAGGGGGCTACTGTTGCGGCAAAATTTTGGTGGGAGAGGCCATGGCCCTGGTTTATCCGTTTCGCGCTTACCGTTATAACCCGGAGATTGCTCCGTTTGATCGCGTGCTTACGCAGCCTTATGACAAGATCTCGCCGGCGCAGCAGGAGAAGTATTACGCCGCCGATCCGCACAATTTGATTGCGGTGGAGAAGGGGCGGACGTCCTCGCAGGATACGCCACAGAATAATGTGTATACGCGGGCGGCCGCGGCGCTGAAGGGATGGATTGCGGAGAACGCGGTGAAGCAGGATGCGGCCCCGGCGTTTTATGTGTACACGCAGGAATTCACGGTACCGGGGACTTCCGCGCGGCGCACGCGACGCGGGTTCATCGGTGCGGGCCAACTGGAGGACTACGCGAACAACGTTGTGTTCCGGCACGAGCATACGCTTTCGGGGCCCAAGGCCGACCGGCTGGAGCTTTTGCGGCACACGCATACGCACACCGGGCAACTGTTCATGATTTATTCGGACCCGGAGAAGCGCGTGGATGCGATCCTCAGCGAGGTGGAATCGGAAGGAAAGCCCGTTACGCAACTGCTGGATGAATATGGAGTGGTGCATCGTCTTTGGGCGGTCTCCGATCCTGCGCGGGTTGCGGCGATCCAGAAAGCCATGACCGAGCAGAAACTTGTGATTGCGGACGGCCATCATCGTTATGAAACTTCGCTGAACTTCCGGAATGAGTCGCGAACGAAGGCGGGAAAGCTGGTTGCGGATGCGCCTTATGAGCGTTCGATGATGACGTTTGTGAACACGCACAGCGAGGGGCTGACGATTCTGCCGACGCATCGTGTGGTGAATAACTTGAGGGATTTTTCGTGGAGCGCGGTGAGGCGTTACCTGGAGCCGTGGTTTGCGACAGAAGTTTTTTCCTTCGCGAACGATGCGCAGCGTGCGGAGCCGCTGGAAAAATTTCGAACCGGGTTGACGCAGGCGAAATCGCAGCGCGCCATCGGCGTATACCCGTTGGCAGGCGCGGGGTCCAAAGCCTTTTATCTTTTGACGCTTCGGCCTGAGGCGGACGTGGCACAGATTCTGCCCGGGTTATCGCCGCTGCAGCGGCAGTTGGATGTTGTGATGCTGCACCAGGGAATTTTGGAGCCGGCGTTGGGTCTTACTCCTCATGCTGTTGCTTCAGAGTCCAACTTATCTTATGAGCGGGAATTTGCCGCGGCGATCGAAGCTGTGGATCGCGGGGCGCAAGTGGCGTTTTTGTTGAATCCAGTTGATGTGGACGTGGTGATGAAGGTGGCGACTTCGGGAGAAGTGATGCCGCAGAAGTCGACGGACTTTTATCCGAAGCTGCTGAGCGGGATTACTATGTATCGGGTGGGGGAATAACGGCGGTGGAGTAAGAGGGGCAGGCTAAAGCCTACCCTACCTTTCGGATTTATCCGAAGTTGTGGAGCGGGATTCGAATTTATCGGATTGGAAAATAAGAACGGGCAGGCGGGAACCTGCCCGAGGGCACGATGTATCGTGCCCCTACGGAAAGAATTCTTCGCTCCAACTTTGGGAATTATTGCTTCGAGAAGCTGGCGACTGCTTCGGCTTCGGTGTTGTAGACGTCAAAAATCGTCATCAACTTGGTGATTTGCAGCACTTCGGTGAACTTGGTGCCCAGATGGCACAGCCGCAGGGACGAGCCCTGCGCCTTGGCGCTGTGATGCGCCGATACCAGCGTGCCGAGGCCCGCGCTGTCAATGAACGTGATGTTGTCCATGTTGAGCACGATCTTTTTCTTGCCCTCGGCGATCAACGCCTTCACTTTTTCGCGCAGCGCATTTGATTCTTCGCCCAGCACGATCCGGCCGTCCATAGCAATGACGGTCACGCCGTCCACTTCCCTTGGTGTCATCTTCAATGCCACGTTAATTTCCTCCTGGTCCGTCTACAGGTCCGGCGGCAACCCGGCCCGGAACGGCAAAGCATATCTGCTTTTAGTAGATTTCGCAAAGCGGTCTTTTCGGGGTTCCTGACCGCCGCGCGATTCTTAGTAGTAGTCCGCGCAGGACATGTAATACCCGCACACGTTGCAAATCAACTTGCAACGTCGCGACTCCAGCCGCTGCGAACATACAGGGCAATACCGTGAGGCATCTTCCTGCCGGTGAGGGGAAGTTTCGGTTCCCACCTGCGCTGACGGGCCAGACTCCTCGACCACCACGCCCCTTGCTGCCGCAAGGGCGATTTCCTGCTTACCGGTCTGTTTCACGGCCCCTCGGTTATAGCACAGTCCCGGGTAGCGGGAAAGCCCAGCCGCCGGGCCGAAATCGGCGGAAAAGAATTGGAAGTAACGTTGAAGCCGATGAGCGCGTCTAATACAATGAAGCGCAGTCAGGGCTTCATTCGGGGTAGCAACCATGCGGCGCTTAATCCTTCTTTTCCTTCTTGTTGGCACAATTCCTTTCATCGGGCAGGCCCAGCAGCATGGCGGCGGAGCGATGCCGTCCATGTCCGGGGCTCATGCGTTCGTTGCCGCCGCTCCAAGGGCTGTGGCGCATTCCGCGCCGGTTCATTCTTCCATTTCAGCGAGGCCGATTGTTCGCAGCGCCCCGGCGAGCACCCGCGTGACGGCCGCGCCGAGAACCACGCATCCGACTGGCTGGAACCACACGACCACACGCCGTAGCAATTTTTCGACGGATCCTGTTTTCCCAAATGGGGGATTTTCGAACGGCGACAATCCCGTCCCCGGCCTCGGATTTGATTACCCGCACTTCTTTGCCGTGCATCCGAATGCCGGGCGCCACCACTTCCGTCGTGATTCAGGCTTCGTGATTCCTTTTATTGATGGGGGATTCTATATGCCGGTTCCGATGTACGCGGACCAGGGCGCGCCCGCGCCGCAGGCGGATGACAGCGAGGCGGCGAACCAGCCTCCGCCCGCGGACCAGACTTCCGCGCGGGATAGCGACAGCAATTTGCGCAGCCGGATGCGCTCCGAGCCGCTTCCGCCGGAGCAGCCCGAGTATGTTTTTGTGCGGCAGGATGGCAGCCTGATTTTCGCCGTTGCGTATTCGCTGATCAACGACCGTCTGCAGTACGTCACCGCGGAGGGGCTCCGCCGCACGATTCCGCTGAATACTTTGGATCTCGGCGCGACACAGCAGTTCAACGAACAGCGCGGAGTTTCGATCCGCTTGCCCGCCTGAAACAGGGCGTCGTTCCGCAATAATTCAAATCACTGTGATTCACAGAGCGTAGGGACGCGACTGCCGGTAAACGCCCGCGAGCTCGGCGATTACCGTGCTTGCCGGCAGGATGCCGGCGCTACCCGCTTTTTTTTCGCATTGGTTCGGGCATGACGTAACCCGAAGAGGCGGGCAGCCCCGCGCGCTCGAGCTGCACGGTGCTGTGTTCGATCTGAAAGTCTTCCGCGAGTTTCTTTCGAATGGCCGCCAGGATTTTTTCGCACTGATCCATGTGCATGTCCGGGATGCGGGCGTGGCAACTGAGGGCGTTGTGCGAGCCGCCGAGCGACCAGATGTGGATGTCGTGAACTTCGTAGACATTTTCGATCGTGAGAATGGCGCGCGCCACCTCTTCCACGCCCGCGCACTTGGGGCGGCCTTCCAGCAGGATGTGCGAGGAATCGCGCAAAATACCGATGGAGGAATACAGAACGAGAATGCCGATGGCCAGGCCGAGCAGGGGATCGATCCAGGTTGCGTGAGTGTATTGGATGACGACAGCGCCGACGATGATGGCGATGTTGGAGAGGGCGTCGCCGAAGTTGTGGACCAGGATGCTGCGCAGATTCAGATCCGCGTGGCCGCGCACCAGGGCAAGCGTGATTCCGCCATTGACCAGCAGGGCTGCCATAGAGGTCCAGATCATCCAGCTTTCAACGACCTGCACGGGAGAACGCAGGCGTTCAATGGCTTCGTAGCCCAGCCACAGGGAGAGCAGGACCAGCAGAATTGCGTTGGTGAAGGCGGCGAGCGTGCCTGAGCGGTGGTAGCCGAATGTTTTTTCGGAGTCGGCGGGGCGCTGCGCCCAGCGCATGGCCAGCCAGGAGATTCCGAGGGTCGGGACGTCGCTCAGGTTGTGAACGGCGTCATTCAGCAGCGCGACCGACCGGCCAAGCACTCCGCCAAAGATTTCCGCGACGACGAGGCCGAGCGTGGCCACCATGGCCCAGGCCAGAACGGAAGGCCGCATGGG
>WNFR01009133.1_pt1 | contig 10010 bp, 10 predicted proteins | sample 5400221 | NCBI WGS metagenome assembly WNFR01 (sample SAMN13153357, study PRJNA577476) | soil metagenome | isolation source: 40 cm soil under Madrone tree | place: USA:California | collected 2016-06-14 | reverse complement strand
TCATGGTCAACAGCGACGGCAGTTGCTCAACAATCTGCTTAAGCAAATCGAGCAATTTGTGCGGGCCATCCATCTATCGTCACCGCCGGGAAATTGAAGACTCAACTGGACGATTCGCGTCCTGGTTTCCTGATGATTGATTTAGCCAGATTCTCATTTATCTCATTGTGGCGAGGCACTGGCTGAGACCGCTGGTCAGTGGGTTCACATACCAGTCATGTTTCCCACCGTGACGCGCCAGAATACAACCCATTTCTTCCAGAGTTCTTATCAGGTCGCGCCTTTTCATGACGCAATTGCCATCTCTTCGACTTTTCTGATATACGGAACTTGACCGGACTCGATATCAGTGAGCAAATCCTTCAAGCTTTCCAACAATTCATCCTTAGAATACGCCTGCGTTTGATAGTCGGGATAGTCATTAAGGAAGCCAAGGAAGAATTCACCGTCCTCCCAGAACGTATATTTTAGGGTTCTCATTCGGGCTCCTCTTTTCTAATAAAGGTTTCCCTCGCGCTTGCGGCCGGTATAGTCAACGTAAACTACTTTCAATTCAGTATAAAAGTCCAGAGCCGTCGATCCCTGTTCGCGGTCGCCGATGCCGGTGCCTTTGATCCCGCCAAAGGGAATGTGCGCCTCGCCGCCGGTGGTGGGCGAGTTGATGTGGGTCATGCCGGTTTCGATCTCATCCACGAAGCGGAAGATGCGCGCCGCGTCATTAGTAAAAATCGAAGAAGACAGACCGTATTCGGTGTCGTTCGCGACCTGCAGTGCTTCGTCGAAATCGCTGACCCGCAGCACGGAAAGCACCGGGCCAAAGATCTCCTCGCGCGCGATTCGCATATCCTGAGTGACGTGATCAAATACGGTCGGACGGACGAAATAACCTTTATCGAGGCCGTTACCGGTGGCGCGCTCGCCGCCGCAAACAAGCGTCGCACCATCCTCGCGGCCAATATTTAAATAATCCAGCACGGTTCGAAACTGACTCTCATCAACACTTGGTCCCATTTCCGTTTGCGGATCCATTCCGTTCCCGATGCGCATCGACTGCGCCCGCTGCGCAATTCGCTCGACGAATTCATCGGCGACTTTATCTACTACGACTGCGCGACTGGTCGCCGTACAGCGTTGTCCGGAAGATCCGAACGCGCCCTGAGCGGTCGATTCAACCGTCAAATCCATGTCGGCATCTTCCAGGATGACAACCGGATTCTTGCCGCCCATTTCGCACTGGCACTTTGCGCCGCGCCGCGACACTTGTTCGTAGAGACGAATGCCTACCGGGTTCGAGCCGGTAAAAGAAACTGCTTTCACCGCTGGATGGTTGATGATTTCGTCGCCGGCATCCGAGCCCGATCCCAAAATAAGATTCAGCACGCCCGGCGGAATGCCCGCTTCTTCGAATAGCTCGACGATGCGCACTGCGGTTGCCGGCGTCAGCGTGGCAGGTTTGAAAACCACCGTATTCCCGGCCACCAGGGCCGGCGCGATTTTCCAAACCGGAATGGCGACCGGGAAATTCCACGGCGTCACGCAAGCCACCACGCCCAGCGGTTGTTTGATCGTGTAGGCAAAGTTTGCAGGCAGTTCCGAGAGAATCGTTTCGCCGTTCATGCTGCGAGACTCGCCGGCGCAAAACTCAGCGACATTAATTGATCGCTGCAACTCACCGCGTGATTCAGAAAGCGTCTTGCCCTCTTCGCGGGTGAGGATCTGCGCTAACTCTTCCTTCGCTTCTTCCATCAATCGCGCGGCTTTCGCAACTATCTTTCCGCGTGCCGGCGCGGGTGTTTGTTTCCAGGCATGGAATACTGCGGCCGCGGCCTCGACGGCGGCGCGCGCTTCCTCACGTGTCGCCTGGCGTATGTTGCCAATCACGTCGGCCGTGTCGGCCGGGTTAACGTTATTCACGGTCCGCGACGAATTGGATTCAATCCATTTGCCGCCGATGAAATTGCGATAGGTATCCATAAGAAGTTGATAAAGGGAATCGGAATTAGTGACTGGAACGCGGCCTAATATATCATCGGACCTGCCATGAGGGACAGCGACGCATTAAGCAAAAGAACTGACGAACCCGGGAACATCCGGGAACTTCTCGAACTACGTGCGAAGGAGAGTCCGGATAAGACGTTCCTGTTTTCCGAAGCTGACGGCCGGCAGTTTACGTACGCCGAGTTTGACGACGCGGTAGACGCGACGGCTCGCCTGCTTTCATCACAGGGAATTATAAAAGGCGACGTGGTCAGTTTGTTAATGCCGAACTGCGCCGAATATATCATCGCTTACTTTGCCTGTTGGAATTTGGGCGCGTTGACCGGGCCGGTGAATTCGCTTTTGAAAGCGCATGAAACTACTTTCGTGGTGAACAACTCGGAAGCTAAAGCGATTCTGCTTAACTCCGAATTCCGGGAACGGATCGAGAATATTCGGGGTGAGCTTCCTCACTTGAAGTCGGTTATCAAGTTCGATGACGTGGCGGAAGCCACGCGCGAATTTAGGAAGAAAGAAAACAGCGGACGGGACGTCCGCGCTCCCAGTGCTAACTGGCGCGCTCCCAGCATCGGCAAAGACGACGACGCCATCATCATTTACACCTCAGGTACTACCGGAAAACCAAAAGGGTGTCTGCTAACGCATGGCAATGTAATCGCTAATGCACGACAGATAAGCCAATGGCTAACCTTCACGCCGCGGGATCGACTGCTCACCATCATGCCTCTCTTTCACATGAACGCCGTTTCGGTCACGACCATGTCGGCGCTCTATGCCGGCGGATCGACGGTCATCAGTCCCAGGTTTTCTGCTTCGAAATTTTGGAACATCATCTCGGATTACGAAATTACTTCTTTCGGCTCAGTGGCGACGATGCTTTCGATGTTGCTGAACACCTATCCCGACGGCGTCCCTGAGGGGCCGAAGACTGATCAGCTTCGCTTTGCGATGTGTGGTTCAGCCCCGGTGCCGGCGGAGGTAATGAAAGAGTTTGAAGAGACTTTCAACTGCCCGGTGGTCGAGGGCTATGGACTTTCCGAATCGACCTGCCGCTCGACTTTCAATCCGCCGGACGAGCGCCGCCGCCCTGGCTCGTGTGGCTTGGCGATTGGAAATGAAATGAAGGTCTTTGACGAGAGCGACGACGAAGTTGCGGATGGCGAGTTGGGCGAGATCGTTTTGCGCGGCGACAATATTTTGAAAGGTTATTACAAAAATCCGGAGGCGACGGCGGAAGCATTTCGCAATGGCTGGTTTCATACTGGCGACATTGGCTACCGCGACCAGGACGGCTTTTTTTATATAGTCGATCGCAAGAGTGACATGATCATTCGGGGCGGCGAAAATATTTATCCGCGAGAGATTGATGAGATCCTCTATCAGCATCCGACGGTCGCCGCCGCCGCGACCATCGGCATTCCCGACCCTTTGTACGGTGAAGAGGTCGCCGCTTTTGTTGTGCTCAAAGAAGGATTGAAAGTAAGTGAAGAGGAGCTGATCAGCTATTGCACTGAAAGGCTGGCCGACTATAAATGTCCCAAGTCGGTTCGCATCGTCAAAGATATTCCCAAGGGTCCAACCGGGAAACTTCTCAAGCGTGAATTGGCGAAAGTCTATTCAAATACAGCCGCTTGATCGCGCGGCTTTACTGATCAGTGAGTTTGATTCAGATTTGCTATCACGGTAGGCCCAACTGAATGATTAATCCGCACGCGGTCGATGAGCCACGCTCCGGCCAGCCACCCCGCGCACACGCCAACCATTACCAGGGAAAACCACTGGCCGTACAAACCTTGAGGCGAGAACTTCTCGGTAGCCGCATGGATCGCTTCGCTGTTGGGAAACAGTCCGGCTTCGGAAAACTCGTGGAAAGAATAGATGGCCACCTGCACCATGAACAGCAATAGGAAAATTCCGGTGACCTGAAAGAAACGACGCACATTGATCAAGTGGCCAAACTGCGCCCAGGCCCACGCCATTCCGATGGCGGCGGCCAGGCCCAGCAATGCTCCCCAGACCAGACGGGGGCTGCGCACCTGCAAAAGCATCAAAGCGGTTTCCATACCTTCGCGGCTAATCATCAAAGCAGTAAAAAGAAAAATTCCGGCGTAAGCAGTCCAACCGGAACGCTTCGCAGAGACTTCGCCGAGACGCTCTTCCATTTTCGCCTTCAACTGTGCTCCGGTGCGCCACATATAAATGACCAGCGAGGCCACCATGACAATGGCCAGCACGCCCAGAACGCCTTCGCGCAACGATTCGTTGCCGAGAAAACTGGCGATAGTCGCACCGAAATGCCGCTCAACCAGATCGTTGCCGGTTTGCATTTGAAAGAGGAGGTAACCGAGACTGCCGCTAAGCAGGAGTGCGAAGATGATTGCCCAATAGACCGCCGGCGCCAGTTGCCGCTGTTGTGACTTACGCAGGTAAGCGAGAATGACGGCGACCAATAGAAAGGACTCAAAGCCCTCGCGAAGAATGATGATGAAAGACTGAAGCATGAACTTGATTCGGATTTTTTGTAAAACTCGGCCAAACCGGCCACCTGTCGCAGTATGCCTCAAATTGAAAATGATTGTCAATTTCGTGAGAGCTAGCGTCAGAAGCCCGACCGTGAGAGAGGGCCGGATCAGCCAGAAACCAATGTAGCCCTCCCTAACGGTCGGGCTTCTGACACCTGGTTTATTCGGAAGGTCGGTCGAAGATGGCGTTGATTACATAGAAGGCGATCATCCCGCCGCCGATCACCGCACAGGTCGCCACCGTCCGCCAGAGCACATCAGTGCCGGCAAAGTTCCAAATCGCCAGCAGGCAGGCAACCACCGCGACCAGGATGCAGGCACTCGTCGTCCAGAAGGAAATCTTCGTAACGATGCGCGGATTGAGGAAGCCTCTTTTCATTTCGCACGCGGTTGTTTACTGCACCACAACTGGATTAATTGCCAGGTCGGCGCGAACTGCGCCGAGCTCAGTCACCGCCGCGATCCGCAATGGCAAGTGACGGGCGTCTTCACCGACCCAGATGCGCAACTGCATTCGATCAGGTTGGGGATCGTCCGTCGTTAGTGACAATAAGATCGCCGATATTTTCTGGCCGTTAAGTTCGATCGTTTCCCGGCGCAATGAAGAGACGGACAGGGTGCGGGGCCGATCGACCGCCATAATTGAGATTGCGTTGTGTCTCAGGGGCGTCAGATCAAACGTGCGAATCGCATAAATCAGCGAAACCAAATCGTGCGTGCCTACTGGAATCTCGATCCGTTCGCCATTTTCCGGGGTGGCGGCGCCGCGATTCTGATCAATATTATAGTTGATTCTGTGATGGTACTTACCCTCTGACAGAGCGACCTCTGTTCGGAAGGGAAGCAAGGTGGTTGGGTCAACGTACGAGTTGATTTGATCGCTGACGGGAAACACTCGCGCCCCCGGCGGGGTTGTCTGCGCGGTGGCGGCAAACAACAAGCCGTCGCGATTGAAATAACGCCCCCGCGCGCGCACTGTCAGGGTGATTGAACCGACGGATTGGGTGGTGCCGGCAAGATAGATTTGATAATTAAGCTGTTCGCCGATCTTGAACGGAAGATCCAAAAGTGGCGGGTCACGTGTCTCCGATGTTGAAGTCGGCGACGACGACTGAGAAGGGGTCTTGATGACGTTCTGCGGATTTTGCGGAATCGTATTCGTTGGCAGAGTCACCGGGGTCTGGGAACCGGCGCCCGTGGTCGCCGGCCCCACAACTTGCGACCCGACCAGTTCAGCGCGAATCTGCCCCGACGGATGTTTTGCCGTCATCAGCACTGGGACGTGCCGCTCGTCATCGGTGAAATAGACGCGCAGGTCGTAGTCGCGCCGGTTCTTGAGATTAACCCGCGTCACGATCGTATTGAACGAGCCAACATTGGTCTTGAGCAGTTGCCGTCCGATGACTTTCACTTCCGCCTGATACACTTCGCCTTCATGAAGCACCGTGATCAGATACGAAGAGTTGTCCGACAGCGGCATCGCGCGGATCCGATAAAGCGCGGACAGAAGATCGTAGGTGCCGGGAAACTCGCCGGCCCGGTACTTTGGCGGAATCGCGATTGCACCCGCGGGTTGGTTGTAATCGTTGGACGCTTCCGACGTGCGGCCGGCCTCGCGCACGACCTGTTGTGCGCGAAACGGCAAGCCGGTCTGCGCATCGACATAGGTTGTGTAATCGTTGTTCAGAGCCAGCAGCGCAACGTTAGTTATTCCCGAGGTCTCAGCGTGTGCTCGCAATTGGACAGCGTCGCGGTTAAAGAAAGTTCCGCGCGCGGAGACAAACAGCTCGACATGCGCGGCGCTGATGAGATTGGCAAAGTCGACGTTATAGGTCAGGCGTTCGCCGACACGATAAGCGGCCGGATTGAAGGGAGACTGGGCCACATCGCTTTTTTGCTGAGCGGCGGCGGTGCAGGTTAACGAAACCAGCAGGGCGAACAGTTGGGCGATCTTGAGTGAGAAGTTCAGCTTTCCTTGCACCTTCGAATCATAATGGCAAGTTGCTGCGGGGCGCAACAACTCATTCCAACTGAACGCTTTGGACTTACTTTTGTTCCGCCGAGTCGCAGCGACTCGGCTTCACGGCAGAGCCGCGTCGATTTCGCTGACGATTCTATTCGCCGCTGCGGCTGGATCCGCGGCGTTTAGAATCGGCCGTCCCACGACCAGATAGTCGGCGCCGGCGCGAATCGCTTCGGCGGCAGTGCGCACACGGCGCTGATCGTCCGCGGCGTCGCCGGCCGGACGTATACCAGGGGTCACTATTACAAAGTCCGGTTTGTCCACCGCGGCGCGAATGACTTCGATCTCCTGTGGCGAAGCTACGACTCCGTCAAGTCCGCAATCAGCCGCCAGTTGCGAGCAACAGCTGACCACCGAAAGCGGGTCATCAAGGATACCGATTCGTGGCAGTGTTTTTTGATCGATGCTGGTTAACAACGTGACAGCGATGACTTTTGGTTTCGCCAGGCCTTCCTTCACAGACACTTCATTAACTGCGGCTGTCGTGCGCTTCAACATTTCCGCTCCGCCCGAAGCGTGCACGTTGAAGATTGAAACACCCAGGCGAGTTGCTTCCACACCCGCCGCTGCGACCGTGTTGGGAATGTCGTGATATTTCAGGTCGAGAAAGATGTGTCCGCCTTTGGAAATGATTTGTCGGACGACGTCCGGCCCGGCCGCCGTGAAAAGCTGAGAGCCGATCTTGAACATCCCAGCGATGTCGCGCAGCTCGGCGAATAGGTCGAGTGCGCGACTGGCCGAGGCTACATCGAGGGCGACGATTAATTTGTCTTTGGCTGCGTGCCTCATAGCTTACGATACGTCACCACGAAACAGATCTTAAAACGCAGAGGACGCAGAGCTATTCGCAGAGGAACGCAGAGGCTTTCTCCATGCCCTCTGCGCAAGCCTCTGCGACCTCTGCGGTTAATCTCTGATTCACTGATTATTATTTCACTTGGGAGCCAACCGCTTCATCAAGCGAACGAAATCCTTCGCGCCTCAGAATCTCGGCCAGCCCTTCGTTTATGCGTCGCGCCACACCCGGCCCCTCATAGATGAAACCAGTATAGAGCTGAATCAGGTTGGCTCCCGCGCAAATCTTTTCCCAGGCGTCAGCGGCCGTAAACACTCCACCGACCCCGATGATCGGAAGCTGACCTTGCGTTAGTCGATAGATGAGCGCAATCACTTCGTTCGCTCGGCCACGCAAAGGCGCTCCACTCAGGCCGCCTTCGCCGCAAGCTGCAACTTCGGCAGGTGATGTTAGCAACCCGTCGCGGCGAATCGTCGTATTCGTCGCGATTATGCCGGCGATGTTTTGGCTGATTGCGATCTCGACGATCGATTCAATCTCGGCTTCGGTCAAGTCCGGCGCAATCTTTATCAGCAACGGTTTCGCTCTCTCAAGCGAACCGCGGCGGGCGAGTTCATCGTTGCGTTGCTGCAAGTTCCTTACTAAATCGGCGAGCATGTGCGGTCGTTGCAGTTCCCGCAGGTTTGGCGTGTTCGGCGAGCTGACGTTCACGGCGACATAATCAGCGATGTCGTACACCGCGTCAAAACTCGTCAGATAATCAGGGATGGCATTCTCAATCGCGACCTGTCGCGATTTGCCGATGTTCACGCCGACGGTGCAATCAGGCCGGTGCTTTCTGATATTTTCCGCTAGTTGAGCCGCGCCACAATTATTGAAGCCGGCGCGGTTGATCAGCGCCCGATCGCGTGGCAGGCGAAACAGGCGCGGCCGCGGATTGCCGGGTTGTCGTTCGCTCGTTACCGAACCAACTTCAATAAATCCGAAACCGAGCGCGGCGAGCGCCTGCGCGGCCGTTCCATTCTTGTCGAACCCGGCGGCGAGCCCGATGGGATTGCGAAACTCGAGTCCGAAGCGACGAAGCTTGCCAAACGGCTCGCTTTGTAAACGTCGCGCGACGAATCTTCTGGTGGTCGTACTTGCCAGAGCCAGGGAAAGGGAGCGCAGCGCAAACTCATGCGCTGACTCTGCCGGCAGGCGAAACAGAATCGGACCCACGATTGAGCGATAGAGTGACAAGTTAGAAAGTGAACGAGCCGGAATCACAGTTTAGCTTGTCGTTTGAGACTTGTCACACCTCAATGTTCTTGGTAATATTTTGCGCCGGTGGAATTCACTGAAAAGGCTCGGATCATGGACGACGCGCGCATCAATCGCGCGTTGGCGCGGCTGGCTTCAGAGATCGTTGAAGAAAACCACGGCTTGACCGATCTGGTTCTGGTTGGCATACGCCGTCGCGGTGTCCCTCTGGCGAACCGCATCGCCGACAAGATCGCTGACCTGGAAGGCACGCGCCCTCCCGTAGGCATCCTCGACATCACTTTGTATCGCGACGATCTTTCAACTGTCGGCGCCAAGCCGATTGTCAGCGGCACCGAACTGCCGGGCGACATCGAAGGGCGCACGATCGTTCTGATCGACGATGTGCTTTATACGGGTCGCACTGTGCGCGCCGCGCTCGATCAACTCATCGATTTTGGACGGCCGCGACGGGTGCAGCTTGCGGTATTGATTGATCGCGGGAACGAACATCGCGAACTGCCGATTCAAGCGGATTACATCGGTAAACTGGTGCCGACGAAAAAGAGCGAAATTATCAAGGTGATGCTGAATGATTTCGACGAAGACGAAGGCGTCGTAATTGTTGAGCGACCGGCAGCAGAAGCTGCGGCGTGAAGCGGCCCGAAAGGCCGCTTTTTTTATGGTTAGTCAGTTGTTAGTTGTCAGTAGTCAGTGGCAAAATCCCGGCTTCGACATGCAACTGACCACTAACAACTGACCACTGACAAAAGCCGTGAGTAACTTCAACCTAAAACATTTATTGGGCATTCGCGAGTTATCGGTCGATCAGATCACGCATCTGCTCGACACGGCCGATACTTTCCGCGATGTTTCCCGGCGCGAGATCAAAAAGGTTCCGGCGTTGCGCGGCCGCACAGTCATCAATCTGTTCTTCGAAGCTTCTACTCGCACGCGCACGTCTTTCGAAATTGCCGCGAAGCGTCTCTCGGCCGATGCCATCAACATCAGCGTCTCTACCTCCAGCGTCTCAAAAGGCGAGACGCTGCTCGACACCGCGCGCAACCTGGAAGCAATGGCGCCCGACTGCATCGTGATACGACACTCTTCGGCCGGCGCGCCGCATCACCTCGCGCGCTTCTGCAACGCGGCGATTGTGAACGCCGGTGACGGCGCGCATGAACATCCCACCCAGGCGCTGCTCGACGCGCTCACGATTCGCGAACACAAAGGCCACATCGCAGGATTGAAGGTCGCGATCATCGGTGACATTCTGCATTCAAGGGTGGCGCGCTCGAACATTTACCTGCTGTCAAAGTTGGGAGCGACCATTAGCGTCGCCGGCCCGGGGACTCTGGTGCCGCCCGAGTTTGCCGAGTTGATCGAACAAGGCGTGCGGGTCGAGCGAGACATTCAGGACTCAATTGCCGAT
>WNFR01009131.1_pt1 | contig 10011 bp, 9 predicted proteins | sample 5400221 | NCBI WGS metagenome assembly WNFR01 (sample SAMN13153357, study PRJNA577476) | soil metagenome | isolation source: 40 cm soil under Madrone tree | place: USA:California | collected 2016-06-14 | reverse complement strand
CCGATCAGGACATGCGCTTCGATGTGCCTGTGGTCGGTGTTCCCACCATCGAATCGATGATCGAATCAAGAGCAAGTTGTCTTTGTGTCAGCGCGGGAAAGACGTTAATGTTTGACCGTGAGAAGATGATCGGATTGGCTAACAAAAACAAGATCACCTTCGTTGCTCTCTGAGACCGCAGTAGTATTGTTCGTGTCGAAGAAAATCTATGCTTAGCATTCTTATTCTGACGGTCTTTCTTCTGACGAATCCCTTGTCCACCCATCGCCGGTTCAAGTCCTCTAATCAGTCAGACTGCCCCACCGTTTCTGTTACTTGCCCGGACAGTCCCGATTCAGGGAAGCCAATGAAAGTTCAGGGCGAACGCAGTCGGCGGTAAAGCGCGTGGGGAACTGTCGTATAGCTGGAGCATCACCAAGGGAACGATTAAGAGTGGTCAGGGCACACCAACCATCGAGGTCGATTTGAATGGTCAGGATTGCGAGGGCCTTACGGCAACTGTGGAGATTAACGGATACGATCCAAACTGCCCAAGGGTAGCGTCCTGCACCACATGCATTCGATAGCTCCTGACCGCCATCAGGCTTGACTTGGTTATTGTTTAGTTACAAACTCGCCCAGTCCGCAAACACAATCAGATAGTTTGGACTGGCCCTCGCGAGGGTTTGTCTAAAATGACTTTCAAGGAAAAAGGAGTAACCATTATGGCATTACGTTTAGGAGATGTGGCGCCGGATTTCACGGCAGAAACTACCGAAGGCCAGATCAATTTTCACGAATGGCTCGGGAATAGCTGGGGCGTCTTGTTTTCGCATCCGAAGGATTTCACGCCCGTATGCACAACCGAATTGGGTGAGTGCGCACGCCTGAAACCCGAGTTCGATCGGCGCAACGTTAAGGTAATCGGCCTCAGCGTCGATCCGACCGATTCGCATACCCGCTGGGCCGAAGACATTCGCGAGACGCAAGGCTCGGCGCTGAACTTTCCGGTGATCGCCGATCCCGACCACAAGGTCGCGGAACGCTATGACATGATTCATCCGGAGATCAGCGATGTCTTCACGGTGCGCTCGGTATTCATCATCGGCCCGGACAAAAAGGTAAAGCTGATGATCACTTATCCGGCGAGCACTGGCCGTAACTTCGACGAGATTCTGCGCGTGATCGATTCCCTGCAATTGACCGCCAAGTACAGCGTAGCCACGCCAGTCAACTGGAAAGACGGCGACGATGTGATCATCGTGCCCTCTCTTTCAGACGAAGCCGCGAAGGAAAAGTTTCCCGGCGGTTGGAAAACCTTAAAGCCGTATCTGCGCATCGTGCCCCAGCCGAACAAGCCGGAGACGAAAACGGAAACCGCCAGCGCGACCTGAAACAGCCTAGACTGTTTAGTCTGTAGCTCTTAAACTAAAGGTTCGCGTAATTTGAGCAAGGCGCAGAAACCAAAACCTCTGCGCCCTTTCTCCCAGATCTCTAACGGCACCTCCCGAACTTCGAGGTCGTCAAGATCGGGGCTTTCACATCAGCGATGAGACTACCGCCTGACGCCATCATTGCTCAGGAAAAGATGAGGGACTATCTCCGGCAATGGCGGCCTGAGAACGATAAGTCACAGTTTCTGGCTCAGGCAGGTTATACTAAGCAGCATGCACATCGATTGGCGGATGACATCCGCGGTCAATTGCTCAATCTTGAAGCAGAATTTGAAGGAACCACTGAATACGGTGATATGTACCGTATCGCCGGTTCGCTGATTGGTCCAAACGGTCGAGCATTGCACGTCAAGAGCATCTGGATGATCGAGAGCGCGACGAAGAAGACTAAGTTCATTACCCTGTACGCAGCTAAGGGAGACTGAGAATGGCTTATCAATTATTCTCAAGAGTGGCCCTCAAAGAAGATCTGCCTGCGCATGGCTTGCAAAGGGGCGATGTGGCCACCGTAGTCGAGACTCATTCCGGCGAGGAACATCAGGAGCCCGGCTATTCTTTGGAAGTCTTCAATGCCATAGGAGAGACGATTGCGGTGGTGACCGTACATGAATCACAAATCGAGCCGCTTGCGCCTGGCGAGGTTCTTCACGTACGGCGACTGGATGAGGCACTAGTGTGATCCTTCGCGAAAGTCCTCGCTGAGTATCATGGTTCCAAATCACCGCTGCCTCGTCGCAAACACAGCATGGGTGTTGCCAAGTTAACCAGGCAGAACACGCTTGTTCCTGAGAGCAAGTACGCGCGCGTCGAGCGCGAGCGGCGTTATATCTTGCAGGATCTACCAGAAGGACTATCGCGCGCCGATCACCATTTTCAGATCACTGATAACTACCTAACCGGCACACGGCTGCGCCTTCGCAAAGTGCGCGATCCAAAAACCAACAAGTGGGTTGTGAAATTTACCCAAAAGTTCGCCCTCAATCCCACTGACCTCTCGCGTACTATGATCACTAATATCTATTTGAATGCCATCGAAGCAGAGACGCTCGCGATCTTTGAAGCGAACGAGATTCGCAAGAATCGTTATCGTTTAGAATTCCAGGACCGGGAGTTTTCCGTCGATATGTTTCTCGGCGATCTGTTTGGTTTGGTACTCGCTGAAGTCAGCTTTGAAACCGACGAAGAGCTGGACAATTTTCCGCCGCCGCCGTTTGCTGTTGCCGACGTGACCAATAATGAGATATTCACTGGAGGAAGATTGAGCGAGCTGAATTTCGAGGAGATTCGCGCCGAAATCGAGAAAAGCGGACTCTTAGGCCGCTTCGCGTCAAAGAGCGATGTAAATGAAATCATTAGAGAAACAGGAGAGCATCATGAGTAAAATTCCGCTGATGATTGCACTTTCGGCAATCGTGCTATCGCTCACGATTTCGATACTACCTGCTCAGGGTGATCGCGATTCAGAACAAACCGAATGGATTGCTAAGAGTCTTAAAGAAATGAAAACAATCAAAGTCGGCATGATCCGAGCCGACTTACTCAAAGTCTTTGTCACCGAAGGTGGTATATCCACTCCTTTCAATCGCACGTATGTCTATCGTGAATGCCCGTACATCAAGCTTGATGTCGAGTTTGAACCACTTGGAAGCAGAGACTTCGAAGGCCGAGTGACAAGTGAGACAAATGAAGATGTCATAAAGAAAATATCCAAGCCGTACTTAGAATGGAGTGTTATGGATTGAGGCGCAGAATTGACACGAATCCAGCTAAATCACTGATCGAAGGAACATGAAAACCCGCAAAATAATTCTGATTCTTCTGCCTATCGTGGTCGTGATCGCTTCAGCCGCATGTCGAAGACAACCGCAACCAGTTCCACAGCCAACCGCTAACAGCAATCTCGCCGTGACGCAGGAAAAGCCTGCGGGCGGCGAGGCCTCAGTCGGCGAAAGATCTTATTTCCGCGGGACAATTGCTGCCGGCTCCAACAATCTAAAAATCGAGATGATTCTACTGCGCGACGGCGAGCGGATCACCGGAAGTTATTTCTACCCGAAGGTCGGCAAGAACATCGAACTCAACGGCACGATCGACAAAGAAGGCAATACCGATCTGAGGGAAAAGGACGACAGCGGCAAAGAGACCGGCGTCTTCAAAGGCAAGTGGCAGGCGGCCGTTGAGCCAAATGAGTTAGGCATGACCAACATCGCCGGCAAATGGTCGCGGCCCGATGGTTCGAAAGAAACGACTTTCGAGCTTACCCAACAACCGATCGACTTCAGCGTGGCCGCGGTCCGCTTCGTGCCCAAGGTGATTAAGGAAGCGAACAAGCAGTCGCGCTACCGAGTCGAGGTGGTGTATCCGCAGATTGAGGGCGACGCTCGCTTCGATAAATTCAATAAAGAAGCACGCGCAATGGTCACTAAGAATGTCGCGGCCTTCAAGACCAGCGAAACTTCCGACGAAGCCGACACCGGGAGCGAAATTCCAGCCGAGACGCAGACGTCAACTCTCGACAGTGACTACGAGATTCGACTCGCAGCCGACGATTTGATCAGCATCGAGTTTAGCGAATCGGCTTACTCACGCGGCGCGGCGCACCCCAACAGCTACACGACCGTGCTCAACTACGATGTCCGTGACGGAAAGAAACTGGCGCTTGCCGATCTCTTCAACGCGAAATCGAATTACCTGAAAGCAATTTCAGACTATTGCGTCAAGGATTTGAAGCAACAGGGGAAAAAAAAGAAAGATTCAATGTTGACCGACGACATGATTCAATCGGGCGCGTCGGCGCGCGCGGACAACTTCAAGTCCTGGACAATCGCGAAGCAGGGTTTGTGGATCACTTTCGATCCCTATCAAGTCGCGGCCTATGCCGCCGGGCCGCAGCAAGTGCTGGTTCCGTACTCGGCTTTGAAAGACTTGATCAAGGCGGACGGACCAATCGCGGCGTTTGCGCAGTGATTTTTGGAGCGCGCCGGCAGAGCGAAGCGGCGACGGCTCTTTTAGTTTGCTATTGGTTCGCCCGAGTGATCCAAAGCGCCATCGCCGCTTCGCTCTGCCGGCGCACTCCAAAGAAGGCATCATGAATCGCAGCGTTGGATTGATAGTTATCGTTGGCGGGGCATGTGTGGTAATTATCGGATTGCTGATTTATTCGGGAGCGCTTTCGTGGTTTGGCAGGCTGCCCGGTGACATCCGTTATGAAGGCGAGCACACGCGAGTTTACATTCCCATAATTTCATCATTGCTGCTCTCGCTGGTTTTGAGTTTGCTGTTCTATCTGCTTCGGCGATTCTTCTGACCCACGATTAAGCGATACGCTTCCGCGCGTTTGAATCCCAATTCGCGTGCGGCTCTCTTCAGCGCCGTTCTCGAGTCCAGTCCCTCACTCTCAAGTTGACGCACGCGGCCAACCAGATTTGCTGATGAAAGCTCTGTCTCGCCAGTCGATTCCGGTGCGTTGGAAGCTGATTTGCCGACGCCGCTGATGAGCAGAACAATTTCCCCTCGCCTCGATGGACCTTGGGAAAAAGTCTCTGCCAATTCGCCTAAATTTCCGCCTACGATCTCTTCATGAATCTTGGTCAGCTCCCGCGCTACTGCTGCTTTGCGATTTCCCAAAACGTTTAGGGCATCACCTAATGTCGCGGCGATTCGATGGGGCGCTTCATAAAACACCAGCGTCGCCGGAATCGCCGCCAAGTCTTCCAAATGTGCTCGCCTAGCGTTCGCTCGCGGCGGAAGAAAACCAGCGAAGAAGAATTGATCCGAAGGCAGCCCCGAGGCGACAAGTGCCGCCACGAAAGCCGTGGGACCAGGAATGGGGACCACTATAATTCCGCGCTCAATCGCTGTGTTGACGATGCGAAATCCAGGGTCGCTTATCAGAGGCGTGCCGGCGTCAGATACAATGGCGATACTCTTGCCGGCTTCAAGAAGCTTGGCCAACTCCGCGGCGCGTTCTCGTTCGTTGTGTTCGTGATAGCTGATGGTCCGAGTCTTGATTCCGAAGTGATTCAGCAAAGTTATTGTCCGGCGTGTGTCTTCGCAAGCAATCAATTCCACTTCGCGCAGCACGCGCAACGCTCTGTGGGTGATGTCTTCGAGATTGCCGATTGGAGTGGCAACGATGTAAAGCGTTCCAGGCATATCGCCGGTATTGTGGCGCGCGTTGTGTCAGAACGCGAGCTGTCAGCCTGGGTACGCAGTCGTCCCGACTGCTTGTGCGTGCGCCCATGCTGAGGCTAAGCAGTCGGGACGACTGCGTACCCAGTCCGGTCGCTACCGCTCGCGTTCTGACACGGAAAACAACAAAAGCCCCGCCGCTGGTGAAGGGCGGCGGGGCTCCGGTCGAACGCGTTACCTTACTGATGCTCTAAAATAACTTGACGTTTGGCGACGGCCTCGTCCTGCCGATCCAAGGCGAACAAGTCCGCTCACTAAACGAGACTGTCAAAGAACATCAGTCAACCTAAGTTAATAAGGTATTCTCAGGTCGTACGCGTCGGCTATTACGTGAAGACTCGATCTGATTTCGGCCAACTCAGCATCCACGCTGCCGTTGCCGGTGCGCAGTCGCAAGTCACGATCAAGCTGAATGCCTCGATCCAGAACCATTCGCGCCTCGTCAACGCTACTGCCGAGAGCGAATCCTCCACGTGAAGCCATTCTCAAATCTCTGACCGCGCGCCGAAACTCACGTACTTGATCGATCGCTCCGGTGTCGACAGTTCTAAACTGAAAAATGCCGCCGAAGACCCGGCGTGTCCTCCCATAATTGAGATCGTTTTCCAACCGGGCGCTCGACATGTCAAGCTGACGAATCGCTTGCTGAACGTCACGCCGATCAGTACGATCGTAACCATAACGATTATAGTCCTGACGATTATAGTCTTGCGCCGTAGTCACTATCGGTAGCGCCAGAATCAGAACAACTGCCGTGAATATTAGTCTAGCTAGAATGTTTCTTCTCATTTGTCCCTTACCTCCTTACTTATAAAACCTCCTTTGGTAATGCGATGATCGCGCCGGGGCTAGGGTGCGCACCGTGAAGGAAAAGCCCAGGGATCACAAGCAACTCGTAAGGTGAAAACAAGAAATGTCCGTGAGTTCTTCACGTTCCTTTCTGTCCGTTCGGGTGATTTCGGGGATTGTTCTTTTGCGACAAACCGGGGACGATCCAGTAAGTGATACGAAAGATAGCCAGATCCTGGATCAGGCTTCGGCGAGCAGCATCAAGAAATGATCGCGCAGCCGGGCTTCAGTGAGCGGCGATTGCGCGCCGGTTTTTTCGCTAGCCATCCACAGAGGCGCGCCCGTCGCCGCCCGCAGGAGAGTAAGTTCAGCGTTCGCGCGCGGCCGTCCAAAGTGTTTGATGTTCGCGCAAGCCAACCCACCGCCGCGCATGAATCCATCACGCGGAGTGCGTGGCCATCCACTTTCGACCGTCAACGTGCGCACGCCATTGCGCAACGTCACGCGTGTTCCGACCATCGTGGCTGATCCGACGCGAAAGCGATGCGCATCCTGATGCTCGATTTGAATGCCCGCGCCTCGGCGATTGGCTTCGCCCGCCAGCGTAGTCAGCGAGTTCAGCAACCAATCGATTCCGGTGCGACGCAGCAGATCATTCCGCGCCCGCAAATTCAGATACTCGGTAATATCCGCGCGCCCCGCTGCATGCGCTCGACGCTTCGCTTCTGCGAACGCCAACTCCCAGGCTTCGTCAAGTTCGTTCATCCTGGCTGTTCCCGTTTTCCATTCGTGCTTCTTTTGATGTTATCATGCCCTCCCGATTCGTCTCTCCTTGCATGCTTACTGGTCGGATGAAATTACCTTTCTTTAATCAGCGGGCGATCGCCTTGGCGATGATTCTCGCGATCGTTTCTGTGCTCTGGGGTGGCGCGGTTTCTTGGGCCCAGGTCAAGCGGCTGCCGAAGCCGAGCGGGCATGTTAACGACTTTTCCGAAGCCCTGGATTCCCAGACAAAGTCGCGACTGGAAGTCGTCCTTGAAAACTTGAAGCAGCGCACGGGTCTGGAGTTCATGATTGCTACGGTGAAGAGTGTAGGTTCGCAAGACATCTACGATTACTCTCTGGCGGTTGCCAATGATTGGAACGTGGGCGCGCCGGCAACTCCGACCAAGAGTCTCCTGCTTTTGATCGCGACCGATAGCGGGAAATTCTTTTCGCAAGCCAGTAAGTCCGCGCGGGCCAGTCTTCCCGACGGTCTGATCGGCGAGATGGGCCTGCGCATGAGACCGAAACTCGAGAGCGGCGGCTATAGCCAGGCATTGCTGACGGGGATCCAAGTCTTTGCGGAAATTCTCGGTGAGCGAAACAATTTCACTTTAGCCGATGTCGATCCCCAAGCCGAGAATCTGGTTGCCACCCGGCAGCGGCCACGGGTTGTGAGATCAGCAAGGACTGCGCCTACGGAGACTCCGACCCCACAACCGAGTGAATCGCCGGCGCCACAACCTACAGTCCAACAAACCGAAACGCTCTCGCCGCAAATAATCCCGAATGCCACACCTCCGCCTGTGACTGCGTCGCCGGAATCAACGCAGGCGCCGGAGCCTTCCGTAAGGCCACGGGTCACGCAACCATCCGAAACGCCGGCGGTTGCGTCGCCGTCGCCGAGTGCAGTTCCTCAAGAAATAACTCCGTCAGCGATAGCGACCAACTCCGCTTCGCCGAGATCGTCTCCGGAAGAGAGTCCGAGAGCGCCAACCTCGCCCAGTGTCCCTGTCCAAGTTTCAGATAATTCCGCGCGGCTTACTCGCTCATCGTCTACGGATCGCAGAACAAACGTCACGCCTCCAGCAAACCCGGAAGACGAGAAAGAAGAAGTTGAGTTAACCCTAACCAAACCCGTCGACCAGAGAATAGAACTATTGAAGGCGTTCATCGCCGCGCATCCGCAGTCGGTCGCGGTGCCGCGCGCCTTTGAACTGATCGTGGCGGCGCACGCGACCTTAGGCGATCAGAAATTACAAGCGGGCGACACGGAGGGCGGCCTGCGTGAATTTCGTCTGGCGATTTCTGAGGCGCCACCCGATATGCGCGATCCGTTGTTTACGGAAGTTATCGCGCGCATTCCCATGAACTTATTTCTGCGCGGGCAGCGCGGGCCGGCACTCGAGACCGCGCACCAGGCTGAAGCGCTGGCGAAACAAAACCCGAGACGTCTGTTGGCCCTGGTGGAGTTCTATCTCACGATCGAAGATGCCGGTGAGGCAAGTCGCATTGCGGAATTGGCGGTGCAGAGCGGACCCGACTCCGCCCCGGCGCATCAGGCGTTGGGCGCTGCGCGTCACATCGCGCTCAGGCTCGACGAAGCTGCCAGCGAATACGCTCGGGCGCTCGCGATCGATCCAAAATCCACGGTGGCCAGAATCGCCCTCGCCGATTTGAAACGCTCTGCTGGCAAAGCTGAAGAAGCACTGGCGCTTTACCGCGAACAGTTGCAGGCCGATGCGAATAACAAATCTGCGCGGGCAGGTCTGGTGCTTTCGCTGCTGGAACTTGGCAAAAAGAACGAAGCGGATCAGGAATTAAACAAAGCGCTGCAAGACAAAGACCAGATGCGAAATCTTCCGTTGTTGGTGGGCACGGCCTACTGGTTCGTGGCGCACAGTGATTCGGCGCGCGGCCTCGATCTGGCGCAGAAAGCAGTCGCGATCGAGCCGCGCTATTCCTGGGCGCAGATTGCGCTCGCCCGCGCGCTCTTAGCTGAACGCCACCCATTGGAAGCTGAAAGGGCCTTGCGTTTCGCGCGGCAATACAGCCGCTTCCCGACTTTGGATTATGAGTTGGCCAACGTCCTGGCTTGGATGGGGCTGTATGACGAAGCCGCGCAGGAACTCGCGCGCTCGTTTGTTTTCAAGGATGGCCAGATCGAAACGCGACTCGCCGGTCGCAGCGCTGCGCGCGCCGCGAGCTTCACGGAATTGTTGGCGCTCGAACGACGGGCGGCGATCTTTCAAGCGGGTGTCGCGGACACTGAAAGCAATGCGAAGATGCTGAAAGCGCTGTTGGCGTTTACAGCCGCTCTCGGTCGTTCCACGATATCTGACGATGAAGCACTCAACATCGCCCAGGACTTCACCGCAGGCGAAGATGGGATGCGAACCTTTCGTCTCGTCTATGTCGCCGGACAATTTGTGCGCAAACGCGTCGCTTTGTCGAGCGTCGTCGACCTAATGGACAACGCGATTAAGAATGTGGAAGCCGCGCTTAGCGTGCCGGGCGCAACCGTCGCCGTGCAGCCGGAAGAGCTGAGCGACATTCGGGCGCGGGCGCGAGCCCAGGGCGGCACCCCCGACGTTCCCGATGCGCCGCGAAATGCGCTTTCAGGTTTGTTGCGCGGACGAATCGAAGACCTCGCCGGCCTCGCGCTTTTCAATCTGGACAAACCTGACGAAGCGGTTGCCCACTTGCGCCGCGCCGTCAGTGTCTCGCCCGAAGGCACGCCGCTCTGGCGTTCGGCAATGTGGCATCTCGGCTCCGCGCTCGAAGCGAATGGCAAGAACGATCAGGCATTGCTCTACTACATTAAAAGCTACGTCAC
>WNFR01009129.1_pt1 | contig 10011 bp, 10 predicted proteins | sample 5400221 | NCBI WGS metagenome assembly WNFR01 (sample SAMN13153357, study PRJNA577476) | soil metagenome | isolation source: 40 cm soil under Madrone tree | place: USA:California | collected 2016-06-14 | reverse complement strand
ATCTGCCGCTCGCTCGCGATCGGCAATCCGGCCGACGGCGTGTTCGCGGCGCGCGCCATGCGGGAGACGGGTGGCTGGGCTGCAGCGGTGAGCGATTCGGAGCTGGTCGCAGGGATCCGCTTTCTCGCTCAGGACACGGGCGTGTTCGCCGAGACAGCGGGCGGCGTCACCGCCGCCGGCGCGCTCGCCTTGGCGCGCGCGGGCCGATTCGACGCCCAGGACGAAGTGGTGCTCTGCATCACGGGCCACGGCTTGAAGACGGTCGAGGCGGTGCACGGAGCGGTTCCTGAAGCCCCGGTCATCGCGCCGCGGTTGCGGGAGGTGACGACTCTAGTAGAGGAGGAACGGACATGGCCATCACGCTGAACCTGCCATCGGTGCTCGCCGCCCATACGGGCGGCGCCCGGACGATCGAGGCGACCGGCCGGACCCTGGGCGAGGCCGTGGCCGATGTGGCCGCGCGCTACCCCGCCCTCGCGCCCCGGCTGCGGGACAAGGAGGGGAAGCCCTATCCTTTCGTCAACTTCTATTTGAACGACGAAGACGTGCGCTTCCGGGGTGGCTTCGCGGCCCCCGTTCAGGACGGCGACGAGGTGACCGTCATCCCGGCGATCGCGGGGGGGTGAGCCCGGCGTCCGCGGCGGCGATGCGGGCCAAGGCGGCCCAGTCGAGGTCGCTCCAGCCGCGCGCCACGCCGGAGAGGTAGCGGTCCCGGATCAGGCTCGCCAGCGGCATGGGCGCGGCCACCTCCTCCGCGGCCCCCAGCGCGAGGCGGATGTCCTTCAAACCGTACTTCAGCTTGAAGCCGGCGGGCTCGTAGCGCTCCTCGGCGATCAGCTTGCCGTAGTTCTCGTAAATCGGCGAGCGGAACAGCCGGCCGTTCACAATATCCAGCACATCGGCGGGCGCGACGCCGTATTTACGCGTCAACGCGAACGCCTCACCCATCGCTTCGATCGCGGCCGCAAGCAAGAAGTTGCCCGCGAGCTTGATCACGTTGGCGCGCGCCGGGTCGTCGCCCACGACGCTCACACCCTGACCCAGCGCGTCCAGCACCGGCCGGCATCGTTGGAGCGCATCCGCGGGTCCTGCGGCCACGATCCACAGCTTCTTTGCCTCCGCCGCTTCCGGCCGCCCGAACGCCGGCGCGGCGACGTACGTTTGGCCGGCGGCTTCGTGTCGCTCGGCCAGCCGGCGCGCCAGCGCGGGGCTGATGGTGCTCATCGAAACGTGAATCGCTCCGTGGGGCAGCGCCGCAAGCGCGCCCTGGGGGCCAAGCAGCACGTCTTCGAGAGCGGCGTCGTCCGCCACCATGGTGACCAGAACCTCCGCGTCTCGCGCCGCGGCGGCGGGACTGTCAGCCACACTAGGATTGAGCTGCTTCAGCTGGTCGGCACGGGCACGCGTGCGATTGTAGACGGTGAGCGTGTAGCCCGCTTGCAACAGGTTCCGCGCCATAGGCAGGCCCATGCCCCCCAACCCGATGAACCCGATATTCATGAGGAACCCCCTTGTGCCGGCACGCGTTGTCCTAGCTTCTCAACTCAACTCGCCCTGACATATATGGACCTGCAACCGACTGGCAAGACGGCCGTATCTTCATTTCGAGCGAGTCCGCGGTGCAGATTCCGGCCGAGATGATCCGCTACGGCGTCACCAAGATCGCGCAGGTCGGACTGGCCCGCGGGCTCGACGAAACGACCGCCGGGACCGGCGTCACCGTGAACGCGGTGCTCGCCGGACCGACCCGGTCGGAAGGCGTCGCCGGCTTCGTCGAGCAGCTCGCTCGGCAACGCGGCGCCGGAGCGCGCGAAGTGGAGCGCGAGTTCTTCCAGAGTGCCCGCCCTTCGTCCTTGCTGCGGCGGTTCGCGAGTCCGGACGAGGTCGCCGCCCTCGTGGCATTCGTCGCGAGCCCCCTGTCCTCGGCTACGAACGGCGCCGCGCTGCGGGCCGACGGCGGCGTCGTGCGGGCCGCTCTCTAGATGAAAGCCATCCGAGTGCACGCGCCGGGCGGGCCGGAAGCGCTACGCTACGAGGACGTCGAGCGACCCGTGCCGGAGCCTGGCCAGGTGCTGGTGAAGATCGAGGCCGCAGGCGTGAACTTCATCGACGTATATCAGCGCACGGGGCACTACAAGGTCCCGGTGCCGTTCACACTGGGACAGGAAGCGGCAGGCCCCGTGGCCGCCGTTGGCCCGGGTGTCGCCGAGCCCAGAGTCGGGGACCGCGTCGCGTACACCAGCATCCTCGGGGCGTACGCGGAGTACGCGGTCGTATCGGCCGACCGTGTCGTGGCGCTCCCGGATGGTGTGAGCGTCAAGCAGGGCGCCGCGGCGATGCTCCAGGGATTGACGGCACACTACCTCGCGACCACGACCTATCCGTTGAAGCCCGGAGACACTTGCCTGGTCCACGCCGCCGCCGGGGGCGCGGGCTTGCTGCTGTGTCAGATTGCCAAGCTCCGGGGCGCGCGCGTGCTGGGCACGGTCTCGACGCGCGAGAAGGCGGCGCTGGCACGGGGGGCCGGCGCCGACGAGGTGATCCTTTACACCGAGCAGGACTTCGAGGCGGAAGTGAAGCGTCTGACGAACGGAGCTGGACTGCAGGTGGTCTACGACTCCGTCGGCAAGACGACATTCGAGAAGGGCCTGAATTGCCTCGTCCGCCGGGGGATGATGGTACTGTTCGGCCAGTCGAGCGGGCCCGTGGGGCTGTTCGACCCACAGGTGCTCAACCAGAAGGGCTCCCTCTTCCTCACCCGACCCACCGTCGCGCACTACATCGCAACTCGCGCCGAGCTGCTCGCGCGGGCGGGCGACGTGCTGGGCTGGATCAAGGACGGCAAGCTGAAGGTCCGCATCGACCGCGAGCTCCCGCTCGCGCAGGCGGCGGAAGCGCAGCGGCTGCTCGAAGGACGGAAGACCACGGGAAAAGTGTTGCTGACTCCGTAACCCGCGCCGCGGTTATATTTCCAGCGGCGCGGCCTCGCCCGCGCCCCGCACCGGGAGTGGTCCGGCAGTTCCGCCGGACCTAGGCGTTGCCCAACCGGCCCCCCGGCGTCGGTCCTACAACAATGGGAGCATTCCATGCCTTCGCAGCGCAATGATCTCCAGCGTAGCGCCGTGGTCGTGATCGACATGGCGAACGATTTTGTCTATCCCGGTGGCGTCATCGCCGATGCCGGCGGTCCTGACTACCAGGAGCGCGCCCAGCGCATCATCCCACCCCTGGGCCGGCTCCTCGCGGCGGCGCGGCGCGCCGGCGTCACGGTCGTGTACGCGACCGATGCCCACACGCCGGGCGACAGCGAGCTCCGGAAGTGGCCGCCGCACGCCATGGCAGGCACGTGGAACGCCGAGATCGTGCCGGGGCTCGCACCTGAGCCCGGCGACGTGGTGCTCGGCAAACAGACCTACAGCCCGTTCTTAAACCCGGAGTTCGAGCGCACTCTGGAGGAGCGGGGGCTGACACGGCTCTACATCACCGGCCTACATACCGATTGCTGCGCCCGGCACACGTCGGGCGACGCGTTCCAGCGCGGGTACGATCTGGTATGGGTGGCGGACGGGCTGCAGGCGTTCACGGACGAGGCGCATCGAGCGGGCCTCGAGTACTTCAAGGCCTGGTACGCGACCGACCCGGCGCGCCAGCTTAGGACGGTTGACGAGCTGGTGGATGAGTGGTCGGCCGTCCCGGAGCCGACGGTAGCGTAGGCCGCGCTTGTCGTTGGGCGGCGCGCACCCACACCCGCACCTCTGCGGGCGTGGGGCGGGCGCCGCCGCCCCCGGCCCGCACCATCTCCCACACCGAGTCGGGGTCGGAGGCGGCCAGCGCCTCCACGCTCCCCACGCCGCCGCCGATCAGCGCCGCCGCGTGGGCCGTGCCGATGCCGCGGAGTGTCACCAGACGCGCCGCGTCCTGCGCCGTGCGCGCGTCGCGCGGGCTCAGGTTGGCGCGGTACGCGAGCTCCGCCACGGGGCTTCGCGCGACGCGAAACACGTTGTCCCAGCCGGCCGCTTGTAATCGCGAGATCACCGCGTTCGTCACGCCCGGCAGATCGCGCAGCGCCGGTGTCGTGGAGCTGACGGTCCAATGGTCGATCCCGATGAGCACGAGGACCACGAATGCGGCGGAGCCGAGCAGGGTACGGCGATTGGTGTGCGGCGCGACCAGGTGATAGAGCGACCACACCTCAAGCGCAAAGAACGGGAAGCCGAGGAAACCCACCAGCGGCATCTCGAAGATCTTCAGGTGCTCGAGGAAGGGGACGGTGTAGATCCAGCGGCCCCGCGCGATGGCGTTGAAGGACTCCCACAGCACCCCGGCGAAGAGACCCGCGGCCATGAGCCGTGCGATCCGCCCCCAGCTGCCGTGGGTCATATCCGCAAACAGCGAGTGCGCGGGATCGCGCCGGTACAAGAGCGGCTCGGCGATGAGCCAGACTGCGCCCCAGGTCAGCGGGTAGAGATAGCGTGGGAAGGCCAGTACAGCCGCGAGCAGTCCCCAGCCGACCCAGCCGGCGATCTCCAGGTGCTGCGGCTCGAGGGTGAAGTCGCGGAGCCGGAGGTCGCGCCACACGCCCAGTCGGTCCAGCAGGCGCTCGGGGAGCAGCACGGCGGGGACCACCGTCGCGAGCGATACCGTGATGCCGAGCCAGCGCTCGAGCCGGCCCGCCGGGAGGAAGACGTAGTACCAATCCCGCAGCCGAAAGTTGATCGCCTCGAACAGGAACCAGATCACCGCGGACCACCACAACATCAGCGCCAGCCCGCGGGGGCGGGCGAGCAGTGACTCGCCGCCGAGCAGTACGACCACCTCGTCCAGGATGATGAGCGTGGGGTACCAGGCGAGCACGTAGAACCACGTGGGGATGGGTGGGATCTCGTAGGCGCGCAGCAAGACGACGGCGATCAGGACCACCGCCGCCGTCGCGAGCCTCACGCTCGTCACGCCCTTCCCTGCCTGCATCACCTACTCCCGCTTGGCGCCGCGACCGGTCGGAACAGCAGATCCTGGTAGTCGAAGCTGAAGTCGGCGAGCGGTGACACGGCCGTCATCTGGAACCGGTCGACCGATCCGTCCGGGGCGAGCGCGAAGCTCACGTACGCGTCTTCGAGGTGTTTGGTGCGCCAGCGCGCGATGAACGTGTCGTACTGCCAGTGCTCGAGATCACCCACAAATGCGGGTGAGCGGCCGAACCGGAGCACGAGGTGGCCATTCTCGAGGGCCAGGCTGGCGTCGCCGTACAGCTCGTCGCGGTATGAGCCCGCGTACCTGGCGAGCGGCAGCGACGGCCGGGACGCCGAATCCCGGTCTACCCGCGTGGCCTTGAGCGTCGAGTCGGCGCGCACCCGGGCGATCTGTTCGGACTGGGCGAACGCCGCCACCCAGTCAGCTCGCGGGCGTGGAGCCCCGAGCAGATCGTCGAGCAGGCGGTAGCTGAGCGCCGCCATGAGATCGGACTCCGAGTTGGTGAGGATCACGATCCCGAGCCTCTCGGCCGGGACGAGCGTGATTTGGGACGACATACCGGCGAGGCCGCCCGTGTGCGACACGATCTTCCGTCCCTGGTAGTCCCGCAGCCGCCAGCCCAAGCCGTATTCGGCGAAGTTTGGCCGCAGCGCGGCGAGCGGCGGGTCGGGCTCCCCAATCGGGAGGATGGTCTGGCCCGACCACATCTCGCGCGCCTGCCGCTCGCTGAAGAGGCGTCCGCCTGAGTAGCGGCCCGAATCCAGCCGACAGACGAGCCAGCGCGCGAGGTCGGTTGCGTTGGACGCGATCCCCCCGGCCGGGGAGATGTTGTCGACCGAATCGAGCGGGACCACCTGCAGTTTGCCGTCCTCGACCGCATGCGGCGCGGCCGCGTTTCGGCTCGCCGTGAAGAAGGCCGTCGTCGTGCCGGATTCGCTCATGCCGAGCGGGGTGAAGATGCGGTTCTTGACGAACTCGTCCCAGCTCTGCACGGCGACCGCAGGGAAGATCTCACCGGCCACGATGTACAGCACGTTGTCGTACGCGTAGGCACTGCGGAAACTGGACACTGGTTTGGCGAAGCGGATCCGGTAGGCGATCTCGCCGCGATTGTAATTCGAATGGAACCACAGCAGGTCGCCTGCGCCCAAACCCAGGCCGCTCCGGTGCGTCACGAGGTCCCGTACCGTGAACTCACGGGTCACGTACGCGTCGTGCAGCTGGAACCCGGGCAGGAGCTTCGCCACGGGGTCGTCCCACGACAGCTTCCCGTCGTCGGCGAGCATCGCCAGCGCGGCGGTGGTGAAGGCCTTGGTGTTCGAGGCGATCTGGAACAGCGTGTGGGCGTCCACGCGGGCCGTATCGCCCACGGTGCGGACGCCGTACCCCTTGGCGAACAGCACCCGGCCGTCCTTCACCACGGCGATGCTCGCGCCCGGGGTGCGGAGCACCTGGAGTCCTCGGGTGACGTAGGCGTCGAAATCCTTTTGGCGGAAGCTTTGCGCCGGGGCCCCGAAGTGCGCGAACAGCGCCAGCCCCGCGGTGACGAGGGTGATCCTCACAGTCCGGTGGAGAGGCGCACCACGACGTTTCGACCCTCCCCAAATGCGAATACCTTGTAGCGGCTGAGGAAGTCCGTGTACCGCGCATTGGTGGCGTTGTGGACTCGGACGTCGAGGTAGATGAGACGTCCGCCGACCGTCTGCTCGAGGCCCGCCCCCACGTTGAGGAGCTGGTACGCCGGGGTCTGCTCGTCGAACGGACCGAGTCGCGTCTGTCGCATCACGGCCTGGAGCCACGCGCGCAGATAGACGCGCTCCGCCCACCGCAGCCCGCCCGTGTGCCATTCCGCCTCGACATCCGCGCGCGGTGCCGGGATGAGCGGTAAGGGCTCGTTTGTCTCGTTGTTGGTGCCGCGGACCGCGTCCGCCCGTGCGCGTAGCGTGAGCACCGGGGCGGCGACGATTTCCGCCCCGACCTCCGCGCCCACCAGCACGGCGCGCGCCTGCCGGTACTGATAGATCGCCAGCCCGGACCCGGGGTCGGTCGCCCCGGTCGGCGCAATATAGAGGTAGCTGTCGATCTGATTGCGATAGGCGGCGACCTCACCTCGGACGCGCCTGCTCTGCCACCGCACGCTCAGGTCGGCGTTGACGCTCACCTCGGGGCGCGCGTTGGGCAGTCCGATCTCGTAGCGGTCTTCCCCCAGGTGGGGCCCATTGGTGAAGAGCTCGAACAGCGTCGGCGCGCGAAAGGCGCGACCGGCGTTCGCCGCGACCGCGAGCCCCGGGGCGGCCCGATACACCACCCCCAAGTTGGCGGTGAGCGCGGAGGCGTCCCGTGTTTGCGCCGACACTTGCAGTGCGGCATTGGAGTCGGCGCTCAAGTGGCGGGCGTCGCCTCGAGCGCCGAACAACAGTGTCCAGCGGCCCAGGGTGGCCGTCTCGAGCGCGAACACCGCGCCGCTGACGATACGGGCCCCGGGGACGAGAGGCTCGACACCGCGGGTCTGATTGTCCTGGTACAGGCCGGAAACGCCGACGGTCCCGGTCAGTCCGCGGGGCGAAGAGTGGTGCAGCAGGACATCCGTCGAGTACGTGCTCAGCAGGAGATCGAAGTTCGGAGTCGAATCCCCGTTGCGGCTCTGGTCGGATACTTCCTGGAGCGAGTGGCGCTGCCATTGGGACTTCGTTTCGAGGCGCACGCCGCCGAGCATGTGGTTGCTCGTGAGCTGCAGCCTGTTGTCGGACAGCCGGCGCAACGGGCCGTTGGTGTTGTCGGCGGGCACTGGGGGGCCATCCAGCAACCCGAAGGCGCCTCCATACCGCGTGTAGCGGAGGGTGACCGACCCGCGGTCACCACGCAAGCCCGCCTCCGCTTCCCCGTTGATGGCGTGATACGCGGTGTTGTAGATATCGCCCGTCGGCGTGGAATCGTTGCCGGGCGGCGTATGAAAGTTGTCCGCGCGACGCCCGATACCCGTCACGCTCCAGCCGAACCGGCCGCTCGCTCCCTCGGCGCGGAGCACCGTTCCCACTTCGGTGTTGTTGGTGGCGCCGTACAGCTCCGCGGCGCCCCGTATGAAGGGGGCACGGCCGCGGCCGTCGGGCACCTCCTGGGGGATCACGTTGATCACTCCGCCGATTGCGTCCGAGCCGTAAAGCACGCTCGCCGGGCCGCGGATCAGCTCCACGCGCTCGGCCAGCCGGGCGTCCTCGGAAGGACCGTCCTCGTCGCTCCACGAGTAGTCCTCGAGCCGCTGTCCGTTGTCGAGCACCAACACGCGGGGTCCGGTGAGGCCGCGAATGATCGGTTTGCCGACCTGCTCGCCCGTGCTCAAGGTGCGGACACCTGGGAGCTCGTCCAGCGCATGCGCGAGCGATACCTCGTGGGCGCGGCGGAGCTGCTCGCCAGCGAGTTCGGCGGTCGGCAGCGGCGAGGCGAGTGGGCTGATCGCGGAGCGGGTGGCGGTCACCGTGACTGCGCCCAGGTGCAGCGCGCTGGGCCGCAGCACGAGGGCTAGTGGTGGGCCAGGAACGGCGGCGGTCACGAGGGTCGGCGCGTAGCCCAGGTGGCGAATGACCAACGTGTAGCGACCGGCGGGTAGGTCGGCGACCTGGAACGCTCCATTCGCTCGAGTGACCAGGGTCAGACCGAGTTCAGGCACATTCACAGTAGCGCCGGCGAGGGGACGACCAGCGGTGTCGACCACTGTGCCGTGCAGCGTGTCGCCGCCCGCGACGAGCGATGCGAGAAGCGCCAACGTACCCAACGTCACCACGCGTCTCCTCGGAGGGGCCGGGCTCGCAGATTACCGTCCCCCGAGGAGTGTGGCAAGTCACTGCGGCGTGTTCAATCCTTATCGTACTGGAGGGCGAGCTTGAGCTGCACCAGTGCGGCATCGATCGCGCGGATCGCCTTCACCCGGTGGCCACCGAAGTCATGCGCGGCGCGCTGCAGATGCAGCCTGGCAGCTTCGAGCGCGCGGATCGCGGCCATGATCTGCGGGTGCGGCTCCTGGGCGACGCCGCTGACCGGACGGGGCGGTTTGGTCGGCTGGGCGGCGGCAGCGAGCGGCAGGGTGAGGACGGCGGTGAGCAGGGCTACCACGACAACGCGAGGGAGCGTAGCAGGCATGTTGCCTCCTTTAGACGCTTGACCTCCCTCGCATGAAACGCGTCACGAGTCCTCGGCGGCCCGCTTGTACATCCAGTACTCGGGCCCCGCCTGCGCCTCCGGCCAATCGGCGACGTGCTCCAAGCCGCGCCACCGATCGTCGGCGTCGCGATGGTGTTCGCCGCGCCACGCGGCGTCGTCGTCCGCCCAGTCGTCAGGTCGCCAGGACTGTGTCATACGTCACTCCTCGTCGGCCGCACCGTGCGGCCGCAGAGCCCTGATTCGCAAAGCGTGTGCCCGGCGGGGGGCGTGCAAGACAAGTCGGCCCGTGCTATAAGGATAGGGGATCGGTCGACGACGACCGCCGGCGCCCGGGCTGTCGCACACTGGGCTGCGATGCCGCGCTTCGACACTAACATCCAGAGTGACCGCGATCACCATGCGCCTCCGCGTGACGTACCACCTCGCCTGCTCCAGCCGGCTCGCCGCCGCGATGGCGCGCGACATCGCATTCGAGCAGACCGTCGAGCTACCCCCCGACGCGGTACCGCCGGAGGTCGCGGCGCGGGTCGCGGGACGTGTCGAGTCCGTCGAGTCACTCGGCCGCGGCCGCTCCCGCGCCGTGATCTCGTTCGACCCGGAGGCCGTGTGCGGCGACCTGCCGCAGCTCTTGAACCTCCTGTTCGGCAATATCTCGTTCAAACCGGGCACCCTGATTGCGGATCTCGAGTGGCCCGAGCAGCTGCTCACCGCGTTACGCGGTCCGCGTCTCGGCATCGCCGGGCTACGCGAGCTCACGGGCGCCCGTGATCGACCTCTCCTGTGCACGGTGCTCAAGCCACTCGGTCTTTCGGCTCCCCAGCTCGCCCAGCTCACATATGGATTCGCCCGCGCGGGTGTCGATCTTATCAAGGACGATCACAG
>WNFR01021251.1_pt1 | contig 10012 bp, 9 predicted proteins | sample 5400221 | NCBI WGS metagenome assembly WNFR01 (sample SAMN13153357, study PRJNA577476) | soil metagenome | isolation source: 40 cm soil under Madrone tree | place: USA:California | collected 2016-06-14 | reverse complement strand
CGTGATCGCAAGAATTCGCCGGAACCCAAGCTGGAGATCTGACCAATGCGCGCCGCTGTCTATGCCAGGTACAGTTCTGACCTCCAGCGCGAGGCCTCGATCGAAGATCAGGTGCGGATCTGCCGGCAGCGCATCGACCGGGAGGGCTGGACTCTCGTCACCACCTACAGCGACGCCGCCAGCAGCGGTGCCAGCCGGCTGCGGCCCGGATACCAGAAGCTCCTCGAGGACGCCCGCGCCGGCGCCTTCGATGTCGTCGTCGCCGAGGCCCTCGACCGGCTTTCTCGCGACCAGGAAGACGTGGCCGCCCTGTTCAAGCAGCTCCGGTTTCGCGACGTCAGTCTGCTGACCCTGGCCGAGGGCGAGATCAGCGAGTTGCACGTCGGCCTCAAGGGCACGATGAATGCCCTCTTCCTCAAAGATCTCGCCGCCAAGACCCATCGCGGGTTGGAAGGCCGGGTGCGCGCCGGCCGCTCCGGCGGTGGGCTCTGCTATGGCTATGACGTCGTGCGTGAACAGGACGCCCGCGGCGAGCAGATTCATGGTGGCCGGATCATCGACGAGGCCGAGGCCGAGATCGTGCGCCGGATATTTCGGGAGTTCACCACCGGTAAGGCGCCCCGGGCGATCGCCCGCGGGCTGAACGCCGACCGTATCGCCGGCCCCCGCGGCCGGCCCTGGAGCGACACCACGATCCGGGGCCATGCGCTGCGCGGCACCGGTGTCCTGCACAACGAGCTCTATGTCGGCCGACCGGTCTGGAACCGGCAGCGCTACATTAAGGATCCACAGACTGGACGACGGCTCGCCCGGCTCAACCCGGCATCCGCATGGCTGGTCACCGAGGTCCCCGATCTGCGCATCGTCGACGACACGCTCTGGCAGCAGGCCCAGGCCCGGCTCAATTCGATCCGGCAGTCGCCGCGGGTCGTCAAGGCTCGGGCGTCCGAGTTCTGGGTTCACCGCCGCGCCCGGCATCTGTTGACCGGGCTGGCGCATTGCGGAGTGTGCGGTGCGCCGCTCGCCGCCGCCGGCAAGGATTACCTCTCCTGCTCCGCCGCCCGTCGCCAGGGGACCTGCAGCAACAAGCGGGGGATCCGGCGCCCAGTCCTCGAAGGGCTGATCCTGGACGGGCTCAAGGACCGGCTGATGGCGCCCGAGCTGGTCAAGGAGTTCATCGCCGAGTTCCACCGCGAGGTGAACCGGCAAAGCCGCAACCGCGAGGCCGACCAGGGACTTCAGCAGCGCGAGTTCGACGACGTGAACCGGAAGCTGCGCGGGCTGATCGAGGCCATTGCCGAGGGACTGCGGGGGCCGGGCCTTCAGGCCAAGCTCGACGAGCTCGAGCAACGCAAGGTCACGCTCGAAGCCGCGCTCGCCGCGGCCCTACCGCCCGCGCCGCGGCTTCACCCCAACCTGGCCGAGGTCTATCGGCGCAAGGTCGCCGATCTCCAGTCGGCGCTGGCCGACGCCGGCACCCAGACCGAGGCGCTGGAGATCCTGCGCGGGCTCATCGAGCGAGTTGCCTTGCATCCGGCCGACAAGGGCTTCGAGATCGAACTGATCGGCGAAATCGCCGCCATGGTAAATCTGGGCGCGCAAACCAAACCCGCCGGCCCCAAGGGGTCGGCGGTTCCCGATCCGTATCGGCGTTCGGTAAAGGTGGTTGCGGGGGTGCGCAACCAGCGTTATTTGCATGGGCTTGTTGCACGAATCCCGATCGTTCACCGCCCTCTCGCGGCGGTAACAGGGGTTCAAATCCCCTAGGGGACGCCAATTAAATCAATGACTTACGTTTGCGACCGACTCACAATGTCCAACGTTTGGCCAATATACAGACCTAGACTGATATAGACGCAGGTAGGCTCATGCTACGCTGCCCGGTGGCGATTCGGGTGCCAACGACGCGATAGGTTCATCATGAGACGAAGTGCGGTCATTCTCGGCTTCTCGCTGCTCATCGCCGGCTGCGCCTTCCAGCAGGGCCGTCGGTTCGATGCGAACGCCGTCCGGCAACTGCAGCCAGGCGTCACGACGGAGCAGGACGCGATCGCCCAGCTCGGGCCGCCGGCCGCGACGAACAACAATGGGGATGGCACCCAGCTGCTGCAATGGCAGTACGTTTACGGCACGACAACCAGTTGGGTAGGTAATGCACATGCTGCAATCTTGTTCGGGCCAGATCACAAGATGATCAAGGTCGTCGAAGTCTTCCAGCAGTGAAAGAAAAGCCCCGCCTACCTGGCGGGGCTAGTCGATGCAGGCTCATCCGGTCATGCCGTTCGCCTACGCGGGTGCCGCCTTGCGGTCTCGGGATCCATCGGAAACACCCTAGGGCCGTAAAAACTGCCGGGGCCCGGCCCAATCCTACGTCGCATGTCGGCGACGATCTGCGAGTTGAACCGTTCGTAGTCATGCCGCAGCCGTTCCCAGGTCGCGGTCGGGAGCGGGTCAATGTAGGGCGTAGGCATGCATTGCCAGACCACGCCATCCGGCGCGAGGGTCCACAAGATGCCGCCAGCGAGGCTTTCGCCGAGCCAAGCCGCCGCGCTGAATGCCTTCTTCTTGCCGGCGCCGTTCATCCATGCTGGCCTCCAATCCCCAGCCAGCATGTTGAATCAGATTCGCCCTACAAAGGGAATCTCCAATCAAATCAGCCTAGTGCCATCCTGCTCTGGGCCATGACGAAATCGGCAAAATGGCTCTGATTTATTCTCGATCCGCCCTAGCGACCAACATCTAGGGCAGGTCGAATTGGTAGACCGTCGCAGCGCCGCCGGCGGGCGAGATCGTGCCATCGATCTGCTTGGGCGGTTGGCCTTTCAGCCGCACACTCAGGCGATAGGGCGATGTGAGCTTGTCCCGCTGGCGGTACGAACGGACATAAACCACGTAATGGCCCGAAGGCGGCTGGTCGGGCCAGACGATGTTCTCCACCGGATCATGACGGATCGGCTGCTCGTCGTTGCCCAGATTCGCGTCAACGTCCAGGGTGCCACCGCAATTCTTCTTATAGCGAAAGTTGATCGCTTCTCCGGACGGACATTTGACAGACAAATCGAGGTCGTTGGTGTCATCCCAGGCCAGGGAAATCTGGAGTTCGCCGGCCTGGCCACCCTGGTCCAGTACCCGCTTCTGATCGTTATCGGGCGCCCGTGGCGGCGCCGGCGGTGGGGGACAGGTCACGCGCTTGTCGCCAATCATGTTCAGCACACTGGCAAGTTCGAGGCGATGTTGCTGTTCGTCGAATTGAAGCTTGCTGACATCGTCGAGTGCCGCGAGCTGGGCGGTGTCGATGTGGCATTGCGGCGCCGCAATGGCAAAGTGTGCCAAGAGCTGGGGGCCGAACCAGTACCAAAGCCCTAGAGGCAGTAGAAGAAGCAGCAGCGCCGAGACAATTGCCGGCCAGTTGAGCCACGTGCGTCCGGCGAGCATGAAGCGTTCCGCCGGTCCGATCCGCGGCGGGGTGCGTGGCGCCGATACCAGGCGCATCAGCATGCCCGGATCGCCATCCGAACCGGTCGGCGTATGCGCCCAGGCGACGAGCACGGGAGCGCCGTTCGCCACATAGACATAGTCGAGTGAAGGAATCTGGATGGCCTGGCGCAAGACATCGGCCAGGAACCGGTCTCTGCTGCGCGTCGACTGCGAGAGCTCGCCCGCATGCCGTTCGATATCTTCCACCAGCGTGGCCAGCCGCGCCTTAGCGGCTTCCTGGGCGGCAGGATCCAGGTCTTGCAGGCGCACCGTGCTGTCGCCGGCGGGCGCGTACCACTCAATCGAGCCCTTTTCCGGGTCGAAGTTTGGTTCGGCCAGCAGGGCAGCATGATCCTCGCCGAGGCTGCGCTTCAGGTGATGATTCAGCTGGTCATAGGCCTGAACGGTCAGCTGGCCGCTGACCCCCAACAGACGGAATCCGCGGTTTGTCGTGCGGGTGAGAAGGGCCATCTCGCTCGCCATCCCGTCAGTCCCTTTCTTCGGTCGCGATCGGCGTCAATGGATGCCTTCGCCCTTCACGAATCGCGTGGCTAATGAGACAGCAAGGCGCCTTCCCCGCTCGCGCGCTGTCACGGCGGTGGCCTGTCACGGTGCAGGAGCCTGGCCCGGGGTGGCGGCTGGGGCCGGCGTCTGATCGGGAGCGGGCGTCGGTTCGGGAGCGCCAGGCGGCGGGGTCGACAGGATCGGTGCGACTGGATTGGTTACTTTGCACATGTCGGTCGCCAATGCGGCCTTCGCCTCAGCGATCTGCTTTTCGAGGCTCTCGTTTATTTGACGCTGGTTCTCCAATTGCTTCTGCAGCACGTCGCTGGCAGTTATGTCGGCCGTCAGCACCGTGTGGGAAATCTGATCGGTGAAATAGCGCCAGCCGAACCAAAGACCGAGTGCGAAGAACAGCATGGCGAAAGCGATACCGGCGGGCAGCAGCCACCAACTCCAGATCGAGCCGCGTGGTGGGGTGGACATGACACCAGCCGGAACAATGACGGGGGTTGCCTTCGCCGGCGCGGGTCTTGCAGCTGCCGGACGATCCGCTGCCGCGGCAACCGCGGCGGCCGCTGGAGCGGCGGCCGCTGCTGGCTGACGCAACGCGGGGCGGCTCAGATCGTCGAAAAACCCGGCGTCCGCCTGGTTCAGACGCGGAATAATCGATCCATAAACTGCGGAAAGGTGCCGGCTCAGCGTTTTGCGATCCCGCGCCACCGCATCGGGCGCCAATCCCCAGCCCGTCAGCACGGGATGATCGCTGACGAAGGCGATATGGCTCTCATCAGGGATCACAAGAGCCAGCCGCAGCAGCGGGCCGATCTCGCGATCGTCGATCAGCTTCAGCACAGGTTCCATGGCCTGGCGCAAAGCGGCCTGGAATCGTGGCCGATCGTCCAGCGCCATATCGGACAACAGGCGGGGATCCCCGGGCCAGGGCGTGTACCAGGATATGGTAGCCATACTGCCAGCCGCGGCGCGGGTGATTACCGGCTCGGCGAACAGATTGGCGGTCGCCTCGCCCACCCTGGTCGTAATCGCTTCGCGCAGGGCGGTGAACTTTTCGACCACTGGCTGCTGGTCGAGACGCAGCATGGCTAGACCAGAGAGTTCGGTCTTACGAACAAAGCGCGCGTTGGTCATGGGATCCTGCCTCCGGTTCCTGCCGGCATCGACATGGTGTCATTGCTCGCGGGCGAGCTCACTGCTGTTCCGGACGATGGAACCGAGCGACCAAGTTTTTCCTGCCGGTCTTAGGTTCGTAAGCGTTGCACTCGGCCTCCTGATCGTCGATGCGGTGGCATGTGCCGATCGTGCGAAACACGTATGTATTATTGTTGCACTGCACGTTTGCGTTGTCGGCAATCTGCAGATTGCCCGGGCCATTAAATTTCGCCGTCAGATTGCCCTTGCAGCTGGCACCATCTTCATAAACGAGCTCGTTGGTGCCATGACCCGCACCGTCAAAGCACATCTTCCAGGTTTTCACCGGGTAGACCTTCCCGGTATCGATATTCGTCGTGGTCATGCTGGTTGTTCTGTCCCAGCAGCCCTTGAGCATGCCGAGATCCTGATTTTCCCAGCCCTTTTCCGGCAGCGCCGGCGGGGGCGGGGGCGGCCCCGGCAGGGGGCATGCCGCGCGGCGGGTTCCGGCGTCGTTTAGCAGGGCTGCCAGATCGACACCATCGTCATGACCCTTTGAACGCACGTCTAGCAATTGCTGCAGCAGCGCCAATTGTGCGGCATCGACCCTGCAGCTCGGCAGCGGAAGCGCGACGAGCCACAATCGCGGTCCCAGCAGATAAATGACAAGAGCAAGCGCCAGCAGGGCGGCCACGGTTATACCCCAGATCTCAAACGGCCGACGCGGCTTGAGCGGGATCGATATGCCGTCGTCGTATTTGGCCAGCAGCCCCCCGGGGACGCCGGCTTTGCTCACGACATGGCCCCAGCCCGCCAGCACTGGCTGCTGGTCAATGGCGAATACCCGATCGATCGAGGGAATCTCTATCGCCGCGCGCACGAGATCGGCAAAGGTCCCGGCATCGGCGCGGCCTTCGCGTCGCATCGACTCGATGTGCCGCCTGATGTCGCTTAGCCGCCGCCCGATCTGACCCAGCAGGTTCGCCTGGCTCTCGCGGTCGAGCTCGTAGAATCCGAACGGTTCGCCCGGAACCTCCGCATGCCAGGCAATCGATCCATCACCTTCCACTTCGGGTCGGGCGAAAAGCTCGGCATGGGTGGGCGACAGGGCGCGTTGCAGCTCGGCCTTCAGGGCGGCATATCCGGCGACCAGATCGACCGGCAGAATCGAGCGACGCCGGGGCGGGTGCTTGAATCCGGCAACGGCACTATTCGACGACCGCCAGGTTGCGCACCGAATCTTTCATCTGGGCAATCTCTTGCTCCACCTGCTGCATGCTCGCGTCGCTCGGTACCTGGTTCCGCTGGATCTGACCGTGAAGGGCAGCCTGTTGGTGATCGAGGGCATCGAGACGCTGCTGCGCCTGGAGCAGTTTCTGCTGCTGTTTTGCGTTCGCCTGGTTCGACGCGAGGCGCGCCTTCTCTGCGGCAAGCTGGCGTTTCAGATCGCCGATTTGCGCCGACAACTTATCCGACTTCGCCTGCGCTGCTGCGATCTGGCGGTTAAGCTCCGCACTCGTAACCTGGTCGGCGTCTATCTGGGCCTTCATGTCGGCCTTCAGCTGTTCAGCCGACTTGATCTGTGCATCTTGATCGCGCGCCCTGCTCTCATAGGTGCCATTCGTCAGGTTCGATACGCCGTCGAAAAATCCGGCCTTGGCAGGATCCTGCGAGGCCTGGCAACCGGCCAGGAGCAGCAGGACCGCAGCGCACATCGTGTCGCCGGCCGATTTGCGCGTTGCTCGGGACATTCGCTCTCTCCTAATGCACAATTTGCCTAGGTGTTCGGAACCGCTGCCAGCGATTTCGCCAGTTCAATCTGATTCTGCTGAATGTGTTCGGCCAACTGGTCCAATTCTGCGCTTTCCTGGCTCAATCCGTCGGCGTTCATTTGCTGGCTGGTTTTTGCACTCTCGGACACGGCTTTCTGCATCCTGTCATTCATCAGCTGAACGTCGGACACTTGCGAGCGGTACTGCTTTGCGTCGATTTGCCCATTCTTGTATTGGGCATCCAGGGTCGCCAACTTTTTCTGATTTTCGGCGACGACCTGATCGCTGTATCGCGCGATATCGTGATAGTTGGCCAGTTCCTTCTGTGCGGCTGCAAGGCGCGCATCCCGCCCCGCCTCTGCCGAAGCATAGGATTCGTTGCGAGAGGCAACGTAATAGCCCGCGCCGGCGCCCAGGGCACCGCCCGCCGCAGCCCCCAGAGCCGCGCCCTCGCCAGGATTGTTAGACGAGACCAGGGCGCCCAAAAGCGCTCCCAGTATGGCGCCGGCGATCGCGCCGGTTGCCACCGTCTCGTTAAACCGGTCGGTGCTGTCGCGCAACTGGCGCTCCGCGGGCGTGAGATTGGCATCCGATGCCCCACCGATATGCGCGCAGCCGGCTAGTGCCAGGGTTATCGCAAAGATGACGGTCGGAAAACGCCACTTTGGTAAATAGAATCCCCTTAACATTGATCCCCCCTATTTCAAAATTTCAGCGAGCCATCCCTTCGTATCAATATGCGATGTCTTGCGATAGGCAGCTTGTTGGACGACGAACATCTTGACCCAGGCCGGCATCTTCGATCGTTGCTGTTGCTGGTACTCGCTTATGACTGTCGCCGCCTGATCATTTATTACTCTGTCGTCGTATTTACTTGTTTCGATAAGATTATCAACGTAGAGCTTGACTGTAGAGTCCAGATTGGCTTGCAAGCCGCTGACCATCTGGCTCATTCCCTCCACTTCCCTTTCAAGTTTCGGTTTTCCCGTCACTCTTTTCTTCATGTCATCATAGGTATTACGCATGGCCACCAGACGTTTGTCATAGTCACGGATAGTGCGGATCAGGGTGGCGCCCATGCGGATGAAGTTCTTGGCCGCCTGGTCTTCCTGTTCTGCCCGGGCCCGCGTTTCGCTGCGCAGGGCGTTGGCTACCTGCTGAAGATCGCCCTTAAAGATCGGATCTTCGGTCTTGGCGATCATCGACTGCAGAAGCTGGTCAGGATCATCGGTGTTCGACAGTTTGCTGGCGCTCAGATCCTTGAAGCTCTTTTGCAGCGTGACCGTTTCACTCATATCTGTGACGACCGGCAGCGCCAGTATTACGCGAAAGCCAACCGTGGGCAAGCGCGTCGGCTCTCCGGTCGCCTCGTCGAACGGCGGGTACTCGAGGCGCATCGCGGTGCGAAGGCTGTCTCCCGGCGTCTGGAAATCACCTCCCTTGACAAGGATCCCGCCGACCTGGCCATGCAGGCGTCCAACCTTGTTCAGGCGATAGGGGTCCAGCACTATTTCAGAAGCATTGCCGATGATGTCGTATAGGCCCAGCGGGTTGGGAAGCAGCAGCCCGATCGGCCTTAGCTGGCCGTTCGACGACCGGGCCCCCTCGAACCAGGCGTATTTCGCGACATCGTCCTTCATCGGAAAAAGACGCTCGCGAAATTCCGATTCCTGAACCGCCGTGCCGCCGCGCGCGGCGAATTCCCACTCTGCCTCTGTCGGAAGCCGGACAAAGGCGTGAGCTCGGCCGCGACCGGGCAGAACGGCCATTGCCTCCTTGAAAAGCCATGTGGAGTAGCGGTTCGTGAACTCCACAGCATCAATCCAGGAGATGCTGGCCGCCGCCACGCGCCCCTGGTTGGACGGGATTGGACAGCTATCGCCGGTAACCGCAGCATACTGGTCGCGCGTCACTTCATATTTGCCGAACAGCATGTAGCGCCGCGCCGCTGATTTGTCGAAGAACGAACCGGCGACGGCGTCGGGCCGGACGAACTCGGAATAGTCGGTTTCCGGATTGGCATACCCCAGCACCAGGGGAATGTCGTCGAGCGGGCTGTCGCTGGTCGGCGTATCGATCCGCCGAAAGGTCATCGCGGCGCCACAGGGCATGGGCAGCACAAGATCGCCGGTCGCCGTCTGTGGATTGAAGAACTTGGCGTCCCAGGTGATCTTGTCCGCGGCCAGGCTTGGCGTCGCCGCCATCAGAGCTAGAGCGACGCCGGCGCCTAGGACCGACAGGTCAGGCTTGATGGAGAACATCGGCTATCACCAAATTCGACGACCGCCAGGCGGCGAGGCTGGCGCCGGCAATCGCGGCGATGAGGCTGGCGCCCAGCAGCACGCCGAAATGCTGGGTCGTCAGCCGGCACAGTTGCTGCTGTCCCGGCAATCCGGTGATGAACAGGGCATTGATGACCAGCGCAGTTGCGCTGGCCATGACCGCCGCCAGTGCGAAACCCAGCAATGCCACGATGATCGATTGGGCAAGCGGGAAAACTATCATCTGCCGTGACGGAACCCCGAGCAGGCGAATTAGGGTCAGTTCCCGCACCTTGCGCTCAACATTCGCCCAAAGGCTGGCCCCCAGGCCAAGCACAAGGCCGATCCCCCCGATGCTTGCCACCAGAGAGAAGACAATTGTCAGGTTGCGATCGAGCTGCAGGACCGTCTGGATATCGTCGGCACGGGTGCGCGTATCAATGTCCTGTCCATTCAGGAAAGCTGAAAGCGGTGCGACGTCTTCGATCCGGCGGGCGAAAAGACGGAAGCTCGCGTAGCGGCGCGGCGGCGCATCGGCGGCGCGAGGGGGCAAGCGAGTAAAATCGTTGACGGGAACGCCGTCGAGAAAATCCTCGAAGGCGAACAGCACCGAAACATCAGCGAACACGCCCGGGCGCTGCAGCGCTGCCGCTGGCGCAATATCGGCGACCGCTATGCGAAGCCGTAGACGCTCGCTCTTCCCAGCGTTGCGGCGCACGGCGCTGACAACGGCAAAGTCGCCGCGTTTCAAATGCAGTATCGTCGCTGCGCTTTGGCTAACGATCACCTGGTTCGGTCCGGCCAACGGCGCGCTACCCTGCAGCAGCGGATCCTCGAGGGTCGTTGGAATCA
>WNFR01011815.1_pt1 | contig 10012 bp, 9 predicted proteins | sample 5400221 | NCBI WGS metagenome assembly WNFR01 (sample SAMN13153357, study PRJNA577476) | soil metagenome | isolation source: 40 cm soil under Madrone tree | place: USA:California | collected 2016-06-14 | reverse complement strand
TGCTGGAATTGATTTCGTTGAGCTCGCGCTGCTCGTCGGTAAGCTGCGATTCCTCGACGATTGCCTGAACGCTGGTTTCGGATTTGCGCAGGATGCGTCCGTACCCGCTGGGATCGCTGACTACCGCGCTTAGGATCGTTGCTGCGGCGTTGGCCTCGCGGTGAGCGGCGAGCATCGCGCGCAGAGTTTCGGTGCGGATCAGCGGCGCGTCACCCGGTAAGACGATTACGAATTTGACCGAGCCCAGCGCGCGCCGTGCTACCTGCATGGCGTGACCGGTGCCGTGCTGTGGCTGCTGTAGCACGCTTTCTGCTTCGAGCGGCTCGACTACAGCGGTGACCTGGTCGGCCTGATGGCCAACCACCGCTATCGTTTTTCGTGATTTCAGCGGAGCGCACGCGGTAACGACGTGTTCTACTAATGTTCGGCCGCCGGCGCGATGCAAAACTTTTGCCACGCCCGATTTCAGGCGCGTGCCTTTTCCTGCGGCGAGAATTACGACAGCAAGATCATTGGCTGGCATAAGCTCCCTCATTCTGCGGGACCAGAATCAATTTCGCAAATGTGTTGAGGTGTCGAGTTTTCGAAAGTGTCTAATCAGCGGCCACAGGGGAAAGAGCCGTTACCGGGGCTTCCGCCTGTTTATGAAGAGCGTCGCGCGTGGTGACGGTCCAAAGGGTAGGATCTTCGAGCAGGCGGCTGACGAGTTGCGTATGGAGGGCGTGGCCGGCCTTGTGCGCTTCGACTAGGCCCAGTAACGGGAGTCCCGCCAAGGCGAGGTCGCCAATCAGGTCCAAAGCCTTGTGACGGCCGAATTCGTCGGGGAAACGCAGGGGCCCGTTCATTACGCCGCCCGCGGTGAGCACGATAGCGTTGTCCAAAGAACCGCCGCGAATCAGGCCCATGGAGCGCAGCGGCGCAATGTCGCGCTCGAAGCAAAAGGTACGGGCGCGCGCGAGGAGATGGCGAAAGGTCTCCGGGCTTACGAGCATCTCCACTTCCTGCTGGCCGACGAGCGGATGCGGGAAATCCACGTAGCAGCGAACCCGGAATTCATCGGCGGGATAGATACCGATGCGGCGGTCACCCTCGATGACTTCGAGCGGCTTCAAAACTTTAAGGTAGCGGCGTTTGCGCCGAAGCCGCCGCGTGCCGGCCTGCTCGAGCATTTGCATAAACGGCTCGGCGGAGCCGTCGAGAATCGGCACTTCGATGGAGTCGATATCGATGTAAATGTTGTCGATGCCGCAGGAGTAGATTGCCGCGAGCAAATGCTCGGTCGTGGAGAGCAGGACGCCATGCTTCATCAAGCTCGTGGCGTAGCTGACCCGGGCTACGTTGTGGCCTTGCGCTTCGATTGCGAAATTGTCGAGGTCGACGCGGCGGAATACGATGCCAGTATCGGCCGGCGCGGGAACGAGGCGGATGCGCCCGTACACGCCGGTGTGGAGGCCGACGCCCTCAGCCGAAGCGGAATTCGCAATGGTTGTTTGGAACATCAACACATCAGATTCTAGCACAATGTCATGAAATGATTTCGTCGCTTGTTCCTTAGTATCAACAACTTATAACCCCCACCCGCTCTATTCTCTGCATTGAGCGTGGTAATTTAGCCACATTTCGCCTGTTTGGCTGTGTCTTTGTGGAACACTACCGTCAAGTGGCACCGGTGGGGCTTCCTTTCCTTGTTATTCTGCGTCCCATGGGTGGCGGTGTTATAATGGCGTTTTACCGTTTCCAGGTAAGGTGAGCGATGAATCGAACAGCGCGTATCGGCATTCTGTTAGCCTCGGCGGCAATCTTTTGCTACGCCGGAATTGGCCATGTTCTTGGACGTACACCCGACGATAAAGCGTACAAGTCGTTGACCGTGTACGGCGAGGTTTTGCAAAAGATCCAGTCGGATTACGTCGACGAGCCCAATATGCGGTTGGTCACGGCTGGCTCGTTGCACGGATTGCTGGAATCGCTCGATGCGCAGTCCAGCTACCTCACACCGCGCGAATATACCGAATACAAGCAGAAGGCGCAGAGCGCCAGCACCGGCGAAACGGGCCTGAACCTGAGCAAGCGATTTGGCTACGTAATCGTTATTTCTGTTCTCCCGGACAGTCCCGCGGAGAAGGCTGGCATACACAGCGGCGATATCTTTGAGTCCGTGGCTGGATTCACCACGCGCGACATGTCCGTGGGCCAGGCGCTGAACCTGCTGAATGGTCCGGCGGGCAGCGGCGTGAAAGTCGGCGTGATCCGGCGCGGACGTGCTCAACCGGAAGAAGTGGATGTCGTGCGGCAGAAGCTGGCTGTTCCGAAGGTTGTCGCGCAAAAAACCGATCCGGACATCTTGGCAATTCGTGTGCCGTCTCTTGATCCCGGCCGTGCGGAGGAAATTCGCAACCGCCTTGCAGATGCGGACAAGCAGGGTATTCACAAGGTGATTTTGGATTTGCGTGAGTGCGGCCGCGGGCCGGTCTCGGAGGCTGTCAACGTCGCCCGCCTCTTTATTCCATCGGGTACTGTCGCAACGCTTCGCGGTCAAACGGTTTCCGCGCAAACATTTCCCGCAGAACCCGGCAAAGTAATTTGGCGTAGTCCGGTTTCTATTTTGATCGATGGGACAACGTCCGGAGCGGCGGAAGTATTGGCGTCGGCAATCGTTGCGAATCGTCGCGGCGACGTGGTCGGCGAACGCACCTTTGGCTTGGCCTCCGAACAGAAGCTGATCACCCTGGATGACGGCTCAGCCTTATTCCTAACAGTCGCCAACTACTACAACTCCGGCGGTAAGGCCATCCTGGAGGATGGTGTGACGCCCTCTGAAGTTGTTCGCGCTGCGGCCGAAGAAGACAACGATGTAAGCGATGACAGTTCGGCCTCAACAAAAGAAACGGCTTCGGGTCCCCGGCCGCTCTCTCCGGAAGACCCCGTTTTCCACAAAGCCCTTGACCTGCTAAGGGCGCCCGCAAAGAAGGCCGCCTAACATTTTTTACCTGGCCGTGGCGGATAGAAGTTCTCCGCTTACAGCCGGTTCTGGTTCTCTAAGATGGCGCGGCATTAGGTTCGCGATTCTTATTACCTTATTCGTTTTTGCCGCAGCCGCTTGCAAAAAAAAGCAGTCATCCCCGTCATTAAAGGCTTCGCAAGTCCATAGCATCACGCGCGAAATGCTGCGCGCGGCTGCCGTCGTGGTTCGCGAACCAGGTCACATCGAATCCAAGCTGGAATTTGACGCGCGCCGCCCAGGGCAAGTCGACCACATCCGCGTCAATGTAAGCGCGGGCTCATTGCAGTTGCAAAATGAGTTGGTGGTACGGCTTACACAGTCGCTGGACCGCGTTGCTACCGCTAATGCGCTCACGCGCGATGCAGCGAATGGCGCTTCGTCTACCAATCATCTGGAGTATCGCCGCGGAGGGCTGCCCACCCATGTGGTGGAGATAGTGCCACGAGCCTTGCCTGCTGCGGCGCCTTCAACCGAAGCTGGCTCTCCGCGCTTGGCGATAATTCTCGATGATCTGGGGAACGACCGCGCCGCGGCGCAGGCCATTTTCGCGATGCCCTACCCGCTGACGATTTCCGTTTTGCCCAACCATCCGCACTCGGTGGACATTGCGCAAGAGGCGCGCCAGCGCGGCTTCCAGGTGATGCTGCACCTTCCCATGGAGTCCATGCGCAACGAGCAACCGGAAGCCCAGGAGTTGCGGCCAGGCATGTCCGCTGCTGACGTAAACGGTTTGGTAGTTGATTTATTGCACGCAGTGCCCGACGTCGTGGGCGTGAACAATCATCAGGGCTCGCAATCCACTGCCGACGCCGCGCTGATGGACGAATTGATGCCGGTGTTGCGCGAACACAACTTGTTCTACGTCGATAGCAGGACCACGGCGGCCACTGTGGCCTTTGACTGCGCGCAGCGATTCGGTGTGCGCTCCGGTTTTCGCAATGTTCCTTTTCTCGATGATGTCGCGGAAGTCGGCGCGGTCCGCAAGCAACTGCTGCTCGCGTTGCGCGGAGCGCAGAAAAAGGGCGATGCGATTGCCATCGGTCACCCTCATGCCGCGACGCTTCAGGCCTTGCGGGACGTTTTACCTGAGGCGAAAGCGCAAGGAGTGCGCTTGGTCTTTGCGTCAGAAGTTGTGCACTGAGTGTGCGCGCGGATCGTTATAGCTGGAGCTATTTGCGCGCCAGCTGAAACCAGCGCTGGCGGGCTGAAGCTCAATTATCTTTCTCTGCTTCTTTCTCTCTCTTCTTTTCGGCTTTAGATTTCTTCACGCCAACTTCCGACGAGCGCTTGTCCAAAGCCGCTTTCGTGAAGAAATCTTCCGCAAAACCGGGATTGTACTTGCAGGATTGAAAGAAAACCTGGTTGATGCGGCGCCCGTTGCGGTCCAGTGTGATCTGCAACGGCGTCCAGACGCCGTCCATGAGCTGATAATTCGTGTAAATGTGCGTTTCCACGCTGCGGTCCGGCGCGGTATCGTCCGTCAGCGTCACGACGCTGCGCACCAGATAATGCGTACTCTTGTCCACCGCGAGCCGAAAATCGCGCTGCTCGGTATCGGTGATTTCAACCCAATCCACCGTCCTGAGATCCACAACATCGGTTCCGGCGTAACGGACAGTCATTCCCGGCTCTTTCAGCCGTACGCGCAGCAAATTGTTGATATCGCGCTTGGCCTGCTCCTGAAAATCGGCGACCGCCGCGGTGCTTAGTTCGGAAACGCCGCCGCGATCAAGAGTCCAGCCGCGATCGCCGTTATAGACGTTGACGATCACACCCTTTTTCGAGAAGTCCGTACGATTTTTGTCCGGATAACGCCAGTACACCTTGAAGTTCGTGTAACCCGTCATTTCGCCATTATGGCCAAACTGCGCGAGACGGCCATCGCAATTGCTCTCGCGAATATCTAGATAGGTTGGGCCGCCGAGCGCGGTAATCAACTGCTCCAAAACCTGCTTGCCCTTGGCCGTGCGCTCCTCCGGCATCATGTTATCTGGGTTTTGAGCGCGCGCAGCCTGTAGCGGCAATGCCGTCATCAGTGCGGCAAGCGCCAGAACCGGCCAGAAATTGACAGCCTTTAACCGCACAACACCGCTCCCCCGTTTACATTGATGATTTCGCCAGTCATGAAGTTGGCCAGATCCGAAGCGAGGAACAAAATCGGTCCGGCAATTTCCTCCGCAGTGCCCGCGCGACGCAGGGGAATCGCGGAGACAATGGCTTTTCCTCCCGCTTTCGAGTTGATTACCGCGTTGGACATGTCCGTGGCCACCCAGCCGGGCGCCACGCAGTTCACCAGGATGTTGTGTCGCGCGAGTTCCGTTGCAAGCCCCTTCGCCAGGCTGATAATGCCGCCCTTGGAGGCGCCGTAATGCGTGTGAAAGGATTCACCGCGCTGCCCGGCGGTGGAGCTGATGGGAATAATCTTGCCGGACTTCTGCTTGATCATCTGCGGCACGGAAAAATGAATGATGGAGTAGACGCTTTTTAAGTTGACGCGAATCATCTCGTCCCATTGCTTCTCGCTCATTTTTTCAATGGGCAGGTCTTCCGGGTTCCACACCCCGGCGTTGGCCACCAGGATATCCAGGCGCCCCAAGCGCTCGATCGCAAAATCCACCAGTTTCTTGTTATCCGCGTGGTGCCCGACGTCTGCTTTGAACGCTTCGACTCGCGTGCCGTGCTTGCCCGCTTCCTGTTGCACTTGCTCTGCAGCGTCCTTGGCCTTGTTGTAATTGAAAACCACGTCCGCGCCGGCCTGCGCAAAGAGCTTGACTGCCGCGGCCCCAATTCCCCGTGATCCTCCGGTAATGAGCGCCGCCTTGCCAGCCAGTGAAATCATCATCCCCCCAAGAAGTACAAAGCACGAAAATCGTAAGGCTGCTGCGGCTCACACCTTTTCTGCCAAGTGATGACGTGTCTTGCGACCGGCAGCGACGAGGTCCGCGAACAACCGCTCCGCGGAGGCGTCGCCGAACATCCGTTCCGGGTGCCATTGCACACCAACCACCCAGTTCGCGTCGCCGGTCCACTCCACGCCCTCCACCGTGCCGTCATCCGCACGCGCGGTGACTCGCAGGCCCCTGCCCGGTGCGGCAACAGCTTGGTGATGCGAGCTGTTGACTTCGCCGCGGCCGCCTGTGATCCCCGCCAGCCGGCTGCCCTGCTCAAACGACGCGGCGTGGCGCGGATCCTCTTTCGGTTCAGGCGTGAGATCCTTTTTTCGGTGTGGCGTGGTCGTGCCCGTCTCTGTTCGCAGGTCTTGTATCAATGTGCCACCCAGATAGACGTTCAAGAGCTGGCAACCGTAGCAGATTGCCAGGACGGGTTTTTGCTCGGCAAAGGCATGTTTCAAGATGGATCGGTCAGCGGCTTCGCGAGCCAAGTCGGCCGGCGCCGATAGGCCTTGGTTCACGGCTCCGTATTCCGCTGGCTCTACATCCGCGGGACTGCCCGGCAGCACGAAGGCGTCCAAGGTCGGAAGCGCCCGATCAAGCTCGATCGGGTCCGTCAGGGTTATCAGGACCGGCTCTCCCCCTGCGCGACGCACGGCGTCCTCGTAGTTCTTGATCTTGGGGCGGTTCCCCTCGGCCTCTTCCTGCGAAGTGCGCCACGGAATGCCTACCCGTGGGCGAAGAGACGTGCCTCCGGTTGTCGTTGCGGGGGGCATAGAACCTTGCATCGTAGCATTCGCGGAGGAGAAGCGGCAACACGGGCCGCCATCATCGTCGCGCGGAGGCGGAGTGCCGCAGCACGGCATCAAGGCCGAATTCAGGGCGATGAAAATACGTCGGAAGCTCGCCGAGCCGCGACGCAAGTTGCTCGGGTGACGAGGCGCGAAGCGTGACATGTCCGAGTTTGCGGCCTGTGCGCGCCGACTTGCCGTACAGGTGCAGGTGCGCGTCGCGGACGGCGAGGACTTCGGCGGAGTCGGGGACATCCCCGATGAGGTTGAGCATGGCGGAGCAGCCAATGGCGCTTGTCGAGCCGAGCGGCAGGCCGACCACGGCGCGCAGGTGATTCTCGAACTGGCTCGTCACCGCGCCTTCGATGGTCCAGTGGCCGGAATTGTGGACGCGAGGAGCCATTTCGTTGGCCAGCAAGCGACCCTCGTGCTCGAAGAACTCAATGGCCAGCACGCCGACATATTCCAGCGCGTCTAGGATGCGGCGCGCCGCATCCTCCGCGGCGTTCTGCACCGCGCGGTCGAGCTGCGGAGCCGGCGCGAGCGACAAGCGCAGAATTCCCCCGCGATGGTGATTTTCCACGAGCGGATAGGCGGCCGTCTCGCCGTCGCGCCCGCGAACGGCTAGCACGCTCAGTTCGCGCGTAAACGGGACTAGGCGCTCGAGTAAGAACGGCGCAGCCTGCTGCGCGGGTTCTGCGCCGCTATGTTTCCCTGAAGCGGTTGCCGCGGGTAATTCGCTTTTGGCTCTGGCGACGTCTTCCGCGCTTCGCAAAATCCATTGTCCCTTGCCGTCGTAGCCCATGCGGCACGTTTTCAGAATCGCGGGCAAGCCAATCTGCTTTACCGCGGCATCGAGCGCATCTTGGTTGGCGACCGCCGCAAATTCCGTAGTGGCGATGCCCAGCTCTTGAAACAGGTGCTTTTCGTTTAGCCGGTCCTGCGCTGCCTCAAGCGCGGCGGGAGGCGGCAGCACCGGCACGCGCTCGGCAAGAAAGCGCGCCGCTTCAACGGGCACATTTTCAAACTCGTACGTCACCAGCTCCAGCCCGGCGGCAAATTTCTTCAGCGCAGAGTGATCGTCGTATTGGGCGGTGATGCGTGTGGCGATGCGTCCGACCGGCGCTTCTGGTGAAGGATCGAGAAAGCGAAAGTGTAGACCCAGCGGATACCCTGCGAGCGCCAGCATGTATCCAAGTTGCCCACCGCCGAGGATCCCGATGGTCACGCGCGCGTTCCCTTTTTTTTCGTGGCGACCGTCGCCGCAACCGGCATCGTCGCCACTCCCAGCGCCCGAGCAGCAGCCTTCGGGTCCGGGTTTGCGAGGACGCGCTCCGTCTGCGCATCGCGGAATTTGCGGTACGCTTCGCGCACCTCGGGATGTTTCGCGCCGAGGATGGCGGCTGCAAGCAACGCGGCATTAATCGCGCCTGCTTTACCCACCGCCAGCGTACCGACCGGAACGCCACCGGGCATCTGCGCGATGGAAAGAAGCGAATCCAGGCCCTTCAACGTTTTCGATTCCACCGGGACGCCCAGCACCGGCAAAACCGTTTTCGACGCCGTCATCCCCGGCAGGTGTGCCGCGCCGCCTGCACCGGCGATGATTACTTCGATCCCGCGCTTTTCGGCGGAAGCCGCGTACTCAAAGAGAAGGTCCGGCGTGCGATGCGCAGACACTACGCGTGTTTCATGAGGAACACCCAGCTCTAACAGCGTGTTTGCGGCGTGTTCCAGCGTTTCCCAATCGGAAGAAGAACCCATGATAATTCCGACGAGCGCTGTCTTCTCCACAGTAGAGTCCTTTGCCATTGTCGCGTTCACCGAAGAAGCGAACATCGAAAACAGCGTCGTCAGGCGTTGCTTTAGAGACAAGATAATCGAGCGCCTGCTCTGCATCCGGAATAACGGAGCTTTGTGCCGCGTGATGTGCCGCGATTTCGCTGAGTTGCGCAGCGGAGATGGCGCGCGAGGTGCGCGGCTCGGTGAAGACGACTTCCGCCGCGTGTGGGAAAAGCATGCCGGCGATTTCGTCCACGGCTTTGTCGCGCAGCGCTCCGTAAAGAACGAAGATTTTGCGGCCCGCGAAGTTTTCTTGCCAGAAGCCAGCTAGTTCGCGCGCCGCGCCGGGGTTGTGCGCGCCGTCCGCGTAAATGTCCGGCCGCGATTGCAATTTTTCCAGGCGTCCCGGCCATTCGGCCGCCGCAATTCCTTGCTCAATCGCGTTCTCCGGGATGAGATAGCCGCGTGCCCTCAAAATACGGGCTGCTGCTGCTGCATTCATCGCGTTCTGTAATTGGAAACGTCCGGGCAACTGCGGAGCGAGCGTCGCGGACCAGCCGGAAGCGATTTCCGTGATTTGCGCGCGGATGCACCCGTCCTCCATCACCTGGTTGTCCACGCGATACGCCTGCGTGGTTTCGACGATTGGGCAACCTAGTTCTTTCGCGCGACTCAGAATGACCTCGCGCGCTTCCGGTCGTTGCGCGGCGATTACAACTGGGACCCCTTTTTTCAGAATGCCGGCTTTTTCCGATGCGATTTCTTGCAGCGAATGCCCTAGAAAATTTTCGTGATCGAAGTCGATGTTCGTGATCAGAGTGACCACGGGCGTCAGAATATTAGTCGCATCTAGCCGCCCCCCCAGGCCAACCTCGAAAACACCGAAATCCACGCGAGCTTCGGCGAAATATTGAAAAGCCATCGCGGTTACGCATTCAAAATACGTGGGATGAGCGCGAAGCTTGCCCGCGGCCAGCAGCTCTTCGATGACCTGCTGAATTCGCGTGAGCGTTTCCGCAAAATCGGAATCCGTGATTTCAGCGCCATTCACACGAACGCGTTCGTTGATCTTTTCCAGGTGCGGCGAAGTGTTCAGTCCGGTGTGAAATCCGGCTTGCCTCAGGATCGATTCGAGAAAAGCTGCCGTCGACCCCTTCCCGTTGGTACCGGCAATGTGTGCCGAGGGATACGCGCGATCGGGCCGCCCCAGGCGCTCGGATAAAACCGCAATGTTCTCGAGGTCAAATTTTGCGGCCGCTGCCTGCGTCGGCGCGGCCAATTCCCTGCCAAGCGAAAGCAAATACCGGACCGCAGCGTCGTAATTCATTTCAGCTCAGCAGGAGGTCGAAGGAATTGGCGAGGAAGTTTTTCATCTCTTTGCGTGGAACGACGGCATCAAGAAATCCGTGCTCCAGCAAAAATTCTGAGCGCTGAAAGCCTTCCGGCAGCTTTTGCCGGATGGTCTGCTCGATCACCCGCGGCCCGGCAAAACCGATCAGCGCTCCGGGCTCGGCGATGTTGAAGTCGCCAAGCATGGCAAAGCT
>WNFR01009128.1_pt1 | contig 10012 bp, 7 predicted proteins | sample 5400221 | NCBI WGS metagenome assembly WNFR01 (sample SAMN13153357, study PRJNA577476) | soil metagenome | isolation source: 40 cm soil under Madrone tree | place: USA:California | collected 2016-06-14 | reverse complement strand
GTGCCGGGCAGCTTCAAATGGTACCAGGCGCTGTTCGGTCAGCCGGCTACCCTTCCTGCCCATGATTACTTTGGGCAAATCCTCGATTCAGATGGAACTGTTTTGCTCTGCCTCCACGAGTGGGGCGCCCACGAGCATCCCTCATTGGTGAGCCCCGATCACGGGACACCCGGCAACGGGCTCCTGTTGTTCTTCCGTGTCGATGATTTTGACCTGGCGCTTCAAAGGGCACGCTCTCTCGTCACTCGGCTCGAAGAGGAGCCACACGTGAATCCGAACACTCAAACCAAGGAGTTCTCGCTCCGAGATCCGGACGGATATTACGTTACGATCAGTGCGCTATCTGCGGCCTGACAAGGCGCTGCAGCTGCCGAGCGGTGGCCGGGGCTTCATGGGGCAGCGCCGCCCGACCTCGCTCCCCTCGCCGGAGGGCTCTTGCCGTCTGATCACCATTCCATTAGAGAACGTATCGCGGAGTTTCGATTATTCTGATCGTGTCACGGGCTATGCGGAAGTAACTCCAGGAGACCCGACCGCACCATTACTTCAGGCTTGCCGACCATCCGGGAGTTATCGCGTGAAGCGGATTTCAGGCATTCACTTCTACCTGCCAACTTTCGGTAATGAACCGAATCACCGCTTTCCATTTGTTGCCCTAAGCTCTACGACTCCCGTAGGTGACCGACCGTGAGTTGCTTCGGAAAATTCGCGAGGGCGCGGAGAAACGGGCTGGAATCACCGAGAACACGGGAGACTATGAGCCCACCTTCGATCGCCGCTACGGCTTCTTGAGAACGTCTGTGGGCAATCGCCGGGCTTAAGCCCGCATCTCGGCCGAGGCGGGCGAATGCATCAATCCAAGATTCAATGGAGCGCCGCGCGTGTGCGAGTGTGGAAGGACTGTCGGCGAGTGTCACCGTATCGAGCAGACACCACTGTTTTCCGGATCTGTAGAACTCGCGAAGCCTACGCGCAATCTTGCGGGCACGGACCTGTGGTTCTCCCTCTTCGAACGCGGGCTTAACAACATACTCTGCAAACTGGCGGTCCACTTCGGTGAGTATTGCGTTCACCATGTCAGCCTTCCCGCCCGGGAAACGGTGGTACAAGCTGGCCTTCACCAAGCCAGTCGCTTTCATCAGATCGGAATAAGAAGCCCCGTCGTACCCCTTACGGCGGAAAACATCCGACAGTTCCTGGAACAATTTGTCATCAGAAATCTTTGCAGGGCGCATGGAACAGCCCTCCTCTACCTTAGATGTCCCACATCCCTCTTGGGTTAGACCGTACGGTCTAATTCTTGCCTGTTTTCGGCCTTAGTCACAGCTTTTTCTGGAACTTTTCGGCTATAGCTGCATCAAACCTCATATAGACCGAACGGTTTAATACGAAGAACGGTAAAGGAGAATGAGTATGATTCGCGAATGGCTACAAATTGCAGCGATTTCGATTGGATTGGCGGCAAGTGCCGGCTTTCTGAGCGCCCAGATGAAGGATTCAGCGATGGCCGAGCCGTCGCGCGTGACCTATCACACGACGCAGGTGGATGGTTTGAAGATCTTCTATCGCGAGGCCGGGCCAAAGGATGCACCGACCGTCGTGCTGCTGCACGGTTTCCCCAGTTCGTCCCACATGTTCCGCGAACTGATTCCACGCCTGAGCGACAAATACCATGTTGTGGCGCCGGACTATCCGGGCTACGGCTACAGCGACGCGCCTTCGCCTGAGCAATACGCTTACACGTTCGACCACCTCGCGGATACCGTAGATCACTTCCTTACCCAACAAGGCATCACGAAGTATTCGATTTACATTCAGGACTACGGTTCACCCGTGGGATTCCGGCTGGCAACGCGGCATCCCGAGCGCGTCCAGGCGATCATCACGCAGAACGGCAATGCCTATGACGAAGGCCTGTCACCCTTCTGGGCAGAGTATCTGTACCCGTACTGGAAAGACCCCAATCCAACGAATGAAGCCAAGGTGCGGCAGTTGCTTACACTGGACGCGACGAAACTTCAGTACCTGCAGGGTTTCCGAAATCCGGACGATGTAAGCCCGGACTCTTTCCTCTTCGACCAGGCCAAGCTCGACCGTCCGGGCAATGACAAAATCCAATTGGCGCTGTTCTATGACTACCGCAACAACCCGCCGCTCTATCCGGCATGGCACAAGTATCTGCGGGAAAAGAAGCCGGCAGTGTTGGTTGTCTGGGGAAAGAACGATCCGGTATTTGCCCCGGCAGGCGCGGAAGCGTTCTTAAAGGATGCACCGAGCGCAGAACTCCACTTGCTAGACACGGGACACTTCGCGCTAGAAGAAGATGGAACGGAAATCGCACAGCTCATCCGCGGGTTTCTGGCAAAAAATGTTCACTGATCGAACGACGAAGGAATCTCGAGACCGGTCGCGCATGAATTCCGGTGAGCGACCGGTGGAGCCAGCTATGTTTATCAAAGAACTGTGGCGCTATCCGGTCAAATCGATGGCCGGCGAGCGCGTTACTCAGATCCAAGTTGGCGAGCTTGGCTTCGCTGATGACCGTAAGGTGCTCGTGCGGGCTGGCAACGGCCATGTGCTCACCTCGCGGACGCATCACCAGTTGCTGGGCCTGAAAGGCACGCTCGGTGCCGATGGCCAACCCCAAGTCTCCGGTCACGTCTGGGATTCCCCCGAAGCCCTAGCCCTCGTACGAAAGGCAGTTGGTGCGGATGCCGAACTGTTTTACTACGACGGGCCGGAGCGTTTCGATGTTTTGCCACTTTTGGTGGCGACGGATGGCGCAATTGGCTATATGGGTTTCGATAGTCGGCGTCTGCGTCCGAACATCATTGTTGGCGGAGTGGAGGGCCTTCAGGAACGTCAATGGCCCGGGCATCGCTTTCGAATCGGCGAAGCCGTTATTCGCGCCGCTCAACTGCGAGGCCGGTGCGTGATGACGACATACGATCCCGACACCTTGAAACAGGATATGGGCGTCCTGAGGAGCATCGTCCGCAAACTCGGCGGGGTGATGGCGTTGGATTCCGCTGTTGTGTCCGGGGGCCTCATCCGTGAGGGCGACCTGGTGACGTTAAGTGATTGAATGAGTCGCTGTACACGAACTGCGTTGAGGCGATAACTCTTGGGTGCAGGATAGGGCGCAACTAAACAGCGAAGAATGGCTCTGAATTTCTCGCAAGCGACACCAGACAGGGCACTTAGATTTTTGAGTCTCTAGGCAGTTGAGCGAAGGTTGGTTAACTCCGCCTTGTCGCCTTGGCGATTGTTCTCACGGGCAATTCGGAAGCTGGGGATTACTTCCGGATTGCCGACCATCCAGAAATCGACCGAATCAGCGACTCTATGGTGGCGAATCAGTCTCAATTCATGAAGGCCACTGAAGCCCAGATCCACATAGCTCGTCTCTCAGGCACAAGCGAACATGGAAATGCAATGTACGGAACCGACGCTATTGACTTGCCACGGACTGGAAAAAGTTGACCAGCACTTGCTGGGCGACATGCTGACCCAGCACGAGGCCCTGGACCACGGAATGGTGATAGTGGAAACCTGCATAAATTCGAGCGTACTCTACCTCTGTTTCAAGATCTTTCGCGCTGCTGAATGTGTGCGCGTGCGGCGGGTTGAAGACTGTACTGCTCACAGTGAAGTTCACCTCAGGAGTCTCGAAATAGCCTTTCAGGATAGTCGCAACCGCACCCGTAAGACACCCGTGAGCGGCGGGATATTCCGGGTGATTCGGAGTGGTGCCAAGGGGCATCCACGTCGGGTCGGGAACAGTGCTGGGATTTCCGTCTATGCCGCCGTTTTGAATAGCTGTCACCGGCCGCCAGAAACTGAAGTGGTACTTCGCGTTCATGCAGCCGATAAAGGAGTCGGCAACGGCGGTCCACATCATGGCAAAAAGGCGCGCTGTGTCGGAGGTGTTGAGCGCGCGTCCCGCCGCCAGCGCCCGAAACGCTCGTGCGTATTGCTTAGACGTTTGTTCGGTCCAGAAGAGGCCGATTTCAGTCTGCTGGGCAGTCCGCACCGTGCTGTTGACTGCGCCCAAAGTCTTAATCTGGTTGTAATCGTCTGCCCAGTCCTGGCTGCTCAGCGCGGGCGGGGGCTCCGGAAGGAATTGAGAGGCGCTGTTCATCGTGAAGGGCACCATCTGACCTACCCAAGGGGTTTGAGGCAAAAGGTGTGCCGGTGGGGTCGGAATCCAAACTCCGGCTGTCGGTACAGACGGAAAGACATAAGGCACATTCGCACCGCGGCCATCGCCCACTCGCATGGCAATGATTGCATTCGCTGCCGCCTTTCCGACCTGCACTCCGTCGTCTTTCGCCTGGCCATCTGGGATGAGACCAATCCTCGCCGTGTACTCTGCCATCAGAAAAGCTGATTGATCCGGTAAATAGAAAACGAGGGTGTTGTATGCCGCCGAGATGACTGCGGCATCGACCGATGCCCCCCCTGGTGCGGGAATTTCCGCGCCGTAGGGCTGAAAGCGATGATCGATCGCATTGACGGCGTTGTAGATGGCCAAGTGTGTGTAAGCCAAATAAATGCTCATGCCACCAGCGGTACTGGAAGCCGGAGAAATCGTCTGATTTGCCTTGAGCGCCGCAGTGACGGCAATGTCATTCCAAGCAGTGACTGCATTCTGTGCTCTCGCCACACTACAGAGTGCGAGTGCAAGCGAGATGACCGCGGCCGCCTGAAATCCAAAATGCTTGGAGCCGACAGATTTTTGAGAATTCTTCATGCTGGTCTCCTTCTGGCTTTATTTAATTGTCCTCTTCTCGCAGGTCGCTTGACCGCCGCCAGCTTGATGGAGCCTGGTGGGTACGTCAATGCAGGGAAGCTCAAACGTTTGTCGAGCTATAAGCAGCTGAATTTGCAAGAGTTGGCGAAGGCGCTCCAACGCGAGCCGGATCTTGTCTCTCGCTTGCGCAATGGTAAACTGCCCGAAAGCTGAGGCCCCCACATGGCAGAGAACTTGAGTTCCTCACAGCGGATTCTCCGCTTTGGCACCTTCGAAGTGAACCTGCAGTCCGGCGAACTGCGGAAGGGCGGAGTGAGAATCAAGCTGCACGGGCAGCCATTCGAGGTTCTTGCCATGCTACTTGAGCGGCATGGTCAGGTGGTCACGCGCGAAGAGCTGCGACTGCGGCTCTGGCCGACTGACACGTTCGTGAACTTTGATCACGGGGTGAACACGGCCATCAACAAGCTGCGGGAGGCGCTGGGAGACTCCGCAGATAATCCTCACTTTGTCGAAACCTTGCCGCGCCGTGGCTATCGCTTGCTCGTGGGGGTGGAAGGGCCGGATCGGACAACCGCAGCCGAAGCAGTCCTTCCAGCCGGAGTAACAGGCAAGCGCGCTGTAGCCGTGCTGCCCTTCAAGCTCCTGACTCCGAACCCGGACGACGACTACCTGAGTGTTGCGCTCGCGGATGCCGTGATCAATCAGTTGGGGGCCAGCGGCGAGTTACTCGTGCGACCCATCGGCGTCGTGGCATGCTACGCGAAGCAGGCTATTGATCCCTTGACAGTCGCGCGAGAGCTGAATGTCCAAGTGATCGTGGAAGGCAGCATCCAAAAATTTGGTCACCGGCTGCGGCTGCATGCCCAGGTTTGGAACGCGGCCGACGGCTCCACGCTGCTCACAGCAAAGCACGACTCTGAAATGGCGGACCTGTTCGGGGTACAAGACAAGATCGCCGTTGCGGTTGCGCAGGCTCTGGGTGCGCAGGCAACTTCGTCGTCCGAGGCACCGGCGGATGTGCCTGTAAGGCATCCCCTGGCATTCGAGTTATTCTTGCGCGCGACCGAGCGGCTCTCGCGGGTGAATCTCTGGGACAGCCGCACCGCGATTGAGATGCTGGAAAAGGCGGTCAAACTCGACCCGCGCTTTGCCGCCGCCTGGGCGCGTTTAGCGGAAGCCTATGTGGTAATGGCCGTGACTTTCGAGCCGGGCGTTCGCTGGGTTCGACGGGGAGATCAGGCGATTCGTCGCGCTCTGAAACTCGATCCCCGCAATGCGGAGGCCCACTGTGGGCGCGGACGCGCCCTCTGGACACCAGCCAGACATTTCCAGAACCGCGCCGCCTTGCGCGCGCTCAGCACCGCTCTTCGGCTCAATCCCGGCTGCCAGCCCGCAAAGACCTGGCAGAGTGTCATCTTTCTTCATGTCGGTATGCTGGAAGAAGCCAAGGAAGGATTGCTCTCGGTGCTGAACACTGAGCCGGCGAATGCTTTTTCACTTGTTTTTCTGGGTCAAATCGCAATGTACCGTTGGGACTACGATGAAGCGGAGGAATACCATCTCCGCGCGTTTCACGTCGATCCAACCAACATCTGGGGCCACCTTTTTCATCCTACGATTGCGCTCTATCGAGGGCAGTTGGAAGAAGCGGCCGAGCGAATTCGGGTTGCGCGCCAACTGCTGCAAGATGATCCCTGGCTACGAAGTTGTGAAGCTTTGTTGTGGGCTAAGCGCGGCGAGATCGCAAAGGCAGAAGAGTTGGCCCGCCGCGCCCCGCGAGGCGGCAAGCCACTCCTACACACCCATCACGTGTTCCACACAGCCGCTGCAGTCGACGCGTTGCTTGGGAACCCGGCCCGGGCGATTGCATTGCTGCGCAAGGCGAGCGCTACGGGTCTGCCGAACTACCCGGTCTTCCGCGAGGATCCGCACTTCCACTCGCTGCGCGAGCGTCCTGAATTCTTGAGTCTAATGGCCGAGCTGAAGCGCGAATGGGAAGGTTACCGCCAAGAGTTCGGTCGGCAGTGAGCCGACTGCGAAAAGGAGTTCGCTGGTACACCAGGTCGGCCTCGCACCATAAACAATGGCGATACATTGATCCGCCTCTTCGGATTCCGCCCGAGTCACGGGCAACTCTGACGTAACGCGATTAGGTAAGGGTTGCCGACCACTCGTCCGCCGACAAGGGGGACGACTTTGTCGGCGAAGTTGTAGAATCCTCAAAGGTTTTTGGTGAGTAGTGCGTAGCGGTGGTAAAAACCGGAGTCCATTCGCTCGAACGACGATCTACTTGTGCGGGCGGAACATCAGATCGAACCACGGCTTCCAGGTCTTGCCGCCGTCGGTTGAGGTGACTGCGGTTTCGCGCACGCCACCGTTCACCGGCTTCCAAATGCCGCGAACATGACGCTCCTTTCCGGAGGTTGTGCGATCGATACCAGCGAGAACCATTGCGCCGTCCTGCATGTTGCCTTCAATGATGAGGAGCTGGCCGCGATTGGTGACCCAAGTCTGATGCCACACTCTTCGCGAGTCATCGTAAACACTGAAGCTCTCGCCTTTGTGGCCGTCGACGCTTTGGTAGTCCTCGTGAATAACGCAGCCATCGAGAATGCGATCGACGCGCACACGTGCGTCTTTTGTGGCGGTGCCAAAGTCGAAGGCGTCCCAATCGCCAATCCAGAAGTCGAATCCGTGATATTCAGAGGCGTCGCAGGGGGCGGATTTTGGTGATTTAGCGCCGAGAGAAATTACGGAGAGCAGGATTTCCGCTACGATGAAAAGGAAAAAGAGAGAGAATAGGCTGACTCTTATGACGTGAGCGCTGAAGTTCATTAGCGGGATCGCATTCCTGGCAAGTTCCTTCTGATGGCGAAGGCGAGCAGCGTGACACTGCCCGAGTAAATCATATGATGGGTGCGGACAAAGGGGTGTAACGGGGTGTATTTGCCCGCACCCATCCTCGACTAAACCAGTTTGCTGAATGCGACACCAGCAATGACGCCTTCTCCGGTTCAGTTCTCGTCAGTCATCTGCAAGGGGGCCCAGTCGCCGCTGAAGATGCCTGCGCACCTTGTCCGGAAGAGTCGCTATCTGGTTTTCATTGGCGACCGCATGGCCTGCCGCTCCCTTTTCGCCTAGGACTGGTATCCCCACAAAAGCCGGCGCCGCTTGCGTGTTTGGATCAAATGACTCGCCCGTGATTTCACCGCGATCGTTGATGTCGTTCGCAAACAGCAGAAATTGGGAACCCGCCACGGTCATGCTGTTGAGGTCGCTCATGACTCCGTTCTGCCAAATGAAGGCACGGAATAGGAACGGCCCTCCGCGCGATAGCCCAACCACTTGGTTCTTCTCATTTACGCCCAAGGCCTCGGCACGTATGTCACCCGGCAACTTACCCAATCGTTGTAAACCGCCTGCTTGGGTCCAAAGGAATGCTTCGAAGTTTCGCGTACCGTCCTGTCCGGAGGGCAGGGAGAAACCCACCACCGTACCGAGATTATTGATTGCCGTAGGAGTGTTCCACGTATGCCCTCCAAGGTTCTGGATTTCGGTTGGAACGCCGCTTTGCCAGAGAACGGAGTGGGCAGCACTGACGCTTCCGACCGCGATGCCGCAAGCTCCAGAGATGCCTACGACTTGGCCTAGGTCATTGATCGCCGTGGCGGCGCTCGTGGAATCGCCGGGGAGCGGCGGGAGTTCCTTCATCGTGCCATCTGGTTCCCAGATCACCGCTCGGAACTGCAGGGTCTGGACAGCAGTGTTGCACGTCGGGTCTGCGACACCATTCTCTGCCCAGCCGACTATTTCACCGCGGTTGTTCACCGCCGTAGCATAGCTGTTGATCCCTCCTGGAAATGGCGGAAGCGGCGTCATCTCAGCGTTCGCCCATCGAAAGCCCTTACATACTTTCCCGGTTGGGGACCCCGTAGCGAAGAAAGGGTAGCAAGAAAAATTATCTGCAGGCTGCTGATCCTCATTTGTGTCTGAGATTCCTACCACCACTCCATTGTTGCTCTTGACCGGCCAAGCTGCGGCGCTGTTAAAACCCGGCCCCCCAAGAGCGCCCAGGTCGATTACCTGCGGCCCGCCCACCCACAAAGCAGCATGCGAAACATTGTCCCCTTGCTGGTTGGCAAACCCGGTAGCCCAACCGCGATCGTTGATGCCGCTCCCTCCGCCACTCAATCCGCCGAGCGTATCGAGAGGAACTATCTTGTACATGGTTTGCGCAGATTGCGAAGTTAGCCGAACCGGTGCAATTGCGAACACCGCAAGCAAGGCTGTCCCAGCTAGGCACGTCGATATCCTTAATTTCATGTTGCCTCCCTATTGGTTCGTTGTTTAGGCCGAGGGACCGAGATGTCAGTCTGCGTTGCGCCGTGGCTGACGCGGGGATTCAGCCAAGAAAGAACAAAACCGAATCGGGTGACACTCCCTAGACCCGCGCCAGAATAGAGCGACAGCAAGAATGAGGTTGGACGTTTGCGGACGTGATTATCGGCCAGATAGGACGGAATCGTTCGCCTAAGTCGAAAAACTCAAGTTTTTCTTGGTCGGTATCGATAAATTCATGATTTTCCCCACTAGCGGTCCCACGTACAATCTAGGTCCGAAAACGTCTAGTAATCGCAAGCCAATCAATTACGCTTATCCGCGAAGGACAGAAACTATGAATCTGGACCTGCGGGTGTGTTCGCGAGCGAGACTGGCACGTGATGCGCGCTTCGACGGGAAGTTCTTTATCGGCGTGCTGAGCACGGGGATTTACTGCCGTCCGGTCTGCCGCGCGCGTACGTCGCAAGAAAAAAATGTGAGGTACTTTCCGAGCGCCGCTGCTGCAGCGGAAGCCGGTTTTCGTCCGTGCTTGCGTTGCCGCCCGGAATCCTCTCCTGGAACTCGCGCTTGGGCCGGCACGCAAAATACGGTTTCGCGAGCCTTGCGGCTGATCAGCGAGACGGGTTTGGAAGATGGGGGCGTGGAAGCCTTGGCCGGGCACCTCGGAATGGGCTCGCGCCATCTTCGGCGCTTGTTTCTGCGTCACCTGGGGGCAACGCCCAGCGCCGTTGCGCAGACTCGCCGTTTGCACTTTACCAAGAAGCTCATCGACGAGACCAACTTGCCCATGACGCAGATCGCGCTCGCTGGGGGCTTTGGCTCCGTGCGGCGATTCAACGCCGCCATCCGTAACGTCTATCATCGAACGCCAACTCAAATCCGTAGCTTGGCTCAAAAAGTGCCTGGCCAGCACGA
>WNFR01016884.1_pt1 | contig 10013 bp, 13 predicted proteins | sample 5400221 | NCBI WGS metagenome assembly WNFR01 (sample SAMN13153357, study PRJNA577476) | soil metagenome | isolation source: 40 cm soil under Madrone tree | place: USA:California | collected 2016-06-14 | reverse complement strand
CTGGACGTTCCCAAGAACTATCGTTCGTGGCGGGAATCGCAGTTGCGGAAGGTAAAGTGACTGGTTATATGTGCCGGCCAACAGCCAAATCGTTGGACGTGAGCGGCAGAAGCGTGATTCGTGACTTGTGTAAATGAGCGGAGGGTGTTTTGATTCGCGCCGCCGCGTCAACTCAACCGTTGGGCGGCTTGAGACACCTGGCCGTGAATTCTTATGAACACAGCGCTTCAATGATTTAGGAAAGGAGCTTAATTGCAATGCGGAATCGGATCTTCACGCGTTCACTTCTGGGCCTTGGCATCGTTGGCTTGGTCGCCGTGACTTTTCTCCAGCGACAGAACTTCATGAATCCGGCAATGGCACAGCCCCAAGAGGTAAAGAAAGTTTCGAGGTGGGAATATTGCTATGTCAGCAGTCCTTTCATTTATGGCACCGCCACCAATTGGAAGGCTCATGTCTCGTACGGCCGCGAAATGCAGTTGGTTGACAGCGATCCCTCGGGCGTCGCCGCGCTAAACAAACTTGGCGCCGAGGGATGGGAGTTAGTAACCGCCAGCGATGAAGGCGTTCACGTCGTTACCCCTGGTCTCCCGCCGTCGACCAAGTTCATCTTGAAGCGGGCCAGATAATGGCTGGGCACAATTGCCTTCATCGTCGCCGCCGAATACGTCGTTGGGCGGTACCCCTCTGGAAGGAGATCACAGGATGGACCGGAGAAGCCTAATCAAACTTGCAACTATGTTGCTTCTTAACTAAGTTGGTGCGGCGAAGGGTGCTTTGTTTCGCGCCGCCGCGTCAACTCGACCGTTCAATGCTTCCCCGTTCCCCTCGCAAATGATCAGAGAGTAGACAGATGAGACATATCTTCGGCCCAATTAACCGAATAGCAGTTCATATCGTCTTGGGTTCGATTCTCTTGATTCCGTTACCCACCGCGGCTCAACAAATCCGCAATAAGACCGGGAGAAGTCCGGTAATCCCGGAGCCGAATTATCGCTTCACATCCGGCACTAGCGCGCTAGGAATTCCCTTTCAGCTTTCGAGCAATTTTGTTCTCGTGCAACTGAGCGCGAACAATTCACGGCCGCTATGGTTCCTGTTTTCCACGGCCAGTACATCAGTCATCGACACTCGGATAGCGAAAGAATTGGGGTTGCCGGTTCAGGGTAAGGAAAGTTCGACGGCAACCGGACGCAGCCTTGGAGCGGGATTAATGTCTGGAGTTTCTCTTGCTCTCCCTGGAGTGACGATCTTCAACCAGACGGTTGCCGTGCTCCCCCTGGAATTCCTTTCCTCGATAATGGGCCAACCCATCGCTGGACTCATCGGATACGATTTCATCAGTCAATTTGTAATCGAAGTTGATTACGCAAAGAGAAAGATAAATGTGTATGCTCCGGCCACCTACAGATACGCGGGTACCGGTGAGGTTCTTCCGATCAAATTTATCGACCAGAGCCCTTTTATCACCGTCAAGATTACGATGGAAGGACGCGAAGCCGTCGGGGGTATATTCGAATTTGCGACGGAGAGTAGCGGGGTGCTCGTTGTTCAGCGATCCTTCGCAGAAGCGCACCAGCTTCTCAAATCCGTTAAGGGCTTCAGACTGGGAAATGTGGGCGGCGCGGAAGGAAGCATGTCCAGAACACTTCAGGGTCGCGTGAAGAACATTCAGGTCGGACGCTTCATGATCAATAATCCAATAGTCTCGTTTTCGCAAGCCGAGGCCGATAAAGACGCAACAGATGGCGACGGCCAAATCGGTGGGGAAGTCCTTCGTCGGTTCCGTCTAATCCTCGACTACTCGCGGCAACGAATAATACTTGAGCCGAACGAGCATTTGGCTGAACCGGTCGAAGCAGATATGAGCGGCTTCGAATTGGTTGCTGAAGGCGCAAACTTAAAGACGCTGACCATAAATGAGGTGTTGGCGAACTCTCCGGCGGCGTCAGCAGGTTTGCAAGAAGAAGATGAACTGACTGCTATCAATGGCCGGCCGGTGACCGAGTTTAGCCTGGAGCAAATTCGGCAAATGCTCAAGCAAGAGAGGAAGGAATACGTGTTGACGCTGAAACGCGGATCGCAAACGCTCCAGGTAAAGGTCAAACTGCGGCGCCTGATTTAAGCCGCATCGAACAAACCATTGGACGCGAGCGGCGGGAGCGTGTTTCTCAACTTGATTTGTCCGACGATGCTTGAATGAAATCGCGCCGCCGCGTCAACTCAAACGTTGGGCATCTGCAAGCACCTTTGTAACATCGCAGTTCCGACAGCATCTCCTTTGCAGTTAACTGATCTCAAACTGAAAGAAGGGATATCACATGCGTAAATTGACGACAGCGTTGTTTTTGACTCTAGCGGTGATCGCACCAAGCGTCTCAGCCAAGACCCATTCACAAGTTCGGCCAATGGCCCTTCACCTTGTCCAGAAGATTTACGTAGAGGACATGGGAACGTCGCCCGAGGCCGCGCGCTTTCGATTGCTTTTGGAAGATCAGCTTTCCGAGAACGGCTTTTTGGTCGTTGCCAAGCGCGAAGAGGCGGACGCAATTCTAAGCGGCGCAACTTCCGTTTCACGATCGGGGTTCTACGGAGGTCCGGCGGACATAAGCGTTACCGCCAGACTCGTTTCTTCTGACGGCGACCGATTATGGAGTACTAATATGGGGGGACAAATATATATTCTTAACCCAGGTAAGTCTCTCAAGTTCACAGAGCCGGTTGAATACCGCGCCCAAGAATTGGCCAAGAAATTGAAGCAAAAAAAGAGTTTTGAGTTTCGTGATTTTTCGTGTGATTTAGTGGATCGTATTCCGCGCATAAGGACGATCCACGAAATCACACGAAACGGCACGAAGAGAATTCACTGTAAAGTCAATTGAGAGACACTACACTAGCATGGTCCGGCGCAGGTGCTTTGATTCGCGCCGCCGCGCCAATTCCATCGTCGGATTGCTTCTCGTGAATTCGTTGAAAGTATGAAAGTGCTACTTCTTGCATTGCTAATCCTTTGCTTTGGTGCCGCACAGCAATCTTCGGCGTCCCTAAAGCCGATAAAATCCGCCGATGAGCGAATTGCCAAGCTCAAAACAAGTCTCCAATCAGATAACCCCCTCCGATTGGCGCTTGAGCGTGGTTATCGCGGTGATGGCCTTCATCGCGCTTGGATGGATACGATGAGACGCTTGGCCGTCAAACAGGCTTCGTTCGTCGTGGGCTTCATTTGGGATGACGGCGTCAAATCATTAAAGGTCTCGAATATCACATATCTTCAGGATTATTATCGATACGACACCGAGTTCAAAGATCAAAAGCTCCTGCGCCGGTTTCGCGATGAAGGATTGGAAAGGCTATTGAGCGATGAGATTACTCTTCGCGCTAAGGAAAATGTGCGACGTCTTATCTTGGAGGATGTGCCTCGTTCGGCTGGCGGCGTCAGGCCGCATCAGGCGCATGGCACACTCTATCTGAATCTTTTGGACGATGAGGCGCTACCTGTCCTCGACGGAATGCCTCAGGTCGAGTGGTAAAGTGCGGGCGCAACCAACAAATCGGCGACTGAATGCAATTCGCCGCGCCTGGCTACTAGAATGTTCGGCGTCGGCTTAATCACTCCGTGAAGACTTGTGATGAAATCTACATTTGACCAGCGGGATATGCTGCTTGCCGCGTGGAGAACCAACAACCGCGTTACCGTCTTCCTCGTCGAGCACCTGCCTCAAGAGCTCTGGGGAGCCACGGTGCCGGGGGCTCCACGACGAACCATTCGGATGATCGCCGGTCACATTCACAATGCGCGGTGTATGTGGATCAAGACGCTGGGAAAGGAACACGGCATCGCGGCCCCGCCAGCCGTCAATCGACACAAGGTTGGACCGCAGGAGCTGATTCCAGCATTAGGCCATAGTAGCCGCGGCATTATCAGTTTGCTGACGCTCGGTTGTGACCGGGGCGGCGTGATCCCAACCTCCTCGTCGTATACCTGGCGCAACCTGCCCCTCGACGTCGGACATTTCCTAACCTATTTCGTCGCGCATGAAGGTCATCATCGCGGGCAGATTGTCATGCTCGCCCGCCAACTGGGCCATCGTTTGCCGGCTGAGATTACGGGTGGTCTTTGGCAATGGTCGAAGCGCGCGAAGGAAGCCCGGAGCTAGATTTCGCTGACGCCGAACAATTCGTCGTTGGACCAGAGCAGTCTCTCGCGACTTGTTTCATGCGAAGGTTGAATGTAATTGCCGCGCCCCGATCAACTTTCGGTCCGTGACTGTTCTACTTACCGCTGCCTGAGGACGGCATATATGACTACAATCGATCACTTGATACTTAAGGTTAACGAAGTGCCCGCCAGCGTAGATTTCTACGTCAACGTCCTTGGCTTTGAGCTGGACGGAAATGACGGACCCTTTACGGTGATCAGAGTCAACCAGGACTTCACTCTGCAGTTGGCGCCATGGGGCACTGAGGGAAATGAACATCTTGCTTTTGCACTGTCTCGCGAAGCCTTTGATAGGGCGTTCGCACTGGTGAGGAGAAAAGGAATCCCTTACGGCGACTCATACCACTCAGTCGGCAATAACTCGGGCCCTGGCATTGAGTCCGGCGCTAAAGGGCCAGCTCCTACTCTTTATATGAAGGATCCGAATAAGCACCTGATCGAAATTCGCACTTATGATTGACATGACGCTCACGGCGAATCAATAATGCGGTTGCTTGAGTCCCGGCAGGATGATCGCGATGCTTTGAGTCGCGCCGCCGCGTTAACTCAACCGTTCGAAGGCCGACAATAGATCATGTGTCGCCTCCTGCATTTCGCGATCGTTAGCATTCTTGTTCACGGCGCCAGCGGATTCGGACGGGAACGCGTCCCACAATTCACGGACTACCCGGCGCGCGTCATTACCACGCGACGATCTGTCAGAATTCAACTTCAGAGCACACCCGACACGGTTTGCTTCCGCACCATGTTGCGCAAAACTTTTCGTGGCGGCGAAATGTTTGCGGGTCATTATGTTCTTGGATATTGGGGCTGCGGAACGTGCATTCGCGTGGGCATCGTCGATCTGCTCACCGGTCGCGGGTACGTCTCGCCTTACATGGTTAGTTCTGCGCAGGGTGTGTACAAGGTGAAGCCGAACAGTCGCCTCCTGGTGGTGAACGACGCAGAACGCGACCGCAACTCTTACTTCCTGTGGACGGGGCGGCATCTCTTGCCAATTAATAATGGTCACGTTGAACGGCAGGAACCCGAACGGATGTTTAAATCGTGTTCAGAAACAACTCGTTTATGATGCACCGTCGAAGAAATCGTTGGATCGCGAGCGGTGGGAGCGTGTTTAGCAACTAGCGTGGTGCGGCGGAGCGTGCTTTGATTCGCGCCGCCCGCGTCAACCGTTAGGCAGCTATATGGAGGTTAAGGATGAGTCTAGATGAGACTACCCTAAAAGAGAGTGGGACTAGCTCTAAGAAAGATAAGAAGAAGAAAAAGGGCGTTGCAATCTCGCCCCTTACTGCAGCAATCATAGCAGGACTGGTCGGATTGCTAGGCACTATGCTGGGTGGAATCCTCAATATACAAGTTGAGCGTCAGAAGCAAGAAGGCTCACTAATACTTGAAGGAATAAAGACTGGTGATACGAAGGCAGCTGCCCGAAATCTATTATTCTTTTCAGAAGCCGGATTAATACATCTTTCTAAATCGCAGGTTGATAAACTCAAGGCAGAGGCAGGCACCTCAACACTACCCGTTCTACCACCGACTAATGCCGCTCCGGAACGAATCAATTTCATGCCATCCGCTGTTCTAAACGAAGATATTAAGAAGACGCTTGAATCAGTTCTAACTTCTTATCAAGCCTATATGCAGAAACTTGGCTATAAGCCAAAGGGTAACGAAGTCGCAGTCGCTATCAAGCCGCTTTCAGAAATGCTTGACATTCCTGCTTATTATGATTCTGACAAGAATACAATGTTCATAGCAGCACCTTATGTAAATGATACAGATTTAGCCCTTCGGGAATACATGCATCGAGTTTTGTACCCGGCATGGTTTAGTGACAAGTACTCTGACAAACTGGAGTATGTGTCAATCGAATGGGGGTTAGCTACATACTATCCTTGCAGTTTCAAGAATAATCCAGTCTTCGGGAATATAAGTGCTTCGATAGACAAAAGCGTCAAAGCATTGAACTTAATTAATAATGGCAAATTCACTAGAATGCGTCCTGATGATTATCAGTGGGTTGACGAGACTCAAGAAGTATGGGGAGCAGCTTTTTGGGAAATTCGTCAATTGGTTGGTCAAGATGTTGGAGACAAATTACTGTTCTCAAGCTGGAACTCGATAACAGAAAGTGATGTTCAGCTTAATGACCCTAAAAGTTTTGTGCGCAAAATACTTGAAATGGATCAATCAACTGAGTCTGGAAGACACTCTAATGAAATTAGAGCGATTTTTGTGCGTCGCGGATTGGCCCTATGAACTGGTAGGCCAATAAGACAACCGTATGCCTAGCTGTCTATCAAGTTACAGCGTCGATGAAGCGGATCGCATTGTCTTCGGTGATATACTCCTCGACCGTATCGGAAAGAGCATTACCTGGTCTCGACTGACGCCGCGAATATAATCCATCAACGTAGCTCCTTTCGTTAAGAGACCCGGGAACGTTGTCGATTATACGCACTCCCCTCCGCGCCACTCAACCGTTCGGCACCAGCGAGTAATCAAACAAGCATTGAGAGCCAATATGAGGATAGTCTTTCTGATGTTTCTCGTGACGGTTGCTTCATGTGAGGCAGCATTCGCGCAGAATGACTCCATCAACGAACTGCGGCGGATGTTTGACTATGACCAGAAGTTGCCGCTTGATATCAAGGAAGTCGGATTCAGGGACAGTAATGGTGTCCGCATCCATGACATCAATTATGCGAGTCCCAAGTTTGGACGGGTTACCGCTTATCTCGTCGAGCCTTCTGTTAAAGGCAAATATGCGGGCATGGTATTCGGTCATTGGGGATACGGGAATCGCACGGAATTTCTTCCGGAAGCGATATTGTATGCCAGAGCAGGCGTGGTCTCGCTGTTGATTGATTATCCGTGGGTTCGCCCTGCCCCGTGGCGTCGGATTGAACCCGGTGAAAAGCCGGAAGCTGTTCGTGATAACTACGCAGCGACGGTGATTGATTTACGTCGGGGCATAGACTTACTTCAGGCGCGCTCCGACGTTGACTCAAATCGTATCGCTTACGTGGGTCATAGCACTGGCGCACAATGGGGCGCGATTCTTTCGGCAATAGATAAGCGCGTCAAAGCTGCCGTGTTGATGGGCGGCGTCCCAACCGAAGCTACCATAGCATTGGAGAGCGATGACCCGGAGTTTGTGGATTTTCGGAAAAGTACGCCGAAAGAGCAAATAGATAAATACTTCAAAACCATTGGTGTGATGGATGCGATTAACTATGTGCCTTATGCCACGCCAACTCCCCTGTTGTTTCAATTTGCTCGGTATGAAAGATATTTCAATGAAGCGGCAATGCTAAAATATGCGCGCGCGGCGAGCGAACCGAAAACCGTTGAATGGTACGATGCAGGGCACGATCTTAATGATCTTCAAGCTCTCATTGATCGAGCTAGTTGGCTGCAAAGACAAATCGGCATCAAACCAGTCCTGCCAATCTTGCAGAAGAAATTCACCACGATCAAATAAAAGGTGCGGGGGATCTATAGGCCGCGCCAGGTCAGCTCAACTCTTAGGCGCTGGGCGTTTGCTGAGAAATCACCGTTGAACTTACCAGCATCAACATCGTAGTAGTCTTTAGGAGGTTGAAAGAGGATGTATTGTTCATCTTGCGGTGTGGCTGTCGCTCAGGGCCTGAGCTACTGTAATTATTGTGGCGCAAAGTTGAATGGGAAAAGCGAAAAGGCCATCAGATCATCAGAAGTGAAACCTGAACTTCTAGTATCGTCGATGGTAGTACTCTTCGTCTTCGGCCTGGTAGCCATCACGATATTGATGGGAGTGTTGAAAGCCGTGATCAACTTGGAGGTAGGGCAGATCCTGGCTTTCGCGCTGCTGAGCTTTCTAATAATGGTTTCAATTGAAGGCGTGCTGGTGCGGCTGTTATTGCGTCGCAAGCGCAGCCCTGAGGAATCAGGCGATACTGTGATGTTGAAAGGGCAAGCAAGCAACGAGCTTGACGCGGCCCAGGCGCGACGGCTACCAGAACCCGTGCCGAGCGTAACTGAGCACACTACCCGCGCGTTTGAGCCGATTTACGACAAGCGAACATCAGAGTGAAGAATCGTCCTCAAGCCATGGCGCGCCTAACCACTCAAAGCACCGGAGCGCTGGACACCGTGCTTCCAAACTAACTTTACCCAGCGATGCTTGAATGCTTGTTTGCACCCGCCGGTGAATTCGATCATTGGAGGGTAGTGCCCTAATTTCTGTCGGGTGTCATGGAGTCAGTACCGAGAGCGGTAGCGACCGGGTCTACGTTATCAGCAAAAATCGGATCGCGAATTATTGTTACCCGGTCGCTACCGCTCCCGGTACTGACCTCATCACCAAATTAGGGCACTGCCCATTGGAGCGCTTGTTTGACTATGAAAAGATCGTGCTCCTTGACTCTCATGGTCCTGTTACTTCCGGGCTGTTCCCGATCTGGTTTAATTGAGCAGAGGATTGGTGATGCGGGATGCAGAAGTCTATCACACAACTCGACTCCAAACGGGACTGCATTTGTATGGCAGGTGGTTTCACTTTGTCGGCAAAATCCTGAAGGAACCAACTGGTCCAGCCAAACTAAACAACTTCACGGTTGATTTTATTCCGACCGGAGCCTTGCCGCGATTGTCTTCAAAAATCATCCGCTCGTTCAGATTGAGATCACGGCGGAAATTCCCTGGGTGCTGACAGAACCAGAACTGGACTAATCCGGACGAAGCGAAAATGACTCTTGAGAATTAATAAGATGGCGAATGACGTGCTGGCAGTTGACAGGAAGCTCAGGGCTGAAGCAGATGCTCTGCTTGATGAGCGGGGATTACGAAAGTTGCTTGAAGAGTATGCGCCAATTTATATCACCGGCAGCTATACTCTTCGTTTAATGGTCTGGCGCGACTTAGACATTGTGATGGACGCTCCCGGCATTACCATTCCCGAATTCTTCGATCTCGGCAAACGTATCACTCTGCTCCTCGCGCCGTGGAAGATGTTCTTTACGAACAATCGTGACCACGACGGCGGCCGTTACCCGCGTGGTCTTTACTGGGGCATTCGTTTAGGCGACGTGAGGCGGGGCGCGTGGAAAATCGATCTGTGGGCGTTCGACCGAAACGAGTCTCGCGACCAGGTGCGCGGATGCGAAGCCCTCAACAATAGATTGAATGACGAGAATAGGCCGATCATCCTAAATCTCAAATCGCAATTGTGGGACCAGCCGCAGTATCGGGACACGATAACCAGTCAAGACATTTATGAGGCCGTGCTGGATTATGGCGTGCAAACACTTGATGGGTTCTTCGAGTATATTGAAACGAAAAGGAAGCCGGGTGGTAGTGTCGACAAGCCCACCACCGCGGCCTGAATACTTTTGCATCAGGTCAACTCAACCGTTAGCATTTAGGAGATATCAATGAGCGGTCCCAGTGAGATATCCGCGGGAGGAAGGCGGGAAAGGCCCGATGGGTTCCTTGGCCTGCTGCGCACACTGGCCCTAACCGCGGTAGTGGCTGGGGCCGTAGGATCGGTCGGTCTGATGTTTTGGGTAGGTCATCGTAACCCGTCTCGCGTCTTGCTGTTTCTTTTCTTAATCTGGGTGCTCGCCCCGTTCCTGGCACTTCTATTGGCCGGCATGGTTTCGCAGCGTTGGTCGGTTATTACCCGAGCGACGCTTTATGGCGTGATGCTGATCCTCACGCTGGGCTCTTTGGCCTTCTATGGGGATGTTGTTTTGAGACCGAGATCACAGCCTGCTTTCACGTTCCTCGTTGTTCCCCTGGCCTCATGGCT
>WNFR01009125.1_pt1 | contig 10014 bp, 9 predicted proteins | sample 5400221 | NCBI WGS metagenome assembly WNFR01 (sample SAMN13153357, study PRJNA577476) | soil metagenome | isolation source: 40 cm soil under Madrone tree | place: USA:California | collected 2016-06-14 | reverse complement strand
ACGAACGCGCGCGCCGCTTCCTTGTGATCCTCGGTGAACCCGGTGCGCGTGTGGTGCATGGCCTCGAGGTCGAGGCACTGCGCCAGCGTCTGGGTCTCGGCGGCGTTCATGTTGCGCTTCATGTATCGCAGCGCGACGCGGGGGCCCTGCGCGAGCTTGCGCGCCAGCGTCAGCGCCTCGTCCTCGAGCTTTTCGTCGGGCACCACGCGGTTGACGATGCCAAGCGCCAGGGCGTGCCGGGCGTCGACGATCTCCGCCGTGTAGTAGAGCTCGCGCGCCTTGGCGGTGCCGACGAGCTGCGTGAGGAACCACGAGCCGCCGAAGTCGCCCGAGTAGCCGACGCGCGCGAAGGCCGTCGCGAACTTCGCGCTCTCGCCGGCCACGCGCAGGTCGCACGCGAGCGCCATCGACAGGCCGGCGCCGGCGGCGGCGCCGCGCACCATCGCGATGGTCGGCTTGGGGATCTCGTGTAGCAGGCGCGAGACCTCCATCTTGCTGCGCAGGCCGTGCGCCTTTTCCTCGAGGCCCGTCTCGGCGAACTCGCGGCCTTCGGCCATCGCCTTGACGTCGCCGCCGGCGCAGAAACCGCGGCCGGCACCGGTCAGCACCACCACGCCCACCCCGGCATCACCGCCCAGACGGGGCAGCGCCTCGAGCAGCGCATCGAGCATCGGCCCCGACATCGCGTTGAGCCGGTCGGGCCGGTTGAGGGTGAGCACCGCGACGCCATCCTTGACGCTCTCGAGCAGGTCGTTGGTCATGGTCGCCTCCGCGGAAGTGCCGGTATCGTACCCCAGCCGGCTCCGTCCAGGCGCGCGGTGCGGTCTGGCACCCCCCATGTCAGACCGCCGACACGGCCGACGCACGACCATGCTCCAACTTCGTGATTTTCTTGACGGGGAGCGTGGCACCCTACTTGCGAAATACCCCGGTGGATTCTCCGAGGAGGGGCACGATGATGGCTGCCTTTGCGCCGACGTCGTGGCGCCTACCGCACTGGCTCATCGCCGTCGGTTCGGTGACCACGCTGGCCATGTACGCCGGTCTCATGAATCCGCGCGAGATCGCGGTGTGGTTCGCCACTCGCCCGGAGGTGTCGCAGGCGTTCGCCGAGCCTCACTTCGGCCGGGCGGACGCGCTGATCCTCGTCTTCTCCACGCTGTTCCTGGCGCCGTTCGCGCTCTTCATCGCGCTCGTGCTGCTGGTCTTCGCGATCGCGATGGTCGGCGGCTTCGTCCTGCCCGTGGTGCGCTGGCTCAGCCTGCCGGACTGGATCGCGACCGCGGTCGTGATCGTGGGCGGCGGCATGGCAGCGTGGGTGCAGAGCGCGCACTGGCTCCCCCGCTCGGTGTGGTTTCTCGGGCTGCTGGCGCGCGCCTGGAAGGTCATCCTGGCCTGACGCGCGGCCGGGCCGGCGGCTAGCCGCGCCCGCGCCGCGACGGCCCGGTCTCCCGCTCCAGCCCGGGCAGGATGGCCTTGAAGAACGCGTTCTCCACCAGTCGCACGAGAACCTGCCACGTGCTCGTCTTCGGGCTGTCGAGCGGTCCCGAGATGTCCGCCTTCGTGGCGACGTCCTTGCGGGGGTGGTTCTTGAGGATCTTGCTCGCGACGTCGATCGCCTTCTCCTTGACCTTCTCCCCGAACGGCTTGTCGGCGTCCTGCTCCTTGTCGTAGACCTTGAGGTCGTGGAAGAGGGGCTTGACGTAGCCGTCGATGCGTCCGTCGTGCACCCGCAGCTCCGAGTAGAGCGAGAAGACACCGGACGCCACGTCGAACTTCGCGTGCGCGCGCAGGAGATCGTTCATCTTCTGCATGTCGGTGTTCTCGATCTTGGCGTTGAGCGTGAAGTCGGGCCCCTTCGTCTCGGGCCGGAACGCCGCCTCCACCGTGGTGGCGCCGCTGCCGAGGAAGCGGCCGGTCAGCGTCGCGTGGCCATAGCCCTCGTCGCGCTGATTGCTGAACTTCTTGAGGTCCAGGTTCATCTCGTCGATGAACACGCGGTACTGCGGGCTGGCGCTCTTGTTCACCAAGCCGATGCTGGCATTGACGATCTTGATGTCGTCGGCGTGCAGGACCACGTCGCGAGCGTTGCTCACCTTCTGCGCCGCCTCCGCGCCCTGCTTGACGACCTCCTTGTGGGCGGCTGCATCGGCCTTCTTGTAGTGATAGTCGGCGGCCAGGCCGTCCACACGCAGGTTCTCCAGCCAGACGGTCGCGATCTTGGGCGAATATTCGACGTCGCCCCGTCCGCTGATGGATCCGCGCGACACGACCATGTTGGCGCGCGCCGCCACCGGGGCAAAATAGTCGAGCGGAATGTCGCGGAGGTCGATGTGCCCCTTGACGCCGGCATAGGGCTCGAGCAGGAAATCCGCCTTGCCGTCCACCTTCAGCTGGCCGCGGCCGAAGACGACCGCCTCCAGCTTGAGGGGCGACGGGTACTCACCCTCCGCCGACCGCACGTTGCGGATGTCCTGCACGACCGCCTGGATCTTCGTGACCCGCAGCGGCTGCGCCTGCCCCGTCTCGACATACGTGGCCTCGCCGGCGACGATCTTGAACTCGTTGATCTTCAGCGGGTACATCGCCTGCAGCGCGTCCTGCCAGCCGTGGTCCTTCACCGGCGTCGGGTCCTTCAACTCGGTCTCGAAGTGCGCCTTGTCGACGTAGATGATCGGCCGGACGAGCCTGAAGTCGGCGACGAGCTTGCGGTGCACGAGGGCGCGCCACTGCACGCTGGCGCTCAGCCGCTCGATCCGCATCACGGGTGGATCCGGATTCGCATTCTGGATGAACTGGACGTCGTAGAAGTCGACAGCGAACCCGATGGGGTGGAAGCTGAGCTTGCGGATGTGGGCCGTGTAGCCCTTCATCTTCCGGTTCATCTGGCGCTCGGTCATGCGCCGCAGCGGCTCGTCGAGGAAGAACGAGACGATCACGGCGAGGACCACGACGACGGCCACCGGCACCGCGAACCACAGCCAGTGGCGGCGGGACCAGGTGCCGAGCCCTCTGACGGGATTCCGCATGCTCCTCCCCGCCCTGTGGAGGAGCAAGCACAGTGCCAGCGAGCTATCATCGCGGCGTGACGCGCATGCTCCTCGTCCTCCTCGCGGCCGCCGCCGTCGTCGCGGCACCGGCCGCCGGCCAGACGCCGCGTCAGATCCGCGTAGACGTCCAGTTTCGACAGACGGGAACGCAGAGCCGCGACGCGGCCGGCGCCGCCGGCGGCGTGAGCGTCAGCCCGCGCGGCAGCCTCCGCCCGCGCGGCGGCGTGGGGGCGGGCAGCACCGAGACGCGGGTGCAGCAGTCGACCGGAATCTTCACGCTCGTGCAGGATGGCGGCGAGTCGATCCTGACCGTGGCCAGCCAGGTGCCGTATCCTCAAGTTTCGTTCTATCGCGACTACGCGACCGGCGCGGGCTACATCGCCTCGGGGGTCGCCTTCCGCGACGTCGGTACCGCGCTGAAAGTCCGGGCGAGCCTGCTGCCCGGCGACCGCATCCGCGTGCGCCTGACGCCGACGATCAGCTACTTCTCGGCCGACGGCTCGGGCACGATCGAGTTCACCGAGGCAACCACCGACGTGATCGTCCCCAACGGCCGCGCGGTCCTGCTGGCCGGCAGCACCACCGACACTCACGCGATCACCCGCCAGATCCTCGGCGTCGCGCGCGAGCAGTCGACCAGCGAGACCACCGTCGTCCTCACTGCGACGTCGCGGTAGATTCCTCGGAGGGGGCTTCGCCCGCTTCCGACGGTCGTCGCGCGCTGGCGCGCGCTCCTCCCTGCCTCCCCAGAGCAGAGGATTGCGCCGGCGAAGCCGGCGCTCGAACGGGTCGCACTAGGCCAAGATCCGCTTAACTGTGCGCGCGCCGGCCGAGCAGGACGACGCCGACCGTCAGCAGGAGCGCCGCCAGCGTGGCCGGGAGCACGCGGGGATGGGTGGCGCCGAGGAGCCCGCTCGCGAAGGGCCCGAGGAACATCCCGCCGTCGACGAACACGCGGAACAGCGCCGTGCGCCACGCGACCTGCGAGGCGGGAGTAGCCGAGCGCAGGAGCCCCACCGGCAGCATCCAGCCTGCCATGCTGAGACCGAAGACGACGCAGCCGGTCACGACCAACGGCAGCGGCCCGAGGCCGATCGCCGCCACCGCCGCCGCGAAGGTCAGGAGCACGACCCCGAGCACGCGCCCCGTGCCGCGCCGATCGGCGAGCGCGCCCACCGGCAGCAGGGCGAGGGTGTCGCAGAGCTGGGCAAGCATGAGCAGGCGCGCGATGCCGGAGCGCTCGAGGCCGAACTCGCGGCTGCCGCGGACGGGGATGACGAACTGCTCGAGCGTCGAGTAGGCGAGCGCGACGGCGCCGCCGGCCGCGAACGCCAGCGCCGTGGTGGCGCGGTCGCCGGGCGGGACGTGGCTCTCGACCGCCGCCGCGCTGCGCGCGAACCACGGCCGGTCGCCGCCATCGTCGGGAAGCAGCGCGAGCACCGCCCTGAGGAAGACAAGCGCCAGGAGCACCGGCGAGCACGCGATGACGAACGCCGTCTGCCACGCCAGCGCCCGCGGCAGCGTGCCGACCAGGGTCACGCCGCCGAGCATTCCGAGCATCGCGCTGAACTCGTACGCGCCCAGCGCAGAGGCGAGCCGACGATCGGCTCGGGCTCGCAGGATCGTCGTCAGCGCGCCGAGCATGCCCAGGGTGTGGCCGGCGCCCATCAGCACGCGTCCCAGGAGCAGCCAGCCGAACGCGCCTCCGAGGACCAGGCACGTGACGCCCGCCAGCACGAACACGGGCGCCGCGAGCAGCGCGCGCCGCACGTGATGCGTCATCAACAGTCCCGCGGGCAGATCCGTCAGCATGCGCGCGAAGCCGAAGGCGCCCGCCACGGCGCCGAGCTGCCAGTCGGCCAGCCCTGCGCCGCGTCCGAGCTCGGGGAGCAGCGCGGGAAACGCGCCGATAGAGAACGTCTGCAGTCCCGTGGTCAGGCACAGCATGACCAGCAGGCGATCGGGCCGCATCGGCGGCGGGATCAGGAGGCGAGCGCGGCGCGCGCGCGAGCGTGGGCGGGGTCGTCGGCGCGGAGCAGGTCGGGGTTCCGCCCGCGCGCGACGGCCACGTGATAGGCGAGCAGCTGCAGCGGGACCACCGCGAGGATCGGCGACAACGCCTCGTCCACCTCGGGCAGCGCGATCGTCTCGCCGGCGACGGACGCCGCCTCGCGGTCGTCCTCGCGCGCGAGCACCAGCACCTCGGCGCCGATGGCGCGGGCCGCGCGCGCGACGTCCAGCGCGCGGGCGCGCGCGGGCCCGGGCGGCGCGATGAGCACGAGGGCGTCGTCGGCCTCCAGCGCCGCCGACGGACCATGCAGGAACGACTCCGGCTCGAAGGCGACCGCGGGCAGCCACGCCGTCTCCGAGAGTTTCAGCGCGCCCTCGCGCGCGGTGGCGGCGTTGGGCCCGCCGCCGACGAACCAGAAGCGCCGGCGCCTCGCCAACCGCGCGCCGAGATCGTCCCACGACTCCTGGCCAAGCAGCAACGCGAGCAGATCGGGGATCGCGCCGAGCGCGCGGCGCGCGGCGTCGGCGCCGCCGACCTCCGCCGCCAGCAGCGCCAGCGCCGCCAGCGCGGCCGTGTAGCCGACCGTGTGGGCGCCGGACGTCTCGACGTCCGCCGTGTGCAGCGTGTACGTGACGCCCGCGAGGGTCACGCCCTTGCCGGTGACGCCGACGCCGACGGCGCCGCGGTTCGCGGCGAGCGTCACCGCCTCTGCGGCCACGCGCGAGCCGCGATGGCTCATCGCGACCAGCGCCTCACCCGGCTCCGGCGGCGGCCCATAGGCCGTCCACTCGGAGGCGACCACCGCCCGCGCCTTCGCGCCGAGCTTGCCGAGGCCTGCGAGCAAATGCTCGCCCACGAGCGCGGCGTGCCACGAGGAGCCGACGCCCGCGAGCCACACGCGGCTCGCGCCACGCAGCGCGCCGGCCGCGGCGGACAGCGCCGTCTCGTTGCCGCGCTCGACCAGACGGAGAACGCCCGGCTGCGCGTAGATGGCATCGTGCATGTAGTACGGGTGGGCCGCGCGGGGCGGCGAGCTCGCGGTCATGGCGCGCGGCCCAGTGTACACGGAGGTGCGGCATGGAGAAGCGGAACGGCGCGCGGACCGACGACAAGACCGCGAAGGGAACGACCGCGCCGGCGCCGAAGGCGCCCGACGCGCTCAGCGCGAGCGAGCGACAACGGCGGGCGGCGCGCGGAGGCCGCGCGGGCGGCGGCCGCCCCCTCCGGCGCGAAGAGACGGCGCCGGGCGAGCGCGGGGACGGGCCCTATGGCGACAGCGAGCCCGGCACCCCCGAACAGCATCCGGGCGTCTGAACGGGCTCGCACCCGCTCGGACGCCCGGTGACTGCGACCCGATCAGGCGCTCTTGCGCAGCGAGCCGGCGTGCCGGTAATCGAGCCCGCGCTCCCAGCCGCGCTGGAACGCGGGCTCGTCGATCATGTCCCCGTGCAGGGACCGCACGTTCTCGCGGTTGTCGCACCACTGCGCCGCCTCGAAGCCGCAGCGGTAGGCGTGTTCCTCGACGGGATTGAACACACCGCGCTCGGCCTCGGTGAGCGAGGTCCACCAGCGGTCACGCGCGGTCTCCATGTCGAGCGCGCCCTCGTCGCGCAGCGCCTCGCGCGCGCGCTGAGCGGCCGCCTCGTCCTCCACGAGCGCGAGCGCCACGGAATGGCCCGAGCGCAGCGCGTCCTCGATGACGAAGAGGTCGTCACGCGGCACGCCCTGGCTCAGCGTGGTCTCGAGCGCATTGCCGATGGCGGCGCCACCGGCGCCGAAGAGCGCGGCGCCGAGCAGGCCGAACGCGAGGATCGGCCCGATCCCCGGCACGATGAGGCTCACGGCGGCGCCGATCGGCACGCCGACGCCCGCACCGGCGGCCAGGCCGGTCACGGCGCCGATGGCGGCGCCGGTGCCCGGCGGCTCGCCCTCGTCGACGGGCACCGAGCTGAGACGCCGCACGTCGGTGCCGGGAGTCAACAGCGTGAGATGCTCGCGCGGGATGCCGGACGCCGCAAGGCGCTGTATGGCGCGCTCGGCGGTGTCGCGTGACGAGAAGATGCCGGCGACGGATTTCATGGAATCCCTCCGCGGATCGGAGAGAGCAAACGGGGTGCCAGCTACTTGAGCGTCGCGGTGTGGAAGAGCATCCACTGATCGGCGCGCGGCGTCCACGTCACGCGGTCGCGCGTCGCATAGATGTCGACCTGCTGCAAGAGGAAGACCCACGTCGCGTCCTCGACCATGGCACGCGCGAGGTCGGCGTAGATCTTCTTGCGCGCGGCCGGATCCAGCGTGGAGCGGCCGAGGTCGAAGAGCTGATCGGCCTTCTCGTTCTTGTAGTAGAGCCCCCGACCCTTGGAGGAGACGAGGTTGTAGAGCTCGTCGCCGTCCTGCATCGGGCCGCCCGTGCCGAGCAAGTACGCATCCTGGAACTGCCTGCCGAGATAGCGCTTGAAGTACACGCCCCACTCCGCGACCTGCACCTTCGGCCGGAAGCCCGCCTTCTGCCACTGCCCGCCGAGCGCCTCCGCCACTTCCTTGTCACCCTGATAACGGCCGGCCGGGGATTCAAGGATGATGTCGAGCCCGTCGGGATAGCCGGCCTCCGCCAGCAACCGGCGCGCGCGCGCGGGATCGGGCCGATACCCCTTCACCGAGGCGTCGTAGCCGAAGACGTTCGGCGTGTACGGGCCTTCGAGGCGGCGGCCGTTGCCATCCAGCACGTTCCGGACGACAGAGTCGACGTCGGTCGCGTAATTGAGCGCCTGGCGCACGCGCACGTCACTCAGCGGTTTCTTCAGCGCGTTGAGGCCGAGATAGATCTGCCACGTGCTGGGCACGCGCTGCACCCGCACGCCCCGCACGCTCTCCAGCTCGCGCGCCAGGCTCGGCGGCACGGTGGTGATCACGTCGACCTCACCGTTGCGCAGCGCCGCCGAGCGCGTGAAGGGCTCCGGGATCGGCTTGAAGACGATGCGCTGGATCCTCGGGGCGCCGCGCCAGTGCTTGTCGAACGCCTCGACGGTCAGGTGCTCGTCCTTCACGAGCGCGACGAACCGGAACGGCCCCGTGCCCACCGGCCGCCGCGCGAACGCCGCGTTGCCCTTCTCCGCGGTGTACTTCGGCGGCAGGATCGGGAAGTCGATCAGCCGGTTCAGCAGCGGCGCGTACGACTGCTTCGTCACGAGGTTGACCGTGAGGTCGTCCACCACGTCGACGCGCGTGATCTCGCTGATGGTGGCGCGGTTGGGCGACTTCTGCTCGGGGTCGAGCACGCGCTGCACCGTGAAGCGCACGGCCTCGGCGTTGAACGGCTCGCCGTCATGGAAGACGACGCCGCGGCGCAGCCGCAGCTGCCACGTCGTGTCGTCGAGCAGCGTCCACGACTCCGCCAGCTCCGGCACGAGCTTGCCCGAGGCGTCGCGGCCGACGAGCGAGTCGAACATGCTGGCGCCGACGGCGGCGCGGATCGACGAGAGGTTCATGGTTGGATCGAGGTTCTCCGGCGTCCATGGGATCGCCACCCGCAGCTCGGCGTTTCGCTCGGACGGCGGATCGGCGGCGGGCGTCGGAGTGGCGAGCGCCAGGACCGCGGCGACGACGGTCAGCGCGCGGCGGATCACGACGCGGCGGCGCGGACGGCGTCGACGGCGGCGGCGAGATGGGTGTCGGGCACGGCGAGCGGCAGCACGCACCCCGGCGTCACGATGAGCCCGACGCCCCGCGTCTGGGCGATGGCGTCGCGCACCTCCTCGGCCACGGCGCGGGGCGGGCCGTTCAGCAGCGTTCTGGACTCGCCGAGACCGGCGGCAAGCCCGCCGTTGAACCGCCGCGACGCGTCGGCGAGCGTCGGCGCGGTCAGGCGATCGTGCCAGTTCACGGCGTGGACCGGCAGCGCCGTCCACGCGTCCCAGTAGATGTCCCTGCCGTGCAGGTGCAGGAGCGTGAGCGCCGAGGCGTCCCTCACGCGGTCGAGGACGCGGCGCGCGTACGGCAGCTCCCAGCCGGCGCTCACGGCCTGGGTCACCGCCTCTGCGTTCGCAGCCTGCGTCGCGAAGAACAGCCCGTCGGCGCCGGCCTCGAGGGCGGCCGCCGTGTAGCGCGCCGTCGTCTCGGTGATCACCTCGAGCGCCGCGCGGAGCGCGTCGGGAGCCGTCGCGATACTCTGCAGCGCGACGTTGCCCGCGAGCTTCGTCGCGATGGTGAACGGTGAGAAGACGGTCATCAAGATCGGCGCGTCGTCGATGCGGCCCTTGCGGATGAGTCGCACCGCCTCCAGCTCGCGTCCGAGCGCGCCCGCGCCGGGATCGAGCGGACGCAGGCGCGCCCAGTCGGCGACGGTCTTCACGCCGTGCTCGGTGCAGCGCTTGGCGCCGCCGGGGTGGCCCTGGTAGGCGACCTTGCAGCCCCAGTCCTCGACGCAGTAGACGCCGCTCGACATCACCTTGATGAGGTCGAGATCCCACGTCCGGTGGAACGCGAGCATCGCGTCGGCCAGTCCCTTCGCGGTGTGATCGACCTCGGGAACGTGCCGCCAGAACGCGACGGGCGGCCGGTCCGCCGCGCGCCGCTCGATCGCCGCGAGCACCCGCTCCCGCTTGGTCATTGCGGCCCACGATACCACCGTGCGAGGATCGTGACCTTGACGAGGAGGATCCACATGCCCCAGCTCAGCCGTCGCGCCTTCCTGGCCGGGTCGGCCGCGGTCGCCGCCACCGCGCGCGCGCCGTTCGTGCACGCGCAGAAGCGCGGCGGCACCCTGCGCTTCGTGCCGCACGCGGACCTCAAGATCCTCGACCCGATCTGGACGACCGCCTACATCACGCGCAACCACGGCTACATGATCTTCGACACGCTCTTCGGCCTCGACGCGAATTTCAAGATCAAGCCGCAGATGGTCGACAAGTACACGGTCTCGAAGGACGCGATGAAGTACTCCTTCACGCTGCG
>WNFR01009124.1_pt1 | contig 10014 bp, 12 predicted proteins | sample 5400221 | NCBI WGS metagenome assembly WNFR01 (sample SAMN13153357, study PRJNA577476) | soil metagenome | isolation source: 40 cm soil under Madrone tree | place: USA:California | collected 2016-06-14 | reverse complement strand
TTCAGAACATTTGGCGCATATTTAACCATCTGGTTAACCATTTAACCGAAATATATCGCGATGCAAGTGCAAAAATTTGCGTCTCCGCTCTCCGGCAGCGAGCCGCCGGACATGTGCAGCGTCTTGCGGTCGCGCCTGCTTTATTGCGGGTGAGAGCCCTGTCCCGGTGTAAAGCCTTGTTCGGTTGAGGTGTTTTGCGTATTCGCGTTCGCCGCCGCTCTCTTGGCAGCCCATCGGGCTTTCATCGCTGCCGAAAGTTCCGCACGACGCTCTGGCGTCAGATTGAGTTTTCGTTTCACTTTTTTGGCTGCGCTTGCTTTATTGGCCTGGACGGCCGATTTCCTTTTTTTCTTAGCCACGCCGGCTGTCGCTGCCGCTTCAAGTTTCTGTTTCAGCTTGGCGAGCTTCTTCGCACCCTTTTGCAGGCGAGCTTCCAGTCGCCGGATTTTCTTACTAAGATTCTTAGGCTTCATATGGGGATCAATATTGCTCCCGCCGGTCGCGGACGCGATTCGAGCGTTGGATATCGAATTAATGACAAAACCTCCCCAATGTCACGCTATATTACAGCGTTATAAGAACGTCATTGCCGTCGGCAATGCGCAGTTTCAGCAGGCCATTTCGATTCCGAAACCTTTAGCCCAAGTGTGTGACCATAAAATTCTTTCGCCTTTTGGATGTCATCGACCGAAAAACCGCGGAATGCTTTGCTCTCTGTTAACATTGGCATGATTCCGATTGATGCTTGTCCAGCATTATTCGAGGTGTAGCATGGCGACGCCTCCCAAAGCAGAAAGGGAACGAGAGTTATGGGCGTCATATTGCAGGCTTTTTATTGGGATTGTCCCAAGGCGGAAAACCGCGAGCATCAGTGGTGGGTCTCAATCCATTCCAAACTCCCGTCGATCGCGCAGGCAGGTTTCACGGCCCTCTGGCTTCCGCCCGCAAACAAGGCGGCCGGCTGGGAATCGATGGGCTACGATCCTTACGATTATTACGACCTGGGCGAGTTCGATCAGAAAGGCGGCGTCTCAACCTGGTTCGGCTCCAAAGGCGAGCTGTTAGACCTGATCCACTCCGCTCAAGCTCTTGGTCTCCAAGTGTACGCCGATCTGGTGTTCAATCATAACAGCGGCGCTGATGCCCGGGAATTGAATCCTATCGATGGCCAATCGCGCTGGACGAAGTTCGCGCCTGCAAGCGGCAAATTCCGCCGTGACTGGACCTGCTTTCATCCGAGCCGGTACGAGACTTGGGATGGCGCCACCTTCGGCGACATGCCGGACCTCTGTCACCGCGCTCCCATGGTTTATACCGAGCTCATCAGCTACGCCCGCTGGCTTTTGGAAGAAATCGGTTTCGACGGATTCCGCTACGACATGGTCAAAGGTTACGGCGCCTGGATGGTCCGCTCGATCCAGGAATTGCGCGCACTGCGGGGCGGCGTCGGTTTCAAGCCGTATGGGGTCGGCGAATGCTGGGACAGCGAACGCACGATTGATGATTGGCTCGATCAAACCAATGCGTGGTCGGACAATCCGGTCGGCGCGTTTGACTTCCCGCTCCGCTGGCGGCTGCGCGATTTGTGCGACAGCTACGGCTTCAGTCTCCGCAACCTCGCTGAGCACGGAGTGCTCATGTGGGACCGACCGGCCCAGGCCGTCACCTTTGTAGAGAACCACGATGTCGTGCGCGACAACCCCATCATCAATGACAAGCTGCTGGCGTACGCTTTCATCCTGACGCACGAAGGTTATCCGTGTGTCTTCTGGCAGGATTACTTCGACTGGAACCTCGCCCAACCGAATAGTCAAAGCGGTGTTGACGCGCTCATCAAAGTTCACGAACAAAATGCAGCCGGCCCGGCGCAACTGCTCTTCGTCGACGACGATCTCTACATCATGCAACGTTCGGGCCTCGGCGCCCAGAGCGGACTAGTCTTTGTCCTGAACAACCGCGGCACCTGGAACGGTGCGGCGGTCCAAACGCGGTGGGAGAACACGCGGTTTTCGCCGGCTGCGTGGCGCGGTCGTGACGACGTCGGCGTACCACAGGAAAAATGGACCAACGACTCGGGCTGGGCCGATCTCTGGGCGCCGCCACGCGGCTATGCAATCTATGTGCCCGCATGACCCGCTCGATGGAAACTTGTCCCAGTTTGGTTAACTCGCCCCGTCTAAAATGAGACGACCGCCATCCGCTTCCCTTGTCGTTATTTTCATCTAACCTCAACGCCATGAAAATGGTTCAAGTTTTACTTTGGGCTTTCATTCGCTCAGCTCGATTTGCACCTTTTCCCCGTCCGTCACTCTTGCACTGGTAAAGCAGCGATCGCTCTTGCGGCATTCCCTGGTTCGCTATAACGAAAGTTTATGGAGAAAACTGTATTGGTAACTGGCGCAACGGGCACAGTCGGGCGTGATGTGGCGAAGCTACTTTCCAAAAAGGGTGCGCCGGTCCGCGCTGGCGTGCGCGATCAAGCCAAAGCGCGAAAACAATTCGGCCCCGAAATCGCGCTAGCGACATTCGATTTTGAAGACGACAGCTCGTTTGCCGGCGCGCTTGATGGCGTCGGAAAAGTTTTCCTGTTGCCGCCGCTCCTGCCAAATCAGGTGGAGGTAACGAATGCGTTTGTCGATGCCGCGAGACGCGCCGGTGTTCGCTGCATCGTGAAACTTTCGGCCATCGGTGTCGATGGCGAGATTCAGTTCACGGTTGGAAAGTGGCATGCCGCGAACGAACAACACATCCGTAAATCGGGTCTGGCGTTCACGTTTCTGCGGCCGAATTCGTTCATGCAAAATTTCATCACTTACTTTCCGCCGCGCGATGGCGCGATTTATCTGCCGTGGGGGAATGGGACGGCGAGCTTTGTCGACACGCGCAATATCGCGAGTGTTGCCGCGGAGGCACTGACGAGCGACGGGGACGAAGAAAAGATTTACACCCTCACCGGCCCAGCGGCGCTCGGAATTGCAGAGGTAGTACAGATTCTTTCCGAAGTGGCGGGTCGTGAGTTTAAATACGTCGATGTTCCGGAAGAGGCCGCGCGCGACGGAATGCTTCAAGCCGGGGTGCCAAAGTGGCAGGCGGATGCGCTAATGGAGCTGCACGCAATCAATAAACAGAACCGCTGGAGCGCCGTCACATCCGACATTGAAAAAGTCACGGGTAATCCCCCAACCGACTTCGCACAGTTTGCCCGCAACCATGCGGACAAGTTTCGCGCCAGCTGAAATCTGAGTTAACATTGGCTCGGCGGCGTTTGTGCCTGACTTTCTAAAGAAATCGTTACGGCGTAAGGAAAATCTTGCCTGTGTAAGGATCCTTGACTTCGGTTCCAGGCGGAAAACTGCGGACATCGACGTAACCGTTATCCGGCGAGAACGGGCTCGTAACTAGGCCTTGTTTGCCAGGCACCGGAGTTCCGTAAAGCAATCCGCTTTTCCCTTTTTTCGCAGCCCGGGCTGCCTTCGCTGCACGCACGTTGTTTCCATTCGGAGCCGCAGGAACTGGGCCGCCTGAAGTTTGGCTATTCGACGCGTCCCTCGACGGAGCTTCATTAACGTTGCGCCTATTCGGAGCTGCAGGGACCGGGTCGCCCGAAGTTTGATCGTTGTAAACATCACTCGGCGGAACCTCATTATTCTGCTTACGACTGCTCCGGTGCGATCGCGACTTCGCTTCCGGGTGCGCGATCGAGCGGCTTACCGCTCTAAAAAAGTCCCGGAAGGGTCCCGCCTCCGCCACCTTCGTCACGGTGAACAGAGCGAAGATCGATAACCAGACAACAAATGTTCGGAGCGGCCGTTTCACAAGAATTACGGATATTGTATTCGGTAATGAATGCCAGTCTGGATGCGCCTGTTTTCTGCCAGTCCGGTCCGCCAAATCGATGGACTCGTCCGATGGCGAGCCCGAACGTTCAACGCCGGATTCGTAGCTTTCTCTTAATCTCTTGCACGAGTTTGAGCGGGCCTCGCCCCAGCTCGATCACGATACTCCCCTCTGTGGCTTGCGGTTCTTCCAAGTCAGCAAACTGGCTCTGGAGCAATGCTGGATTCATGAAATGTGCACGCCTGTGTCGGAGCTGATTTGCGATGAGCCCGTACTCTCCCCTAAGAAACACCAGTTTCACTTCAGCATTGACGCGGAGATATCGGCGATATGCTTTCTTCAGCGCGGAACAAGCGAGGACCGCGTCCTCCCCTGCGGCAATGCAGAGATTGACGAGCTCGCGCAAACTCTCCAGCCACGGCCATCTGTCCTGATCCGTCACCGGAACGCCCTCGCGCATCTTCTCTATGTTGGCTCGTGGATGAAAATCGTCGGCCTCATAGAACTGCCAGCCGAGCTCTTGCGCGAGCAATTCGCCGATAGTGGTCTTTCCGGCGCCCGATACACCAAAAATGATTACGACCATATTATAATCCGGTCTGATTTCGACGTAAGGCTCCTTCAGACTTCCTAGTTTTGCCACGCCCTGCTAAGCCAAACGGCGATGAAGCGGCTTCTCTGGCTTGATGTGGCAAAAGGATTGGCCATTCTCGTGGTCGTCTATTTTCATTTTTTCCGGACCTACTTCGAGCACGGATTACTTCCGCCTGCCGACTGGCACAGCTTCGTTGCCAGTGCTGCGACCATTTTGGAATATATCTGGGTCAAGCTCTCTGGACTCGGATTCCATGCGGTCGGCGTTTTCATCATCCTAAGTGGCTGGGCCCTGATGCAATCGACAGCGAGCCGGGCGGCGAAAGGACCGATATCCTGGGCGGCGTGGTATCGCACCCGGTTCCTTCGCCTTTATCCGATGTACTGGGTCGCGCATTTGGTTTACCTCACCTCGCCCTTCGTCGCCCGCTTCGAAAAAATCGATAGCCGGATTGTGCTGAGTCTGCTCGGTCTGCGATTCGTGAACATCAGCACGAACTTCTACTATCTGAACGCAGCCTGGTGGTATTTTTCCATGCTCATCCAATTCTATCTAATCTTTCCGCTCCTCTTTTGGGGAGCAAGAAAGCTCGGGCCATGGACCTTTTTGCTAGTCGCCTCTGCCATCGGATTTTTTGCGCGTTATCTGATGCTGGTCGTTTATCCGCAGAACGGTATGTGGGTCCTAGGCGGCTTTGCCATTTGTCGGCTTCCCGAATTCGCTTTGGGCATGGCCGCCGGGATGTGGTGCGCCCAGTCGCCGCAACGAGCGGAGCGCTTTCTCCTCGGGGGCGCGGGGTTAGTGACCGGATTGCTGCTTTATCCCGCGGCCCTACGGCTTTACCACAACGGCTATACTTACATCTTCGTCGACTTCGCCACCGGAACCTGCTGCTTTCTCGTGATAATGGGGCTGGCTGGAATTATTTCGCGGTTCTCGGGACCGGCCAAAGTAATCGGCCTGGCGGGAGTGTTCTCGTACGGCATCTACCTGGTCCACCAACCTTACGTGATCTGGTTGGGGCTTCGCATTCGCGAGCAATCAATATGGATGTTTCTGCTCATTGTTGTCGCAACGCTGGCCGTGCTCAGTGGATGGGGAATCCTTTTGGAAAAAGGAACTACCTCTTTGGTCAACAAACTCGTCCCGAGCAAGAAAAAGCTCTCTTGATAAATTTCTACTTTCTAACTCCTATCTTTCCACTCTTCTTTGACGCGGCGCGAACCATGCGCTCACCTCCCGCGGAGCGAAGCGAAAGAATGATCTGTACAAAATAGCGAAGGCCTGAGTCCAGCCGGCCGTTTCCAACGGCACCCACGTAGTTCGATGGCGGTTACTAGAAAATTCCGCTCCGTTTCGCTGCGAAACTGCGCGGCGTCCGCGTATGCAATCATCAATCCGATGTCGTGTCCGATCAGGCGACTCCGGAATTCTTGCGGACAAGATCGATCCTAGCAAGTCTGGCGCGGTCACGGTGCGGTCAGCGAGGAGACGCAATTACTGAAGTTTGACGTCGCAACCCAAGGTTGCACACGATGCGGCTTGGGTGAAAAAGATGAGATAAGGCCTCGTTGTAGCCGGATGGCATGTCCCGCCGGCCGCGGAACAAACGCAGGTATCCGGGAGTACGATTTTGTGGACCAGAGTGCATGTACCACCCGGAGGTTGAGTCGTAGGAGGTGGAGTGCTGGCCACGTCAACGATAATAAGGACAACGACCACAACGACCGCGATCCCGACAAGGCCACCGATCAGCGTCTGCATCTAGTTAAGCATTGTGGACACTCAGGATTCGCCAGGCAATGAAAAATTTCAGCGTCATTCACCTCTCAACTCTCAATCCCCAACTCTCAACTTTTCTGTCCATTTGCCAGAGCGAATGATACGATCTCGTTTGCGGCTCGATGGTTGGTCCAAAAGTTCACGCCGTCAAACGTAAGCGAGCGACATGGAAAAGGAACACGCGCCAGGTCTTCCACCTCTGGCGTTTCTTTGCGCGGATCGAGACGTGCAATGCGCCAATCCTCGTTAGGCGTTTCCTCTCCGCGCAGGACGTAGATCAAGCCATCGACGAACACATGTCCGCAGATCTCCGCACCGATATTAATGAGGCGCAAAATGTTCCCGCTCCCGTCGAGTTTTAGAATGCGATGCTTATACCATTGGCTCAGGTAAAGATGATCGCCGTCGAAGCTGAGATATGACCCGGTAAACTCCGGGCACGCGATTCGATCTCCGTTGAACCCGCTCGCCGGAACGTAAGTGCGTAGATAACGATCATCCTCCGCACGTTCGCCGACCGTGAAACGAAGCTTCCCGTTCGTTTCGACCGCTGCCCACGGAATTCCGGGTGCATCCGCTTCCTTGACGACCGTCCACGTTTCGACATCGATCGCATAGATCCGGCGAAGATCACGCGAGCCCATCCACAAAGTGTTCGAATGCCAAGCCAGCGCTTGAGGGGTTATCGCTGGCGATGGAAGCCGTCGTCGCTCGCTGATCGATGGCAGTTCTCGCGTCGTCACGGAAATAGTTTGCATCGATTCTGGATCAAGGAAAACGCCAATAGCGCCGGTTTGATCAATCCGTAAGCGTGCCGCCACTGGTGAACGCGAAACTCGCTCAGCGTCTTGCCGGTCACGACGAGGCCAGTCGCAACGCCAGCGCGGCCACGGCCAGGAGGAGGAACGCGACCGCCAGGCCGAATGAGTAATCGCGTGCGCGCAGGTGGGTGATGATCGCGCCGACAAAGAACAGGACGAGGCCGACTGCGGCGGCCGTCCCGATCAGTGGCACTCCGATGCCGACCAGCAGTCCGATCGCGCCCGCTGCTTTAAGGATGCCAAGCATGGTTATCCACGATTCGGACACGCCCGTTTTCGCCATGTTGATGAGGACCTGCTTGTAGCGGATGAAGTCGAGCGCGGCCGAGAAGATGTTAGCCGCAGCAGCCAGGAGAGTGACAATGAGGTAGGCGGTAAACATGGGAAACTCCAATCATCATTTCGCGAGGCCCACAATTTTGCGGAAATGTTTCTTTTGCTCGATCGCGTCGAGCATGAATGCCGCAACCGCTTTGCGGGCCAGCGTGAAACCCATCTTGGGCGCAGCACCTTCCCGGCTTCGATAGCTCGTGTAGTCTTCCTCAGTGAGACGTGGAGGTCGGGCGATCGTCCAGTCGAGACTGCTGGCTTGCACGATTTCTTCCATGGCAAGCGAATCGCGCATGTGGTTTCGCATTATGAAACTGGCGATCCGATTGGGTATCCCGGGGAAATGCGCCGCGGCCGAGAGAACGACGAGGCGTTTCACTCCTGAACGGTTCATTACCCGAGTCGTCGCTAGTGCGCTGTCGTGCAGAAGCGAGCTCGGTTTGAAGACTTTTCGTGGTCCTAATGCCGAAAGGACTGCATCGTGATTTTGCATTGCGTCAAAAAGTTGGTTCTCGTCCATGGCATTCCCTTTGAGGACGGTAAGCCGCTCATTTTTTGAGGTGATGCTTTCAGGCGAACGAACAAACGCGGTGACGTGATGACCTCGTGCCAAAGCTTGCTCAACAATCTCCCGCCCAGTCCGGCCAGTCGCCCCTATAACAAATAGTTTCATAGTTAGCTCCCCGTTACTGCTGTCCTTGTTGGTTCTATTGATGTTCCGTTCGCAGAACACTCTGTTTGTCGGCAAAGTAATGATGTGACATCCGAATCAGATCCATTGCCGGCTCCAAATCCTCTTCGTCGTCCACAATCAACGTGACATATCCTGCGGCTGGAGCCCAGCGGTGCGGACGTGCTTTGCCTTCCGCAAGAATTCGCGCCTGATCACTTTTCGGCAAGCGAATGTCGCAGTGACCGTGGCCATGGATATGCATGAACATTGTCGGTCCGACAAAAAAAGCGTCTTCGTGGATTCCCGCATTCTGCCGCTCCGTCACACCGGACAAGCTGTGAATCCTTTGCCGTAATTCCTGATGAAGCTCTGCTTGAGATTTCATAACGTTCCTTTCTGTTTTAATCAGTCCTTCTAATCCAAAGTTTGCCGGTAACGTTTCATGGCGATGAACATCGCAACGGTGGCGAACAGTGCGATGGGCCAAAGTTCCGGCCCGATGTTTCCGATTCCATTACCTTTCAAAAGAATGCCGCGGACGACGCGCACGAAATGAGTGAGTGGCAATACTTCCCCAATTGCCTGCGCCCAGCCGGGCATTCCGCGGAATGGAAAGGCGAAGCCGGAAAGCAGCAGCGAAGGCAGAAAGAAAAAGAAAGTCATCTGCATCGCTTGCAGTTGATTCTGGGCAATTGTGGAAAACGTGATGCCCACGGCCAGATTTGCGACGATGAAAAGAGCGGCTGCCACCAGTAATAGCAACAGGCTGCCGAACATCGGCACGTCAAAAAGGAACCGGGCGGCGAGAAGAATTAGCGTGACCTGGACGTAGCCGACCAAAATGTAGGGAACGAGCTTACCGACGAGCACTTCAATCGGGCGCGTCGGCATGGAGAGAAGGTTTTCCATCGTGCCGCGCTCCCGTTCGCGTGTAATCGCCAGCCCGGTCACTAAAATCATGGTCAGAGTGAGAACCACTCCCATGAGTCCCGGTACAATGTTGTAGTGGGTGATGGCTTCGGGATTGTAGAGCGCGTGCACGCGCAAATCGATCGGCCCATCATTTGCCGCAAGCGATTCGAGAGGACCTTTCAAATCATTTTGCAGCGCGGTATTCAGCGCCATTGATAGCGACCCGATCGCGTTGCCGGTTGTTCCCGGATCGGTCGCATCTGCTTCCACGAGAAGTTCGGGTCGATCGCCTCGGATGAAATCGCGACTGAAATTTTCCGGAATGTTGATGACGAATTGCACTTTACCGCGGGCCAGCAGATCGCGCCCTTCGGCTTCAGTCTTTACTTGGCGGACGAGCTCGTAATAGCCGCTGTTCTGAAGCGCGGAAAACAGAGTGCGACCTTCCGGTCCCTGATCGGCCACGAGGACCGCCGCGGGCAAATGTTTCGGATCGGCATTGATCGCGTAGCCGAACAGAATCAACTGAAGCAACGGAATGCCGATCATCATCGCGAACGTCAGACGATCCCGCCGCATCTGGATGAATTCCTTTGCCAGCATCGCGCGGAATCGCGCCATCGAAAATATCCGCAGTTTTTTCATGACGAAGAATTGTCCTTCGATTTGTCCATGAGATGGATAAAGACGTCCTCGAGTCCCGACTCGACCTGATGCCATTCGTATTGGTCGGTGCGGAACGGCGCGATTCCCTGCTCGAGCGCAGCGGCGTCCCCTCCGCTCACATGCAACATGTTGCCGAATGCCACCGTCTGATCCACGCCGGGGCGTGCGCGCAATTGTTCGGTCAGGTTGGCCAAATCTTGGCCGCTCACGGACCAAGTCGTTAGACGCTCGTTCCCGATCACTTCGTCGACGGCGCCATGAGTCAGTAGTTTGCCATAGGAAATGTAGGCGAGCCGATGGCAGCGCTCCGCCTCGTCCATGTAATGAGTCGTGATTAAAACCGTCAGTCCCTCGCCGGCGAGACGATGAATCTCATCCCAAAAATCGCGGCGCGCTTT
>WNFR01013668.1_pt1 | contig 10015 bp, 5 predicted proteins | sample 5400221 | NCBI WGS metagenome assembly WNFR01 (sample SAMN13153357, study PRJNA577476) | soil metagenome | isolation source: 40 cm soil under Madrone tree | place: USA:California | collected 2016-06-14 | reverse complement strand
ATGTAACTCTCCGCCCCGCGCGACCGCACGTCGTACACCAGCGCCGCCTTCCCGTGGCTCGGAGCTTCCGCCAGCCGTATGTTCCGCGGGATCGTCGTCGTGCATAGCTTCTCTCCAAAGTATTTCTTCAACTCAGCCGCCACCTGCTGCGCCAGGTTCGTCCGGTCATCGAACATGGTGAGCACCACACCCTCAATCGCCAGCGCAGGATTCAACTCCGCCCGTATCCTCTCGATAGTGTCGAGCAGCTCCGACACACCCTCAAGTGCGAAGTATTCCGCCTGCATTGGGATCAACACTCCATCCGCGGCGACCAGCGCGTTCAGCGTAAGGAGATCGAGCGCTGGCGGACAGTCGAGCACGATGAAGCGAAAGCGATCAAGCAAACTTGCAAGCGCATCGCGCAGACGATACTCGCGCCGCTCCGCCGAGACCAGCTCGATGTTTGCGCCGATCAGATTTTTATGCGATGGAATCAGCCACAGCTGTTCGAGTTCAGTGAGCTGCAGCGACTCCTCGGCGGAGGCCACGCCCATCATGACGTCGTAGATACTGATGCGCTCCGGATCTTTCGCCAGGCCCAGACCGCTGGTGGAGTTCGACTGCGGATCGCAGTCCACCAGCAGCGTATTGACCTCGGCAGCGGCAAGTGAGGCGGCAAGGTTGATGGCGGTCGTAGTCTTGCCGACGCCACCCTTCTGGTTGGCAACTGCGATGACACGTCCCATGATTTTATTTTTGCGTGTTGCGCGCAAGGATATGCGAACCCGTTTGTGAAATCAATGCCAGATTCTGTGCAAAACGCAGTGAGTGTTCCACGTGAAACACTCCTCTCGTTTCGCGCGACTTCCAGTGGGCGCCAGCGTTTGTCCCCGCGTGCGATGTGTTTCATGTGAAACACTTCGCAACTTTGAGTACGGAGGGCGTGCTTTCGAGCCTTGCAATGGGGCAAGTGTTTCACGTGGAACACTCGTCTTAGATACGTCTCATAATGAGATTACAGTAATGATGTACCACTTATATGCCACAAAAATTAGGAATTCATTTGGGCACGCTCCAGAGCAGAGCCTATTCTTGGGGGATAGTCTCCCACTTTCACTGACGTACCCCGATCGACAATACTCTTGCATGTGAGTGTGGGACTGGTATTGGAGGGTACCATTTTACGGTGGCCATGGTTATTAGGCGGGGGATTTGGACGGCTCCTATTAGTAGGGCCAGAGTAGCGCTGGGGGCCATGAGGGTTACGGCTTGGGGGAGGATGGCTTCGAAGAGTTCCACGGCTCGGAGGGTTACTACTTCGGTACGGGGGAAGTCGGGACGGGCGGCTAGGACTTCGGCTCGGTCGGTAATTACATTGATGTTGGTCAATGTAAGTGCGCGGGCCACTTCGCGGAGGAATGCGGCTTTCTTGTTATTTGACTCGACCAGCGTCAGGTGGATGTGCGGGGCCCAGAGTTTCAGGGGCAGGGCGGGGAATCCGGCGCCGGAGCCGATGTCGAGGACGCGGGGAGCCGTGGCGGGGTAGGGGTCCTTCGACTTCGCCAAGCCAATCGCTTCGCTCTTGGCTTGGCTGCGCTCAGGATGACAGGAACTTGAGGCATTTGCCACACTTTTCGGGAAAAGGTGGCGGGCTAGGAAGAAGGACTCGCCGAAGTGGCGGGTTACGATTTCTTCTGGATGGCGGATGGCGGTCAGGTTGATGCGAGCGTTCCAGCGGAGTAATAGATCGATGTATATCGATATTTGATCGAGGGTGGATGAGGGAAGCGGTGACTCGACGAAAGGTTCGAGGAGGGCGGCGATGCGGGCGGTGTCCACGGCGTGTCGCTTCACTCTTGTCGGCTTACTACTGTCGTCACTACGGTCGCTCCACTATAAGATACGGGAGCGGTGTTGCTATTGCGAGGCTGACTCCGGGGTGGATGTGGTGGTCCTGGAGAAGCATGCGGATTTTTTGCGTGATTTTCGCGGGGACACGATTCATCCCTCGACCCTGGAACTGATGTACGAGCTTGGAATTCTCGAGGAGTTTCTGCGCCGGCCGCATCAGGAACTGCCTCAATTCGGCGGCCAAATCGAAGACGTCACGGTGATTGTCGCTGATTTCTCTCACCTTCCTACGCACTGCAAATTCATCGCGCTGATGCCGCAATGGGAATTCCTGAATTTCATCGCGGAAAAGGCGAAGGCTTATCCGCAATTCCATTTGCGCATGGAGTCCGAGGTCACGGAACTGATCGAAGAGAATGGGCGCGTGGCGGGTGTTCGCGCTCAGACTTCGCAAGGCATTTTGGAAGTGCGCGCGGATTTGACTCTAGGGACGGATGGCCGGCATTCCGTTGTTCGCGCCAAAGCTGGACTCGAAGTCATCGATCTGGGGGCTCCGATCGACGTGCTTTGGATGCGTCTTACGCGTGAGCCGAGTGACCCGTATCAAACGCTGGGACGCTTCCGTGCGGGGAAGATCCTGGTGATGCTTAACCGCGCCGACTATTGGCAATGCGCATACGTGATCCCGAAGGGAGACATCGAAGCGATCCGGCAAAAAGGTCTGGCGGCGTTTCGCGAAGACATTGTGACTGTCGCTCCCTTCCTACGCGGGCGCACAGACGAGTTGAAAGATTGGAACGATATCAAGCTGTTGACGGTGGCCGTCGATCGCCTGCGCCAGTGGTGGCGGAGCGGCCTTTTGTGCCTGGGAGACTCCGCGCATGCGATGTCTCCGGTCGGAGGGGTGGGCATCAACCTCGCTATTCAGGACGCCGTTGCAGCCGCCAATATTCTGGTGGAGCCGTTGTTAGGTGGTGCGGTCAGGGACGAGCAACTGCGCGAGGTCCAGAAGCGTCGGGAATATCCGACGCGTATGACCCAACGGTTCCAGGTCTTCGCGCACAAGCACCTGCTTCGTCCGGCTTTGAGCCACAAAACCCAGATGCGTCAGCTTCCGCTGCCTTTTAAACTCTTGCTGCGATTTCCGGTGTTGCGCCGAATTCCGGCGCGCATGCTCGGCTTGGGATTTCGGCCTGAGCACGTGCGTACACCGGAGACACGGAGCGGGATTGCCACGATGCACGGGGTAAACTCCCATAAGCGCTAACTTAAGCAGGACGGACCAGAGTGGCCCTCCCTGCCGGTTTCTGGGCGGTAACCTCCGGAGTAGCCGACAATCCGCCCACAACCCTCTCGCGTAGCGGCAGATCCGTCGAATTCACGGATCTGACACGCCGTCCCAGGCGCTCGCACTGAGCTATCTCTCTCACGGCCCCACCTTCGATACCACTGTGGACGTGTTATTCGCGGTGTTCGGATCGAACGTAGCCGCGCTGTGCTCAGTTGAGCACGAAGTTTTTTAGCGCAATTCTGGTCGCTTTCCAGGTGAAGCTCTCCGAGGCCGGCATGGAACTCTTGTAGCCACTCGGAGGTGTTACTTTAACTGTATAAGTTTTCCCGGTGGTCAATCCGCCAGTCGCGGCGAAATAGTAGAAGCCGGTCACATCAGTGGTGGTGGTGGCGACTACGGCTTTCGTCGAGTTCAGCAAATTGACTGTCGCTCCGGAAACGCCAAGCAGATTGGAGCTGAGGACGGAGCCCATGATGGGATCGGCTGTCAATTGGGCGCCCAAAGTTCCCAGCAAGTATTGGGCATCACCAATCAAGGTCTGCACCGGGTGGTACGTGTGCCCGCCAGCCGTGCAGGTCGTGGAGATGTGCTTGCCAGCTTGTGCCTGAACCTCGGCGATAAAGGCCGACAGGATGTTGATGGCGGTTTGAATCTGTCCGTTGGCAATGGCGTTCTTGACCGCAGCCATCTTGGAAGCGAGCGAGTTTGCGATTCCCGCATTGTCAATGCAGCCGAGTCCCAGAAATTCGTTCACCTCGGTTATAAGGCTGTCGGGCGTAACGACGATGGTAAAGGTCACTGAATTGGTGCCGGCGTTATTCACGTTGTCGACGGAGTCGACGGAGTAGGTGTGGGGACCGAGCGGCATAATGAGCAGCGGAATCATCTGCTTGTCCCCGGTGACCTGCGTGCCATCGGGGAGTGTGGTGGAGCCATCCATTTTTGGAGTGGAACTCTTGACGCCTGAGCCGGTTCCGTCGGAAACCAGATAGCTCACTGTCAGTATGTCGGCGTGAGTGTATTGGGTGGCGGTGGGCTGAGTGATGGTGGCCACGGGCGGAGTGTTATCCAGCGTCACCGTTTGGGTATGACGCGGCTCGAGAAGGTTCCAAACGCTCTGGGCCGCGTACTGGAGGTCGTAGGATCCGTCTCCGACCGCACTGGCGCCGTTGAGGTACACCGATACGGACTGTGAGTTTGCCGGAAGACTCGCGCTCGTCCAATATATTGGGAAGGGGGTAGAAGAGTAGATTGGCAGCGGACCGCCTTGCTGACGGAAGCGGTACTGGAAGTCCTGCACCCCCGAATCGGTGCTTTTCAGAGTGAACGGTGTGGCGGACGAAACGAAATTGTTGTAGTGGGGGTCACCGATATTGAGTGTGCCCGTTGGTGGAGTAGGTGCGGGGAGTTCAAAAGTCTTGAACGTCGTGGTGTATTTTCTTTCCGTCTCGGTCTCTGGAATCTCGACTGTACACTCGTTAGCGCAATCGCCAGGATAGAGGTCGAATTCATAGGTGCCAATGCGGGCAAGAGCGATTGCGTCTGAAATCCCCAGCCCAATGAAATTCCAAAAACCGTAGTCGCAGTGGTCTCCGGAGTAAGCGTCACAATAGCCGCCATCCGAGGGACCGGAATCGTATCCGCCGACAGCGACGTGAATCGTTCGGCCGTCGATCACATCTACGATCCACGGCGTCTTCGTAAAATGGTAAAAATCGTTATCGCCGTTTTCGGTGAGCGGATCTCCGCTGCCAGAGTTGTCGCCACCGTCGAACGCGTAAATGCCGTTGTTGGTGTCGTACAGCCAGCTGATCCATCGCCACTGACCGGCGATATCGATGAAAACCCGCCAGTCGCCTTCATTGCAGCATCGGCCGTTCAGGTTGACTTTGAACTCTTCCAGCGTTACTCCCCTCCGGCGCATGGCCGGTCTTTGCCCACCATCCGGCACGTCGTCCCAGCCCAGCAGGATGCTTTGCGCGAAATACGTCGCAGCCGAGCCGGCAAAAGGAAGAATCACGCGCAGCCGAGTCGGAGTCTCGCCGGGCTGTAGCGCCGGACAGCTTGTACCGAGATTGGTTTGCGCCACCGGGTCGCCCGGTGTCGGCAGCGTAGATGCGCCGATCAGGCACAATACCGGCGGATTCAGATTCGGATCGAGCGGCTTGCAGTACGTTTTGTCCGGACCACAGGTGTGCTCTGGAATTAGGTCCGAATGATCCAGGATTCGCCATTGCAGCGACGAATCGGGAGTCGGTGGCGAGACTTTGAACGTGCCGTTGTTCTCTTGGGCTGTATAGTTCGTTCCCGGCGGATAGATGTCAAAGACGTAGTTGTAGCTGTTAATTGGGATCACAGGTCCCGTATGGCTGTACGGGGAGCAGTCTCCGGAGGAATCCGAGCGGTTGACGATATTGCAGAGATCGTTCGCGCCGCCGCCATTTCCGCTCACAAAGATGTCGGCTTGGGTGACTGGAATCAGCGTCGGAGGGGTCCACGGTGGTGTCCCAGCCTGCTGTGGAAGGGCGGTACCCGTTACCGGCAGCCAACTCGACGGCTCGTCCGACTGCGACCGGTACGGGTTCCCGCTGCTGGCGGTTTGCTCCAGGGAAAGAGAGGTGTGGTTCAAGCGGAAGGTCGCCAACGCTCGCGGAGGGTGAATTTCAGACTCGAATTTGACCCAATCGTTGAGGGTCGTGCCCGAGGGGAGCACGCCGAAGTCGCTGGCGTGACCCAACAGATCATTGACTCCGGTGTGACCGCAATCGAAGATCCAGCGGCCTTCGACCCAAACGCGATCACCGATCGAGGGCCAGGCGTATTCCGGCAGCGCCCCCCACTTGCGGGTATTGTTCGCGGAGTCGCTATTGACGTGCATCGCGCTTCCGTTTTCCCACTCGATTTCCATATCCGGATGGTGACACGAATCGCCTTGGGTGCCGTCCGGGCAGGTCTCGGCGGGAATCAGGAGGCACTTATTGTTGCCCTCATAGGTGCCGCCCAGATCGTAGCGGCACTGTTGATAGGCATCTATTTGCGTCCCACCAAGGGTGACAATCGCATCGGTGGGGAACCTCGTCCATGATGACAGAAGGTATTGATACGCAGAGTCGGGAACGACCTTGAAAGTGTAGTCGTGAGTGTAGTGGTTCCAGGGAACCTCTTCCTCGGAGACCTCGGCGGGCGCTTGCGAGTTCCGGTTTTCCGTCGACGGCACCGGGGCAACAAATCCTTCCACAATATTCGGCACATTATTGGGAAGGGGATGGCCGGCATCGACTTGTATCGGCGCCCATTCCGGGTTGAATCGCGTCGTATCGTGCGCGTCGGTGATATCGTTCAGATCGCAAGTCGAGCTGGTTGCGGGGACATAGTTCTGAGCCATTGTGGGCAAGGAAACCAGCCCGAAGCCTAGCCCCATCAGCAACACGAAGGTCGCTCGCCTCGAAGATATTCCCAAGCCTTTCATGGTTCCCTCGTTTTCAAGTTCGTTAGGAGAATTCGACCGAGACCTCATGGCTGCACCCCCGAGACGTGAAATCGCTCGATTTACGGAAAATTGTCCGGGCTGGCTTCGGACTCTGGTGGTAGAATTGGCGGCAATCCTGTGTTCCCGCGCCCCAGCGGGGCAAAAGCTACCTCCTATGCGCCGCAAATGTCCTAAAAGCAGCTCTCAATCTTTCTCAAAGTTTCTCAAAGCGGAGCTATGCCCAGCCTGACCAGCAACATATACACTTTCGGCGAGTTCCAGCTGGACCCGCAAAAAAGGGTGCTGCGGCGGGGAGAGGAGCCGATTGCGCTTACGCCGAAAGCTTTTGAAGTGCTGGTGCTACTAATTCAGCACAGTGGTGAGATCGTCAGAAAAGACGAACTGATGAAAGTAGTCTGGCCGGATAGTTTTGTCGAAGAGTCAAACCTAACCCAGACGGTTTTCATGGTTCGCAAGGCTCTGGGCGAGACGCCTGACCAGCGGTACATTCTGACAATCCAGGGACGCGGCTATCGCTTTGCCGCTGAAGTCAAAGACCTCTCCGAAAATGGTCACGCCGGGACCAAGCCTTCGGCTTCGCTGAGCGCAGACTCTTCATTAAGCTCAGGGCAGGCTCTCGTCAGCCCCTTCCAGACGGGGGCGTCGGGGGTTACACAACCTGTCAAGAAAGCCTGGCTGCTGTTAGGCGCCGCGGCGGTTGTTGTGGTAGCCGCCGGATTGGCCGCTTACCTCCGCTGGTCTGCTTCGCCAAGTCCATCGCAAGAACCACGCAGCCGCATCATGCTGGCGGTCCTCCCCTTCCAAAATCTAACCGGAGATCCGACCCAGGAATACTTCAGCGATGGCCTGACCGAAGAGATGATCGCACAGTTGGGCCACCTCGATCCGCAGCGTCTCGGAGTAATTGCGCGTACGTCGGTAATGCATTACAAGAACGGCCAAACTTCGATCGAACAGATCAGCCGCGAACTGGGCGTGCAATATGTGATCGAGGGCAGCGTGCGGCGTGATTCGAACAATGTCCGGGTTTCAGCCCAGCTCATCCGGACCCAGGACCAGACGCACGTCTGGGCGCGGCAATATGACCGCGAGCTGAAGGGCCTGCTAAGTCTGCAGGGCGAAATTGCCCAAGAAATAGCGGACGAAATTCAGCTCACGCTTGGGGACCACAAGGCAACTGCCGCGCCTACGCTCTCCCCTTCGCAGTACGAAGCCTATGACCTTTACTTGAAGGGACAATACTTTTTCGGCAAGAGAACGGTTCCGGGCTTGGAGGCGGCCATCGATTACTTTCAGCAGGCCACGGCCAAGAATCCGAACGATGCGCGAGCCTATGCTGGGCTGGCGGACTCCTACGCGCTGATGGCTGGCTACAGCTCGCGCCCGCAGAGCGAATTCATGTCCAAGGCCCGCGCCGCGGCACTAAAGGCACTGGAGATTGACGACCGCTTGCCGGAAGCACACACAGCGCTGGCATTAATTGTTCAGAATAACGACTGGGATTGGCAGACTGCCGAGAAGGAATTTCGCCGGGCTATGGAGTTGAACCCCAACTACGCGACCGCCCATCACTGGTACGCTGAGCATTTGATGTGGCGCGGCCGTTTTGATGAAGCGCTGCAAGAGAGTGAGCGGGCGCGCCAGCTTGATCCGCTTTCCTTGATCATTGCCGCCGATAACGGCGCAATTTTGTTCTTCTCACGTCAATACGATCGTGCAATTGACAAGTGGCGTTCGGTGCTGGAGATGGATCCGGATTTCCCCCGTGCACACCTCATTCAGCATGCCTTTGTGGAAAAGGGAATGTTTGCCGAGGCGCGCGCTGATCTTGAAAAGGAGCGCCCCAAAATGGCGGCGCCTTGGTATTGGTGCAACCTTGCCTATATTTATGGGCGCTCGGGCCAAACGGCGAAGGCACGCTACGCGCTTCACGAGTTGCTTCAGGAGAGCCGGCACAAGCCCGTCGACGCGAGAATTATCGCTTGGGCCTATGTTGGTTTGGGAGACAAGAACCAGGCCCTCGCTTGGCTCGAAAAAGCTTATGCGCAACACTCCAATGAACTCACCGCACTGAAGGTAGATCCTGGTTACGATGATCTTCGCTCCGACCCCCGATTCCAGACCCTGCTTCGCCGTGCCGGCTTGGCCAATTGAACGCAGCCTGGACCGCGGCTTTTGTAAGGCACCGCTGTAGTATCGCCTCGTTTACGAACGCTTGCGTGCCGCCCCAGAGTTGTGGGCGAATCACGGGCTACCCGGAAGTAATTCTTAGGTTAGCGCCTATGTGGGGTAGGTCCGGGAAGCGGCGTCCTTTAGAGTTCGGATGCACGCCAGGTCTGGGCCATCTGGTGGATGTGACGGAGTTTTTCCTCCGACAGGCCTTGTAGGTCTTGTTCGCGGAGGCGGCCTTTCTGGATTAGGGCGGCGAAGACGTTGAGGAGGACGGAATAGCGGTAGTCGTACTGGCGGTCGATGCGGCGATTTCCGGTGTTGCGCCGGATTCCGGCGCGCATGCTCGGCCTGGGATTTCGACCTGAGCACGTGCGTACACCGGAGAAGATGCATTCCGAGTTTTAGCGGGTCTTCTTCGAGACACGAGCGACCAACTCGTCCAATCTCGAAAGCAAAAGCTTTAGGATGGGAGACTCGTTCGACTTTCTGTAGCCGAGGACCAGATCCACAGTCGGCGTATCTCCCTTCAGGGGACGACTCGTTACAGACGAAGGGAGAAAGTTCTGTGCGTAAGCAGGTAACAGCCCCACGCCACGCGTCGACACTATTAAGGACATTCCCATGGTCACATGGTCCGCCTCGTGAGCTGGCATGATTTTGATTCGGGACCGCTTCAGGTAATTGTCGATCACCCCACGCAGCACAGGAGCCGTGTTCGACACGGTCACGAATGTCTCGCCCACCAGATCCTGAGGAGCGATTGCTTTAAGCGCAGCGAGACGGTGGTTAGCAGGCAAGACCACCACCAAGGGCTCCTTGACGAGAAGGCGGAACGCCAAGTCTGGCGTCCCCTGCTCCCGCCGAAGAAAGGCCGCATCGATTTTTCCTTTTGAAAGGCCGTCCGCAAGCCGAGGCGAGTATTGACTCGAAATCATCACGTCGATGTTAGGCAGCGCATCGCGCAAGATCTGCAAGACTTCGGGCATCCATGTCAATTCGTGTCCGGTCAGAAAACCCATCGAGAAGCATGGCTTGGCGGGATGAGCGACCCGGTGCGCAGCTTCGGCTGCCGCTTCAACCTGCGATAGCGCCAAGCGGGCGTGCTCGAGAAAGGCTCGACCCGCAGGTGTCAGATCGATGCCGCGAGCGGTACGCGTCAGGAGTTGGGCACCTACCTCGTCTTCAAGATCCCGAATCTGCCGGCTCAACGAAGGTTGTGACGTGTGTAG